>TARA_B110000444_G_scaffold261499_1_pt1 | contig 75629 bp, 56 predicted proteins | sample TARA_B110000444 | Tara Oceans TARA_B110000444 (sample SAMEA4398370) | marine metagenome | biome: Polar Biome; feature: [SRF] surface water layer (ENVO:00010504); material: water (ENVO:00002006), including particulate matter (ENVO:01000060) such as... | depth 5 m | reverse complement strand
GTCAGTGATTCTTTCAGAGATCAACGCTGCAAAGCAAAACTTCAGCGATGCACGAAGTTCCTCATTTCCAAGAAGTCCGTCGTTCGCAACATCGTCACCTCGTCCATCATCAACTCCAAACAACAGGATGAATCCTTCGGCGCACAGATACGGAGGCGCATCATGCCGCTCAACTAGGGCAGAGGTGCCGTTTACGCCAGAAATACCTTCAATTCCTTGCTGACCGTTCATCCCAGGTAGTCCATTAGTTCCGTTACAAATAACATGGCGGCTTACGACTTCTTCTTCGTCAAGAACACCACTGAAATCTTCATCAATTCCAGTGGATATCATGACTCCACCCAGAGGACATTCATCGTCTCCAGTAGGAAGTAGTGCGGTTTTCGTCATTGAGGGCGCTAGGGTGACTCCGTTCATTCCAGGGAGTCCAGAGGAGCCAGAAGTCCCTTGAAGACCATTGCATACGACAGCGGAAGTAGAAATCTCATCCAAATCCAAAACCTCATTTTTGTTGAGGTCAACTCCTGCTTGAAGTTCAATTCCACCTTGATAGCATACTTCTCCATCATTGATTTCAAGGCTTTGCACCAACAATTCCTCAGAATACCCGAGTGCGTCTCCTTGTGATAGTAAGTAATGGTTGTATCCAGCAAGTCCTATAGCAGATATAATCAGAAGAACCTGTAGCACAGACCAAATTTTGTTCTTTGAATTTTGGTCGTGCTCATCTTGTTGAGAACCGTCTTCCTGTTCTTGATTTCCTGCTTCGTGATGTTCTCGTGGGGGTTGATGAATCATGATATGGCCAATGCATTCATCGGATTCAAGGTTGTCCCCGTTCATCATTTGAGATACATATCTTTCCAATGAAGGGGTGAATTGATGAAGCACAGTGTCTTGGAGGGAACATGGACATCCCTGAACGGTTGCTTAGTCAACTAAACGGTGAGGAAGGACCAACTCGGCAAAAAGCAGCACGATTGGTTCTTGACCTCGCTGAAACTGCCAAGGCTGATGGATTTGTTGAAGCAGTACACGCTCACGTTTCAGGCGTTTCAGTAATCACCGGCGGTCACGGTTTGCGTCAATTCTTAGCCGACCTTTCGGAGAGCAGTGACGGCAGAGTTTCCATTCCAACCACCCTAAATTCTGCAGGTTGCGACCATGAAAAGATGGACGAAATGGACATTGCGTGGCCCAATTTCCTTGAACAACAGTTCGAAATTATTCAGGCTTATGAGGAACTTGGAATTCAAGCAACCCTATCATGCACGCCTTATGACCGCGGAATTGACGATGGCTCGGGAATCGCATCTTGGGCAGAATCCAACGCCGTGTGTTTCTCAAACACATGGACTTCACTCATCACCAATCGTGAATCAGGTCTTTCTGCTTTGGCTACTGCGTTAACCGGCTATGCTCCCCGCTGGGGCCTTCATTTGCCGGAACACCGAATGCCGAACATGCTGGTTAATGTTGAAGCAACCCTTTCTGATTTGTCCGACTGGTCTGTGCTTGGCGATTGGATCGGAAAGCAAGTACGCCCAGAGTGGGACATGCCCTTTGGACCAATGCCTCTTGTAACCGGCTTACCCTCCTTCATTAGTTTTGCATCCAAGAAAGCCTTGACTGCTGCTGCAGCAAATTACGGCTGTGCCCTTCTTTGGGCAGATGGACACTCTGCTGAACCTCCATTGAGTCGGACTGAAGACGGGTGGGCTCCACCTGAATCTGGATGGCAGGGGGAGTTGACATTTACAGAAGACGACCTCGTAAAGAGATACGAAGAATTGTCTCCGACCGGCCAGGTGGATTTGGTCGTGGTTGGCTGCCCGCAAGCTAGTCTTGAGGAAATCCGAACCACAGCTTCTGCTGTACGCTCACATATGGAAATGGGGAAGCGTATCCCTGACCACCGACTATGGGTGTTTACATCTGGAGAAAATTATGAACTCGCACGAGCAGACGGCTCGTTGGATTTACTCGAAGATGCTGGAGCCCTTATCCTCAAGGATACGTGTCCCGAAGTAACACCTTACAATCGGAGCAAATACAACCACCTTCTTACAAATTCACTGAAGGCTGAACATTACTTGACAAGCGGGCTAAATCGCTTACCTACCAGTGTTATGCCCATCCAAGGATGTGTTTTACACGCCTTTGACCCAACGCTAAGTGCAGGGGAACGCCCAACGCTTCAAGCCAAAGCCCAGCCTCAACACGCCAGTAACAAAACCCATCAAACCGGTGAAGCTCGTCTTTTTGGGGAAGGTTTGAATTCTCAGGATGATTTTGTAGTCACTGGACCTGCAATGGTAAGTGATGTACCCATAACCTACCTCGGTTATGTCAATCGAGATACGGGTGTAATTGAGGAAACTGGCCACCCGTTGGACGGCCAAGCGATTGAAGACACGGTTTTGATTTATCCAAAGGGTTCAGGGTCAACAGTCGCCCCGTATGTGTTGATGGGTCTTCTTTACACTGATAAGGGACCTAAAGGAATTGTCAATCGGGATGTATGTGCATTGACACTCCCAGCATGTTCCTTGTTGAACCTGCCTTACGGTCATGGATTTGATGAGGACCCATGCTTGGCCATCAACAATGGCGACTTAGTAGAACTACGTAGAAGCGGCTCAACCGTGACTCTAACCGTTCTTGAGCGAACAAAGGTGGACTCATGACCAAACGCATCCTTGTGACCGGTGCTGCTGGTTTCATTGGGTCTTCATTGTGCGAGCGATTGGTTGGTGACGGGCATCGTGTTGTGGGCGTTGACAACTTGTTTCGTGGTCGTCTAGAACATCTTAGCGCTCTTGAGCAGGTTGAAGAGTTTCATTTCATTGAAGGGGACACTCGTGAAAAATCTGTCTTGGATGCATGCGGGGCCATCTATGGTGGTTTTGACCTTGTTCATCATCTTGCAGCAATCAACGGAACTCGTTGGTTTCATGAGGCAGCAAGAGACGTCATCGATGTCAACATAAATACAACACTTGCAACGCTTGCTGCCGCTGAACGTTGGGATGCTAGGTATGTCTTCGCATCTTCACCAGAAGCCTTTGGAGAGGAGGAACTTATGCCTCTAAAAGAGAGTTCAGCAAGTTCTTTTCCTTCCGCTCATCAACATCAGCGTCATTCCTACGGCGGGAGCAAATATCTTGGGGAAGTTGCTTTGCAACATGCCGTGGCTTCGGGTCTTGATGCTCGTATCGTTCGTCCTTTCAACGCCTATGGTCCAAGGTTGCTTGGAGACGCTTATGGCCAAGTGATCGGAATGATGTTTCAAGCTGTAGCATCCAAGCAATCCATTCAGGTTCATGGTGACGGTTCTCAGACCCGATGTTTTACTCACATTGATGACGTTGTTGACGGCTTCGTACTGGCGGGGACATTGGATGATGACCTTGTCGAAAACAAACCTCTGGCGGGTTGTTCATTCAACATCGGAAGTTCAGAGGAAGTCAGCATTTTAGAACTGGCCGATTTCATCAAGACTGCCGTTAATGACCTGGATTTGAGTATCATCAATACTGAAGGCTATCACGGTGATTCAAAGCGACGTGTTCCCGATTGCACATCTGCGGAACATTTGCTCGGTTGGCAATGTGCGACTTCATTAGAAGCAGGATTGAAACGAGTTTGGCTAGAACTAAATGTTCAGCCATAATGCTTGGTGACTCGCTTTTTCCATCCGCTTGGTGCTGGTGTCATATCGTCCCTTCCATGCTGGCAGAGTACTGCTAAACCACCAGCGGGGATGGTTGTTGAAGAAAACCAAACCGCTTTGACTCGCATGACTGCGATTCTTGCAACAGCCCCAGGGAGTTCATGTTCCTCGACATATTCAGCCTCGATGGCCGCAATACCTTCAGATAACAAAAGGGGTTGCGAATCTACGGTTTGCAGACCGTCAATGAGCATTCCTTCATCCTCGCCTTTTGGGAGTGGAGTGGCAGTTTCGTCAACCAGTTCCACACCTCGTTGTGTGGCCGGCATTAGGTTGAGTAGAATTCGGCCGGTAGAGCGCATGTTTGTCAGTGTGTCACGATGACGTCCGTCTTTGTGTACTGAAAAGGATGCTGTGAGATAAGGCGGTGCGGTTGAAACAGCCATCACAGATGAAAGAGGTGCAAAATTACGCTTCCCTTCAGAGTCTAAGGTTCCAGCAACTACAACGGGGCGGGGTGAAAGGACATTGTTCAACCAAGTGCTCCGTTCTACGTGGGTCATTTCATCAACATCAAGACGATTGAGGGGTTGAGCGTGGTTAGTGTTTTCCTCAAACCATCGGTCCAGCGTGCCGTCTGCAATTTCCTCAATAGCGTGCTGATTGAATTCGACATATGCTTCCCATCTCGAGATTGCCTCGACCTCTCCACGTTCTCTCTTTCGAGCGATTGAGGCCTTAGCATAGCTGTTGCAACGTTCTAAAAATGCTGTGACAATCGTTTGTTCATCCATCTAATTCGCCTCTTGTTTGGTATCGTATTCTGCCCGAGTCATCAGAAAAGAAGCTGGGTTTCCCACCCAGACTTCACCTGCTGGAAGGTCTTTGGTGAGGACCGATCCAGCACCGAGAACGCTTCCTTTGCCAACATTACATCCAGCAATGACCGTGACATTTCCTCCAAGAACTGCACCTTGTGCAATGTTGATTGGTGCCCATTTGTTTAAGTCTCCAGAAGGTGGAAACCGGTCGTTGAGGAGGGTGGCATTTGGGCCAATGAATACATCATCTTGTAATACGGAGCGGTCTGCAATGTAGGCAGAACCTTGAATTTTACAATTTTGACCGAGGCTCACATGCTGTCCGACATGGGCCAATGCGCCAATTGAGGTGTTCATCCCCACCGTTGTCCCCTTGCCGATGTGACATGGCCACCAAGCTACGGCTCCGCCTCCAAGGGCGATGCGTTCTCCGGTGAGGGGGTGTTGTGTCACTGAATCACCTCAATCGTTGAGGGATAACTCACGCATGAGCATGTCAACGTGCCCTTTGGCTTTTACATTGTATCTGCACCATGCTAAGGCTCCATCTGTGTTAATGACAAATGTTGACCGAGCGCAACCCATGTATTCCTTTCCGTAATTTTTCTTGAGGCGCCATGTGCCAAATGCATGGTGAAGGGATAGGTCTTCGTCCACGAGAAGAGGGAAATTGAGTTCTTGTTTCTCGATGAATCTACCGTGAGATGCTGATGAATCCTTTGAAACCCCAAGGACAACGTATCCCTCTGTTACAAAACGAGCCATGTTATCACGGAAATCACAAGCCTGCGTGGTGCATCCTGGAGTGGAATCTTTTGGGTAAAAATAGAGAATAACTTGTTTTCCCTGTGCGGAGTAGTCGCTCAACTGGTGCATGGTGCCGTCTTGATCTATGACGCTAAAGTCTGGGGATTGGTCTCCAGGGGACAGGGATACGGTGTCGCTCATGATGAAAGGGAGATGGCCATCCTCCTAAACCCATTGCATCTCGTTTTGTCCTTTGGATTAGGCGAGGTGAGGCTTAGTGGTCACTTTTACTAGATATGCAGAGTGAATAAAAAGTCAGTCACTGTGAATAAAAAAGCGGTTTAGGACCGATTCTTTCAATAACCGGCGGGCCGCAGGAATAGCCATGGTCGGCTCACGTATGTCTCGTAAGTCGCGCCGTTATTTCAAGAAAATTCAGCGTGCGTCAACCAAGTTCATGCTGCAGGAAGTGGCCAGTGCTATACAAACCGAGCTGGATAAACGTCATCTTTCCTACGATGAGGCGCTCATGCTTGGTAATCTCATTCAAAACAGGGCTGACCAAGTCTCTGGAGACGGTATTGTCTACGCCATATCTGACCGAGATGCCTACAGGCGAACACTGGAACTGTATCTCAGAGACGCACTTCTTACCCGAACAGAGCAATTGCTTTTGTGGGAAGAAAGACGCAGATTGGGGATCAGTGAAGATGAGCACCAGCACCTTTTGAATCAACTTTTAGCCCAATGGAAGCGCCAAGGCAAGAATGTAACCATTGACCGATTTAACAAACCAAGCGGGGGTACTGGCAATGTCTAATCGTCTTTCTCCACTTTTCTTAGTCGGGCTGCTTCTATTCACGAGCATTGCTCCGCTTACTATGGCGGAAGACGGTGCGCGCACGTCTCCAGATTTCGTCATAACCTCATTTTCTTTGGATGATGCCGGTTCTATTATAGACGGCGGCTCTGTTGTCGCTGAGGCAGCAACACACATCGTTCGAATCCAAGTTCAAAACATCGGCCTGATTGCCGGGCAGGCATCGCTCGTACTTTACCACCAAGGGACATCTACTTCCGGTGAAACAGTTGTGGACAGCACCGACCTCGGCGTCATCAACAGTGGCTCAAGCAGCAACGTCATTGTGTTTGCATGGGCTGCGACACTTGGCCCCGATCAAATCCTTAAGGCAAGCGTCACCTCTTCTACAGATATTAACACCGCAAATAACGATGAACAATTGCTTATTGACGTGACGACAGCACAGGCAGCATCTGTTCCAAGCATCATCGATATACCTGAGCCTGCTGTTGGTCAAACCAGCGTGGTTTGGTCAAAATCAATCCATGATTTCAACATCAATGTCCGAAATGATGGTGTAAAGAATTTCTCAGCATCCTATAATCTTGTATTCACAGACGCCAACGATCCTGCGATTACCTTCACCGAGACCTCCACTACCATCCCAATCATTCGGCCAGGTTCCTTGTACAATGGCGGAGCCACTCCCTCAATTGTTTCAATGAATTTTGATGCGACCGCACTCACCGGTGAATGGGCAGTCATTGGTACAATGACGGCAACAGGAGTCGGTTGGAGCCAACCCGTCCAATTCATTGACTTTACAGTTGTATTTTCAAACTACAATGCTGAAATCACTACTGCCCAAGACCGAAGCGTTGAGCCCGGTCAAGGGACAACTCTCACTTATCTTGTCAAGAACACCGGCCTTCTAAGCGACGACTTCTCAATCGGTTTGACTTCAGTAAGTGGATGGGTGGATGCAACATCAACTCCGGCCAGCACCGCTACGATCTCCCCGGGAGTTACAACGTCCGTGCTCGTACAAGTTGACGTTCCAGGTACAGCACTTCGTACGGATTCGGAACTTGTCACCCTTACGCTGACCTCATCGGGAAGTAGTTTCGTCTATACCGTGCAAACTACCGTCCTAGCGGGAGAATCATATGATGTCACAGTAACTCTGCCTGTTGCAACCGAGATGCTTGTCCCCGGTGTGAAATCACCAATTCTCGTTGATGTGACAAACGATGGTAACTCTCCAAGTTCGTTTTCGTTAACGGCAGGTTTAACGACAAATGCAGTAGGTTGGGACTTGGAATTCGCCTATCCAATCACGGGTGTACTCGCTGCGGGAGAAACCGTTAGTGTATCCCTCGGAGTGACGCCACCGACTATCAAGAATCCACTTGTTACTTCAGAGCACAATCGTGCTGGAGATTCCATGGGTGTTTACGTGCAAGCTCAATCAACGTTAGGTGGACTCCCCGGCATGGACTCAATTCCAGTCGAAATACTACCGGTCATCATTGTTGATCCTGGTCTCCCATCTGAACCCATCGACATGACAGTTGAACAAGTCCTTGCCGCACGTGCAGGCACTGGGTTAGAAGAGATTCTAGATCTTGAGGTAGAGGTACGTCACAACCTTGTCAGTGATTTGACCGAAGAGGTGGATGCTACCCTTTCTCTTGGGACTTCAGTGTTTACCTCGGATTCATCTGGTGGCTTTGATGAAGCCTCACGATGGGCAATCGGCCTAACGCCTACTTCGTTCCCTACCATGTCACTTGGCGATACTGAGTTATCTAAACTAACCATTCAAGGGCCAGCCGATGACTATCCGGTGTCTGGTCAACTCAAGGTTCCCATTACCGCCACTCCTACTTTGGGAGCCGTCCATCAGGGTTCAAACGTTATTCCCTCCGCAACTACGCAAATTCTCACCCTCAATGTCCCTCCTGTGCTTGGCGCTGAAGGGTATTCTGGAGGTCCGTTGGACGCTGTTGTTGGAGAAATGACTCAGTTCAATCTCAGCCTTGCTAATTCAGGGAACAACATGACCTCATATCGTTTGGTGATGGAAAATTCATTACCCGAAAATTGGGTTGCTTCTTTTTCAAACACGACGGCACTCGTATCAACGACACTTCTTCAAGTGCCTGCAAATGTAGCAGATCACCCCACAGTGGGTGACCTTCATATCAGCGATTATATCGTTGTTGTAACGACTGACCCTCTTGCTCCTGCCCAAAGTATTGAGAACCTAAGGATCCGGGTAGAAGAAGTCGGAACTCAGACAATTATTACCCATTATGATTTGCCGATTCTGGTTGGCGAAAAGGTCAATGCAGCTCTTAGCCCGCCGTCTCAAGAGGTCAACCTCACTGCTGGCGAGTCGCTCTCGACACGAATTACAGTGAACAATGTTGGAAACACTCCTGCGGACTTCACGGTTTGGATTGATGATGTTGACGCTGGAGAAATCACCTACACCATGGAAACACCGGCCACCCTTTCAATCGGAGCTGGCTATGCTGAAACCATCAAAATCCGACTGACTCCGTCTGACGATGCACGTGCGGATGAGGACTACAAAGCCATAGTCTGGGTCTCAAATCCTGAATCTGGCCTCTTGGTGTCTGCTGAAGTTATTGGAAATATGACTGAAAGCCACGGCATGGTCATTAGCACTGTAGAAAGCATAGGTGTAATCCCTGGTACTGTGGAAACAGTTGATTTCAGCATCACCAATAACGGTAACCTGGAAGAAGATGTAATCGTGGAAACAAAGGTCAACGGAGATTGGGTCGTCACCGACGCAAACTTCTCTTTGAATCTTGATATTGATGAACTTTATTCGGGCACAGTCGATATCTCAGTACCCTCTGTTGGAGGCGATGACAACTTACAGAATGGTTCGCTTTACCCAGTAACAATTCGTGTTTTGAAACCTGTCACCTACGAAGAACTAGGCACTCATACCTTCAATTTGGTCGTCGCTCCGCTGTTTATGGTGGAAGCAAATGACTGGCCTACTGAGATGTATTATCACGCAACATGGACACGTACTTGGGATGTTGAGTTGACAAATACCGGAAACAGTGATGTCAAAGTCAATGTGACATATGTGCTCCTTAAAGGAGGCCTTGCAACGCCCACAACGGACTGGGTCATTGTGAGCCCAGCACCTGAAACGCTAAATCTCGAGCAAGGACGTACGACCACTTTCACCTTTTCAGTTCAATCTACAAAGGCCGACCCAGACCTCACTCTCGCAGCAAATCTGGCCGTGAAGCTTACTCCAACGGATGCTGCCGTAGAAGGAAGTGCAGAGTTCTTTACTAACCTCAAGATGGATCGATTCTTTGAGGTATCTGATACGAAGGTCGACCCGACCGGTGGAACGAGCATCACCTATCCAATTCAATATTCACACATTCCAAACGGCCCCGGTACGCCGGTGGCTTACGAAGTTGAGTTGTGTAAATCAGAGCGTTTACTCGACTTTGCATCCTTGGGACAGAATGCGACCATGCACCCTTGGTCGTTTGCTATTGTCGTCGGAGAGACTGAATATCCTCTAGATTTGACACAAGAATGTGGCTTGGGTTCGCTCGGAGTAGACTCCCGAATCTCTTTGCCAACACGAAGTGCCTATGTCACCACTGAACCCATTTATCTCAAGGTCACCCCGCCCAAGGTGGACATTCTACCTGGTGACGGATGGGATTTAAGCATGCGATTGTACCACCCTGATGAGAATGTTGGATACACCGTCTCTGAGAAAGCAACATTTACTTACGAACTCGCTGTTTATGCTGACCCTGCAATCCTTGCATACGGGCCTAAATCCGATGTACTTTACGAAGGTAAAGAGGATACATACTCAGTTACCGTAAAGAACAAAGGTACTGCAATTGCCCTCGGCGTATCGGTAGAATTAGACTGTGGTGCGGATATGACGATTCTCACAACTCCAGAAAGGTATGGTGACGGCAGTATGATTCCAGTACTTACCGCTGGTCAATCCATCGACCTCGAATGGACCATCATGCCTGCTACAATTGAATGGTGGGAAGTGAGCTCTCATGTTGATTGTAATATCTCCCTCGATTCTATCTATGCCGGAGACAACAATCTTGAATCCAATGACCAAGAATTGGTTAAGCAAGAGATCCAATCTTCCTCGCCCGGCCTTTCAATTGCCTTTGTTGCATGTATTGTTGCTGCTCTCGTATCCTTTGCCTTTACCCGCCTTGCTACACAGTCTGAAAAGTGGCAGTTGGGTGGAGTATATGCGGGTGTCCTGAGTTTCGGATTTGCATTCCATCTTGGATTCGGATACGAAGTGCAAGGGGTTCCCGTATGGGGTCCAGCAATTTTGATTCTCTGTGCATTGTGGATATGGCGAATGACTTGGAAGAGCAGCGAAGAATTCCGCCTCATCCATGAAGACTATCAACGAGCCCGAAAGGGTATTTCAACGATTTATTCAGACCACTTTGAAGCACTTTCAGACGGTCGCCGTCAATTGACAATTATTCTCTCAATTCCAGTACTTGGAATGTTGGCTATCATCCTCGGCTTGCCCCCACAACTCTCGGTTGACACTCAAAACCTCGTTGTGATGGGTTCTTACTTCCTCGTCATCATGATCGGAGTATGGTACTTCCTCAAGCGTTCTGATAAGATGTACGGCAACCTATACGGTCGATTAACCGACGCAGAAATCAAGAGTATTCGCATTGAACGGGATCTCGGCGACCCGGCACGTTTGCTCAACGATTTGGCTGATGATGGACTGGATTTGTCTTCTTTGCTTGGACCTGCTTCTATTGAAATTGGTACGCTTCCATTCACTGGAGAGGCTGCCCCTGAAATGGATATGACTTCTGGATTTGAAACGGAGGTGGAAACCGATGTCTGAGGATATGGAGGTGGATTTTGAGGAATCATCTGCAGAGGACCTCGCTGCACGAGAAGCTGGTATTCTTGAAGCGTCTCAAGCCTTGGAGCGAATCGCACGAAAGGCAGCTCGGAGAAACAACGCCTCATTGACAGAATCCGAACTTGACCTCGGAGAGGCGAAAGTTTACCTCGGCATGCACAATCTTTTACGAGCAAAGAAAAACATCAAGCATGCTGAATCGATTCTTGATTCACTCGAAGAGGATGTCTTACATCTTCGTCGGAGTATTGCTATGCTTCACCGCTTATTGGTTCACAAGCGCATTTCTTTAGACGAGGCTGAACACATCTTGTTCAAACTACGTGAGTCCACAGCAGCAGCAGAGGTGGGTGACATACGTGCGGCCACTGAAGAAGTTGAATACCTCCTAGAGGACCTCATCGGTGGTAATTCTTCAACACTCAATCCTTTCCTATTCCGCCATTTCTGGATGGGTGTTGACACACGTTGGCCTGCAGGCGGTGACGCTGGTGTCCTTCTTGTCCGAATCATCAACGATGGTCCGATTCCAATGCCAATGCTCCGGTTGAGGCCTCCATTGCCTGAAGGCTGGACGTCATTCCCTCCGAACGTTGACCTTCCAATTATTGCACCCGGTGGAAACATCCCATTGAGATTTGAGATCAAACCGGATTATAGGATGACCTCAGAAGATGTGCCTTTGACTCGGAAACTCTCTGTTGCCACTTCCTATGAGATGCGCTCCGGAGAAATCACCGTTACGATGCGGGCACAAAACCGTTCTATGGAACCGTTGTCTGAAATTCTCCTTTCCCCTTGGCTTCCATCTGGCTTTACGGCAGAGGAACTTCCGTTCATTCGACATCTCGCTCCTGATGAAGTGGCCATCGTACGTATGCCACTTCGAATTAACCTCGGTCAAGGAGGCTCTTCTTGACCCATCACATTCCACTCGCAGAGACGAGTGAACAAAACAAAAATGGTGAAAAATATGAAAAATGAAAAAACGAACGAAAACCGCGATGAACTTGCGGCTATTGGTATTGGTGCAATGATTGTCTTCATTGCTCTAATCCTAGTAGCTGCAGTTGCTGCTGCTGTCATTATTCAGACGGCTGAAAAATTGCAGCAAAACGCACAGAGCACTGGCGAGGACACAACAGACATGATGGCAGGTAAAATCTTCCTCAATTCCGTTGTCCTTACCAACACTGGAGCCAGTCTGTACGTGACCTTTGAACTAGCACCTGGATCTGATACCTTGCTTGCTACTGCGATTGAATACAACCTTATTTGCGAAGGAACTGGTGCAGGAAACGGATTGTCTCAATTCGGAAACCTTGGTACAGTGGCAGGGATCACTGCAACTGTGGCATCGCAACTTGGGACAGCAGGTCCAGCAGCAAACATCGCCCCAGGAGCCACCTACACGGTATCGTTAACTCCAACAGGTAACTGTGCACCAGGTGCACTTCAAACTGACACGCTTGTAATTCAAGCAGGCGCAGGAGGATTTACTTATGAGGTCTTAAAGTACGGAGCAACAACCAACGCAGGAGATGTGGTCGTATGAAGTCCGATATTCAATCCCAATCCAACATGGAAGATGACAAGTATGCTGCAATCGGTATCGGTGCAATGATTGTGTTTATCGCACTCATTCTCGTTGCCGCAGTCGCAGCAGCAGTTATCATTCAAACAGCCGAGAAACTTCAGCAAAATGCTCAGGCTACTGGTGAAGACACAGCTGATTCAATGAATGGAAAACTTATGATCAGCCAAATCTACTCCGGAACAACTGCAGCCACTGATTACGAAGTTTATGCCCGTTTGTCACCTGGTAGTGATGGTATTGCGGCAACTACAATCTTCTTCCAACTTATTTGCCCTGCAAGCACAACTCCTATTGAGGGTGGTGGCGTAGGTGTACCTTTGGTCGTTGATGAAATGGACCAAAGCAATGCGGCCATTGCCACCATTCTACCTGGGATGCCAGTTATGATCACTATACCTGGTGGTGGCTGTGACCCTACTCTAGCAAACAACCTTGGCCAAGATGTGCAACTTTACTTGCACGTTGGTGGCGGTGGTACGACATTTGAGACAATGCAGATTCCCGCTACTGTGAATCAAGGAACTCCACTGATCTGATGCTTGGTTCGAGTTTACTCGAACCAACATGGAGGAATTAAAATGGCATGGCCATTTAGTGGAAACTCTGGAGGAAATCGGAACCCAGAGCAGAATCTAAGCGAAGAACGCCTGAAGATTTTGGCCAATGTGGCCATTGAACAGGTACCATTCCCAGAACAGGGAATACTGAGCGAAGAGGACGCATGGACGATTTCCCCCGGACCAACAAGAGCTCGGATTAACAGTCAGCAAAGCGTACCTAACGTGGCAGCGACACTCGCACCTCAAAGTGCGCCAGTGAACCTACCACCGGCTACCGTTGATACATCTGGCCTTGAGCGACTCATCAGCAGTCGTCTCGATATGGTTGAAGATGTGTTACGGATGGTTGAGGGGCGATTAGAGGACGGCGCTTTACCCCAAGCGACTAGCGAAACTGAATCTTCGTCAGAACACGAGGATGTTGAAGGCGACGATGAAGTTTCATCAGGCGACCGGATCATCACCGCCAGTGGGGAAGTTGTTGAAATCAGCGGGCAATCTCGCATGATGGAAAACGATGAAGCGCCGTTGGTTGAATTGTATGAGGCCCAAGCTCTGGCAGCAAACCCGTTTTTGAACGCTCCCGCATCGACCTCTACAGGCTCTGCGAACCAAATTGGAGCACCGACTGTTTCAGCATTATTGCTTGACCATATGTCTGGCATGGCAGCTGTGAGTTTTACTCAAAAAGCAATCGAATCAGGAATGTTGACCGGAGCCGAAGGCATCAGTGTCATGGCTATTGTCCAACTTGCAGAGCCTGGAGACCCAGAAACAGCATTGGAAGACCACTTGCCTCACCGTGAGTTGTTGACCTTCTCTGCCTTGGTCTCATCATGGCGGCAAATGGAATCGTTACGTGGAGGAGAATGAATGGGCGCTTCGGTTGGAATAGGAGGTTTGATTGTAGGCATTTCGATGCTTGTCGTCTTTTCGATGGCATATCAATCAATTTCATCTCAAATTGATTCTGGTCTTGACCGACTGGATGATGCGGATGAACCCATTCCAACCTTTACAATTGACGATGCGATATTGTTTGATGGTGCAGTGGTAGACTATACCATTGCGATCGCCGGAAGTGGATATACAGATGGCACACTAGCCTCTTCTACTGGAGGCGGTGGTTTTGCTGGTGAATATACAGTGGATGGAACTGGAGCAATAATCGACGTGGTAATCACCAGCCACGGCGATTATTCTTCTGCACCAACCCTTACCATCACTTGCACAACTGCTTGTGCCGGGAACTCAGGTACTGGGAGCGTCACTCCAACATTAGGCAACGCAATGTATGCTAACTTCACAAATGCGGGTTCAGCAACGATTGATTTTGATGACATGTGGTTGTTCACGAATGGATTGAATCCCATACCGTTTGATACGGCCTACACCTCGGCGATCTCATCTACAAACTGGTTCACAGGAGAAACTCTGTTTCTTCAATGGATTGACCCTATCCTTGACCCTGACCTTGACCGCATTTCGATGACGGTTGGTCCAACGACCATAGGTCATAATTTGGCATGAGTTGATATTATGGCGGACGGCGGAGCATCATCTTTCATCATGTTGGTTACAGCATTGCTGATCTCTGGCAGCGTGAGTACCATACTCATCAGTGAATGGAATAAGGTTGCACGGGTTGCGGAGAGTGATGAACGTAAATCATATGGTTCTCTTGGCGTGTCGGTAGATTTCGCAGGAGACCCCATGATGGTTGGATTTGAAGATCCCGCAGTGGGTGACGATGAATTGACTGTCTATGTCATTAATTCGGGAATTCATGAGATGAGCACCACTTTTGAGCTCCTCATCAATGGCGTTGCTCCGGCAACAATGACAACATCAATTTCTCCATCTGGAACAGATTGGTTGCCTGGTTATCTTCTTGAAATTACAGCCTCCGACAATACCCTTACCTATACAGATGGTGATGATGCATCATTATTCTTTGTAGGTATCTCAGAACCCATACAAGGATATCAGCATTCAGCAACAATGAACAAGGAGGTCAGATTGAATGAAATTTGATGAGAATCCATTTATGATTGCCCACAAGCCTGTTGAAGACGGCTTCCCCTTTGATGTTGAAACTGATTCACTCGGGGACTCGATGGGTCTCCGAATGCCGAATCGTTCGCTCTATGTTTTGCAAGGAAAGGTCGGAGCAGGTAAATCCCTGATATCTCAGCGCCTTGTTCATGGGATGATTCAGAACGGGGTCAAGGTTCTCGTCGTTACGACCGAACTCACGACTCGTGGCTGGATTGAACAAATGGAAAGTGTAGGCTACGGCATTACCGATGCAATTCGGGAAGGCCGCTTGATGGTCATCAGTCGGTTTGGGACCATCGCAGAATCAAGAGCTGATGTAACCCTACAAGATGTGCTAGCAAGTCCAGCAGTCCCCTCAGCAGACGTCATACTCTTTGATTCTGGAAGTTCGCTTATGCCCGACAATTTAGATGATAATGGCCGTTTCCAATTAATGCAACAATTGCGTAAGGTAGCCTCTCAAGGGCGCTCCTTCATGCTCTGCTTAGACCCGGATGAAATGGATGGGAAACTACTCCACACCTTGCGGGCATCGGCTGAAGTTGTCTTAGACTTGAAAAACGCACTAATTGGTGGCGAAATCAAGCGAAATATCATTGTTACTCGGTTCCTTCGCGCAGCAGGGCCTATCCAATCGAGTATTGGATGGCGTGTTGAGCCAGGAATGGGTTTTATCGTCGACATCACGGCGGTCAGTTGAGGAGGTGGATGAATTATGACAGACGAGCCCCGATTTGCTAAAGGAGATCTCAATGGTGTCATGGCTGCTTATCCTCACGTAGCCGACTGGGTACGTGACTTTGAGCAACGTTACGGTACTCGACCTATCTACTATGGTCCATTGGACCGGGGTGCGATGAAAACCCGCCCTCTCAATCTGATTTACGTGACAAAGGAACCTATCTTCGTTCATATCTACGAACCTCCGGCAGATGACGATGGAGGTGGGACGATTCTTTGGTTTGGTTTGGAACCCCAATTGACGGAAGAAGAGGAGAATATCCGTCGGGAACTTGTTGAAACACTCCTGCAAGAAGCTCCTACGGCCCCGTCATTTACCACCGATGCAGAATTTGAAAACATCTTGGGTCAAATGATTGACAGATATACCATTCTTGATACAGAGGCCAACAATCTCGTCCGTCGGCAGGGCCGTATTTGGGAAATGATCGGCATGGATGACAAACGTCTGACCGTGAGTGAAAAGCAACGGGAACGACTAACCTATGTTGTCATCCGCGATTTAATCCGAAATGGCCCTCTTGAACCTCTTCTCTCTGATGAGATGTTGGAAGACATACACTCAATCGGATTGAAACACATTCACATGGATCACAAGGTCTTCGGAATGGTTACTTCTAACATCAGATTCCGTGAACGATCACTCCTCTCTCGCTATCTCCGTGCTATGTCGGAGCGTATTGGGCGCCCTGTGTCTGACAACAAACCAATTATTGACGGTGTTCTTCTTGATGGGTCACGTATCAACATCATTTTCTCCGACGACGTATCTATGCTTGGTCCGTCGTTCACCATCCGTAAATTCGCAGAAGAAACCATCTCGATTACTCAACTCATTCAGTGGGGTACGATGTCTTCTCAAGTCGCAGCCTACATCTGGATTTGCCTTGAATACGGTATGTCAGTTTTGGTTTCTGGAGAGACTGCATCTGGTAAAACCACAACGTTGAATGCTATTCTTCCCTTTATTGACCACAACGTCAAAATTTACACTGCAGAAGATACTCCTGAAGTTAAAGTTCGGCACAAGATTTGGCAGCGTCTCGTCACCCGTGATGCTAAAAATGAAGAATCTCGTGTTGAGATGTTCGACCTTCTCAAAGCGGCATTGCGTAGCCGTCCTCGATACATTATCATCGGTGAGATTCGTGGTGTAGAAGGTGCTACTGCTTTCCAAGCTATGCAGACTGGTCACCCTGTTATTGCTACCTTCCACGCATCCTCTATCGTTAAGATGATTCAGCGGTTTACAGGGGATCCAATCAATGTTCCAATTCGGTTCTTTGACAATCTTAACTTTGCTATCTTCCAAGAAGTAGTTGAAGCACCTGGCGGCGGTATCGCCCGTCGTATTACCGGAATTGACGAAGTCATTGGTTACAACAAGCACAGTGACGGTGTGTTGACTCGTGGAATGTTCGAATGGGATCCTGTCAAAGATAAGCATTATTTCCGTGGTATGTTCCAATCCCACCTACTTGAGAACAAAATCGCCGCAATGGCTGGTTTTGCGAATAAGAGAGATATCTACGATGAGATGCTTCGTAGGGCCGATGCCATTCAGCGAATGGTTGACCGTGGCTTGACTCATTATGACGATGTTTTCGACCTCCTCGGCCTCTACTATTCCAACGGTTGGGACCATTTCAGCCGAGCTATTGACACATGGGTCGGCGTCAATCAGAAATGAGGAGATGATGAGACATGGAGCGCATGCCGACCTGGCACATTGCACTACGTCGTCTTGAGATGCCGATGGGGCGTTTTCTGGCTGTCTACGTCCTCCCAGTAGCTGTTTTCTCCTTTATTTTCTCTATTATTCTTGTATTTGCCACCGGTGGCCTAGGGGATGGGGCACTTTTCTCAGGAGTTACAGGAATTTTCCTCATTTTGCTTCTCACGACAATGGCATCACTTGCTGCCATTGGATTCCCCATACTGGAGGTTCAGCGTTCAGCCAGCCTCATTGAAGCAGAAATGCACATGTTCATCACACGTATGGGTATTCTGTCAATTGGGGAAGTAGGAGCTCAGTCAATTTTTGACATTCTCAAACAAATGCGCGATTATGGTGAACTCGCTGCCGAAGTCCAGCGAATTGAAACCTTGGTTGGCAAATGGCATACCTCTCTGCCTGAAGCAGCCCGGATCGTTGCACAACAAAGTCCGAGCCCCCTTTGGTCCGATTTCCTGAATCGAATGGCGTTTTCCATTGAAGCAGGTCAACCCATTGATCAATTCATGCGTTCCGAGCAGGAAACGATTGCTGAACAATACAATACGCTTTATGATACACGATTGGAGTCAGTTGACACTCTCAAAGAGATCTACGTGTCATTGGTGACTGCTGGGCTGTTTGGACTTGTAATTGCTGGAATCCATTTGGTTCTTTTTCAAGTTGGAAGCGACACAGATACACCCATTGAAGTTGCAGGCCGCCTCCGTTTCCTTCTTCTTGCGTCGTTAATGTTTGCATTCATTCAGTTGGGTGCAGTGTTTGCATTTCGGGCAACCATTCCAAAGGACCTCACCTTTGCTCGGGATGAAATGGATACTCCGTTCAGAATCAATTTTAGACGCTCCTTATTGGTCGCAAGTGTAGTTGCCTTGGTACTGGTCACGACGAGTGTATTCACACTCATTTGGGTCTTTGAGGAATTAACATCCCAATGGGACAAATATGGTCTCCTCTTCATTGCAATCCCCCTCTCTCCTCTACTTATCCCATCAATGATGATTCGTAGAGAAGAAAAACAAATCCAACGTAGAGATCAAACCTATCCGGACTTCATACGGGCCCTTGGTGGTACGGCACAAGCCCGTTCGTCGGAACCTTCTGCAACCATCAAAGCACTGCGAGGAATAGATTTCGGAATGCTAGACAATTCGATTGACCGATTGGAAAAGCGTCTGTCCACCCGAATTGATTCAGACCGTGCTTGGGATTATTTCACTGCAGATACCAATTCAGCAGTCATCTCACGATATACTCGGATTTACATTGAAGGCTCACAATCATCAGGTCAACCCGCTGCCACCGCTGAAATGGTATCACGGTCCGTTGGAAATCTCCTTTCGTTAAGAAACAGAAGAGCATTATCTGCAAATACGATGTGGGGTGTTGCTCTTGGACTTCTGATTTCAAGCGTAGCCGCTCTCAATGTAACTACTGCGATTGTCCTACAACTTGGAGAATCGATCGCGGGAGTCGCAGGTGGGCTCACCGATACCGATGTGAGTTCGCTCTCTAATTTTGGAGCAGGAGTCGCATTGCCGGTTATGGAGGATGCATCATCTGTAGATGACAACATCAGGATGTTCAAAATCATAATTTCATTGTTAATTTTAATGCAAGTGGTCGCCGTTTCATCGATCGCTACACGACTTCGTGGTGGTACTCGCTCAAGTGCAGTGGGGCAAATGATTCTCCTTACATGGATTTCTGGGCTTGCCTCATTATTGACTGCCGTTATGTTGGAAAGTGCTTCAGGCGTCTTTGGGTCCTGATAAATCTGAGGAATGTTCATACCCTTCGTTTTGGGTGGAATGGATATGCAACCACCCATACCCCCTGCAATGAATCCCGCTGCTTCACCATACCAACCACCTGCCAATATGGCGAAAGGTTCCATGTATTCTTTTCAAAAATGGTTGATGATCGGTCTGATTGTTCTCGTTGTATCCGGCATGTTTGGTGAGTTCCCCTTGTCGTCTTCATCCCCGAATCCCACTGATTATGATTTGTTAGAGGAAAAAGGATTGGATGACTATTCCGATGCCGTTGACAGTTTTGAAGGACAAGTAGCCCTATTCTCCGCAATGAGTACAATTCTTCAAACCACGGCCCTTGCTCTTGTTGCCTATGCATTCATTCGTGAAGCTCACGAAGAAGAGGGAATGCATGTCGCTATGAGAATAACAATGGTTCTCGCAGCAGTGATTCTGGTCACGAGCATCGTTGGTCGTAACATCTCCTTGTTCTGATTCTATCGTCGGGATTCTTCCCGAATTCGTTTCTTGGTAGCAGACCAAGAGCAAATGGGGCACTTCGTTAGGTCATGGAAACGAGCAGGACAAAATTCACGGCCAAAGAAAATGATTTGCAGGTGCAAGTCATTCCACTTCTCTCTGGGAAATACGGCCTTGAGGTCACGCTCCGTCTTCGTAACGTTGCTTCCATCTGACAGACCCCATCTTGCTGCTAACCTGTGAATGTGTGTGTCCACAGGGAAGGCTGGAACGCCAAATGCCTGTGACATTACCACACTTGCTGTTTTATGGCCGACTCCGGGAAGGGCTTCCAGTTCCTCAAACGAATTAGGGACTGAACCGTCATGAAGTTGGTTCAACATCTCTGAAAGCCTACGGATGTTCTTCGCTTTGGTAGGGGCTAGGCCAACTTGTCGGATGTCGTTGAGAATGACATCGACTGAAAGATTCGCCATGTCTCCTGGATTGTTAGCTTTGGCAAATAAGGCCGGTGTGACTTCGTTAACCTTGAGGTCCGTAGTTTGAGCACTCATCAAAACTGCGACAAGCAACTCAAAGGAATTGTTGTGGTCCAGGGGAATGGGGATGACTGGGTAGAGTGATTCCAACTGTTCGGTAATTCGTTCTGCCTTTTCTGAACGCTTCACGGGGGTATTCTCCTGTTCACTCAGTATTCCTTATGTCGTATTCTTCACCAGTTTTCCAACCGAAGAAGAGTCCCAGAAACACGGATGTTAAGGGAATAACGTTGCAAATAAGGGATTCCAATGGTTCAGTCGTAGGTTTCCCTGCAATGTACCAAATAATGAATCCTAGAATGAGACCAGGAATGACCATCATGCTTCCCATGATGATGGTACGGAGGGTGCGCATAACACTCCCAAGCAGAGGTCTGTCATGAAGGTGTGCTTAGACCTAGGTTCAATTCATTCGTGCAGCGAGGGCTTCACCGGAAAGGGAGTTGAGGACATCTCCTTCTTCCAACCATCCTTTTCGAGCGGTCATGAGTCCATAGGTAATGTCGCTAAGTCCTCGTATTGAATGGGCGTCGGGATTGATTACCACTGGGACACCGAGCCCTTTTGCATGTTTGCACAAGCGCCAATCCAAATCCAAACGGTACGGGCTTGCATTGAGTTCTACTGCTTTCAGGCGTCCATCTTGATTGTGTTCGGCCATGTGTTCCAACACAGCGAACAAGTCCACTTCATACCCTTCCCTGCCCTGTAGGATGCGTCCAGTAGGATGGCCGAGTACAGTTGTGGCGGGATGGTCAATGACTTTGAGCAGTTCCTCAGTATTTTCAACCTCGTCTCTGGAACGCCATTTTGTCATGGCGTGCACGCTTGCAACAACATAATCCAATTCATTGAGCACTTCGTCAGGATGGTCTAAGGTACCTCCAGCAAGTATGTCAGACTCCACTCCGTGGAACAAACGGAAGTCAACACCATCCTCTGCCCATTGCTGGTTGTAGGCTTTGATGGTTCGTCCTTGTTTGAGGAGGTCATCAGAACTCGCACCGTTCGCAATTTTGAGCGAAGGGGAATGGTCTGCAATACCCAGCCATGACCAGTTCATCTTCCGCGCTGTATCGGCCATTTGCTCAAGACTTGCCTCACCGTCTGAAAGTGTCGTGTGATTGTGAAGTGCTCCCCGGATGCTGTTCATTTCCAATAATTGGGGAAGGCTTCCCGAAGATGCAGCCTCTACTTCACCCATGTCTTCTCGCAATTCAGGAGTAACATAATCCATCTCAAGGTGGGCGTAGATCTCCTGTTCACTCAAGGCTTGTAGTGAATGTACTGCCGCTTCCATTCCTTTGAGATCGCCAGCTTTCGCTTCAGGAATGAGTCCAAATTCATTCAATCTAAGGCCACGGTCAATGGCTCGTTGACGCATGGCAATGTTATGCTCCTTGCTACCGGTAAAGTACGCCAGTGTAAACGGTTCAACGTGAGGAGGTACGAGGCGAACTTGGGCATCAATGGTTCCACCAGCCTCAAGTTGCTCGTAATCATCTCCTCCAATAGCGTCCAACACATTCGGGTCAATATGGCCCACTGCAAATGTATCATCAAAAACAGTTGTGTCAAGAATCAGGCTTATTTTAGAGTCACCTGCACCTTTCACATCAGCAATACCCTGTAGCGATAGAATGTTTTCAGCAACGGTCTCATGATTGGCTTGGTCAACTGATACGACCAAATCTAAATCTCCGATTGTATCTTTTCGCCTCCGAGCACTACCTGCAAGCGTTGCACGATTGACCCCGGTGATTCCTGCAATCTTTCTCTGAAACGCTTCTCCATATCGCAAGCCGATATCCAGGCGCCTACGTTCTCTAAACCGTGCAAGGAGTTCGATTCCATCAAGCATCCGCTGTTGAGATTTTGCACCAAATCCTTTCATGGGAGCAATACGATTCTCTTCTGCTGCTTGCTTGAGGCTGGCCACAGAATCAACTCCGAGTTCGTCATGCATCAGTTTGATTCGTTTTGGGCCGAGGCCTGGTATTCCGAGCATCTCAATCATCCCAGCAGGAGTGGACACGTGCTTATCGACCCAATCTTCAGGCCATTCGCCTTCTAGTACTGCTTGGGATAAGGCGCTTCCAAGACCTTTGCCGATTCCCTTCATTTCAAACAGCTGTCCCGAGGCAACAAGCTCACCAAAATCCTGGGTGATGGTCCCTAGCATTCGGCTTGCATTCTGGTAGGACCGAACTCGGAATACATTGGCACCTTGCAATTCAAGCAATACCGCCATCTGGTGCAAGACCTTTGCAACTTGGTTTCTAGAGAAGTGAGGTTGGGTTGGCCGAGGTTTTGGAAGTGTGAAGGAGCCGACTGCCATGTGTTGAAACAAACGATGACCCTAAACAAAGGTTCGCAACCTTCGCCCCCACCTTCAAGAGGGTCCTTCCCTTGGACAATGCATGGTGGATGTCGTGTTCTTGGAACACTTGGCCGAAGGTTTGTGTGGTGTGTCTGCCATCTTGTTCACATTCATCGCTACGCTTTCTCGGTCGGAAAAGGCGGAGGAGATTGCTCAAAACATCATTTTCTTTACGCTCATTTTGGCTGCAGGGATCCTATGGTGGTTGTCCTATGCAGGAGGCGTCTTATGGGGCTCAAACTACCTTCCAAAGCCGCTTGCATTATTTTGTGTCATTCTGGCGGTTTCAGCACGGATGAACATCAAAGGAGAAAACCTGTCCTTTGGGGCAAACCCTCACAGTATTGGGCGAGATGCTGAAGAGTAATCAGATGATTTCACCGGGAGGGTTGTCATCTCCACCACTCAAGGCTTCTTTGGCCATTTTCTGGTCAATGAAGGTCCGCATGTATTCTGGCAATTCTCCGTTGACGAAGATGACATCATTCACGTGGTCCAATTTTTTTAACGAGTAATAAATTTGCATAGCAGTCATTGGTGTAGATGAGCAGCCGTTACAGCCACCATCTAGCGAGAGCATAATGTTCCCATCAGTTGTGTCAATCACATTGACCACACCATCGTGCTCATCAAGGATTTCTTGGACTGGACCAATCTCAGCCAAAATCTCTTCTGCACTGATGGTCATGTGTTATCCCAAACATCTCTCCTCTTTGAACGATTGCCTGTTTCTACAACGGTGTTGAAGGAACACAAGCATGTATTCTACCGGCTAGATGTGAAAGCCTCCTAAACCAGCACAGTGGCTTTTTTTTGAAGGGAACCACTTATGAGGGGTTCTAAAGTGGCGAGGCTCACAGGTGTTCTTATGATGGAAAACATACCAATGATTGCTGCAGTTGCAGGTCTTGCCGGACTTGTCGTTGCGTTTGTGCTGTACCAACAAGTCAACAAAGTAAAGATTGACAACGAAAAAGTAGCCAACATTACTCGTGAAATTCAAGACGGTGCTATGGCGTTTTTGTTTGCTGAATACCGAGTTCTTGCCGTTTTCGTAGTTGTCGTTGGTCTGGCGCTTACCCAGCTTAACGACATGGATACGGCCATTGCCTTCTTCGCAGGTGCTCTTGCCTCCGTTGTTGCAGGATTCTCAGGAATGCGTGCGGCGACATCGGCGAACGGCCGAACCACAATGGCTGCCAAGAACGATGGAAAAGCCGGAGCACTCGCAGTTTCCTATAACGGTGGAGCTGTCATGGGCCTTTCCGTTGGGGGACTCGGGCTTCTGGGAATCTCTCTTGTAGCATACTGGCTTGGAGCAGGCGATGCAAACCCAGACCTTTCTGCTGCTGCAGGATTTGGTATGGGTGCGTCATCCATTGCCCTGTTCGCTCGTGTCGGTGGTGGAATCTACACCAAGGCTGCTGACGTAGGTGCTGACCTCGTCGGTAAAGTTGAAGCAGGAATTCCAGAAGACGACCCTCGTAATCCTGGAGTCATCGCAGACAACGTTGGCGACAACGTTGGTGACGTTGCCGGAATGGGTGCGGATATCTTTGAATCCTTTGTGGGTTCAATCATTGCAGCAATGATCATCGCTAGTTCAGATGGCTTTGGTGGAGATGGATTTACCGGGGCTTCCGACTACATTATGATGCCAATCATGCTTGGCCTGATTGGATATCTTGCTTCAATCGTTGGCGTATTCTCGATGTTCATCCTCAAGAACGGCAAGGATGCCGCTGCTGCGCTTCGCAACACGACATTCATCGCAGCCCTTCTGTTCTGGATTGGCGGATACCTTTCGCTTAAGGATGGTTCAGTCGCTGGATTTGAATATTCTGGACTGGGCTTGATCGATGTGATTCCCGGTGTCATGCACTCCGTTGTTTTGGGTAGCGTGGTTGGTATTGCAATCGGCCTCATCACCGAATACTACACTGGAATTGAGCCAGTCTTTGGAATTAAAACAAAGGCTATTCCTCACATTGGTGAAATGTCCAAGACAGGGCCAGCCACAAACGCTATTGCTGGACTGTCTGTTGGAATGATGTCAACTTTCATCCCTATCCTACTCATTGCCGGAGGAATTCTCGGCGCCAACTACTTTGGCGATGCTGAGTACGGTCTTTACTGCATTGCAATGGCTGCAATGGGTATGCTTGCTACAGTCGGTGTTACCATGACTGTCGATGCTTACGGACCTGTCGCCGATAACGCAGGTGGGATTGCAGAGATGAGTGGACTTGGTTCTGATGTTCGGGCAATTACCGATGAACTTGATTCAATTGGAAACACAACAGCCGCAGTCGGCAAAGGATTCGCAATTGGTTCTGCTGCTTTGACTGCACTCGCATTGTTTGCTGCTTACACTGCAGCAGTAGGCACAGAAAATCTTGACCTAACACTCACCAACCCAATGGTCGTTATTGGCCTACTCGTTGGTGGCGGTCTACCGTTCGTTGTTGCAGCTATGACCATGACTTCAGTCGGTAAGGCTGCAGGTGACATGGTTGTTGAGATCCGACGCCAATTCGCTATCATGCGAGAAAGCCTATCAAAGGATTCTTCGTTTGAAGGCAACATTGAAGATGCTACCACATGGCCTGAGAAGGTTACAGTAGGCGACATTACTTATCCGGATTCACAAACTTGTGTTGACATCTCAACCAAGGCTGCTCTCCGAGAAATGGTAGGACCCGGTGTAGTAGCAATACTCGCTCCAGTACTCGTCGGTTTGCTCCTTGGTCCAAATGCACTTGGTGGCCTTCTTGCAGGTTCTCTTGTTACAGGCGTTCTCATGGCTCTGTTCATGGCAAACGCAGGTGGAGCATGGGACAACGCCAAGAAAGCCATCGAACAAGGTCACATTGAAGGTGCTAAGAAAGGCGATGCTGCTCACGAAGCAGCCGTTATTGGTGACACCATTGGAGACCCGTTCAAGGACACCTCCGGACCTTCGCTGAACATCCTCATCAAATTGATGTCCATTGTGGCCGTCGTTTTGGCGGGCACTGGGCAACTTTGAGGCCTTTCAAGCGTTACACTCTTGAACAAGGCCCTGTTGGGAACTTCATGGGTCAATTTCTCCAAGGGGCAACTATGACGTTGCTGTTGCTTTGCACCAGTGTTCTTGCCGGATGCATTGAGGGTCCAACTGTCAACTCAGGAATCGGTGACACCACGGAAGAAGAGCTCGCTCTTCCGGATTGGGATATCGGTGACCAGTGGCTCTATACCTTCGTAACTCCTCAATTTGGAGAAGATAGCGCTCGATTAGTTGTTGCTGAAAAAGACAATGAATCAGGTAACTACCGTTTGGGCATCTCATCAAAAGAGGAGGCACAACGTCACGCTGTCATTAATCACAATCCATTCCTCGGCCGTGTTACCATGGACGGTCTTTCTGTCTATGAGGAAGGCGACCCTCAACCTGTTTTCAACTTCCCTTGGAACGTTGGGGATTCTTGGGGCTTTACACTATTTAGCCAGGAATGGACGGCCGAAACGGATTCCATCTACAACGGAGTTGTTGAGGTAAGGGCATCATCCGATGACGGGCACACTTTGACCTATTCGTTCAGTGGGCGAGACGGTTTCATCGATTCATTAGTTTGGTCCGACGATCAGGGCGTGGAGCAACTCCGAATGGAATTGACACAAACCAAAACCGATTATGAGGGAGACGTCTACTTTTATCGTGCCCGTGATTTGCTGGACTCTGTTTATGAGAATAACGAGAACGATATTTCAGATTCCTTCCTTGACAGTGGGCACCCAGATGGAACCGATTGGGACGTCCTTGTTTGGTACATCGACCTTGATATCTCGGGAGGCGGCTCAGGAACGCTATCTTTGAAAGACCACCAAGGTGCTTCTCCACTCACTCGTGCCTGGGGTTCAGGAGCAAGTGAAAAGGGCTCTATCGGAACAATTCCATCTATATCAGGAGATTATTCGCTTACCGTTACGCTACGTGGAGGAGATTCATCACTCCACTTCAAGGTCGCTGGCGGTATCTTCTCGCAGTGGACATTGTGAGGGACACTCATGCCCACGCTCATCATGATGCATGGCATGACAGGCGACGCTTCGATGATGCGCCCCTTTGCGGAAAAAATACTTCCAGAAGGTTGGACCTTATTGGTCCCACAAGCACGCTACAAACATCCTTCCCGCGGGTTCACATGGTGGAGATATGAGAATTTTGATGCAGATGTTACTCGTCGCATGAATCTATCACGAAAGGAACTCATCGATGTTGATGCTAGTCTTTCACAACTTGAACACCTTATTGGAACAGAAGCACCCCTCGGTCCGTTGGTTATAGGTGGCTTTTCCCAAGGAGGAGCCATGGCTCAAGAACTTCTCCATTTGCCGATAGCAGACCGCATACAGGGTTTAGTTTGCATCGGGACACGATTGGTTAGGCCAATGGAACTCAGATTAAGACTCCCCGAATTAGATTCCAAGCGACTTTTTTGGATGCACGGAGAAAAGGATATCAGAGTTCCAATTGAAGACGGATGGGCTGTTGCTCACCAGTTTGAATCTGCAGACTGGGCCGTTGAACTAATTGAGCACAAGAAGGGCCATATGATCCCAATTGAGCATCACGATGCCCTCAAAGAATGGCTTGAGACCTTCATTTGAGGTATCGATTGGTTTCGTCAAAGCCACCAATGAAAAGTGGTTCATCTTCCCTTATATCAAATACAACAGGGACAGTACGATGACCTGTTGCAGCAACAATCTGCTTCCGCAAGCCATTGTGCTCGTCAAAATTATACTCCGTAAAACTCAACGAGCGACCATCTAAGAGGCGCTTTAGTGCTTTACAATATCCACAGAAGTTCCCAGTGTAAACGAGGAAGTCTGTGTCTGCTCCTTCAGCGTGCTCTACGATCAGTTCTGCTGCCATGTTGGTTTGTCCGCTGGCGTATGCTTTAATCCTCTCCCGAGGGTGCCCATTGTTCAGATGATATTTCCGAGTTGAATTCACCACTCGCATCAAGGCACAATGCAGTCCATGCATCAAGGTCAGGGACGTTTGAGTTCTTGAAGGATTCCAGCGTAACCGAAGAATGAATGAAAGCATGGGCCAAATGCTTGTTAATGTCGCTCTTAGAGGCAAGACCAACACGAATAAGGATGACTTGCATTCCTTTAAGTGCAGCACTCCGGGCTAATACTTCAACAATGAGTTGCCCCATTCCGTGAATCGAATTGATGCTCACACCCATCGTGGAATTCCAGGATTCAGCATGAGCTTTCCAACGTCGCCCCTCCAGAGTGCTCGTGTCGCCCAAAACTACCATTCTTTGCAATCCATTAGCCGTTGCAGTTGCAAGAGATTCATGCATAATTTGGACGTTGTCTTCTAACGCTGAAATTCCATTCAAACCGTTCTTATTTGTTGCAAGTAGAAGGGTATCACAACCATTTACTGTTGAATGGAAGGTAACTCCTTCAATTCCGATAAGTCTTGGGTCGTCAGGGCTTATGCCCACACACCAAACGTTGCCCATGAGCATCGGATGAGGGTGAAGGACATGTGTCTTCCCGTCTCAGTGTCTTGGTTGAAACTACTCCTTCCATATACCACGGCGTGTAGTATTGTGTATGGCTCATCTGGTCTTTGTCTTGGCATCAACCGGCAACAACAGAATTCTTGCTCAGAGCGTTAGCGAACATGCCCAAGAAGTTGGCCACACCGTGGACATCTTGTCGTTAAATGATTACGAGTTCCCCCTCTATTCTACCGAAATGGAACAACAAACAGATGTTTTACCCGGGCTAAGTGACTTGACAGGGCGTTTGAACGCAGGTGATGCATGGATGGTTTTTGCACCGGAATACAATGGCTCTTACCCTCCAATTCTCAATAACGTAATAGCATGGTTGAGTCGACAGAGCGATGACTTTCGTCGCTTATTCCGAGACCGCACAGTTGCACTGGCCACACACTCCGGAGGTGGAGGCGCCAATGTCATCATGGCAATGCGAATGCAATTCTCTTACTTAGGATGCAATGTCATCGGTCGTTCTCTCATGGCCAACAGTAAGAAACCAGCCAACCCCGAAACTGTCAACGCTATTGTTAACAGCATGACGCTGAAGTGATATCATGAATCGAACTCTTGCAAGCATAGTGCCCACCCATACCGTCCTTGAAGGGGGCGGATTCAAGGTAAGAAGGCCAGCAGCCATGGGTCGATTGATGAGCCCGTTTCTTCTTCTAGATGAGATGGGTCCGGTAGATTACGCTCCAGGTGACGCAGTTGGTGCTCCATCTCACCCGCACAGGGGTTTTGAAACAGTGACTTATCTCCTCGACGGAGGCATGCGCCACGAGGATTCAGCAGGAAACAGTGGAGACCTCAACCCGGGTGATGTCCAATGGATGACGGCAGGCCGAGGTGTGATTCACTCGGAGATGCCGCAAGATTACATGATGGAACATGGAGGAAGAATGCACGGGTTCCAAATTTGGGTTAATTTACCGGCTAAAGATAAGATGATGCAACCGCGGTATCAAGACATCCCATCAAAGGATATTCCAGAGGCCACAAACGAAGATGGTACCGTTTGGGCTAAGATTGTCGCTGGAGAAGCGCTTGGAACGAATGCGGTCATTGATACTGTCATACCTATTACTTACATCCACATGAAAATGAAAGCTGGAGCATCTTACATTCACCATTGCGACCCTGACCACAACATCATGGTCTATGCTTTTGGAGGTTCTGTTGACATTGAAGGACGTTCTCTTCATGATGGTGGGCTTGGATTGCTTGAGAAAGGTGATGAGTTGTCGCTAACAGCTGAAGATGATGGTGCGGAATTCTTGATTTTGGGCGGCCCCGAACTTGGAGAGCCGATTTCACGATACGGCCCATTCGTCATGAATACCAGAGAAGAAATCTATCAAGCCATTGAAGATTTTAACAATGGGACCCTCGCTTGACCTAAGATCAGTTTTTGGGACCTTTCCTTCATTAGAAATCTTAATCAAAGTGAGCGGGAACCGCAAAGCGTGGAAATTGACCCTGACTATCTACCTGCAGGCGTCCACGTCATCGCATCAGTTGAGGCCTATGGCGAGGAACATCCTCCAAGGGGATCTGACCACAACACAACAGTTCTTGTTTCTGCATCTGGTCAATTGGCTATTTATCATCCTAATCATGTGACTGAAGCGGTAATCGAAATTGGAAACATTTCCAAATTAGAATCATTAGAACTCGTACCAAGAAAAGTCATCAAGAAAAAATCACTAATGTTTTGGAAATTATGCATGATTTACAGCATTATTATTTGGCTCGCATGGATAATTGGAACTAACATTGTGATCATCGACCAAATACAAAACGGGTATGTCGGCACCTCTAGTTCAGATGTAAGTGAAGGAGTTGATACAAATGTACTCTACGAAGGCATTATCGTAGCCCTTGTTGGAGTTTTCATGGCGTTTACGTTATTAAGTCCATGGGCTTTTGCCTATGTCGGCGAGCGATACGTCCCACGATTCGTGAGACAACGCCATCTAATTTTGTTGTTTAAAGACGGTTCGGAGTATAGCATTTTTGAAGGCCCTGAATGGTCGGGGCAATATCGTTTGCTTAGTAGGTTGTTAAAGGTCTTCATCGTATCTTTAATCATCATGATGATTCCTTCTTCAGAGTTTATAATATTGTTAGTTGCTCTCGTCATCTGCGGAATCGTTGGTGCCTTTTTGGGGCTTGCTGCTAGCTATGTCAATAAAGATGACGAAGCATATGAAGTCGGAACTTTGCGCCCGGGTCACTTGCTTCGTTTTCATCAGGTGATTACTGAAATTCATGAATCGGGTCAATCGGTTGATGGTGAAGTGAGTGATGATGAACCAGGCCGTTTGAACCAATCTGTAGTGGATAGAATTGGTGTGCGAATCGAAAAGCCATTGGAAGAACTCTACACTTTCAAAGATGAACTAAATGAGTTGACTGACGGTGAGTGGACTGCCATGCTTACCGTAAACAAAGTTTACTTTGCTCTTGCTCACATCCGCAGATGTACAGAGAAAATGTTGTTCAACTTAACCATTGTAAACGGTATCAAAGTCAAGGCCCAAAACCGTGGAATTCAAACAATGAAGAATGTGCTCAATCGCGATGATGTTCTTAACCCAGATGTCATTAAATGGCTTGATATCATCAAGGCGATAGCGAATCCAGCCGCCCACGATTTCAAAGAAGATATCAATGATTACCTTACAGCCTTCCGTGCTTTTGTTTCCATAACTGCTTGGTACGTTGATATTACTTCGCCTAACCGTGAAGAACAATGATCGCCCTCAACCTTCGTCGTTATCTTGCAGATATTCCGTGAACTTCAGGGGGTGCTCGTGTATGCTCAATATCCATTTTTTGCAAAAAGCGAATGCTGCGCTCTATTGTTGATGGGGATGCTCGTGCCGGGATTCGAACCCGGGTCGGCGGGATGAAAACCCACTATGATGGACCTGGCTACACCACACGAGCGCCATTTGCGTCCACCGACCACCTCTTCATAACCGTTCCCGTTGCGATGTATGCTTGGGATGAAGATTCATTGTGAGGGTGCGGTGGCATCTGAATCAAGGCCAGACCACCACTGCCACGCATACCAAGTCAGTGCTAAACCTGCCAAAAGGATGATTGCAAGCAGTATTTCGTTGTCAAGAAACCAGTTCATGACGTCCAATGCTTGGCTTCCATAGATACCAATTAGAACCGCTTCGAGGCCAAATCGGAGTCCCCTTCCCATGAAACCAGCTGCAAGAAACGGTTTACGCTCCATATGGCCCATTCCAGCCATCCATCCGAGGACTTTGTATGGGATTGGAGAAAAGGCTGCAATGAAGATTCCCCAAGAACCGTAGCGTTGTGTTAATTGTTCTAATTTTGATAGATGTCGTTCTTGGCCAAAACGAATCATGAGTGGAGTTCCCCATTTTCTCCCAATGAAATATCCAACGAGGGAACCTAAAACCGAACTGATCGTAACAACCAGCCAAAGCCAAACAATCAGCGGCGTGTCTCCCATGGCATTCACGAGCATAGGCAGGTAGAGTAAATCTGGAGGTACCGGTTGGATGATGGCTTCTGTAAATGAAACAACACCTAGGGTAGCTGGTCCAAAGATTTCGAACACCTCAAGTGTCTGTTCTTTCCAACCCATGATGTTCGGAGTTAGGTTTCTTTGATGAAGATAGGGGTGAACGGTGTCTTCATCATGGTGATTCTCGTGACCGATACATGAACCGGGTGCTTGACACTGCAGCATTGCTTCACTGGCCGGTTCCTGAGTTGAACGGTGGGATTTGTGCATTTTCTCAACTTGATGAACTTGCATCCGTTAGCGAAACCCGCTCTTTGCTTTTGGAATCGGCTCCGATTGAATGGAGAGCAGTTCCGATTCAATGGCTTGAGGATGCAAAAGCAGTTGCATCAGCAAGCGGAGATCTACCACGACTTTCCGATGTTGACTTGGATGTTCTCGCCCTTGCAGTAGGTCTATCTGTTGAACTTGTGACCGATGATTACCGGCTTCAAAACGCATTCAAGCACCACGGTGGCCAAGTGCGTTCAGTGAACACAAAAGGAGCTAAGCAAGTCTGGAAGTGGGAGTTGAGGTGCACTGGTTGCAGAGCGACATTCCCAGTTCCCAAAGATGCCAAGCGAGCAAAACGGGGTGCTGTTGGTGAATGCGAACGGTGTGGGTCTCCAACGGAAATTAAGCGAATGAAGAAGCGGTGAAGAAATTCACTCGTTGTCTTCAAGGGCTTCAAGAGCAGTGACTTTCTTTTCAAGGTCTTCTATCGCCATGCCCGCAGGGTCAATTCCAACTGCTTTGGCTCGGTCCATCAACACTTGTTCTGGTGTTCGGCCACCGGCTTCAAGATCTGTAACCGTCTTGACTGGGTCGCCAATTTGAGTAGTTTCAGCCAATCCTTTTTGGAATTCACCTTTCGACCGGCCTAGTGCATTTGCTACTTCTGGAAGGCGTTGTGCTCCAAACAAAAGGAAAAACAAGCCCAGAAGGATGACGAGTTCAAGAGGTCCTGGTGTGAAGGCCATGTTGCTTCCTCATGCTGACGGAGTTGCTCCCCGTTGTTGAAGGCTTTCCTTCAAATATCACTTGCGAGGACTTATCCGCCGCTAACTGGGGGTAAGAGAGCGACTTCACAACCGTTGCTCAGGACTGTGTTTACATCACATCGTTCGCCGTTGATGGCAACGGTAAGACCAAATGAAATCCATTCGGACAATCCTACTTGTTCAATCAGTTCCCTGACAGTCGTAGTCCCTGGGAGTTCGTAAGTGTGTTCTCTTCCACCTAGCCGTTCAGAGAGTGGCCCGAATGCAAGCACGCTCACCGTAATATGTTGCGTAGAACCAGTCATGTTCCTGCGTGTGGGCAGGACTTTATCAACGCAGTTCTCTTTCGTGTGGCTATGACCCACGCTCTTGAGGCCACTGCGCTGTGGAAACTCTACCAAGCCGGCGAATCTACAGTCCAAGCGGTGCGTGGGGTAGAGTTGGCGGTTCGCAATGGAGACATGGTCGCTGTAATGGGCCCCTCGGGCTGTGGAAAAACGACACTTCTCAACATTCTCTCTGGGATTGATGAGCCCTCCTCAGGGAACGTGTCGGTTAATGGTTCTCCGCTTTACGGGATCAGTGACAATGCCCGTACAGATTTACGTGCTGAACATTTCGGGTTTATCTTTCAAGATTTTAACCTCCTTCCTGTTCTTTCGGCCGTTGAAAATGTTGAACTCCCTCTGCTTCTCTTGGGTCAGCAACCTTCGGATGCGAGAACAGAGGCCTTAGAGGCGCTCAATCGAGTTGGCCTTTCAGACCGAGCAGAACACAGACCTGCAGAACTTTCAGGAGGGCAACAGCAACGAGTAGCCGTTGCACGTGCAATCGTTCACAAACCCTCTATCATTCTCTGTGATGAACCTACTGGGAACTTGGATACATCCACTTCAAATGAGGTTATGGGGCTACTAAAAACCATGAATAAGGAACTTAACACGACGTTTCTTATCGTGACTCACGACAGAGAAATTGCAAAACAATGTGAACGAATCATCACGATGAGTGACGGATTGGTTGTCAAAGATCAGCGTAAACCCGGTGGCGAGGAGGAATAATCCTGCTTCTTTCAGCCTTGCTCCTCATCGTGTTGGTCACAACATTGAGTGTTGGAGCATTGCTTGCGGCGGGACGAACATCGTCCATGCCTCATCTTTCAAAACTAATTTTGGTTTTTGGACCATCAGTTGATGCATTCTTACTTCTGTGGTTTCTCCTCTGGTTGGGACTATCAGATGTCAATGCCTTCATGGGAGGTTTGCTGGCGGGAATCATTTCACTCACCTTGCTCCAACCGCTCTTGATTCCTCAACGTCTCGTTGTCTGGCGTCTTGCCTGGGAAAACATCCGTCGGCGACGAAGGCAATCGGTTTTGATGGTTGCAGGACTTGTTATTGCCTCGTCGATTATTACCTCTTCTTTGGTGGTTGGAGATTCCTTGGATGCGACGGTAGGCTACGAGGTTGAAGCAGCTTGGGGGGAAACCGATGTACTTCTTTCTGGTCTCAATCCTCAAACAGGTGTCCCGGTTCTTTTTGATGAACAGACCGCAGAGATTGCTTGGAGTAGCATGGAAAATGATGTTTCGCTTAACCCACTGCTGAAAGGTCGGCAATATGGTTGGGCTACCTCAGTGAGCTTGAGTGGTTCTGACGGCGTCTCAGAACCTTCAGTCTCTTGGTTTGCTCGTAATTCTACGGTTGATGCTATCGGGGTTTGGTCACCACTTGGAGGAGATGAAGGCCTACGCTTTTCGGAACTTGCCTCAGCAAATGATGGAGCGACCTTGCCCCAAATCGCTATCAATTCAGCGGCAAGTGAAGAACTTGGTCTAAATGTTGGAGATCGTACAGATATGGGCTGGTACATCACCGATGAAGACCAACAACGTGTTCGCCGTGTCCAAGAGGTTTCCATTACTGCTATTGTAGCAAATGAGGGGCAGGGTGCGATGGCTGGTTCACAATCACCTGCCGTGTTCACTGACCTCGGCACTGCTCAATCTTTGGCTGAACTTGGGAACTCCATAAGTCGCCTTTCAATTGCCCTTGATGATGAATTAAGCGATGACGATGTGGAGGACGTAAGTGCACAGATTCGCGAGCATCTTGACGCAGCATTTACTGCATCTGATACAGGACTCAACATTTCGCGAGATACAACGACAGGTGCCGTGACGATATCATCAACCTCGAACTTGGGAAGGGTCAACGGAGACGATGTTCGGGGGCTGAGGGAAAATCAAACGTCTCTTTACCCCAATGGAGTCATGATGGAGGTTTTACAGGCTCCACTTATCGATGCCGTCGTCGACGGTGAACCGCTGCTTACACTTGCAGATAGCGATGTTACGTTACTCAAGGACAGTTCAACTGCCCTTTGGCACTCCAGTCCTTCGGGAGCAGGGTTCCAACTCTACTCCACGAATGAGGCATGGATTTGGCAGGTTGATAGCGGTGATACTCTCAACGACATTGCCTTCTCTGAGGAAGGCACATCTGCTTCCTTAGCCCATAGTGACGGGATTGTTCTTGCCGATGAATTTGAAGTTGATGAGACTTCAGTGGCTACCTACGATACGGAATATCCCGTTGAGGCTGTAGCACACGGGTCGGACAGATGGTGGGCTGTTGAGGCGGGTGAAGAAACTCTAAGGATTCACGTTTTATCAAAAAATTACAACCAAACGCAGATGCACAATCTCAGCATTAGCCCTCCGTCTACCGTCCTCTCTTACGACCTTGCAGTTGGCGACAATGTCCACTTGCGTATCGAAGGCCTTCTATCTACCTCGTATTATATCAGCAATGGACTGGAGGATTTGTCGTTCGTACCCTCCGACGCTTCATCGTGGGCGGGGGATGAGTCTGGCGAAGTTTTCGACCTTCATCTTCAATGCAACGGAGTCGCATGGTCTTTGGTGAATAATCAAAGCGCTTGGTGTACACAGGAACATGGATTGTTGAGATGGAATACCTCCTCAGGAGATGTTGAATCAGTACGATTGCCCGTTATGTCTGATGCACCCGGGTTTGGTCGGTTTCCTCAGATGTTCCTTGCATTTGGAGGAGAAAATTCCACGGTTGATGTGGCCCTCGGCCACGTTGCAGTATCCAATCGTCTTCAAGGTCTTCCGCTAGAGGACACCAATCTAACCGTTTCAGTGAAAGGAGTAATTCCGTATGCTTATGGTAATGATACCGCAATATTCCTGCAAAATGATGGCGTTTATACATCGCTTCCCGGCTTTGAACAACTGACTGACCTTGAGGCCGTTGTTCTTGGATTAATTCATCTTGAGGACGCAGAACAATTGTCACTTGCCGATGATGACGAGCGTTCATTATTGCTCCTTTCTGGTGGACCATTTGCTGGTAACGATTCCGATTCTGCTGTTGAGAACCTTACTGTCTGGTTTGACGAGCAGAGTACAATCGACGATGTATTTCTCGGAGTAAGGGCAGTTAAGGTTGAGGCGGCCCGACAAGCAGCGGAATCCTCCGGCTTGCTTTCTGCTATGTTCCTCGTTTTTGGTACGTTTACGATTGCAGCGGGAGTGTTGCTTGTGCTCACGATTATCATGCTACTTGCCGATGTTCGAAGAAGTGAATTAGCGATTGCACGAGCTTTAGGTCTACGTTCAAGCGATGCCCGGGCTTTCTTCGTACAGGAGGGGCTGGTCCTCTCCGTCATAGCAGGTGGTCTTGGCTCACTACTCGGATTGGGTTTAGCATGGGTCATCTCCGTTGGCTTTTCCTCAATATTTGCCTCGGTAGGGGCCCAATCCTTCCGTTTTGATTGGACATTAGATTCGTTTTTATCCGGTTGGATTTGGGGTTCTCTCCTCGCTATTGGGCTTCTGTGGGCTACAGCATTCTGGAATGCCCAATTGAACATCGTGAAGGCACTTCGGGGTGGACGTCTCGTTCTTTCAAAGGGAGTCCCGTGGGGTGTCTTTCTAATCCAAATTATTGGCTTAGGGGGCCTTGTGTTGTGTCTTGGAGGTCTCTTTGTAATTGGTACTTCAAGTGGGCTATCTTACGCTGCATACGTCCTCAGTGGGGTGTTTGCAATGCTTCTTTTTGTTCCTCTTTTCACATGGGAGCTTCCAGTATGGCTCTCATCTCGGCCGAGGTGGGCGCGTTGGAGTCGGCATGGTCCAAGAAATACCCTTGGAGCTCTCGGTAGTTTGTGGCTGATTTGGACGTTACTTTTGGGCCCAATTGATCCGATTCGTTCCTCGATGAAAGCAGATGAACTCACCTTCATTGTTCTCGGTCTCCTTCAGGTATTCTCAGGGGTCATGGTTCTTACCAGCATTGCGCCACTGGCGGTTAAGCGGATCACTAAATCAAAAATTATTACTCGCAAATTTGGCGTGGTGGGCCCGGTCTCATTGGCGCACCCCCTTGCTCATCCTGTCCGAACCGCAGTCGTTATGGGTATGTTTTCAATAACCATGTTTTCAGTAGTTGTGCTGTCAGGATACACGGCACAATTTGACACCTATTCCTCATCCTTTGTTGAAGATGCAGAAGGAGAATTTGAACTGCTTCTCACCTCATCACGTTCTCGGCCCATTGAATTGGACAGCGACCCTTCGTTATGGGGAATTGAACACGAAGCGATGAGTAATATTGATGCTGTTGGGCGTATTCACCGTGCACCAGTCCATCTTGAAGATGCTTCTGGCGAACGGATGCCGTATTTGCTCAGAGGTTTCGATGAGGGTTTTTCTTCTCACGGTGGACTGCCCCTCTACACTTGGGATGAAGGGTTAGGGGAGACGGAGAAGGAGGCATGGAACTCAATCGAGGAGTTCGAGGATATCGTATTCCTTGATGCCTCTTTTGGTCTTGAATCAACGGCGGATGGGACAACAATTGTTCCATTGCAATTTGCCATTGGGGATTCAATTTCCCTTGTTGATTTTTCTAATCCTAAAAACACGAGAACTGTGCGAGTTGGAGGCTTTCTTCAGCAATCATCATACATCTTTTCACCGGGTGTTTGGATGAATGGAGAAATCGTTGAGGAACAGTTTGGTGGTGAAGTCACCCGAATGTACGTGAGTGTTTCTGATTCCGCCCAACCCTTCAACCAATCCGCCTCTACTGATGCGGTCTCGGCCCAAGGCAAATCAGAGCAAGTCCGTCAAGCAGCCATGGAACTTGACTCAGTCCTTGCACAATCATTGGCTGAACAGAGCGTTTCTGTTCAAACCGTTTCCGAAGAAGTCATGGTGATACAATCTCTTGTTCTTGCAATCCTATCACTTTTCCAGGGTTATTTGGCGCTCGGGCTCATTGTTGGAGTTGCTGGAATCGCAGTTGTTACAGTGCGGAACGTGAGTGAACGGAGAACTACCATCGGTATGTTGAGAGCTATCGGGTTTCGACAAAGCCATGTTTTGGCTATTTTCATCATTGAAGTTTCATGGATTGCAGCCTTGGGAATGCTGAACGGCCTCTTGATTGGTTATGGGTTCCACCTTGTCCTTTACAAAGCGATATGGGAGGCTGAAGGGGCAGCGTTTGTGTTCCCCTGGGCATCGACCATAATGTTATTTATTTGCGGTTGGTTTATCGCTTTGTTGGCTACCTACGGGCCTACGAAACGAGCATCAAAGATCCCACCATCTGCGGCTCTGAGGAATATGTAACTTATTTGAGTAAACTCTCCCGGCTGGAAAATTACAAAATTTACGCACTACTTTCATCGTGATGTGGGCTACTGCGCTCCACTTTACACCCGGAATCCACTCAAATATCGCATTATTTCCTATCCGCATCTTCGCGTTAGTATAAATACGACAGATGGCGTGGGAAGGGATACCGAACCTTCGGGGGTATTGACATGAAGAATATGACACCTATGATTCTCGGATTGCTAATGTTAACCAGTTTTTTTGCTGGCATTGACTTTACCGAGCTGGAAGAAACCGTAGTGATTGAGGACGCAGGAGCACGCGCAGGCGCTGACCCATCCGTCCTTGCCATTACGTCACCTAAAGAAACAGTTTGCGACGCCAATGGGTGCCGTAACGAACTAAAAGTCGGTGAAGTCACCAACTTTGAAGCATATATCCAAAATCTCGGTGATGCTTCGGTCGACGAGCTAAGTTACACGGTTACCGTGTACCTCACTGATTCCTCAGGTGCAGTCGGCATGATTGCAAAGGATGCCACTGGAAATGATTTGCAGTGGGAAAACCTTGATGCTATTTGTGACGATGGTACCGTTTGTGATTTTGATTCGTCTGTTACACCTCACCCATTTTCCGCTAACTCTTTTCTCGGGGCTGGAAAATATACTCTACAGTATTCTGGACAAGATATTGCATGGACTCCTACTCAAGGACTTTACATCGTTGAAATTTCAGTAGATTCCCCAACCGATTCTGACATTGCAAACAATGCAAAGCAAGTTGAAGTTCGTGTTACTGACTGGTTTGACATTAAGGTGGACTTGGAATGGAGCGACGGATCGACTTCCATCACAGGCTCGGACGCTAAGACTTTCGACCTTACCGTCACGGCAGACGGCTCAGATACATTCTCCCCTCGAAATGTTGAGATTCGTCTTGCACTTACCGGTGTCGTCCAAGCAGCAACAGGTGGCGCCAACAATGATGACCTCACATTGAACAGTGGAATTTCCACATTCATGGCTGGAGTCTCAACGCCAAACACACTGACCTTCCAAAACGAAACCGATCTCAATGATACGACATCCGCTACCCGAACCATCTTGGACTACCAGTCCCCGTGGACCTATAGCGGACTCGTTACTCCAGATTCCACGCAACCAGAAAGTAAGTTCGTGTTGGAAGCATCCGTTGTTTCCTATGTATTGTACGGCCAGTTAGCAGATTGCGTTCAATCCTTCGATGACGATGGAAACGTGACTACATACCTCCATTCCTGTGAAGTCACTCAAACAGGAGACGACCGCCCAGCAACAGACTCCTCTGAAATCGGTGGCGCTGTAAATAATTACCACGACATCCGTATATCTCGTATGGGTGTTTACCAAGGATACAATTCTGACGGAACCGGTCAATCATCCAGCTTTGTTGAAGACTCTGGTGGAGAAGACCTCAATGTTGGGGCATCCCGAGTCTACGCAGAAGTACAACACCGTGGTTCTAGCCCTACCGTTGGATACGATTGGAACGTCAGTTACACCGTCTCTCTAGGAACAACTGTTGTTGACACAGGTATCTTGTCCAGTTGCATGGAAGGGACAGAAGTAGCTTACGAATATCAACCTCTCGGTGGTCCTGGCCTCGAAATCGGAAGCGTATGTGTTCTGGTTAGCCTTGAACCTGGTGAATATACCTTTGAATTTGAATTGGTTATGGCTAACAAGTCTACTTCAATTGACGCAACAGGGGCAACTGACATGCGTTTGAGCAACAATGACCGAACAATGGTTTCTAATGTAGTCAACAATCTCCCTCTCATCACTTCGTTTGAATTGGTCAATCAGGGAGACCTTGTCGTCGGACAGGAAGATATGTTGCAATTTGCCGTAACAGCCTTCGATGTCGATGACCCATCGGGCGAAGGACTGAACTTTGCTTACAACATACCTGGAGGCACAATTCCTGGATGTGGTGGTACACAATCCACCGGTGGTACCGTGTGCACATCGTTGGTTCTTGCGGAATACGTTACCATCTTCCCAGTCACCGTAGTTGTTACAGATAACCACGGCGGAGAAGTTAGCCAAGAAATGATCTTGAGCATCTGGAACACTGCAGTTGGATCTGATACAACAGATTCTGGTATCGGAGTGACATATCCGATTCAATACTTCTTGCAAAGTAACTTCACAATCTCCGCAAATGATGTAACAGATTCCGTTGAATTGGAGAATTACAACGATGTGGAATTGGATGGCTTTGCTGGTAAATACGATGCAGTCGCAGTTGTTGACTATCAACCTTCAACCACCTTTACTACGGGTGATATTTTGACTCAATCGCTCTCAGTGTCCGTTGACAAGTCCCTAGAAGCTACCAGTCTTTGGTACATTGACGGAAGCGGCAAGTGGATTGTCTTTGATGATTCCTCTGAAGACAGCACTGAAGACGCTACTAAGGCCGTCTTCAGTTACGACATTCCTGCAAACAACCCAGTGATTCCTACCGGAAAATTGGTGCTGATGGGTGGAGAACTTGTTGGTGGAGAAATCCCTAATGCAGCAATTAGCAACTTTGCGATTAACGCTCTGAAAGGAGGGGCAATCGGAATGAGTTGGGATATTGAGAACCTACCGCTACGCACAGGAGACAGTGTCCGCCTCATCGTCACCGATGGCGCTACTGAAGTGGTCAACCAGACCGTTCCTGATGAAGACCGTACCTTCACCCTACCTGGGCCATCTACTACTCACGACACTACCTACACCGCCACCGTGGCTGTTTGCAACCTTGAGGGCTGCTCAACACCAGGTATCGGTAACGCAACGGCTGACAAGAAGGTTGCAGGAGATGTTGCAGCCACCAGCCTTACTGTAGAAGAAGACGGCGAGAACTGGATCGTTAAGTGGAATGTTGAAGGCGACTCCTCCGATGTCGCAATGTGGCATGTGTGCTACCAGCGAGCTGAATCTTTCGATGCAGCTAACATGCCAACCAATTGCCCAGACATGGTTCAGGTTGATGCCGGCAACACCGTTACCATCGCTCAGCCAACCGCAGCAGGTTCGTTTACCTACTACTTCACAGCAGTTCCAATGGATGCTCTGGAGAACATGAATTCCGCAGCATCGATGAACAGTATCGACTACTATCGTCAAGCAGACAATACCAATGCAGACGGTAACGGTACCATCGGCGACGATGCTGACTCCACAAGTGGTGACATCCCTGTAGCTGCATGGGGCGCAATCGTTGGAGTTATTATCATTGCATTCGTCGTTGGAGCCTTCATCCTCACTCGAGGAGATGGCGAAGGCGGAGACGGTGCCGAAGACGGAAAAGACTGGGATTACTGATCTTAGCACAAGCTGAACCTACAGCACCCTCCAACCTCGCAAAGCGGGGATGGACAACGCTGGGAGGGCCGCCTCGGCGGCCCTTCTGGCCTTTTTTAAATCTTTAAATTTTGATACATCAGATTATTGCGTCTATTTGGCCAAGGCGAAAGAAACACATTCAAACGTTCTTATTGGCTGGGCATTAAAGCAATATTTCTACGGAATTAACAGATGTAGGTTTGTGTTATTTTCCGCCGTAATTTAGGTAATTTTGTGAATCAGCGCCAACGGGCATATCATGGGCTTAAGGGCCTATTCAATTTCATTTTCAAACGTTATGTACCCCAACTCCTATAAGGGGTGTAAATCGTGGGACGCACTGCATACAGTCCGTATGAGGTGAATGACCTATGTTGGGAAACAAGAAAAACCAGAATAAGACCGTCTTCGGCGGAATTGGAATTGCACTGCTATTGTGCGCTTTGATGGCACTCATGCCAATGAGTGGATACATGAGCAACGACAGTGCAGATGTTGAGTTTGTTGAATCAAGCACAACTGGAGAGGAAGATTTCTTCCGCCTCCCCGATAAAATCGAAGAGATCAACTACGAATATGACCCATCGCTTGAACTACAAGGGATGAGAGACGAGAAAACCAAAGCCTACCTTACTGAGGACGGTAACATTGCACAATTGATTGCCACAGAGCCAGTGCACTACCGTAGCAGTGACAACACCTGGGAAAACATTGATGTTAACATCAAGGCTATGCCAGAAGGCTGGAGTGTTACCGAGAACACCTTTGTGACTCATTTTGGACCTGAAGCCGGCAGCGGCATCATGGTTCAAGTTAACCAGGGCGTCGATCCCGTAATTTCAGGATTGAATCCAATGCTGGTGACTCTTGATGAGACAGGAACTGCTCCGGAACCTTACTTCTCCGCTCCAAGTACGAGCGCAATTGAAGTTGGTGGAAACGTCATCCGATACCCTCTAGCTGAAGGATTTGACTTGGATTACACTGTTGACTCAACGCAAGTCAAGCAGAACCTCGTCGTCCGAGAAGCACCAGTACTCCAAGAAAACGCAGTTTGGTTTGGCCTTTCTGAAGGCCTACGCATTCCTGCTGGTTACGCCATCTACTCGGGCGAAACCCAGTTGGGTGAAGATGTGTTCCAGACCAGCGAAGCACTTCACATCCGCAACATCGAAACCGGAGAAGTTCTCTTGGAACTTCCTACTCCTGTTATCATTGATGCGAGCGGCGGAGACCCATACATCGGGACTTTCTTCGTTCAAGTCTATGGCCCCGATGTCATCCTCACAACTGTTGTTGAGACCTCATGGCTTCTTTCCGAAGACCGAGTTTACCCCGTTGGAATTGATCCAACGCTCAAGGTAAATACTAACGCTGGTGGATACTGTTACGTCTACTATGGGAATTGCTACAGCAACACACTGCGATACTTGTACAAAAGTTATAGCACCATTTACTATCTCCCATGGCACAAGGTTTCCTTTACTTCAAGCAACGCCCTTCCTAGCGGCGCTGCAATTCAGAGCATTCAGTGGAAGGAACATATTTCCTCCTACAGCTATGCCTCTGCGAACGCTAACGTCAACATCAAGATCATGCAGTCATGTGGGACAGATGTTCGATACAACTGGCAAATCACTTCACGAACTTGCAGCTCAAGCGCTATCACTCCGGGTTATTTAACGCAAAACTATGGTGGGACTCCAGCACTTTCAGTCATGTCCTCAATCTGGAACACTCCAGCAGTCGGGACCATCAAGGTTGGTGGAACTGGATGGAAGACCGGTACACTTTGTAACTCTGCTACCGCTTGTTCTTCAACATCCGGTGGAATTGGATTGATTAACTCGGCTCTTGGAAACGCTGGAACCTCAAGCGGAACCATTGGAGTTGGTGAACAGTACACAGGTTCCCGAATCTTGCGATACGGATACTCTAGCGGCTCGAACGTTTACCATCTTTCAATCGTCTACACCGGCGGTACAGATGCGGATGCCCCAACCTCCGATTATGTGCCTTACACAGGAATTGATTCATACCTTGAAGGAGAAAGAACATTCTTCATCTCATTGACAGATATGTCTGGAATTGATACCACATCAGCCAACGCTCCTAAATTGTACTACTCAACAGACGGAGGAACCTCATGGGCTTCAACATCCTATGGACTCGGTTCTAACAGCCAATTTGATGCAGGTGAACTTGTTTCGATCGGTACTTGCAGTTCTACAACAACAGATTGCCGTTTCAAGGCCCGAACTCCTGATGTGGAGTTTGGGGATGACTTCCGTTACTACTGGAAGTATCAAGACTTGAACACCGGAAGCAACGGAGCTAACGTTGGATATGAGCCTGCAAGAACAGGAACTCAACAAACGCCTACTCCTTACCAGTTCGACGTCGTCGACCCAGCAAATGCACCAACTACTTCGAAGAAGATGACAGTTCTAACAACTGATGTAACTGCTTATAGTTCCTACAACGCTGGTGGAAACTTTGACCGCCAGCTAACGTATTTCTCAGCGAATGACGAGTATTACTTTGAATTTGATACTTCGTCCTGTGGTACGGGTTCCTCGTCCTGTTTCTACACAGGAACAAGTACGACCTACGGAAACTGGCTCGCTCGATGGAGCGATAAGCCAGCCTACGGGTACTGGGGAATGAACTCCTACACCAACAAGGGTGACCAAAACCTATGGAACAACAACGGTAATGGATACCTTCAGGTTGGTGCAACGCACGGACCTGGAATGAACCTAGTTATGCATTACGACAGTGCAGCCAACGCATGGGCAACTGTAGGTATTGGTACAGAGACTGGAATTGAAGCACCGTTGTCCGGTGGTTCATCAGCCACACTCTCCTACTCCTACGGTTCCTACACCAAGGCGTACAAGTTTGCAATCCCTGGCGACATCACCGGTGACTTTGGATTGTTCAATTTCAACAGCACTGCGAGTACATCCACCGCTAACAGAATGTGTGTTACAACAAACGGATGGTACTACTTCTACCGAGCTACCAACAGCTACGACCGATGTACCCCTGCTTACTACATGATCTACGGTAACAAGAACTCGTACCGCTGGAGCGGTTTCGCAATGGGTAGCAGTTACTATGGACGACAGGCTAGCACAGGCGATATCACCTACAAGGTTGGTAACGTCGCTCCTACGCCAGACATCTTCAAGCCTACCTTTATTCACAGCGCAATGTCTGATTCTCACTCGAAGATCCGTACAGTCTCTGTAGGTATCCTTGATGAGGGCGACCCAGCTAGTGGAGTAAATACCAGTACCTCTGCAGGTGTTGGGCCAACGCTCTACCATCGGATTACTCCTGATGGTGGCTCGGCAGGCACCTGGACTTCAACGGTCATGGACCATGAAGCAGGTAACAGTCGCGCAGACTGCTCACTGAAGTCATGCACATGGACTGCTGACATTGAAGATTTGGAAGTCAACGATTCGGTTGAGTACAAATTCACAGCCCGTGACGTTTCAACAGTATCCGCTGGAATCAATATTAACAATTCCTCAATTTACACATTTGAGCGAGGCGATCCAAGCAAGGTTTTCGCTGTTGAATGGCATGACATGAGCTACTACACCTACGGTTACGATTGTACCGTTCAGGCACTCTTCTATGACGTCACCAACGAGATTGAATTCAAGTACGATTCAGGATGTTCCGCTAACTACGAATCTTGGGAAATTGGATACATGGATCAAACCCGAAACAAGGGCGACAGTATCTCGAACAAGGGCGGCAGTTACAACAATCAAGGCTACACGCCAACAACCAGTAACTTCCGTATCCACACAAGTGCTACTTCTGACAGTTGGGAAACCTTCGATAAGGGACTTGTAGAATTGGCTAACGCTAACACTGCAATCAGTGGCTCATCCAATGGACGACCATACGCATACTACTGCTGGTATTACTTTACCAGCTACCGCAATCAGTGCTCTGCTAACATCGACATTCCTGCTGGATTCGAGTTCGATTACTTCGGAACAACTTACGACGGTGACGACAGCAATGACCGTGTGCAAATCAACCGACAAGGGTCAATGTTCTTCCTTGACAACGGTAACACCAACACACAGCAGACACTCTGGACATGGCATCAGCCAGAACTACCCTACAAGGGAAGCACAAATGCACGTCCTGGTTTGATTGCACCATTCAACACTGTTTACAACAACTACTACTGCTTCGTGACGACCAACCAAGATTGTTCAACATACTACCGTGTTATGCCTTACGAAGGCAAGGGTACTGACGTCTCTGCTGACATTACAACGGACCCCAAGTGGGATCTCACTGACAGCCCAATCCGAATTAATCCTTCCAACAAGTACCTCGTGGTCAGCTCAGATTTGACCATTGAGCCAGGTGTGGAAATTCAGATTGCAGCAGGTAAGGGTATTTCCTTTGACGGCGCATGTACCAATTTCTTCGCCAATGGAAGTGCAACCGCTCCTATCAACTTCACTGGAATGAACGGTGCAGATTGGCTCGGAATGGCGTTCACAAACGATTGTACCACCAATAAGGGAACTGATGACCGTCACAGGTTCAAGAATGTGAACTTCAACAACACAACCGACTCTGTCTTCCGATCTGGAAGTCGCCATGATGGAACTGGACCTTCGTGTGGGTCTGCTACTGCAGACTGTAACACTGGAAACTTCACAATGACAGATGTGGCCTTTGAAAACGTAGGATCTGTCTTCACTCATGGAAGTGGACAAGGTACATCCGTGTCGATGACTGATTTCACCGTAAGCGGTGTTACAGGTTCATGTTTCGACTTTGCTGAAAACACAGTAGCGAAATTGATGGATGGAACAGTAACCAACTGTAACACTGCCGGTACTTCTACCGCTGGTGCAATTATGAGCGTTCCAGGTTCTACTTCAGGTCTCCTTCATTTGGAGAACATGGACTTTACCAACTCGTACGTGAACTTCATTGATGTTGATCTGCAAGACCTTTTCCTAAGTAACGTTACAGTCACTTCCCCGGCAACAACGGGAGCGACTGCTGGTAGTGCAATCACTTCTGATGCGGGGTTGAACAGTGATGTCTACCTCTACAACGTGGAGTTCTCTGGACAAGCATACGCCACCGCAACAATTGCTGCAATGGAATCGATCCACATTGAAGGCCTAGATCTAATGACTACCTCCTTGGATGTTATTCCAGGTGGTCCGCAACAGTCCGGTGCCGGACCTTCGAGTACAAGCATGAAGATGATGGATATCAACAGCGGTGACCTCACAATGAAGAGGGTCCACCCAGGTGTCTTTGATGAGATTACTGCTAAAGCAGTGACGCTCACTGGAAACTACATCACTTCAGAAGTATTAACAATGACCGACTTTGACGCTGATTCCTTCACCGTTACAGGCTGTGGATGGAAAATTGACATGGTTGAACCAACTCTTAACCGTGTCAAGAGTTCTGCCTCATGTGCTACTTCCAAGAACACAATGTCGGTGAGCGGTGCAACCTTCACTCACGGTTCATCAACGGAACACGTGATTGACGGTCGTAACTCCCACATCACAGTGGGAGAGTCCTCGATATCGAGTACAAGTGCATCGTCCTCTGGACCATATGTGGCTAAGGCTCGTTCTGGAACTAACATTGTTTTGATTGCGAGTGATTTGAACGGGAACGATTGTTCAGGCGCTAATGGTAACACAGGAAGCTGTTCAATTGATGTTTCATCATCTACCACAGATCCATCGATGGTTTACTTTGGTGGGCTTGCTTCAATTCGTGTGTTCCGATTGGACGCATCGAATAACCCAGCATACAAATCTAACCACGTTGTGACAACTTCCTTAGTTGATGCTAACTTGAATGAAATGTTCCAAGTCGGATCTCACAGGACCAGCGCAATAACAAGTGATTTGGGTAATACCAGCGTTTGGGTTGTCGTCGGAGATAGTGATACCAACACCTATGAAGACCACATCATCCGTGCATTCGGATCTGCTGGTCAGAATGAGACTTATCCGGATAATTTCCCAGACACGAGTCTTGCAAGTGATTGGTACCCTAGCGCAGGGTTCACCCTTGCGACTCACATGGACCTACAATTGGAGCCTGCTCCAATTACGTTCAACGATCCAGCCACTGACTGTAATGCTATGCGAAACAATGTCAATCTGTCTGGAGCATACACACCATCCACTGATACCTTTGCTTGGGACGACACCAAGATTACAATCTCTGAAAATATCATGATTGATGGATGTCACCTCCGAATGGATGGTGGTGTTCTTCGTGTTCAAAGCACTTCTACCAACGCACCAGTGATCACCATCAAAAGTGGAGGCTCAATTACCGTTACAAATGACGGTACAAAAGCCACTCCAGGTATCATTCGTGCAGTGTCTCCTACAAACGGTTTGAACATTAACATCCAAGATGGATCTCTTGTTCTTGACAACGGTGTTCTACAAGACGTCGCCTGTGATGCAATCACAATGGGATGTTTGGTAATTGGAAATGGAGCTACACTTCAAATGATGGACAGCGGTACTATTTACGGCTCTTCTGCAACATCTGATGAAATGGCTACCGTGAAAGTTGACGGTGGAACAGTCGACATTGACAGTTCCTCAATTATCAACAAAGGACAAACTGGAACAGCTCTATGGGTTGAAAACTCCGATAGCACAATTAAAGATATAACTGTGAAAAACGCAGCTGTTGGAATTCAATCATACAATGGAGCACCTCAAGTTGATGGCTTTATCGCTAACGGTAACACAGTCGGTGTTAGCGCTTACGGCGGAATGTCTCTACCTACCATTTACCGCAGCACAATCCTTTCTGGATTATCTGCAGGATGGGTTACCCATCCTATTGATTTGACCTCTTACCTTGGAACTGGTAACTATCTTCAAGTTGGAGCTAACTCGATTTATGGCGGTGGAAACGCTCACCCAGTGTACAACTCCGCTTATTCTAAGGATTACTTTATCACAGACCGAATGAACATTGAGTTCACTGATGACAATGGTAATACATGGAACATCACGGATGGAACTCAGAAAGGATACTATCCTTACTCCAGTAGCGACCCCGCTATCAGCAGCAATTCTGATGTGGGAAGCTACAGTGGTGGTGTTGGTGGTGCTCCTTCATGGCACTGCAACTACTACGGATACGACTACGGTCCTAACTACCAGAGTCAAGATGGATATTATTACTACATGCATCGGTATTGGATGGGTCAGACAAGTGGTTACAACTCTTACCAACAACCCGACGCATTTGGATTCCGTTGGGAAAGCATCGAAGATGTATCTCCAACTGGCTACTACCAATCACGCTACCCGTACAAGTACTGGGGAGATTATTCCCCTGCTTCCCAATTCCAAGGTGTTTACTCTCCTCCTGAAGGAAGTAACGGACAAAGTGGATGGGTCGGAGCCGGAAACCCACCAAGCTATGCAGTAGGTGGTTATCCTAACAACTACGGTGTTTGCTCAGATTACGTGTACACACCATACGTTAACGCAGGACAAGGTGCTCGAGTCACCTGGCCAATAGTTGACATATCTGGTGCAGAGGCCAATGGAGGAAACATCTCCAAGGTTACACTATGGATCGATGTTCTTCACAAGGGTGCTGACAACTACCAAGACCGATATGACTTCGTCGCTCGTTCAGGTAATAACCCAGCATCTCTTGGCGAATACGTTCGTGAAGCTGGAACCGCTGCGTTTGAGAACGGAACGATTGTTGGATCTGATGTCGGAATTGAAATTGGTGGCGCTTACGCTGCTGGTGGATTTGAAAACATTGAGATCACAGCACCAGCAACAGCTGGTGTCTATGTTACCGGTTCTACCGCCGCTACATCCGCGAACATTAACGTGACCGGTGGAGATTATGCAGTACTTACTGGAACCAGAGCATCAGGCCGATTTGATTTAACAGATGTAAACTTTGAAAACCAGAATATTGCTGGAATTTACTATCTAAAGGATTTGAACACAGACTTCTCGGGAACCATCACTGGTGCTCAAGGAGCTGCGATAAAATACGGACTGGACACAACCCGTGATGTTTCACTTTCTGGATTATCTATCAAAAACAATGGCGTTGGAATTGAATCCATGGGTTCATCCAACTTTGTACTGAAGGATGTCGAGTTGAACAACACCAAAGATGTGGTCATTAGTGGTTCATCAACTATGGACTTCATCGAGGGTGATATCAACCCTGAAACAGTTGAGGTTAATGGAACTGGTTTATTCTCACGAATGCGTGAGGTTGACATCACAGTAACCGCAGATGTTACTTCTGGAAGTACAACCACTACCGAAGATGTTTCTGGAACCAATGTTGTTCTGAAGGATGCCGATGGCGTTGTCACAGGAATGGCTGAAACTGATACCAATGGTGTTGCATCGGATTTGACCTTTGTAACTCAAACTGTTGATGCTGGGACCTGTTCGACAGTGTGCAATCTAAGTTTATCTGGATACACAGCAGTAACTGTAGCAACAATTGACTACTTTTACACGAGTTCCAGTGATAACGCGGACTTCCGCTATGCCTTTGAGCCTATGACCTTGACGAACACTCCAGGAAACACAGACTCAATTGATCTCGTTGAAACGTTTGATTCACGCATCTGTTACCGATATTCCAGTGTATCTTACGTCCAGCAGAACGCTTGTACGACTCTGGGTACCGGAAGCACACGTACATACAGTAACGGTCTTGTGGAATACGGATATTACTACGCAATGTCTGGAAGCGACATTGCAGGCGACACGGTCATGTTTGATACACCATTCCTCTATCTTGATGGTGGTACACACAACTGGAACGGAACTACTATCATCTCAACCTCTTCATACACCTTTGACAACGCAAATCGATTCTACCCACGTTACAACCAAGAGGTCAACCTTTGGATGCACAATACCAACATTACCGCTACGGCAGTAAGTGATGAGGGTGAAATGCAAGGGTTCCAACTTGGATATCAATACTACAGTATGAATCTTGACATGGACCAAAGTAGCATCTCTGGACTTGCTAGTATCTGGGGTTCAATCGGATATGGCAGTTACAACGAACACGAATTGGATTACTTCAACATCGCTAACAGCACGTTTACTCACTTTAAGGGGTACACAGCGCTGAACAGTGCGATTCAGAACACTGATATCTGTATTCAATTGAACGGTGGAGAAGAAAGCCTCATCTACAACAATACCTTCTATGACTGTGGTGCTGGAGTCCAACTAGAACGCTCTCCATACTATTACTCACACACCGCAAGTGAACTTGGAGCAGATAACGTTACCATCGATAGCAACAAGTTCTACGACGGTGGAGAAATAGCTGATGTTTGGATCTATTCCAACAGTCAGGCTGACGGAACCATCATCACGAACAATGAGTTTAATCCCGATGGTGGAAGTGCGATTGCGGTCTACAGTGGAAAGGTCACTGACCTCTTGATTCAAGACAATACAATTGTTGGCGGTACGGATGCTATCAGCATTAGCTCCGCTAGCAACTTTACCGTCCACAACAACACAATTGGCGGTGTCAGCGATTCAAGTTCCACAGGTATCCAAGTGTTCAAGAGTACTGGTGACGTTACCAACAACACACTCGAAGACGCTGATGGCGGAATTTACCTCAGTGAGATGAAGTCCCCACCTGCACCTACGAACTCCTTGTGTTCAATCAGCTCCAATGGATATCGTTCTTCTGACAGTTGCACGTTTACCCTTGCATCTGGAAAATCCGCTGACGTCAATCTAGGAACAGACAGCTGGGGATACGAGATCAGTATCACCATTGACAAGCCAGACGGTTCAACTGATACCTGGGGTACATACTCCTTCACCAGTAACTCCGAGTATCTGCCTTTGAAGTCCTACACCGATGCTGGGTCCTACACACTTACTGTGCGAGACTCCTACGGTGACGGTGGTGCAACAATCAATGTCTTGGAATCCTCCGGCGGTTCAACAGGATACGCTGGCCCTGACATTAGTGGAAACACCATTGGGCTCTCCGCAGGCCGTCTATCTCCTAACGCAGTTGGAATCACAGCGCTAAGTTGTGATGGAGTCACTATCCTTTCTGGAACGAACACCATCACACTTGGAGACAATGCAATGGTCATCGAAGACTGTGACCTCAGCGATGAAGGTTCAACTCTTATCGGAAGCGGATACTCCTCCACTGGCGGTATGATTGCAGATGATACGAACCGATTCCTGAACCTTGATGGAACCACAATCTATGGATACGCAGTTGGCCTTACCAAGGAAAACGGCGACCTCAGCATGATTGGTGGAACCGATATCTCTGGAACAGACTACGGTGTTCATGTGGAATCCACATCAGTTACTGCAATCAATGCAGCCGTTGATGGTGGTTCTACTGGAACAGGTCTCTATGTTGTAGACAGCAGCGATGTTTGGGTTTACCCAATGGACGCATCTGGCCTTATCGGTTTACACATCGATAACACACCGTTCCGCTGGGACGGTGGTACTTCGGATGCTACAACAGCTATCTACGTTGAAGATTCAATCGGAAGCGTCGAGAACCTAACTTGGTCTGCATCAACCACGCAAATCAACGCCGGACCTCGCTCCCACGTGACTTCAATCGGTAACACTCTGCTGAGCAGTGCAATTACCATTGATTCAACTTCAGTGATTGACGAAGCCAACCTCTTGTCTATTGAAACGACTCACCTCGGTGACCTTCCACAAGACGAAGTTGCACTTCTCGTTACATCAACCGACGACGAGCGTGCTTCCTATGTCTCGACATCCTTCCAACCTGAAACTATGTCAGTGGACGGAAGCAATGAGGATTGGGTCGGCGGAAACGCACTCAACCCATCTGGCTACGCAATGCCTGGTAATATGAGCGGAGACGGAACCGATGATTTCTTGGTAACCTATGTTGAAGGTGACAGCCTATACATGGGTATGACCGGATCTGACTTGACTTCCTCTGACGTACTGATTTACATCAGCGTTGACGGAAGTGGATCTGATGTTGGATACAACGGACTTGGTGGAGCTCACAACCTCCCATTCAGCGCTAACTATGTGCTATGGGCAGACAGTGATTCCTCTTACGACCTCTACAGTTACGGTTTCCTCGGTTGGTCTAGCTCTGCTTTGAGCACAGCCAACATTGATGCAGACTTCTCCACTTCACTTGGTGAAATCTCCATCCCATGGAGCCGAATCGGTGGAATGCCTAGCCAAATCGACATCGTCGCAATTGTTCAAGAAGAAACTACTGCTGATATCACCATCGTTCACCCGCTCCAAACTCTGGACGAGACCGCAACGCTTCAGAACTTGACCAAGTTCATGACCGTTGAATTGGACCATGGCGATTTGATGACTGGGACTCTGAACGATGAAGTCTTGGTGTACCGCTCCTACAAGGGTGTTGCAACTGCTAGTCCAGCTAAGAACTACGACATCATGCTGAAGACACCTGCTGAATGTGCATACGACTGGGCAACCATCGAAGATGTTTCATTGGCTACCAACGTGGCCTTTGACGACAGTTACACTGCTGGAACTGGAGACACAACAGATGTTCGTGCAACCGTTGACATCCTACGTGCATGCCCTGTTATTGATACTGAAGCAACAACTTCTCCATCAGATGGTCTATCTTCGTTTGACAAGGACGAAGACACTTCAGCATTCACATTCAGTCTCACAAACCTTGTGGACGATGTTCAAGATGCTGAAATTGACCTTGACTGGGTCGTTACCGAAGGAACCCTTGTGGCCTTTGACAACGTCCTCATCGATTGGGCTCAGAACGGCCAAGATGTTACCATCACGCCGCTCGCTGACCAATTCGGAACAGTTGTCTTCTCCTTTGAAGTGACAGACAGCAACGGTCTAAGTGACAGCCACAACATCACCTACACGGTGAACAACTTGAACGACAAGCCAGTTATCTGTAACAATGAGCGAGTCGCAACAGACTGTATGCCGATCATCTCCGAAGATGGTTCGTTCAACAACATCCTGCCTGAAGGGTTCGGAATACACACCAAGTTCCTAGGTGACGTATCCAACGCTACACGCTCCTACATCCGGGACATGGCCAACGAGCAATCGCCAAGCCGTCAAACCTACACATGGGGCGCAAGCATACCTTCAACCTGTGAAGCATTCACAGTTGATGTTGTTAGCAACGAGTTGACCATTACCGAGAACACAGCAAACGAAAAGGGTGGCACATGTATGGTCACACTCGCTCTATCTGATGATGGAGCAGAGAACGTCGATGCAGACACCTTTGATGTTGCCTTCTCAGTATCACCAGTCAACGATGCACCTGTGATCCGTAACTGGGATGCTGCTAACGGTACTACGATTGTCAACAAGGCAAACCTACCTATCAACCAGGCTTGGAAGCTTGTCATGACAGAAGACGATACCAACGAAGACAACCTTACGTTTGACCTCTCAGCTGTTAAGGCCGATGTTGACCACGATATGGATGACCTTCTTTGGACCGTTGAATCTACTGACCAATGCACATACTCGAACTACTTCACAACCACAATCATCGGAGACGACCTCGTCTTTGACCTGATTGAAGATGCTGCAACGGATGTTCCTAACGAAGAGCGAGACTACCTCAACAACGGTGGTATTCACCAAATCCCACCGACTGGCAGTTCATACTGTGAGATTACTCTGGTTCTACGTGACACACCAACTGCACCTATCGTTGATGGCGAATACAACACACATATCCCCAACTACGATGTTACTCTGATGCCAATTGCGGCTTACGAGCAAGGTGTTGCAACCAAGACCATCGGTGTGAAGGTTACTAACGTCCCTGAGCAAGTCCCAGACTATGCCTTTGATGGTGTGACTGGATTCAGCTTCAATGGAGTTACCAACGTCATGACAGGAACCTACATCCCAGTCACCGTCACCATCGACGGCGCTGGCGACCCAGGACCATACCGCTACGACCACATGCTTGCTGTGACCTACCACTCGGACGGACACACAGACATTGAGCAAACTCGTTACTACGATGTCCCTGACTACAACTCTGCTGTGAAACTCACTGAGGACGTATACGTCACCAGAGATACCACACATGTTTGGGTAGAAATGGATGTACTAACCTGTTTGGACAACCCATGTGACTTGACGAAATCGACAACAGAACGATTCATCGCTGATGACCCAGCATCACACTACCGTGTGATCAACGGTGTTCAATCCGATGAGCAATGGTCCGCTCCTGGCCGATATGGACAAGATGCAACAGCATCCTCTATCCGTCGTCCACTGCTTGAAGACGGCAACTGGTGTAACAACGTCATGACCTCGCTTCCAACAGCAGACCCATGCAACGCAGCTGACCAAGACACAGCAGACAGTACGTTCCTATCAACCGCACAAGACATCCCAACAGTTGTCGACACGGTTGGTGCAAGCGCAGTTCCATCCTTTGCCCCAAGCATCATCGCTGTGGCTATGGCTGGTCTCTTCGTGAGCGTCCTCTCTTTCTCCAGCCGCCGTGCTGAAGATGAAGAAGAAGTTGTGGAATGTATCAAGGACGATGAAACTGCAGTCAGCCCTGTGATCGCTACCATTCTCATGGTTGCTATCACTGTGGTTCTCTCCGGTGTCATCTATGTTTGGGCATCTTCGCTCGCTGAAACCGACGTCAAAGGCGTTCCTCGTATCACCTTCCAGATGGAAGATGTGAACGGTGTTGACGCTGACGAAGGCCACTGGAGAATCTCTGTTATGAACGCACAAACAGCACTTGCAACACAAGCAGTTGAAGTCCGTGTGATCTATCAGAATTCTACTGGCGGTCAGAGTGTGATTTCAGTTAATCTTGCTGAAAGCGCTGGTGTATACGGATTCAATCCGGCCAATAGTGACTCGTTTGTAACGTTCGTAGATTCTGTTGACAGAGACGGTAATCGGTCAATCTCGACCTTTAACTCTGGAGATACAATCTTTGTTCGCACACATGCACCTGACGGTACACCACTCACCGGTGTTACGATCACCATCACCTATGCTCCGCCTAACGGCAATGGTGCAGAATTGACAAAGTGGTCGAACCTGGCTTTCAACAAGAAGGCTTGAAGTCCCAGTTGAGTTGTTACGACAATACTTCACCTGCAAGCAGGTGTCTGCAGCCGCAAGGCTGTATCCCAGCAGGGAGCCCCTGATAGGGCTCCCTGCCTTGGGCCTCCTCGATGCAAAAGCGAACCCTTTCAAACTGGAGTTCCTTGGTGTGGACATGGTTCAAGAGAATGGAGACGTCAAACCAGGAATCGTGGTCTTTGATTGCGATGGTGTGCTTGTTGATGCTGTGAGCTCATGGAGAACACTTCACGATGCATTTGGTACAGACAACGAATTGAATCTTAATCGGTTTATTCGTGGTGAACTCAGCGATGTTGAGTTCATGCGGTCTGACATCCAAATGTGGAAGAAGGTGCAAGATCCTATTCACAGAGACGAGTTGTTTCGTGCCTATGCAGGTGTGAAACTTATGCCTGGCGCACGTGAAGTTGTTGAGAAACTCTTGGCTGATGGTATATTTGTTGCCATTGTCAGTGCAGGCGTCGATATCTTTGTGAGTTCCATCGCTGGTATTCTCAAAGTAGATGATTGGATCGCGAACGGATTCGTCTTTGACGATGAGGGCTTTCTCACAGATGAAGGGGTTTGCCGGCTTCACGCTACCGGGAAGGACGAAGTCATACAACGATTGCTTGACATGAACGGGTTCAAACCTGAGCAATGTGTTTCGGTTGGAGACTCGGAAATGGACCTCTCAATGCAAGTGGAAGGTAGTCGGTTCATTGGGTTTAATCCCACTCGAGAATCCTCACATGCTGCATTCAAAAATGCTGAGGTACCTGTAGTGATCACTAAGGATCTAAGGGATATCCTACCCCATTTGGGTATGTCGTAATTTCATTAAGCAAATGGAATTGATATTGATTTGTGACTCTTCAGGTTAATGATTGTCAACATACACGGCTTTGGTTGGAATCCTAGCATACGCTGGTAAGATGTTTGGTCTTGCCATGTACTTGAGCAAACCAGTGTAGTCCCTCGGAAGTCCACGCATTCGTGACCATGAACGTGACCAGTAACAAAGATGTCCGGAACTTCTCGAATAACCAACCCGTCTTCAGGTTCAGGAGATAATGGTGTTTTTCCACCCCACTGGGGGGCTAAATGGCGACGACGCAACATTTCTCGCATTGCCTCGACAGGGTCGGCATATGTCACAGTTCTAAGGCCAGCTACGAAATCATCGATTGACTTACCGTGGTAAGATAGCAACCGTACATCATGGAGTGAAAAGTCGCATGGATTTCCAACAAAGGTGGTTGTGTTGTAATCTTGCTGAATATCTTTCTCAAATGTTGGTTGTGGTTCAGCAGGTCTTACAGCGTCATGATTTCCAGGAAGCATAACACACTCGACCCAGTCAGGAAGTAATTCTAACAGCCTTGCGAATTCCGTATATTGAGCAAATAGGTCCGGGATGGCAAGTTCTTTGTCTTGTCCCGGATATATTCCAACCCCATCAACACAGTCTCCTGATAGGATGAGGTACTTGATCGTCTTTGCAAGCGGGTCTGAATGGAACCACCGAACCATCTTATGCCACTGTGCTTCAAGGAAGGTCTTCGAACCTACGTGGATATCGGAGAGAAATGCAACACTGACTCCTTGTTCAGCACTTACCTTTTGGTGTTGTGACTGCAGTGGGAAATGAAGGTCATCTACGTAAAATAAATCCCCGGTTTGACTGAAGGTTCCTGACACTCCAAGAACATCATCCGGCATTAATCCGGCTTCGAGAATCGCTTCGTGGGCTCTGTCCCTATCCTCTCCTTTCCGCTTTGTTAGGAGGCATGTCATCTCCCCAGTCTCATCTTCAAGCCCCCAAATGAGGTGTCCATTCTTCGTATACCTCGGTTCGTTGACTAGGCCAATTGCTGCAGCCTTGTTCTCATGGCCTTGGTAGCGGCTTATTTCTGCAAGTAATCGTGCAATTTCTTGATGTTTACGTGGGAGATTTGAATTTTGAATGATGAGCTTTCGAATACTTTTCAATCGGTCATTGAAGCACGCCGTAATATCCGACATTTTACCTTCTGTCACAGAGTTCCCTGTGATGTCAAAATGGACGGTGATGTCAGAACTGACATCATTAGCATGAGTAGAAAAATCGGATTGATTCCAATCTGGTAGATTGTTCCGGAATTTGATGTCCAGTGGTTTAGGCTCTTCGATCGGGGCAACGGTTCTAGCGAGGTCTGTTGGCGTCTGGTTAACTACCTGGGTTGACCTTGATTGTGGTGGTTGTACCAAGACAGCAGCAGGTGTTGGCTGATTTGAAGTGGGGGTTGAGTTACCAATTGTGCTGCCGACATGGTCAATCATGGCTGTTAACATGGAATCATTTAGGACGGTTGAAGAATAATTCAATGGTCCAGCAGCTGCAATCACTTCCATTGGATTATCAAGTGCCATGATTTGGTTCTTAATGGATGTCATTGCCAACAATTTGTGCTGTTTGAGCAGGGCAGCGATTTCGGCCCATCCCTCACCCATGTTTGCTCTTGTACGACGACGCTTCAAAAGGTGTGTGATGAAGAATGATGAAGATCGAGTGGAAACTCATTCCTCTTCGGACCATTCAACTTCTGAACCCATTTCCTTGTCGGTGGTTTTTTCTTCTTCTGACCATGCATCATCCTGCCATGGAGCGGTTTCCCGAGCTGCAGCATCTCTGCGTTCAAGTTCCTCAAGGCGTTCTTCTTCCTTCTTCATGGCCTCTTCAATTGCAATAATCTCTTTGGCTTCTGCTTCTTTGGCTTGTACCATTGCTTCGTCCCAACAATGAATTGCTGTTTGTAAGGCAAATTGAACAAATCCGGATTTGTTTTCGGCTCGTGTTCCTCCGATTTGAGTGTGCAAAGCATTGGCCCAGGTTCGTGATGCGATTCCAACATACACCGTTCCAACTGGCTTTGCTGAACCATCGTTATTTGGCCCTGCAATTCCTGTGATAGCAATGGCGATGGATGCATCTGCGCGTTTCCGAGCACCCTGAGCCATCTGGATCGCTACTCGTGCCGATACCGCTCCTTTACTGTTGAGAACTTCTTCTTCGACGCCGAGTTCACTGACTTTCGCGTCATTGGCGTAGGTTACCCACGATTTCTTGAACCACTCGCTTGCTCCAGCGATATCAGTCAGCGTACTCGCCAACAAACCACCCGTGCACGACTCAGCTACAGTGATGGTGTGACTGCCTTCTTTGAGTCGTCGTACAAGGCGTGCAGCCGACGTTCGGATATTGTCATCCATTGATTCCCCCTCAGCGCCGAACGGTTTTGAGGTTAACCCTTTGAACGGACTCTTGAAAAAGGAAGTCCAACAGGACCCCATGGGTCTGTGGTCTAGTGGCTATGACACCTCCCTTACACGGAGTTGATCGAGGGTTCGAGTCCCTCCAGTCCCACTACCACAAATATTGCGTTATATCGTTAGTGTTTTGAGCGATAACTTTCGTAATGCCGGATTGCTGTTGAAGTACTCCAGCATCCGTGTTTTCATCAACGAGAAGAAGGTGTACCGCTCTCATCCAAAGTCCTTCTTCAGGTGTAGAACCTCTGTGGTCAACGGCTACGAGGACATCCTCCAATTCACTGAACATCAATGCACCCGTTGCTTGATGCAGTTCCTCAACCTTCACGATGAGCCAGCGTTTTCCCTGAAGAGCGTCTCGTGGAGAGTCTCCAAGGTCTGCAAAATGAATCACTTCCAAAATTTCACATCCGATATCGTAACAGGGCAATTGCCCCGCCCATTCCATTCAATTGGCCACCATCATCATGGTCTGTTGAGCACTGAACCAGTGTTCCACCGAGACGTTTGAGTTGTGAGGCCCATTGTTCCCAACTTTTGCCATTGATTTTGGCCGATTCATCTCGTAACAGGTCTGCTGAAATTAAAAGTGTGTCAATTGCCCCTTCATTCATGGCTTTTATCAAATCAATACTGCCGTAAGCAACCGCTCCATTGGTTGAAATTCGTTTCCAAGCTTCCTCGAGAAGTGTGATTTCTTTCACCATTTGGTGCTCGGAGAGCAGTGACCCTGCAAGACCTTCCCGCAATACTTCATTGGCGGCACTTCGTCCTCCCATGCTGGTTGCAATCGATACCATGGTACGTTTGTGTCCTGCTGCTTTGAGGTCTGCCAGCATTCGGTCACGATTGTGTCCTGGTCCACAAATCACCAACGGCAAATCTTCGTTCAATTGTTGGGTCAATCCACTTACTACTGTCGCACGAAACTGTTGAGCAATGCCTTCATTTTGTCGTAAGTCGCCTCGCTTTCCACCACCCCGCATAGTCCAAGTAGCGCTTTCCCGTAGTCCTCGTCCAGTGACGAAGTACAGAATCATTTCATCACCTTCAACAACCAGCAATGCCACTTGGCCTCGTTTGGATGCAGATACGGCTTCAGAGAGTAACTCACCGTCCATTGAACTGAATCCTTTCGTTGCATGGAGGACAATGTCATCCCTGATTTCAACCAAGTGTGTGTGGTGGAGTCCGATATCAAGAGGGGCTTGTTCAATGATTCCGTGGACTCGCAGTGTGTCTGAAAAGGTTTGATGTTCTACAGTTTGTACCTGGAGTTGAATCCACATTTTCTTCCGCTCTGATTGTTTGGAGCGACCACCTTCTTCCCCACCTGTTGTTTGGTCTCTGCGTTCTCCAAGCATTGCGAATGAATACCCGGGGCGAATTAATCGGGCCAGGACCCACATGTCATCAACCGACTCGACACGCAGTTTCCACTCGTGCTGATCCCGCTTGAGAATGTTCATTGCTTCACCCAAATACGCCCAGAAGGTTCCCGTTTTCATCCATGTCCATATCCAATGCTGCTGGACGCTTTGGTAGGCCAGGCATGGTCATCATGTTGCCAAGAACAGCGACAATAAATCCAGCACCTGCATTCAGTCGGAATTCTCCGATTGGAATGGTAAATCCAGTTGGGGCGCCGAGCAAACTCGCATCATGGGAAAACGAGTATTGCGTCTTTGCCATACAGACGGGCAAGTTTCCATACCCCCACGAACGAATGCGGTCAAGTTCACGCTTTGCTTTAGCCGTCATTGATATTCCATTGGCTTTGTACATGCGGGTTGCTATCGCAGTGGCTTTCTCCAAGACATCTACTTCAGGTTCAAACAATGGTACGAACGGTCGGCCGGAGGCAATGTGGTTTTGTACGGCCTTGACAACGGCTTGAGCGAGGTCTTTCCCACCTTCTCCACCGTTTGCATGCACCTCAGTAATACAAACAGAAGTTGCTCCACTCTCATGTGCTGCATCACGTATTGCGCTTATTTCTGCATCAGTGTCTGATGTGAATCTGTTTATTGAAACCACAACCGGTATGCCAAATGCAGCCATGTTCCGGATATGCCGGTCAAGATTGGTTCTGGCGCCTGAGACAGTCGCTTTGACGTTCTCTGCTTCTAGAGTCGCCTTATCGGGACGGATTCCTCCTCTATCGCCAAATGCTCCGCCATGAAGTTTCATCGAACGAACTGTAACGTTCATGACCACACAGTCGGGTGCCTTTCCAGAAGTTGCTGCTTTGATGTGCATGAATTTCTCTGCACCCATATCAGAGCCAAAACCTGCTTCTGTTACAACGAAATCTGCACTCGCAAGTGCCATTCGGTCCGCTATGATGCTGGAGTTTCCATGTGCAATGTTTGCAAAAGGACCTCCGTGAATAAATGCAGGGTTTCCTTCCAGTGTTTGGGCAAGATTGGGTAGGAATGCTTGTCGAAGCAAGAGAGCCATTGCACCAGCCCCACCAATCTCGTTGGCTTTGACTGGATTCCCATCAGTGGAGGTCCCCACAACGATTTCTCCAAGACGCTTTCTCAGGTCTCCATAGTCGCTGGCTAAGACTAGAATAGCCATGACTTCACTTGCAGCAGTGATGTCAAAACGGTCTTCTCTTACCAAACCGTTCGCTGGTCCACCAAGACCTACTGTCACTTGGCGTAGTGAGCGGTCGTTCATGTCAATGACACGGGGCCAAGAAATTCTGGAAGGGTCGAGTTTGGATTCATTTCCGTGCTTGATGTGATTGTCAATTAAGGCTGAAAGAAGATTATGTGCAGAGGTGACGGCGTGTAAATCTCCAGTGAGATGGAGGTTGATGTCCTCCATGGGGAGTACCTGAGCATGACCGCCCCCAGCAGCGCCTCCTTTGATTCCAAACACTGGACCCATGGATGGTTCTCGAATCACGCATGTAGCGGATTGTCCAATATGGCAGAGGGCTTGAGTGAGTCCAATCGTGGTCACGGTTTTTCCTTCTCCGAATGGGGTCGGATTTACAGATGTCACGAGAACTAAATTTCCTTGGGCCTTGTTAAATCGACTTTTTAGGGCGTCCCATGTGATTTTAGCCACACCTTGGCTCATGGGGAAAATCTCGTGAGAGGAGATACCTAATTTCCAAGCGATGGCTTCAATGGGCTCCATTTTTGCCGCTCGTGCAATCTCAAGGTCACTGGTCATGAACTCCTTTGCGTATCGTTGAGTCTTTGAAGCCGTCGCTTCATCTCATCGCTCAAGGGCGATTTTCCAGCCCAGTCAAGCCTGCGGATGGACTTCAATCGTCCTTCATTGCGCCCAAATATTCAGGCAGTTCAATGCCCGCCATCTTGGCGACGTCATGAACAGGAGGTAGGCTTTGCATCAAGGATGATACGAAGTTGGAGGTTGAGCCGCCACCTTCGCTATTGTTGCCTGAGTCCCAAACGGTGATCTTGTCAATCTTCAAGTTTGCAATTGCCTCAGTTTGGCGTGCGACCAAGCCTTCGACCTTCTCGACCATGAGTAAGGTTGCGGCTGCCTTTGCATCGCCGCCAGCACTCTTGACCAACTTTGCATATCCTTCTGCTTTCGCTTCAAGTACAGCTCGTTGTCCTTCTGCTTCAGCGTTGTATGCTGCGAGGGTTGCATCTGCAAGACCTCTTGCAATTCGGCGTTGCCGTTCAGCTTCGGCTTCAGCAGCAATCTCGATTTGTTGCTTGGAAACTTCTTCACGTGCGATTTCATTTGCACGAAGACGCTGTCCTTCAAATTCATATTGAGCCTTCTCAATTTCAATCTGAGCAATACGCTTTGCGACTTCTGAACGCTGGTAGGCTGTTGCTTCGCGCTCGGCAAGGTCTGCGTTGTATGATGCGATGTCAGCACGAGAAATGTTCTCTCCTTCGACCGCTTGTGCTTCTTGTTGTTGTACGAAAATACGTCGGTCGGATTCAGCGGACTTCTGACCCTTATCAGAGGCAGCTTCGTTCTTAGCGACTTCAATCTCACGCTCTCGGTCTGCGATCGCTTGTCCAACTGCACCTTGGCGAGTTGCGTTTGCACGATCAACATCTGCCGCAGCGATTGCCTCGGCTGCTGCCTTGGCACCGATGGACTTGATGTAGTCAGCCTCGTCAGTAATGTCGGTGATGTTGACGTTGATGAGGTAAAGTCCAATCTTGTGCAATTCTGTGTCCACGTTGTTAGCAACCAACGAAAGGAACGCTTCACGGTCCTGGTTGATTTCTTCAATGGTTAGTGATGCAACGGTTAGACGAAGTTGTCCAAAGATAATCTCCTTGGCCATGTCTTCAATTTGAGGTGGTTGTAGGTTAAGGAGACGTTCTGCTGCGTTTTGCATGATAGATGGTTCAGTAGAGATACCGATTGTAAATGTTGAAGGAACGTTGATACGAATGTTTTGTTGAGAAAGTGCGTGTTCCAAATTGATGTTGATGGTGAGGGGTTTCAAGTCAAGCATGGCATAATTTTGGATAAGCGGCCAAACAATTCGACCACCACCGTGGTAACATGCTGCGGCTCCTGATCCCTTGACGTTACCGTAAACGACCAGAATTTTATCCGAAGGTGCGAGTTTGTATCTGTTTGCTGCGATGTAAACGGTTGCAAGCAACACGAAAACAAAAAGTCCAGTTCCGATAAGTATCAATGATCCAACAATGTCTGCCATAATTATTCCTCTTCTTTTCTTGTGGTGGCTTTTCGGTCAAGGGGTGCTACGATGAGAATTTCTCCAATCGTGTCAACCACCTCAATCAATGAGCCGGTTTCAAGGGTTGCTGCTTCGACGTCTGAACGAGCAGACATGGTGCGCAGCGCACCCTGGAATTCAACTTGTACTTGCCCGGGTTTGTTCGGGTCAATGCGACGGTAAACGGTCCCTCTAGCGCCAAGGGCTTTGTTATGAACGACGGTTCCATCAGATTCTAAACTTTGCATGGCCTGGAATACTTTTGCAACCACGTACATTGAGGCTGTTCCAGCAGCGGTACCCGCTAATACGGCTAAAACCGCATTGGTATTTTCTCCAGACTGGGAAACTGCGAGTCCAAAAATCCCAAACATCATGACGAAACTCAGTAAACCTTGGAGGGTAAACATGTGGAATACGCCAGCGGCGTCCATTTCAAAGTCAAAGCCAGCGACTTCAAGCATTCCATCTGCGGCTCCCGTAAGCATCACGAGCATGAAGTAGAGTAGGAAAAGTATGGTCCCAATGATGGCGCATGCAGCGAAAAGAACATCAACGCCCGTGATGCCCTCAAGACCGAAAAAACCGAGAATTGAGTCTAGCATCGGTTCACCTTATTCTGTCGTGTCGGTGTTACGCTTTGATACTTTGCCCGCTTTAATTGCGGGACGGATGTAGAGGATGTAATAATGACCGTAAACGATTGGCCCGAGAGAAAAGCCAACTGCAAGTCCAATTCCCCATGCTGGTAGATTGAGTGCCCAGGCGATGGCGAGGACAATGAGCAGCGAAAGGAGAATTGAAGCCTTTTCTAGGACCATCGCATAGATGTTTGTACCTTCATTCACTTTGTCTTTCATTAGAAAGACGTCTCCGAGGCCGCTCATTTCATCCCCACAGTACGCTTGCCCAAGTTCGCTCACAAGCCCAGATGATGAATCCGACTGTTACCACCATTCCTATTGCGGATGAACGTTGTTGCTCTTGATTGGTCTCTACTACTTCGTAAGTACCCAAGTTATTCTTGATGATTTGAGTGTATGGGTTGGTAATATAACCACCCTCCATCTCGTTTTTCTTATCGATTTTGATGATTTGGTAGGCCGCAAGCAAAATGGTTCCTATGATGATGGCTGGAGCGGCTCCGAATATATCTCCGAGTGCTTCCTCAAATTGTTGGTAACTAGCCAAAGAGAGGTACATGCTGAGCAGTCCAAACATCATTTGTCCAAACTTGGATTGTTTATTTGCCTGCGAAATGAGGTTGTCCATGGTAGTTTTGAGCGAGGGCTCGTCTTTTAATCTTCTCCTGTATTCGCCGAACAAGAATTCCAATTACCAAATCGAGAAATAGCATGAATGAGTTGAAATGAGCGAAAGTAATCGGGGAATCATGGGCGAAATCCGGTATGGGATTGCGGGTTCGCCAATCAGGCACAGTTTGTCTCCTCTGTTGCTGTCATTAGTTTGCGACCATCTCCATTTGTCGGGGCGTTCTACAACGCTCAAGATAGAACTTGTGAACGTGCCTTCAATTTCCGACGCTTTGGCTTGGGGGTATGCAGGTTCAGTCCCCAATCCTCAAGAGTGGGACTTGACACAAGCCGTGTTTGGAACGTTTAGAACAACTGCCCTATTGGACAAAGCGGTTGCTGCAGCACGAGCAGTAAAAATTCCTGCAGCGGCTCTTGCCCCTAAAGGCGAAGTGTTTGTTGGAGCAGTTCCACCTAAGCATGCTCAAAACCTTCCAACCCGAATGTTTGAAAATGAGATTTGGATGAATCTGACCTCGCCACTCAAACACCAATTGGACTCTGAGGCTGTGATTTGTATTGACAGTTCACGGGAAATCAAGAGCATCAATACACTCCGGTGGGACGGAAAGGGCTGGTGGAGTGCTGGTTTTGACGGTCTTGGTATCTGCGGTGTTATGACGCATCATGGTTTCCATCCACGTGGAACTGTCCTCGGATTACTAGGTGGTGGAGGGGCTGCGCGTTCAACAGCTCTCGCTTGGTCCCAGAACGGTGGACTGATCCATCTTTTGGGGGGTAAACGTGAACTCGGAGACGGCCCATGGATTGATTCGTTAACATCTCAAGAACCTGACGTTGTTGTGAATTTTGAATCTGGAACGCCTGTTTTTGATGTCGATGTGGTCCTCCATGCCTCTTATTCCAATATGGAAGGTGCCTTGGACGAACGAGTGGATAGGATCATTGCTATGCCTTTGGACGGGCGTTGGTTACTCGTTGCTCAACACCTTGCTTGTTGGAAACACCTATGGGCACCTGAGCGAAAAGCCGACCTTCCTTCTCTTGAATTGTTGCTGAATCGATTGATTGTTGCTGAAACCGCTCTTAGTGAATATGCATAACAACGAAGCCTCTAAGGAGAGGGAACATAAGGAGACGACGTGAACATGATACCGATGATTCCTCAACGTTGGCTCGGGATAGTTTTGGCTATGCTGATGTTTGCAGCGCCTTGTTCGGCTCTTTTGACGGAGAACCCGAATTTTGAAGAGCGCCATGATGGAGTAGATTTTCCTGTTGGTTGGACTGAATTTCGCCTTGACGGAGTGTTTTCACCTGAAGTGAGAATGGTGTATCCGGCAATGAATGATGGTGAAGATAAGGACATGGCAGGTAACGGGCCATTTCCTTGGACGGTATTTATCGGAGATTCCGGAGAAAACTTAGAAGCATACACGCTTTTTGTTGAAGAATTAGCAAAGCGTGGTTTCATTGTTGTTGTGACACAACCGATGCAAGACGAGACCGATGTAGAAGAAACATTGAGTCTACTTACCGACATCACAGAGGTCATGGAATCTCAAAACCAAACCAATCTCCGTGTGATGGGGAGTGCAGGCAATATCGACGTAGACCATTGGGGTGTAGGTGGTCATGGGAAGGGTGCTGCGGCGGCTTACGTTGCGATTCCTTACTTCAATCTAAGTCAACGTGCAGATACTGTTCAACCTCCCAGAAGTTTGTTCGGCCTTGGTCTCGATTTGGATAGTTTCAATTCAAATAACGACTGGTTCAATCCTTCAAATTCGCCTGTGTTCCCTTCACCAAACACTGGATTCTTTATCACGGGAACTGTAGACGAAGTGGCTCCATCTACGGATACAATGGAGCGGCTTGAGCAAGCAGGAGGATACGGTTGGCACTGGATGCACCTTTTGGGTGCAAATCACTACCAGTTTCAAGATTCTCAATCATTCTTTGAAGGCGACGGTGACGCAACGATGAGCCAAAGTGCCCAAATTGAATTGAGTTCTCAACATGTTATCGCTTATCTTGATGCGATATTATACGGTGAAATTGACCGTTTTCGTGATGCCTTTAATCGTGCTGAAGGAGCACATATTGTGAGCGACCAAAATGCCTACATTGATGAAAACCTTGTTCAAAGTACCTTCCTTATTCTCAACAACACGACCTTTTCTCCTGATACCCAAAATGCATTGAATGCAACACAGACCTTTGTCATACAAACCAATTGGACGTTACGTGACGGGATGGAGTACACAGAACTGTCTGGGAATTATGATGTAAGTGTCGATTGCGGTTGGGTTGATGAATCATGGCCGGCGAACGGTTCAATTTCAGTCAACGGTACAGCCTCATGTGAATATCCTATGGCCCCCGTAGCTCCTGGGTCTCACAAGGCTTGGATGCGTATTTCGGTCGAAGGGGCCCCCTCTACGGTTCAATCCATGGTTGCAAGGACTAACACCCCAATGATTGTCACATCTCCCCCTCCAACGATTTACTTGCCTCAACATGGAAGTACAATTTTCAATGTTTCAGATGCAGCCACCGACCCTGACGGGACACTCGTCCGTGCGGTAGGTGCAACTCTGTTAGGCCCAAATGCTTCACACTTTGGTGCTGTATTAGGTGGAGACGGACTAACTCTAGAAATTAATCACGCAATAGAAGAAGAATGGCTCGGTGAATGTTCCCTTGAGTTGAAACTAAGAAGCGATGGAGGAGTTGTTGACGAACAGAACATCACGCTCCGTGTGTTCCTTTCCCCGGTTGACGACCCGGTGGTTAAGATTGGAACCGTTCCCCAACAGGTCCTGTTTGAAGACGGTTTTAATCTCAATTTTGATTTCAACGATGTAGTTCTCGACCCCGAAGGACAATCACTTCTCGTGTCGGTCAACGGTGGAAACTCAGGTGCGGAGGGTCCGGTCATGTTCTCGGTGCAAAACGGCATTCTCACATTAACACCCCTGCCCAACCAATACGGGGCAGTAGTTCTCGATGCTTTAGTGGGTGATGGAACGACACCAGGTATAGAGTTGGAGATTCCAGTTCTTGTGGAATCTATGGACGACCCAGTAACCATCAACGAATCTGCTTGGGCTAATATCACCATGGATGAAGATTCAACTCATATCCTCAACCTCACATTGATGGCCTACGATATTGATGGAGATGTCCTCTCTTGGTCTTCGTCTCATGATCATTCTGAATTGTCATTTCAACGGGTTTTGAATGAATTTTTGATTACACCGCAGCCAGATTTCAACGGTCAATTCGAAATGGTTTGGATTAATGTTTCTGATGGAACCACTTCCTACACTCATCCGTTAACAATCACAGTAATGCCGGTAGGGGATCTTCCATTTGCCTCGGTGACGAGCATACAACGTGTTGCTGATAGTAACACTGCGACCATGCAATGGAGTGTTTCAGATGTTGATGGAATACTCAATACCAATGCAACGGTATTCTTAGGCGAGCAAGAGGTTGATGTTAGCCATTCATGTTTGAATGAAGGGCCTTCTTCTGCTCAGTGCGTGACGCTTATCCCTATTTCATCTGATATTGACGCCATTGTTATGGTGAAACTCAAGGTTCATGATGACGAATTAGACCGTGACGTCGTTGCCTCGTACACACTGGATTTGACAACGTCCTCGCCCGATACGAACTCACAGGATGATGAATCTACAGGCTCCTCAATTAATTTACAAACTAGCCTGCTCACTACAGGAGTTCTTTTGGTCATATTGGGTGGTCTTCTCGTGTATGCTGTTCGTTCCCGGAGTGCAGGTGCTCCTCACCAAAGCGGAGTAGCCCCAACCGAGCCTGAAGTGGAAGTTGAGATACAGCCCGATGAAGAACCAAGTGGACTTCTTGCACGAGTCAATCGCCGCCGCTGAATCACAACGGAATGTTTCCATGTTTCTTTGGCGGTGACCATTCCCGCTTGGTTTTTAGAATATTCAAAGCCCTTATGAGCCGCAAGCGACTTTCTGAAGGTTCAATGACATCATCAAGCCATCCATTGCGAGCAGCGACATAGGGGTCGCCAAACTTTGCCTTGTATTCAGCAACGAGTCGGAGTCGTACGTTTTCTTTTTCATCATCCTCAACAGCTTGAATTTCTCTCCGGTGAATGATGTTCACCGCTCCTTCTGCCCCCATGACTGCCAGTTCAGCGGTTGGCCATGCAACATTGTAATCGCTCTGCAAATGCTTGCAGGACATTGCTAAGTAAGCTCCTCCGTAAGCCTTGCGGGTGACGAGAGTCAATTTTGGTACGGTTGCCTCTGCGTAGGCAAACAGCAACTTGGCTCCATGTCGGATGATTCCACCCCATTCTTGAACAACTCCTGGAAGGAATCCAGGTACGTCTTCAAAGGTGACAAGGGGGATGTTGAATGCGTCACACATGCGGATGAAACGAGCCGCCTTGATCGAGGCGTCAATATCAAGGCAACCGGCGAGTACTTTTGGCTGATTTCCTACAACTCCAACTGGCATTCCATTCAGGCGGGCAAATCCGATGATGATGTTATCTGCATATGCTGAAAAGAGTTCCATGAACATGCCGTCATCCACGACCTCTTCCACGACGGTGACCATGTCGTAGGGCTTGTTTGGATTATCGGGGACAACATCCTGCAATACCTCGTTTGAGCGTTCCATTGGATCTGCGGTTGGTACAAAGGGTGGATCAGCCATATTGTGGTCCGGAAGATAGGAGAGGAGCATGCATGCCAGGTCGCATGCGTCTTCCTCATCGTCAGCGATCAAGGATGCAATCCCTGAGCGGGATGCATGGAGGTTTGCACCACCCAATCCTGCTGCATCAATTTCACCGCTGATAACTTCTGGCGTTTCTAGTGGTGAGGAAAGGAACAGTTGGCCGTTTTCTTCCCCTAGGATTGTGAAGTCAGAAAGAGATGCTGCAAGTGCTGATGCACCTACTACCGGTCCCAGTACAATACTGATGGTCGGGATTCTTCCACTGCATTGAACCAGGCGGTCCAACAATTCGCCTGTTCCTGCAAGTGCATTGACGCCATCTTGGGCGCGTTGTCCACCTCCATCCCACATGGCGATGAGGGGAGCCTTTGCACGTTCGGCCATCTCAACGATTTTTGCAATTTTGAGGGCGTGCATCTCGCCCATGCTACCGCCGTGGACGCTGAAATCTTGGGCGAAGCAATAGATTCTGCGTCCGTCGATGGTGCCTTGTCCCGCAACAACTCCATCGCCGAGTGTTTTGTGGAGGAACATATTGTGGTCATCAGTGCGGTGGGTGACGAAAGCATCAATTTCAAGAAATGAACCTTCATCAAGCAGCATTCCAAGGCGGTCTCTTGCTGTGCCTCTTCCTGATGAGCGAATGGCTTCTTGACGCTTCAATCCCCCACCAAGGCGGGCAGCTTCTTGCTTTGCCTTGAGTTCTTCAAGCCGATGTGCTGAATCCCCCTGCATGAACCTTCCACTCCTTGTCGGTTTTTGATTGGTGCGCTCATTCAAACAGGTTATCTCGGTGTTCTCCACAGAGATTTTTGGCCAGGGTCTTTTTCAGTTCCAGTCCTTGAGACAAGCACCAGTGCGTTTTGACAGTAATCGCCTCAGGGGTAGAACTGATGCCGTGTCCGAGTATTCCCATGTCGATTTGCTTTCGTCCTTTTGAGTAGACATTCATGTCCACTGGGCCGTTAATGCATTGATTCACGACCACAACTGGAAGTTCTCGATTCATACATCGGGTCAATACGCGCCACAATTGTTTGTTCTCTGGGGCGTCTTTCTGTGGGTCCTCAATGGGAAGGTGTCCAAGTCCGGTTCCATGGATCACGACACCTTGTACTCCTGTGGCAATTACGGCTTCAATGTGCTCTGCGTGAAGCCACGGCCCAGCCATGAACTGTGCTATGCGCTGACCTTGCTCAAACTTGGTAGGGCGTTGAGTTTTTGGCCTACCCGGATTGTTTTCTTGCATCTTGAGGTAGTCCGGATTAAGTTTTGTTTCAATGCCCTCAGAGGTCATGGAGACATGAGCTAGAGGCTGTCCGTTGACTGCTTGGAAAGCGTCACGTCTCGATGAATGCATTTTTCGTACGGCAAACCCAGAATGAACAGCCATTGTCCCGTCGCTTTGAGAATCGTGCATGACTACTACGCATGCATCGCCAGCCTCGCCCGTAGGCTCGGGACCGTAGGCTGCCCAATGTACGGCAGCGAGCAGGTTTTCAGTTGCGTCCGATGACCCACGGTCGCTTGACCGCTGAGAGCCAACCATCGCTATTGGTCCGGGGGGGGTTTCTCCTTTCCCAGCAAAGGCAAACCCTACGGCAGAGGCTGTAATGTGCATGGTATCGGTTCCATGAGAGATGACAACACCACGGCATCCGTCAGCAAAGGCAGCTGCGCAAGCCTCTGAGATGAGGTTCCAGTGTTGTGGGCGTATGTCATCGCTGAACATGTTTCCAATCTTGAGGGCGTCAAGTTGTGCGATTGAAGCGAGTTCTGGGATTGCATCAAGAAGTTCCTCTGGCTCAAACCGAGCATCAACGGCACCTGTGGCATAATCCACCTTTGATGCAATGGTCCCACCTGTATGAATCAGTCGTACCTTGGGGAGGTCGGCTGAAGCCTCTGGGGAATTGAGGACCAAGGGTGATGCACTTTGTTCTACTGACACATTCTCCCAAGAGATGATGTTCTCTTGAGGATAGTTGACATTGTACCCGTTGTCAAGTTTGATTGAAATGTGGCGGGGTGCCGGTGAAGGTAAGACTAAACCCTCGTGAGTGGCTTCACCGTTAAGCGTCGTGACGGTAGCAATGATGCGTTCACCGGGTTTCGGGAGGCCTTCCATAGCCGATGGAGGTCAAGACGCCACATGAAGGGTTCGCTTCACTGAGATAGGTCTTTGATTTTCTCGACTAAATCCATTCGTCGCAGTCTCCAAATTCCAATGGGTGTCATGGCAATTGCAATGGCGACCACACCTCCCATGAGTTGGTATGCAACACTTGGAACAATTGTAACAGGGACATAGAACTGCCATGAAGAAAATGATGATGCTAAACCAACGGCTCCTCCATAGGCAAACATGACGCCGACAATTCCCCCAATAATTCCAATCAAGAGACTTTCAAACAGCAGCATCAGCCCTAGACTTTTAGTAGAAGCTCCAAGGACACGCAGAGTAGCCAATTCAAAGTCACGCTCTGCCACATTCATGATCATCGTATTGAACATGACAACGACAGTAAACATGAGTCCAAGATACATCATGGCGCCCAAGAATTTCGTTTGCTGTTCAAGCAAAGAGTTGATCCCATCCAGGAGGGTTTGACGCTCCACAAGTCCTGCAGATACTTCCCCGAGGTCTGAGTCTACTGAAACGCCATCAGGGAGGCCGAGGTAAACTGAAGTTGCGTTTACTCCCAACATTGTGCTCAAGTCAGTGCGATGGAAGTACATGGTTCGGGCGAGTTCTCCCTTTGATTCTCCAACAATTTCAACCTCATGTTCTGCCCCGTTCATCAGAATCGTATGCCGCTCATCAACCGACCAACCAAGGAAGGCCATCGCTCCTTCATCCATCATGGCTTGAGTTATTTGGGCTCCTTGAGTTGGTGAATCGCCTTCAACAATCGGTATTATTCGCATGCCCGAGTCGAAGGAATCCACACCTACGAGATTGAACACACGTTCCAGACCATCACTATCTTCAACTGAACCAAGTGGTAATTCGATGAGAAGTTCATAAGTTGCCGAATTATTTTCCGCCCACTCAATTACGGGCTCCTCGCCATCAGGCATTATGTAGGCTTGAGCATCCCAAGTCTGGTCGTCTTCAAGACCTCCAACAAAGGTTTCTTGCAAGCCCGCCGTCATCATCTGGATTGAACCAAAAAGCATGAGGGATATCCCAACTGCGACAAATGTCATAGCAAGTCGAACCGGTTTTCTCACACTTGAGCGAATTGATAGGCCAAGGGTTGTGGGCATCCATGCCGTTAATTTACGGAGAATGTTTGACCCCACTCTCATCTCGCTTTGCCCGCTCAGCACCACTAAGGGGTCAAGACGACTTGCCTTCCAAGCAGGAAACGCTCCGGAAAGGAATACGACAAACATCGTGGGTCCAATAACAGAAGCATAGGTTGAGAAGGGAACGGTTCGCTCGATAATCGGGACTCCAACAAGGTTTTCGTAGAAATCAAGCATTCCATTCATCCCCGTAGGTCCCACCAAAGCCCCGAGCACGCATCCAACTGCGCCAATAGCCAATGGGGCCATGAGGTAACCAGTCATCAGTGATTTACGATTGACACCAAGAGTACGCAGCACGGCTATTTCTTTAGCTTGGCTTTGGACCAAGCGTTGCAAACTCAAAACGATGGTAATGGATGCAATCGTAGCGATCATCACCGTGAATGGTACAGTTGACTTCTTTGCTCCTTCCAAGTCCTGGCGCATGACTTCAACGGGTTCATTTTGACCGCGGTCTCGTACACGACCATCAAGGCCAGCATCTTCAAGCGATGCCGTAACCAGGGATTTGATGCTGTCAATTTCATCGCCTTCGTAAGTTTGAGTATCTGGTAAATCAAAGGACGGCGTACCCTCTACATCCAATACAATCGTATTGCTGGTGCCGACTTCATTACCAGTGAGGCGAGCCATGCCGGAGGGTGACACATAACCTACGACATATTCACCTGCATTGGGAGGGAACAGAGAGCCTTCAGGCGCCATGAGGACGTGAAGGGGGTGATATCCAATTCCAACCACCGTAAATTCGGCACTCGAGTTGCCCGCACCAATACTGACATTGTCTCCGATTTTAATCTTCAAAGCATCCGTGACGTGAGCATCGATGACGATTTCATCATCTGATACAGCAACCCTTCCATCGGAATATCCATCAGGCATCCAAACTCGGTCAGTATTGGCATCTGATGAAATGCCGTGCCAAAGTGAATTGATGATGTGATCTCCGGAACTGTTGCTGTGAAACATAGCTCCTTGGGCAATGGTTCTTCCTTCACATGAATCTAGTTCACTGACATCCGAACTGGAACTGTCCAAAGCGCTAATCAAACTGTCACAGAACTCATTGACTTCGTCAGGGGTCCAGGTTGCACTGCGATTGTCAATCCACAGGTCGCCAAGATTTGCTCCACCTTCATCGTCGGCTTGCATGGTTTCATACATTCCGTCAAGATTGTGAGAATATCCTCCGAACGTGATGCCCGCAAAAACCCCAACAAAGACCATCAAAATAACTGCAAAAAGACGTAGTTTCGTTCTCCATAGACTTCTTGCAAGTCGTTTGTTGAGTAGGGCTGACATGAGTTCACCTCACTCGCTTTCGGTACTGATAACCTGTTCATCAGAAATTATTTTTCCGCTGTCAATTCTGATGACACGCGTTGCAAATTTGATGAGTCCTTCATCGTGAGTAACGAGAACTGCGGTGATGTTTTCCATTTCACAGGCACTTACCAGTGCCTCCATGACTTTGTTTGACGTTTCGGTGTCGAGGTTGCCAGTCAGTTCATCGCCGAGAAGGAGTGTGGGGCGCTTTGCAATACTACGGGCAATGGCCACGCGTTGTTGTTGACCTCCGCTGATTTCACCAGGGAATCGGTTGACCTCGGCCTCAAGCCCAACCAACTTCAGTAAGTCTTTCGCTCGCTTAGGGTCCTTTTTTCCCGCAAGTTCTTGGATGAGGAGAATATTTTCAAGAACTGAGAGGTCTTGAAGGAGATTAAAGAATTGGAATACATATCCAATGTTCTCTCGTCGGAAGGATGTCATCTGTTCAGAGTTGTTCCGAGGAACTTCACTTCCTGAAAATGAATAGGTTCCCGAGGTTGGGCTATCCAAAGCTGAAAGGCAATTTAGCAATGTGGTTTTCCCTGAACCGGACGGGCCAAGAAGAATCACTCGTTCACCTTCTTCAATTTTAAAATTGACGCCATCAAGGGCTTTGACAACACCGGCAGGTGTTTCATAATGGCGCTCTAAGTTTTCCATCTTCAATAGTGGTTTGCTCATCGCTATCATTTCAGTGGAAGCATCCTTCTTTTTTAATCTAAATGGATGGATGCCCACTAATGGTGCCGGGAGCGGGACTCGAACCCGCGACCTTCGGATGTCTCAGA
>TARA_B110000444_G_scaffold259360_2_pt1 | contig 76881 bp, 63 predicted proteins | sample TARA_B110000444 | Tara Oceans TARA_B110000444 (sample SAMEA4398370) | marine metagenome | biome: Polar Biome; feature: [SRF] surface water layer (ENVO:00010504); material: water (ENVO:00002006), including particulate matter (ENVO:01000060) such as... | depth 5 m | reverse complement strand
GGTTGAGCAAGGTTTGGACGCAACATCAATTGCACCATTGGCCAAAGGCGAAGGAAGGATGGAGCTGCTTCCCACATCAACTGGAACATTGGATGCTCGCTCATTGGAATGCCACCTTCACCGGGCGGCGGTAAGTCGGCAGGGAGTTGACGAAGTTCAACAATTAGGTCTTGCAAAGCAATCCGCTCATCTTCATCAGCCATGTCGAGTTCTTCACAGGTCTCAAGGGTTAATTCGAGTAAATCAGCCAGTTCGTAGGGGTTCATTGGGCCAGTTTCAGTATCTTTGACATCAATGGGGCCAAACGAGACCGGTCCTAAGTCGGTTGAGAACATCTCATCGCCTTGGCGTTCGACTTTCATCAAGTGCTGGCCTGCAGTGTTGCCAAGCGGGGCAAGGGCAAATCCACCGTCGACGATTCGTGACGAAAGCCATTCAGGCAATTCACGGACTTGTCCGGTAATTAATACTCGGTTCAATTCTCCTGGAAACGCCACAGGTGCGACTTCAACCGCTTCGAGCACTCGTGATTCAACGGTTGGCCAATGGGTGAGGCGAGATTGGACGTGCTCAACAGCCAATTGCGAGGGATCCAATAAGCGAACTCGACCGTTCTCACCAACAATCATGGCAATCAACGCAGCGACATAGCCGCCTTTTGCGCCGAGAACTACGACTTCTTGCCCTTCTGATAATTCCAGATGATGCAGTAGTGTTGCAATCATGTGCGGTGCAGAGATGGTCTTGAGGCCACCTTCATCGGTTTCAAGAAATGGAATCGGTCGGTCGGCAAAAAACGGCTCAACCTCGTAGTCAGTAAAGTCGGCCACATCGACTTCAAGCATGGCCTTTTTGACATGTGCGGGAACTTCTATGCCACCTTTCTCAAGGCGCCGTAGTAAGTCATCCATCTCCGTCATGTTGAGTGCAAGAACGCCGACTCATGTAAAGGATGGGCTCGGTGATTTTGAGATCAAACCAGAACACGAATCATTTCATTTCTAACCATGCAAAGAAAGAGACAATGGGAAGAAGAATCAATATCGCTCGATTGATCTTCTTTTGTTGGTCGACGTATTTTACGGTCGGTTCAGGAGATACTTCAATTGATTTAGCGCTCCTTGAGCGTCGAGAGATACTGACTTTTTCTTCAATATGAGAAAGCACCTTGTTTCGTAACTCTGGTTGTCGGCTGTTCGTCATGCCTTGGCCAACGATGAATTTGACAGAATAATGGTCGGCAAGTTGCAATGCGGACTCAACAACGCCGGAAACATTGGTCAAATTGTGCATGTCGATTCGGATGGACATACCGTCGCTTTTGATGTGGCTAAGCACCCGCCAGTTTCCTTGACCTTCGTTGAATGGATGAAGAAGTTCTCGAGCGACTGCAAGCGGCTGTGTTCCCAAAAAAACAGGTCGCCGACGACGAGCCAAAAAAGGGCCGAGAAGAATCGAGCCGACCATTGGAGGTATGCACATGAGAGAGACGAGTCTTTTCAGTTCACTCGGGTCGGTTAAAACGGAGATGACAGCCAAACTGAAGCCCAGATACAGGCCCATAAAAGCCCCTGCCTGCAGACCTGTTCCAAGTCCAACCGGTTCCCCCTCCTTGAGGCTCATGCCACCTCTAAGCAGGCTTTACACATCAATACTCGCCTTTTGCCGAGCGAAAGTTCATCAGTTGTCCCTCATTGCACAATGCATGGAGAAGAACGGTTTACCCGACCGGCTTCGAGAACGCAAAACCGGAAATTGGATTTTTGGTGTAAGCACTTTTTTTCTCATTTCCTTTTTTCTTGTCCCGTTTCTCTTACCCGCAAATACAGTGCCTGATTTGAGTGGCCGGGCCAATGCGTTTGACTACGCAACCGAAGACGGGGCTTTTTCCAAAGGCAACACACCCGACTCCTTGCTTCATGAACACGAGGATGGCTCACTGCATCTGCACGAACCTTTTGCTTGGTCTGAACTGGACCCTTACAGTGCCTTCATCTACATGTTCGGCGATCTCAATTGCCATAACAAGCACGACCGAAGTTGGGAACTGAACGGGAACCAGATGCCAGTCTGCACCCGTGATGTTGGCATCTTCTTTGGCCTCGCAATTGGTGGCTTGATGTTTTCTCGATTCGGACATAATCGCTGGACAATCAAAGATTCCTGCCTTTCTTTGCTTCCAGATCAATGGCTTGAAAGAATCTATAGAGAAAATCGTAGAACCGCTGCTTGGATTGGAGTAGGTGCTCTACTTTGCCTGCCCTTGTTGATTGATGGTTTTACTCAACTTTTGACCGGATACGAGTCAAACAACTTTACTCGACCACTCACAGGTACGCCTTTTGGTCTTGGGATTGCAATACTCACCGGTGCTGCGTTCTGTGCACGACCTCAGTTCTTTGAAAACGCCAGTGAAGTTCGATTGCCAGCAAACGCTCGTTTTGAACTTGAAGTTGGACAAGAAGAGTGATCAGTCCTTTGGTGGTGGAGTTTCCCACCATGCCAACAATTCTTCAACGGTTGTTGGAACTGGGCACATTTCATGCCCACTGCTCAACATTTCGAGGCGCTTGCAAATGTATTCAACCGACTTTCGAATACGAGGGCGAGGTTGTCTGCCATCGACTGGATTAAGAAGAGAGCGCAAAGCAGTCGTCCATTCAGCATCCGGGTTGGCCCGCCTCCATGAAGCGATTTGAGTTCGTAATGGCCACATGGCGAGAGCTAAGCGCCCGTATCCCAATCGACTGTCACGAAGTTTGAACACTTGAGCCTCTGCAAAAGGAACGTGTGATTGTTGTTTGTGAATCCACCGTGTCTTCTCAAGCCACTTAATCAGCCTCTGCGTATGGCGTTGTGTGACCATTCGATGAGGTCCGAATGCTTTGTGGAGTCGAGGAACTTCACTTGAACCGACGATTAACGAGAGCGTTCCTAATACTGACCAGCACGAATGTGCATGAGGGGTTGCCGGGACATCGTTGGAACCGGCGTTTTCCGAATCCCACTTTGATTCTGCAAATTCCATCCATTGTGCAGGTGATCGACCTGATAACCAGCCGATATGAATCGCCGTTCGTTCTTGGGGCGCACCAGGGAGGCGTTGTTGTTTCTTAACATCTGCAACAAGTGTTCGAAGTAAATACCGGTCGACTTCATCTGCTACAACATTGAGTGGGGATGGCTTCCGATTGAAGAATGCACGAAGTTCAGCACGAAGTTTTTTCTTGAGTTCATCAAGTCCGCCTTCATTCAAAATAGGCCCAACAACACAGCATTTGTCAAAAGGTGCTGGCGCCTTAACATCACCCGAAAGCAAGTCAATGAATCCTTTACGTATGGTTTTTTGAATTTCGGCTGTCTCAAAATATTCTTGCTTCTCACTGTTCATTCGCAAGGTTCCCGATTGGATGCGTTTCATGGCTTTATCTGGGTCACAATCAATCCACAATACCAAGTCTGGAATCATTGCAGCAGCATTCATTTGTGCGACATGGTCGACACCAAGGTTGCCAACGATTCCTTGGTAGATGAGTGAGGAGTGAATGTTTCTATCGGAGATGACGACATGTCCTTTTTGCAATAACGGACGTATCCAAGTATGCGAGTGGTCAAGTCGGTCTGCTGCAAATAGGCCTGCTTCTTCAAGCGGTGTTTTGTTACCGAGTTTAACCGAAGTCAGTGCCAACTTACCTAGTTCACTGTGTCGCCTTGGCTCGTGTGTTGCATGAACTTCCGGAAACGGATATTCCGCTGCCAATTCCAGCAGTATACGGGCTGCTTCACCTTTACCAGAGCCATCACCGCCCTCGACTGTGATGAGGTACATTCAATCACCGCCAACGTCGCTAAATTGATCCTTTGAAATAACGAGAAGAATCATTCCAAGAAGGATAAGGAATGGACCGAAAATAATCAGGCCGCGACTAAACAAGGAAATTCCAGCGAGGTATTGTGTTCTTCGGTAATACTTGGCCCGCCGAACTTCAACCGCTGCTTGGAATCCGACAAAGGCCGTGAGTACTGTGAATACACCGACAGCAGTTGAAAGGCCAACGGCTAATTCCAGAACCCATCCTTCGTCAGAAGTGACGCCTTCTTCGACTCTCAACCCCTCTCCAGGAGTCATTGTAACCGGCTTGATACCTGCTTCTTCGGGCATGAAATCTCGCTCCACAGTAATGTATCCCTCGGCTTCTACATGTAACGTCATGACTGTACTTAGAATATTTTCAAATCTAAAATAGCCGTTTTCATCCGTCGCCATTTGAGCAATCACTTCATCGGTATCGATATTGAGCAGTTGAATCGTGACATTCGCCACACCATTGCCATCTTCCGCTTCGATTGTGAGTCCCGTAATGTCAACTCGCTCCGCTCTTTCAAACAAACTCGAAGCAAGTAAATCGTCAGGGTTTCCATTGAGAATAAGCGCACCTGATGCCATGCCAAGAATGCTACCGACTAAAATGAGAGAGGCAGCAAGAGTGAGTAGTCGAGATTTGTCCGATTGGTCCAGTTCATCGATTTTCGCTTGGAAACGGACTGTTGCCTTTTCCACCGCTTGGTCCAGTTCATGAGCTTCGACTACCAGTTCATCATCAGCGGCTTTTTGACGGATTGCCTTTTCAGATTCCGAATGTTCAAGTTTGGCTTGAACGCGAGCACGAAGGGCTACGAGGCGTTCATCCAATTCTTCTTGTGCCATGTCACCCACCTCCGCTTAACTCAGGTCAAAGCATGCGCGGATAATACCCTTCCCTTGTCCTGCCGCGCAAGCCCTCTCAGGATTTCTTCCGAATATTCCTTTGAAGGAAAGAGACAGTAAGGAGTAATATTCCGATGGAACATGCTGCCATTACGGTCAAAAATGGATGGCTTTTGGTCTCAAGTGTTTCATCTTCTGCGAACTCTTCCTCTTGCGTAGATTCTGGTTCTTGGACTTCTTCTTGAGTAGCGTTTCTCTCTAACCATGCACCGCTTCTTAACCCCAGTTCGGTCAAACGGCCGACGGTTTCCAGTGATTCAGCACTCACTTTGTCGGGCGTGTCTTCATGCGTGTGCCAGTAACCGCCGAATGCTTGAGCTCCGGGGCCAAAGCGTATGTCGATTAGATCAATGGCTCGTATGCCAATGTTCAATGCAGCGACGTGGTCATCATAGACGCCGATGGAGGTCTCTTTATCGAAGATTTTCACGCCCATCTCACCGTAGCAATCGGTTTTGTTTTCGACCATCCCAAGTGCTTCAGCAAGAGGGGAGATGGTTGTCCACAATGCACCGTTTCCTGGCCATATGTGCGTCAATTGTAAGTCAGCATCGCCGATCATATCCAATACGATATAGGCTGCAGTACGATTGATGTCATGCTGACTTTGTTCACTGGCCCATGCTTCTGCACCGAAAAATCGGTGAGGTGTGTAATTTTGGTCTTCAGCATCGGTGAAAAGTAGTTCCACTTCGTATTCGAGATTCATTGTTGGTATAATCCGGGCCAGTTCCAACAGCGCTGCTGTACCGCTTGCACCATCATTTGCTCCGATAATCGGCTCATTGGTTCTGTTTTCATCGCTGTCCCGTTCTGCGACATTACGTGTATCGTAATGCGCCACTAAGACGATACGAGGGGTGTCTTCTGCAACAACCACGGGTTCCAATACCGCTTCAATATTGGTAAAGGTCAAGTTATCTACCGTGTATTCGTGCATAGAAACGTTCCACTCCGTGAGATTTTCATCAACGGAAGTGCGGAATATTTCGGATGCATTCGAGCCAGGGATGCGAGGTCCAAGGTCCGTTTGCCAGTGGACTGATTCATTGGCAAGTGTCCCGTTGAACTCAAGGTCATCCACAGATTCGCATATCTCGACTTCTCCATAGGGTGATTCAACCGCATTGACTGGTTGAATAAACGAAGTGCTGCATGCGCACAGAAGCACGAGGACAGCGAGTTTAGCAAACCACTTGGAGGTTCGGAAATTCCCTTCATCTGACATGAGCATGTATGAAGCCTCATAGACCCACTCTTAAATACCTCATTTCAAGTCGTGTAGATGTTAGCAGTCTTGCGAATAAATGAGGTGCCATAAATGTCGGAACTACGCTCCAATACCGCCTTGCTTTTGGTAACGCTTCTTTTCGTCTCCGGAATCTCTCCTCTTTTGCTTTCTGCTGGAGCAGAACCTGAGGAGGTAAACGAGGTGCTGCCTTACAGTGCTGGAGGCGTTGTTATTGGAGACATCGCTGACTTTGAAATCGAAATGGGCGACCAATATTTGATGATCGAAGAAGAACAGCCTGTTGTTTCTGCTTTCTCTTTCTTGAAAAAAGAGTGGATTGACGCTGGTCGGCCCGGTGTTGAGGATATGGCTTACGAGCCTCAAACTTCAGCACGTGCTGGTGGACGTGCCTGCAACCCACACGTTGTCAACGACCAACTCACCGTTCCAACTTCGGGCGGCTCAGTGGATACCTATGTCGCCAAGACCACTCAAACTGTCGCTTTCTTGGTTCAATCTGGCCGAACACTCAGTTCTACAGTCTTGAACAACCTTGCATCTTCTTGGGACCAAACCATTTACCCGACCATGACGACGTATTACGGCAAGGACTACCAAGACGGCAGAGGGCTTGCTCCTCCGGATGTCGATAACAACTGTCAAGTTCAAATTGTCATTTACGATATTGATGGTGCTTACAATATCGGCGGTTATTTCTCTCCATCGATGTCCAGTTCACGAGAAGCATTGTTTGTTGATTACGCTGACGTAACGCTTTCTTGGGGTAAATCGATTCTTGCTCACGAACTTGAGCACTTGCTGCACAATGCACAAGACCCTTACGAAAACCTCTGGATTGATGAAGGAAATGCTGACGTTGCAATATTCCTCTGTTTTGGAGCCGATTCTACCCTTGTCAGTCACTTGAACCAGTGGACTCAAGCGTCTGAACTTTCAGTCCGATGGTGGAATCAGCGATTTGCCGATTATGGTGCAGGTTTCATTTTTACGATGTATTTGGCTGACCACCTTGGCGGCGGTCCTGCTGTCCGACAATTGGTTCAAGATTCTGCCACAGGCGGATTAGGTGTTGAGAACCTTGCTCGGTCTCCAGTCAGCGGTCAGAGCGGTATGCTTGGCCGAACCATGGGAGAGATTTTTGCTAACTTTTCCATTGCAGCAGTCTTGGATTCCTCTCAAGGTATCTACGGATTCTCAAACCTCGACCTCACTGCTACCTGTTCTGCAGGCTCGTTCTGTAGAGTTCAACCTGCCGATACGAACAGCAACTGGGCTGGACCATGGTCGTCAACCGGGCATTCGGTTGAAGGCTGGGGAATACGGGCCTTCAAATTCACACCAGGTGCATCTTCACCTGCTCCGTTGACAATGCGTTTGACCGCTGACGTCAGTCAATTTGACGGCGTCGTTGTTTCTCGTGCTACCGCAGATGGACTGTGGACTGCAACCGATTTGGATTTCCAAAACAATGTTGCAACTGCCCTCATCCCTGGTTTTGGTAACCTCACTGACGAAGTATGGGCGATTACATGGTATGCGAGTACCGTTGCTGATTGCGATTACACATCATGTGGCCCATCTTACCCTCAAGGCACTGTTGATATCGAAGCTGCGCGAATTACCTCGCCGGCCTCACTGACGCTCAACACGACCACATTGAGTGATCGTGATGGTGATGGTTCTCCTGATACTGTCCAAGTGAATTATGAAGTGTTCTCAAACGCTTTCTTTGAAGACCTCGATGTTACGACAAAAGTCCTTGACAACAGCGGTGTTGTCGTTGATACTCAAACAAAGCGAGTTTCCGCAGGAGGAGGCACTGCTACAGAAGAAAGCATTTGGTTCACTGCACCTTACAACTCTCAATACACTTTCCAAATGGAAATGAAAGACATGATTGGAACAACCGTCGACACATTGTCGGCCGCCCCTCTTATCCTCGATAACATGAAGCCTACTGCCAATGGTTCGATTTCTCCAAATGAATCCCAAACTTGGGAGAACATACAATTCACAGGTGATGGATTTGACGCATGGGGTCTTTCGTTTGACAACAATTCCCTTCCTTACCTCGACGCTCCAGTCGCCTATGCTTGGAACTTCGGAGATTCGACGACCTCTGGATTGAAGTCACCTTTCCGCTCGTATCAGTCGATTGGATTTTACAACGCTACATTACAGGTTCAAGACCAAGGTGGCTCGTGGTCTGATGCTGATATTCTTGAACTCAATATCACAGATTCAACCCCTCCAATCCCACTGATTACTGTGAATGGTGTATTGGTTGAGGAAGAAATATCAATCCTTACAAATCAGATGATTTTGTTTTCAGCATCTCTTACTGTAGACAATGTTCCAACTCAGAATTTGTCGTTCCAGTGGAACTGGGGCGATGGGCTCACAGATGGCGGCATTGGGATGTTCGAAGCACCTCATGAATGGGGCGATATCGATGGAATCAATGCTACTTACAACCTCACTCTTACCGTCTCAGATGGAAACAACATTGGCGTTAAAAACATCGTTGTTAATGTGAACAACAGAATTCCATATCAAATCTTTTCAGACAACTTGTCGACCTTTACTTACACATCCATTGTCATGCCTGATGTGTTCAAAGATTCTGATGGCAGCCTCGTCTCTTATGCTTGGTTCTTCCCTGAAGGTGTCAATCTCGATGGTGGAGTTACGGACCGTGATGATGAGTTTACCCTGACCTCTTCCAATGACCCGAACCCTCTACCTTCATGGGATACGCCTGGTCTAAAAACCGCTGAATTAACCGTGATGGATGATGATGGGAGCATGGCAATGGCAACGCTTTCTATCAGGGTTTTGAATCAAATTCCAGTTGCTGATTTCGTTGTTAAAACCACGACTTCGGGAACGTCCATTATTGATTTCCGTGTTGAAGACGGCCAAGTTGAAACACCCTACACATTTGATGGGCGAGCCTCGTTTGACCCTGATGGAACCGTTGGCGATTCAAGTGATTTGACATACAACTGGAGTTTCTCTGATGATGATTCGTTCGGTGCTAGCCCTCAGGTCACTCATTCGTTCTCGGAGCCTGGCATCCACACAGTTACCCTGTTTGTCACGGATGCAGATGGTGAACAAAGCATCGCTCGAGTCTTGACCGTTGAAATTGCAAACCCATTACCGATTATCGAGGTTAAAATCCTCGATGCATGGTATAACGAAGAGCAAATGACAGACACCAGTGTTCTGCCAGAAGTGACGGACCTGGATTGGTCTCGTACGTTCAATGAAGAAGGAAATACCTTTGCAGCACCTCATTCTTTGCTCTATTTCGACTCCGATGGTACCCGTGATGGCGATCAATCGTTTGAAGGAAAATACGTCCCATTGGATGTTAATTCTCCTGATTGGAATGGCCTTGTCCAATACAGCTGGGATTTCGGTGATGGCTCTCCACTCGACCAACAAGCTACACCTTGGCACGCCTATTCATTACCGGGTGAATACACCGTTTCACTTACCGTTCGTGATGCATTCGGAACGGGTGATGTTACTCGAGCATATTTCACCGTCGTCATCGACCATCCGCCGATTATTTACAACATCTTTATTCCAGAGGAAATCATTGTCTCAGACTCGAACTCGTTCCTTGCTAATTTTTCAGATATTGAAGCAGACCTCGGCATTGCAGTCTACCGAGATACGAATATCAATGACGGTTCTATCTCGGACCGAGATGAAACGCTCAGTTCAGACTTACAGATTCGCTGGGACCTTGATATTGAAGTTGATGCGGATAACAACGGAGACCCAGCCGATGATTGGATTGAACCTCCATCAGGTTCCGTCACCAGAGTCACCGGCAGTTGGAGCGAGGTTGGCACCTATACCATTCGCTTAGAAATATGCGATAGTATTGGAATCTGTGATTCCATGGATGAAGAAATCGATGTGAATCCGGTACCTTCCGACCCTCCATCCTTGTCTGACTTTAGCGTTGAAGAGTGGAAGGGATGGCTTGCTGATGCAGGTTCAGACCTTGCGACCTTTGTCGCTTTGATTACAGTTGCTTTGATTCTCGGTTGGCTGGTCATGCGCGATCCTTCTGAACTTGAGGATGAGGCAAAACAAGCCGCTGAGACCTATACTGATGTCGAGCATGTCGAAAGCCAAGGTGGATTACTTGGTATGGATCACCACACTCCGCCACCTGCTCCAGGGATTTTATCAAAAGATGAACGGAGAAGCGATGATAGTGGCTACATCCGCCCTCTTCGCAGAAGAGGATGACCGTTAGTTTGTATAACCTCCTTTCCTATCCTTGCATGAGGAGAGGTCATGTCATCGCACATTCGAGTGGGAACCATCACCTTGACCTTGCTCATGCCGTTGCTCTTGTTGGCACTTTCCAGTCCGGCTTCAATGCAGGTTCAGGCTGCTGATTCTTGTGCAGGGGATACGTCTCCTATTCGATGGAATGAAACAGCGCAACGTCTGTCATTGGTACCCTTCCATAACGGCATGTGGTGGGGTGGATTTGATGATTATGAGGATGCTGAATACTATGAAGAGGATAGGCAAAAATCGCAGCAAGATGCCTCGGAGTCTCAGGACACTACCGACCTCACGCTCAGCCCTGAAGAGCCTTGGATGTATCAGACTTGGATGCTCCCTCGTCTTGAACCACTTGAGGAAAACCACTACACAACGATGTTGATTGGCAATGACAGTGTCGGCGCCCTTCGAGTCAATCTTTCAGCTGATTATCGAACAACAGTCTGTATTACGCTGCAAGATACGGACCTCAATCCAGTGAATGGGGATGTCTATCTGCTCACTACAGAAGAATACAACAGTTATACTCAATCCTATCATACATCTCATGATGAAAACCACTACGGGTTTGATGACATCGAAGAATCCCTTTCGAACATACCTCCTGAATGGAGGAGTTTCAATTTCCTGGGTTGGAAATCTTATCGTGATTCACATGAGTATGAGCAAACCTCAGAAGTCAATTTCGCTTTGAATTTGGATGGTCCTGAAATCTACTCATCGTTCTTTACCGGCACGACATGGGAAGATTTCTACATCGTGATAGATGCTTGGGATAACATCCATGACAACGATGCTGAATCACCGAACTCAATTGTTGCTGCAGATATTACCATCATTACAACAGAACGAAGTTTCATCTTACCTCCGTTCACCGTATCGCTTGTCTTCTTAGTTGTTTTACTCGGGACGCTCGCTATCCCTTTCGTACTGAATGCGAAGTACATGAAGGCAGGGCTTGTTGCTGAAGTGCCACAGAACATTGTCCCTTCATTGGATACACCTGCTGAATATTCTCAACCTCCTACTGGCCAACGGATGGAGAAAGAGGTCGTCGAACTTCCTCCCCCGGAGGTTGAACTCGAGGCTGAAACATCTCAACAAATCTGGAATGAAGCAAAATCGACAGTCGATGAAGATTCAGAGACGGCGTAAAAACACTCTTTGCGAGGCCTCTAATCGACCTTAATACTCTAAGAGTCTCCAAGCATCTTGGAGGTCACGAACGTTGACAAGGCCCTTGTCAGAAAGTCTAAACTCATCTCGCATGGTTGCATAGACGAGTTCTTGGCCTAGAGTCGGAGCATGAAGTCGAGCCCAATCGCCGCCGTTACCGAGTGCCATGAGGCTGTAAGGAGGGGTTGAATCTTGTTCACTCAATGCGTTTGCAGCGTGAACAATTTGCAAAGCATCTTGATGATCTTTAAGGGTGCTACAGAATTTGACGATATCTCCGCTGTCAGAGTTGGAAGTAATCGTGGTGACAATTTCCTCGGAACTCGGTGTTCCACTCATTTCATGTTGTGATGCTACGATTTGGCAGTTTGCCGCTTTCGCCGCTTCAAAAAGTGCTTTTCGCTCTTTGGCCTCGATTGACATTTCCAAGTCAATCCACTTCACTTCCGATTCGATTCCAGCTTGCAGAATCGTAAGTCGTTGTTTCTCATCACCGGAGAAATGGCCACCGTCTCGAACTGACCGGACTGAAAAAATTACTGGCAGCCCGATTGCTTCCTTGAGTGCAGCGATAGACTTCTCAACATCGAGTTCTTCAAAGTCCATGACTGGCCATTCGTTCACCGGAGGCATAGTCGAAACTCTGTTCCCTTCCTCGTCTTCAGAAATCGTTGCTTGCGGCTTTTTGAGATACAATCGGTCAAATCGAACTTCAACCATGTCAGCGCCTTGGATGCCTGCACGAGCCGCTTCGTCAACCATTGCTTTCACGGTTGTTTCTTCAAGAGATACGCATATCTTAGGGTTGGGCATACTTTCGGCGACTTTGGCACGCTTCTTAACGGTCTCGCTTGTAGGGTGTTGGATTTTCGTTCACAAAGAACGAGAATTCTGAGTTTTTCCTTGCTCTATTCCGTGACTTTTTCCCCGCCTGTTTTGAGTCATTTCCCGGCCAAAATTAGACCGTAAATTGAGGTGGTTTGGTGCCCACTTTGCAGTACCTTTATACCCCCTCGTCACAGGGTATAGTTGTAGAGGGGGGCGACGGTAGAGAAATAGAGGACTGCGGCCCAAAATTATCTCCTTTTTTACCTTCAATCTCAACGTATTCTCATACGCTCAAACACCCAACTCTCACAACCCATCAGAGGAATAATTTTGTCAGACGATTATAGTGCATCCAGTATCCAGGTTCTCGAAGGCCTTGAAGCAGTACGAAAACGACCCGGTATGTATCTTGGCGACCCGCATGACGGAACCGCCCTCCATCACTGTATTTGGGAAGTTGTCGATAACTCCGTTGACGAGCACTTAGCAGGCCATACTGGCCGCATTGACATCACACTCAACGCCGATCATTCTCTCACAGTGCGTGATTATGGCCGAGGTATCCCGGTTGGATTGCATGATGAATACGGCGTTTCCGCTGCAGAAGTCATCATGACGAAACTGCACGCAGGGGGTAAGTTTGACAACAGTTCGTACAAAGTTTCCGGCGGTCTTCACGGCGTAGGGGTTTCTGCTGTCAACGCTGTTTCGCAGTGGATGGACGTGACCATCCACCGGGCCGGAGTTGTCCATTTCCAACGATTTGAAGCAGGCGTCCCGGTGGCGCCTTTGGTTGATATCGGCACTTGCGACGATACAGGCACGACGATTTCATTCAAACCCGATTTGTCTATTTTTACAGAAGTCACCGAATTTGATTTCGAAGAAATCAATACCCGGCTCAAGGAGACTTCTTTCCTGAATGCAGGCCTTCAAATCGTCATCCATGATGAGCGTTCTGAAGAGGCACACGTTGTCGAGCACCTGTATGAAGGCGGCTTGGCTGAATTTGTGCGCCAACTGAACGAACGTAGAGAGGCTATGCATGAAGATGTCATCGTGATCCAAGGGGAAAAAGAAACTGAAAAAGGACCCGTTTCTATCGAACTTGCCCTTCAGTGGTCCGATGCTTTTAGCGAATCAATCCTGTGTTACACCAACATCATCCGCAACAAAGACGGTGGAACTCACATGTCCGGGCTTCGAACTGCATTGACAAGTTGCGTTAACGGCTATGCAAAGAAGCGTAATTTGCTCAAAGGCGATGCTCTTTCTGGTGAAGACGTCCGTGAAGGCTTAGCAGCTGTTGTCAGTGTTAAGCACCCAGACCCGTCCTTTTCCTCGCAAACCAAAGACAAACTGGTGAGTAGTGAAGTTACTGGAATTGTTCAAACGGTCGTCTATGAAAAACTCGGTGAGTTCTTTGAAGAAAACCCAACGGTCGCTAAGCAAATCGTCGACAAAGCATTGCTCGCTTCCAAAGCCCGAGAAGCTGCACGAAAAGCACGTGACCTCACTCGGCGCAAAGGTGTCCTCGAAGGTGGCGGACTGCCAGGTAAACTTGCAGATTGCCAATCTCGTGACCCACGAGAATGTGAAGTCTATCTTGTTGAAGGTGATTCTGCTGGCGGTTCAGCCAAGACTGGACGTGACCGACGTATCCAAGCAATTCTCCCACTGCGTGGTAAGATTCTGAATGTAGAGCGTCAAAAGCATAACATCGCCAAAGTTTTCCAGAATAATGAAATCCAAACCATGATTCGAGCACTTGGTGCTGGTGTTGGAAATAATCCTGAAGATGAAGGCGGTTTCAATACTGAGAAGTTACGTTATCATAAGATTATCATCATGACTGACGCTGACGTTGACGGGGCTCACATTCGAACACTGATGTTGACATTCCTCTGGCGTTTCATGCGACCGGCTATTACAGAAGGGCACGTCTTTATTGCACAACCACCGCTTTACCAACTCTCGAAAGGAAGGGTCAGTAAGTATGCGTTCTCTGATGAAGAGCGTGACCGGATTATTGCTGAGTTGCGAGGAGACAATCCAAACACCAAAATCGGCGTTCAACGCTACAAGGGTCTTGGTGAAATGAATCCCGAACAGCTTTGGGAGACGACCATGGACCCTGCAACACGAACGATGCTCAAAGTAACCGTTCGAGATGCTGAAGAATCCGACCGCATGTTTGAGATTCTCATGGGTGACGACGTCCCTGATAGAAGGGCGTTTATCGAACGCCACGCAAAGGAGGTGACCAACCTTGACATCTGATGATATAGAAGAAAAAGTCGAAGAAGACGATGCAATAATTCCAACCGGCAATGTTCTGAACCACCCACTGAATGAGGAGATGAAAACTTCCTACATCAACTATGCAATGTCCGTGATTATCGGGCGAGCACTGCCTGATGCACGTGACGGTCTCAAACCTGTTCACCGACGTGTTCTCTACGGAATGTACGAAGGCGGTCATACTTCAGATAAGAAATTCAGTAAATCGGCTCGTTCAGTCGGTGAGGTCATGGGTAAATATCACCCTCACGGAGATCAATCCATCTACGATACCATGGTTCGAATGGCCCAAGAGTTCTCTCTACGCTATCCTTTGGTCGATGGACAAGGGAACTTTGGCTCTATTGACGGCGATCCACCAGCAGCTATGCGATATACCGAGAGTCGGCTTGACCGAATCTCAAAGCATATGCTTGATGATATCGATAAGAAAACGGTCGACTTCCAATCCAATTTCGATGATTCTGAGCAAGAACCGACCGTTTTGCCGGCTCGTCTTCCGAATCTACTGCTTAACGGCAGTGACGGTATTGCCGTAGGTATGGCAACCCGTATCCCTCCACATAATCTGACAGAAGTCGGTGGTGCAATTCATCTGCATGTGAACCGAATCCTTGAGGAAGGAGAGGCCAACATGGGCATGCCTCAGATATCTATAGATGAATACATGGAGCATGTTAAAGGACCTGATTTCCCGACTGGTGCATCCATTCACGGTATTGATGGGATCTACGATATGTACACCTCCGGAAAGGGACGATTCCACGTCCGCTCAAAGTGTGATGTTCATGACGATAGTAAGGGTAAGAGAATCATTATTCACGAAATCCCGTACCAAGTCAAGAAGGCTGACATGCTTGTTCACATTGCTGAACTAGTCACCAAAGGCACCGTCATTGGTATACGTGACATTCGTGATGAGTCTTCAAAAGAGGGTATTCGAGTTGTTATTGAAGTTAAGAATAATGCAGACCCACATGCTGTTTTGAATCAATTGTTCAAATCCAGCCGTTTGCAAGAATCTTATTCTGCGAACATGATGGGGATTTTGGATGGCCGACCAGTGCTTCTCACCCTTCCAGTCATGCTCCACACCTATGTGTCGCATCGTGAGTCAATCATTGAACGTAGAGCCCAATTTGAAATTGAAAAGGCACAGGCACGAGCCCACATCCTCGAGGGTCTGGTCAAGGCTCAAGACCGAATTGACGATGTTGTGGCAGTGGGTAAAGCCAGTGCCAGTCGAGAGCAATTTGAAACGGTCTTGAAAGGCGATGAAATCATGCCTGGAATTGCCGCTTTCAGTTTTACTGAACCACAAGCGAAAGCCATTGCTGAGCGCCGTCTTTACCAACTCAGTCGTTTGGATGTCGACAAAGTTCAGAGCGAATATGCAGAGTTACAACTCCGAATTGCCGATCTTCAAGACATCATCGGTTCCCGTTCACGCCGCCTTAGTATTCTGCTGTCTGAACTGGACGAGATGATTGAACGGCATGGTGATGAACGTCGTTCGTTTATCGACCCAATGCCACTTTCAATGAACCGTGAAGACCTTATTGAAGAAAGAGCAATTGCTATCACCCTCAGTGAAGATAACTACATCCGGCACATGCCTGTTGAAATGTTCCGTGTTCAGAACCGTGGTGGAAAAGGCCTCAAGGGCGTTGCCACCAAGAATGAAGACACACCTCAACTGATTGTAACGTGTTTCAGTAAAGACCGTTTACTGATTTTCACCGATAAAGGGCGAGTTTACGGACTCAAGGCTTGGGAAACCCCACTTGCCAGTCGCCATGCACGTGGTAGCCATATCCGAAACGTTATTGAGAAGATTCAAGATGATGAAAACATCGTTACAATCCTACCAATTGACCGTGATTTACTTGAATCTCCAGAAGGTAACTTCTTGTTGTTCGCAACCCGATTAGGTCTCATTAAGAAGACGAAACTTGAGGAGTACGTTCGTATCAACCGTAACGGAAAGTATGCACTCCGCTTCAAGCTCGATGGAGACAGCTTGGTCAATGTTCGAACTGGAACCAATGATTCTTCTGTTGTCATGATTTCAAGCACCGGCTTTGCAAGTCGATTTGCTTGTTCTGACATTCGTTCTTCTGGACGTGTTTCTGCTGGTGTCTACGGTATCAAGACCGGTAATCGAAAGAATGCCGATGGCGGTCATGTTGTTGGAATGATGTCAACCGAGAACACGGATACACAAATCCTGACCATTACCCGTAATGGAATGGCAAAGCGAAGCCGCTTGGGTACTTCACATAAAATCCCAGACCTGGATGCTGAAGGCAATCAGAAAATCGATGCTGATACAGGTGAAGCCAAGATGCGTACCGACGGTTATCGAAAGACAAAGCCGGGTGCAAAAGGTGCTTACACCATGAACCTCGACCATGAAAACGGTGATTATATCATCAGTGCACGACAAATTCCGAATCTCGAGGATAACGTGTTTTTGTTGACCAAGAAAGGTATGATGATTCGTATCAATGCAGGTCAAACTAAGGAAACCAAAAACAAGAAGTCGAAGGGCACTCGAATCATGGAATTGAGAAACGCCAAGAAGACTGGCTTTAATGATCACATCATTTTCGCTGCTCGACTACCTGCTGAATTGGTAGAAAACGATGCACCTGATGCTGAAGAAGCCGGTAATTCGGAAGAGGAATGAACCTCTTCTTGAATCGACGCCTTCAAACATGAATCCATTGTGTGAGTGTTTGCACCGGCCTTCTTCTGCCGATGCGGTGATGTTGTATGGATGAGCGTTCATTGATTTATGATTGGAATACAGTTGAATATGAACTCAACCGAAATCCGGCTAACCACCCTCACGGTGTTTGGTTTGATGATGAGACACTTCGAGACGGTCTTCAAAGTCCGAGTGCTCGTAATCCCACCATCGATGAAAAGTTAGAATTACTTACTTTCATGGAAAAACTCGGAATTCAAAAAGTCGACCTTGGTCTTCCTGGTGCTGGACCTTTTCATTTGGAACACATCGATGCTATGCTTTCTCACATCACCGAAAATGATTTCAAAATCCGTCCAGGTGCTGCTGTTCGTACCCTCATGAATGACATCGAACCGTTGGTCGAACTCCAAGCAAAGCACGGAATACCAATCCAAGCAAGTGCATTTTTAGGAACCAGTCCAATTCGTCAATACACTGAAGGGTGGACCATGGAAAAACTCCTTACGACTATGGAAAAAGCAGTTTCTTACGCTGTGGATAACGATGTTCCGGTTATGTTTGTCACAGAAGACACAACCCGTTCAAAGCCTGAAGATGTCAAACTGATCTACCAACGGGCAATGGAACTCGGCGCTCGTCGTCTTTGCGTTTGTGATACATGCGGCCACGTTACTCCGAATGGCGTCAAGAAATTGCTTCAATTCATCGATGAAGAAGTCATCAAGGATGGAGGATACAAGCGTTCTGAGATTGAAGTCAACTGGCACGGTCACCAAGACCGTGGTTTGGGAGTGGCCAATAACATCGCAGCTGTTGAAGCTGGCGCTGATGTGATTCATGGAACTGCATTAGGTGTTGGGGAGCGTGCTGGTAACGCACCGCTTGACCAAACGCTGGTCAATCTCAAGCTTCTCGGAGTCATCGATAATGACCTCACTCTCCTCGATGCTTATATGAAAAAGGCCAATGAATACATCGAAGTTCCTTTGCCTCGTAACTATCCAGTCTTTGGAATGGATGCTTTTGAAACAGGGACTGGAGTTCACGCTTCAGCAGTTATCAAGGCCATGCGTAAGGGTAATGATTGGTTAGCAGACCGAGTATATTCCGGTGTTCCTGCCGGAGATTTTGGTTTGAAGCAAGTGATTCGTATTGGGCACATGGCCGGGCGTTCAAACATCATTTGGTGGCTTGAACAAAATGGCTATGAGACTTCAGATGACCTTGTTGCACACATTTTCGAAGTAGCAAAGAGTCAGCGTAGAAACATGGAAGACAGTGAAGTCAAGAGGGAAGTCGAGACTTTCCTCAACGCTTGATTTCCCTTAGGCTTCTTCTTCATTATCGGTGAATGTGTCGCCTAGTGCGGTATTTCTCTCTTTTGTAACTGTCCATTCTGAGTCGACACTTCTGCCACTCCAATTTCCATCTACAGCGACTTCATCAACATCGACTTCTTCTCGCCAGACAGGTTCGCTTTGTGAACCGCAGACCATGAATCGTCCGTTTTCATCAATTTGGTCCTTCAACAGTTTGATGTGTTTTGAGATGGGTAAAAAGTGGCCAACTGGCATTCCTGCAGCGGTAAAAGGATTGGTTGCTGCTCCAATAATCAAGCCATCCTCCGGAGCGACAATATCGACTGTGATTCCAGGGGTAGCGGGGTCAGATATAGTGGCAATAACTTCTCCTTCACGCATTACCGAGCCTGCTGAGACAAACATGTCAAGCAAACCGCCTTCACCAGATCGCAACCAGTGAGAGCCACTTGCCAACATTCTGAATCGTGGACGATGGGGATTGCCTTCAATCATGCGAAGAGAACGAAGTACGTTGAGCACGCCATGCATAGCCACTTTGACTGATTCGTGGTCCAGCGAGTTTGCTCCACCCCCTTCGTAGGTAATGACGGGGATATCGATTTGAATGGCTGCTTTTCTGAGAGAGCCACTTGGTGGTTTTGAGTCAAGAATTATTTCAATTCCAAAGGCCTTGGCCAGGATATTCGAACCAGCATGGGCCAAGTCAGCACGAAGTTGTGGCATGTTTGAGCGACCTTTTCCAGCACTGTGCAAATCGACGATTGCATCAACATCCGAAAACAGGTATTTCCATGTTTGAGCCGCTACACGCTTGGTTGTCGATCCTTTCATGTCTCCAGGGAAGTGCCGATTCAAGTCACGCCCATCAGGGAAATAGCGAGACTTCGAGCGGTATCCGGGTAAGTTGACAATCGGTACAATTCGAATTGTTCCTGCTAAATGTTTCGGATCTAATGGCTTTCCTGTATCGGTAAAGGTATTGGAGAGAAGATGGGTACATGTCGAGGGTCCAGTTAATTCATCACCGTGAACACCTCCAAGAATCGTAATCGTCGGACCAGGACGAATGCCGTGAAGAATAGTGACCGGAATCGGCCATGATTCACCTAAGTCTGTTTCGAGAAGGGGGAGGTGGACGGTCCGCATTGTGCCGGGTTTGATGACTTTACGATAGAAGCGAATACTGGACCATTTTGCCCCTCGGTCCCATTCGGGTCGGTCTTCCAATTTGTGAGCAGCCATTGCTTCTTGAATCGCAGTTCGTCGTCTTTTCGACAGTTCATGAGCAACGCGAATTTTTGCCTTCTTTCGGGGCTTTTTCGCTGCCATGTTGTTGGCAGTGAATCCTCCCCAATAAGAATGCGTATATTTTCTTACAAACAAGCAAAGAAAACAAGTGCTACGAAGTAGCGCCGAGTGTATGGAAGAAGTCGGTGTTCAACGTCAATATGCTCCAAGTTCGATTTGCTTTGGATGTGGTCCAGCCAACACTCAAGGGCTGCAAATTAACAGTTTTCGTATTGAAAACGGCCTCTCAATGGAATACCTTCCCGAGCAACATCACCAAGCGTTTCCTGGAATGATCAACGGTGGAATAATTGGTACGCTTTTGGATTGCCATGGCAACTGGACTGCTGCTGTTGCTATTATGGATGCCCAAGGGCTCGAAGAACCTCCTTGTACTGTTACAGCCTCGTATACTGTTAAATTACGCCGCCCAACTCCGAAAGATGTTGTCCTCAAAGTGACCAGCCAAATCAAAGAGTTGAGTGAAGACCGAGCAGAAATTGAATTGTTGCTTGAAGCAGATGGGAAAGTTTGTGCAACTGGAAGTGGGCTATTTGTCGCCGTCAAAGAAGGTCACCCAGCATATCATCGGTGGAGTTGAAACGCTCAATGGCTAAACCGAGCAAAGAACAAGTCATACTCCTGAGTGAGTTGAGGGACTTTGTGATTAATGTCATGCTCGATATGCCTCAATGGGTCGATGCCGATGTCGAAAGTTTACGTTTAGTGCCCTTAGGCGTTCTTCGAAGAAACGCGACGCAACGCCATGGAGTGACTCGCTGGAAACGAGGAGTCGACTTACGTAATCTTCTACCCAAGGACGTCGAAATCATTGATTTACATCCGAAGTTGCTAGATTCAAACTGGAAAGCATACTCTGCCTTTGTCTTGCATCATGAATACATTCACGCATTGGGTCTGCGTGCCCATAACACTCTTTTCCGAAAACTTGAGTCCGCATGGCCAGGCCGTTCTGCCAGTACTCACGGGACTCAGTTTACTGAACACCTTCGTCGAGAGAAAGCGGTTTGGCTTTGGTGTTGTCCAGATTGTAACCGTGAATTCCCACGCCAGAAGCCGTCGCGTAAAAAATACAAATGTCGAGAATGTAACACGACACTCATCGATAAAAAAAACCCCCATTTGGTTGTCACATGAACCCGCTGAATTGAAGTTCGATGGCGACGAGGCTATCTTATGGGGTGTATTCAGGACGTTGAAAAACGACCGTATCGCTCCTTGATAGTGGTTCTCAGCGTACTACTTTTTTCACTCTGTATTCCCGCAGTTCAAGCCAATTTGACGGAATCTACTGATGGCGGTGAACTTTTTTTATCTTGTATTCAAGACAATGAATGTTATCTCACTCCAGTGGCGAGTGGAGAGGAAGTCATTTCTGACACCGTTTTTGCATCTCCTGCTCAAACAGACTCCATCTCGTTTGAATTTGCGATGGACCCTGAGCAAATAGAATTGGCAATGCTGCCCACACTTCTCAAATCACTTGTCATCGATTTAAGGTTCACTGGAGAGTTATCCAACGCCAATAAGCCCGAACTGGAAGTTTCACTGATTCTAGGTTCAACCGTTAGCACTTGGAATTTTGAAGCCGAGCCTCTTCCCTCAACTGCTGCATCAAGTCCCTATACGTTAGACGATGAAGAACTCAATCTGAATGGTGAACGATTGCTGTGGCCTGGACAAACAGTCCGATTGCGTATGACCTTCGTTCTTGACCGACCAGGAACTTGGGAACTTCACCTTCGTGGAGCATCTTCAATGACACTTGACATACCGTGGTCCGAAGATATCAATGCTCGAAACAGCGATGAGCCTTCAAGTGACCTTGAACCACGTTCTACAGAATTTGAAACAATACACTATGGCGCCTTGTTGGAGAACGACCGAGACTGCTGGTCTTTTGAAGTAGATCAACACGAAGTCCTCAACATCTATTTTGAATGGGAAAGTGTTCCACTTGAGATTCAGCAAAGTCATGGTTTACCAGACCTCATTCAGCCATCTGGTCGCCTTTCCTCTGCCCCTGATGTTATTGTCAAGGAAAACGATGAATCCACACGAATTACCTATCGCTGGCGTGCTCTACCAATTGGAGATTACATTTTCTGCATAGGTGGCACTGCAGGCAAATTCCAACCTTACCTCTGGACAGGACAACTTGCTTTCGAGGGAATGGGACCAACCAATCCTACCGAATTCGATGGAGAGGCATTCTATCCTGCTGGCTCCGCTCTTCTCGGTGATGAAGACGAATCGGTATCGCTGTCGCAATCTGGCTTTGGTATTCTCTTCGTTTCGTTTTTTGGAATCATATTTTTTGTAATCGACAGTCTTCGCAATTCAACCTCAAAACTCCTCCGTATGGGCGTATTTACCCCGGGTGTTGTTCTGTTACTTGTCGGTGGAATCTTTCATCCGATGTGGGCATTGGGTGATGAAGTCCAAACGGAATCAGAAATCCAATTCGATGATTTAATCGACATGCGACTCCAACAGTTATGGGATATTTCTTACCCTGGTGTTCCTGAGCAGGTGCTGGTTACACATTCCGGTTCTACATGGGGGATGTTGGACGGTGATCGTTTACAACTTCGCCTTGTTGTCGAAGAAGCTCGACCTCTTCCAGATGGCCGATGGCAACTGATTGTTCCAGAATTACAAGAACTCCGTCTCGACCAAGCCATTTTCTCTCAAGTTGCTCGCGGAGGGGTTCAAACGACCGATGAAGGAATGCTTGAACAACAAACGGTCCAATTTATTCTGCTTGCAGGTCGCTCCCTTCTACTGGATTTACTGATGCTTGAGGCAATGATGATTGTCGATGAGAAACCGACTTCATCTGTATTCCACATTGATTTTGACATGGTGAATGCTCCAGCAACAGGTTCAGTCAGTGTTCCAGCATGGGGCACCCGGCCTACTTCAGTAAGCGTTAACGACTGGGTATTACTTCAGAGGGCTCTTTTCCCAGAACAAATATCAGTGAGTCTCTGTGATTGCGATCTTGACCTCTTGGATGTGCGATTCATTGCTTCAACTGGTTTTGATATGGGCGATATACCCCCATATATCGACGTTGAAAATGCCTCTGGCCTCATTGGATATTCGACACCAGTGGCTCTTCTTGGCATAGCATTGTGCGCTCTAGCGAGCCGAACCGAATATAAGCGCCGTAACAAAGCCAAGGCACTAGCTACAACGTTTTTCGGAAAGGATTCAAAGTGGAAGTAGGTTCTCACTTCTTGCCTTTCTTTGCCTTACTCTTGGCTTTTAGAATCACTTCATCAGAGTCAACGCCAGCTTTTTCAGCAGCCTTCTTGATGCTCTCTTCTTCTTCTTCGGAGATTTCTCCATCTTTCGAAGCGGACTTGACAGCAGCATCCACGTTCATCTTTGCAGCTTCTTCATCGGTGATGCCCAATGCTTCTTGGAATGATTTCAATTCAGCGAGTTCTTCTTCTGTAATGATTCCATCTTCCCAAGCGGATTCATAGGATTCCAAGAGGAAGGAACGGTATGCATCAGGATTGAGTAACACATCTCGAATCAGGCCATGATTTGGTCCATCATCCATTTGTGACATTTCAAGAATAGCAATAGAACGGCGCATTTCCTTTACTGCCATGTCTTTGAGCCCATGTCCGGCCCAAACAGCACCAGCAGCGATAACTGCCGCAGCGAACCAGCGCATGACGTCTGGATTGACAAATTCCCACGGCTGAACAAGGTGAAAAATTCCGAGTACGGCCATTGCTGCTCCGCACATAACTTCGACCCAGTCATTCATATCGGGTTCGTCTTGGAAGATTGAAAGTCGCTCATCTACCATTGTTTCAACATCATCGGCCATGTGTTAGGTCATGAGAAGGCAGGTCTTATGGGTGTCGGATTGAACCTTTCCGAGCGTTGTCCTTTTGGACTGTTGGCGCGACTGTCGATACATGGAGGAGAGCGAGCGGGCAGTATCGGGCTTAGATTTGCCCCCAAAGGTCCTTCAATTTCTCACCAATACATGGGGGATTAAACACCTCCACCCTCCTCAATCTGAAGCAATGCCAAGTGTGCTTTCTGGTTCGAACACATTACTCGCCATTCCAACTGCAAGCGGTAAGTCACTTGTTGCTTACCTAGGTATTTTACGCCGTTTATTGGTCGATGAACCTGGTTCAAAAGCAGTTTACATCGTACCGCTCAAGGCTCTGGCAAGTGAGAAGCATGAAGACTTGGTTGCACTCGGTGGCTCGGTCGGATTAACTGTTGGACTTGGAATAGGAGATGCCTCTGGGGAAGCCAAAAAAATCGATGAATGTGACATTCTGGTTTGCACCTCTGAAAAACTCGATTCTTTGATGCGAAACCGTTCGGAATTAATGTCGAACGTCTCGATTGTCGTAGCAGATGAATTTCATCTTATGAACGATTCAACCCGAGGCCCAACACTTGAAATTAATCTTACTCGTTTGAGATATTTGCGTCCAAAGGCCCAGATTATTGCTCTTTCTGCAACCGTTGGGAATTGTGAAGAACTGGCTACATGGTTAGATGCAAACCTCATTCTCTCGTCTTGGCGGCCAGTCGCATTAGAATACAGCACTTTTCACGACCTCCATCTCGAGCCACGCCTTGTTCAATCTTCGAAACTGTCGACTGAGGCTGATGTTCTTCAGCCTCCCCGTGACCTTGACGGGCCGAAGTCTCATCCGAGTTGGGTTGTTGTCAGTGATGCCATTGATCAAGATGGGCAGGTCTTGATTTTCGTCGGCACACGTCGAAGCGCTCAATCTGAAGCGCTTAAGTTATCGAAAAGAATCGAAAAGCGATTAAAAAAGGAAGACCCAGATCGATTAAAGCGCCTCGAAGCATTTGCTTCAACCCTTGATGGGCGCAGTCAGACAGCCATGGCAGAACGCCTTGCTGAATCGATTCGAGGCGGAGTTGCCTTTCATCATGCAGGTCTTACGTATGGCCAAAGAAAAGCCATTGAAGGGGCTTTCAAAGATGGTTTGCTCATCGGTTTAACTGCAACTCCAACTCTCGCAGCTGGAGTCAATCTCCCTGCCCGTAGGGTCTTGGTTCGTGATCTCAAACGATGGGATGATGGTATGAGTCGCCCTCTTCCAGTCATGGAAGTTCGACAGATGCTGGGCCGAGCAGGGCGTCCTAAATACGACAGTTTTGGAGAAGCATGGGTCTTGTGTAAGGGAACCGATGGATGGGGTATTGCTGACGATGTGAGTGAACGCTATTTCTTCGGACCTGTCGAATCAATCTCTTCGAAACTGGCAAGTGAACCAGCGTTACGTTCTCACCTTTTGGCTTCTATTGCGACAGGAGGTTTTCGTCATCGTGGTGAAATTGGTGATTTCTTCTCAGCAACTTTCCTTGGCGCAACGATTTCGAAAAGCCAATTGAATGAACGTCTTGATGAAATGCTTCAATGGCTTGTAGAGGAGCGCTTTTTACGTAAGAAAGGTAATGATGAGTCCTATGCTCAACGTCGAGCTGACGCTCAAGTTGGCAAAGGTGATGAAGAAGATTGGGATGATGAAATGCCAATCTGGGCTTCGATTGCTCAATCAACAGGTGGTGTTGAATTGCGCCCAGGTCGAACAGAACCTTCACCTCCTCCCCAATCTTCTACAGCTTTTACCCAGGCGTCTTTAGGTTTCACATCTGCCTCTGATCTGGCCCATGTCGGTGGTTGGTCTGCCCCATCTGCACATGACCATTCTTCGATGGAATACGAGGCTACACCAATGGGTGAACGCATCACTCAACTCTACCTTGACCCACTCTCCGCTTCTGTTTTACGAACGGGTTTACGCCGTGCAGTTCGGAGGAAAGTTCGTCAAAACGGTCTTGTTACCGATTTTGGCTTCATGCATTTGGCATCCTCTACCCCAGACTTTTTGCCTCTATGGGCGAAGAATTCAGAGATGGAGCGAAGTTCCTCACTTTGGTTGAAAACCAACTCTGTTGAAGACGAATTACTCTCCGATGATACACTGGAAGAACGATTGCTCGGCAAAGTCAAGTCGGCATGGATGCTTGAGATGTGGATGGAGGAGGAAACGCTTCGAACGATAGAAAGCGATCTTGATGTCAGTCCAGGTGATGTAAATCACCGAGTCGATCTCATGGGTTGGCTTCTTGCCGCAGGGCAACAAGTTCTCATGACTGATGACGTTTTTGCTGAAGAACACCTTCCAGTCATTGGAGAAATCGCAACCATGCTCGATATGCTTCGACAACGAATCCGCCACGGATGTAAACCTGATTTGCTTCAACTTGTCAACATCAAACACGTAGGTCGCTCTCGAGCAAGAGAGTTGGCTGGCATGGGTATTCGAACACCCAAAGATGTCATGGCAATGGACCGGCCAACTCGCAATCAACTTCTAGCAAAGCGAGGATGGGGACCAATGCTCCTCGATAAAATTCACAAAGAAGTTGAAAAAGTTCTCTCCCGTTCACAAACGCCTCAAGTCAAAGCCGTCAAACAACGAGATGATGATGTTCCTCTTTCTGATGAATCTCAATCGGATAATTGAAAGAGAATCTCCCACTGGATTCACCATGGCACAACCTCCGTTCCCATGCTTTGCTTGGCAAAGCGAGAGTTCGGTCGATGCCAAGAAACTCCTCCAAGCCTTCCTCGAACAACGCCCTAGCCCACAATGGGTGATGGTTGGAGATGGATGTGTTCAATCGAATCTGCAGTTATGGACTGCTTGGATGAGTGCTTCACGCCGCTGGATTCGTAAGACTTCATTGGCACGTTCCATCGATGCGGAGTTCTTACGGTATCTTTCAGGAACGCATCACGTTTCTGAAGCTTTTAAACGCGCAGGTGTTCGAAATAAAGACAATTCCGGCTATGTTCTCTTTTTGCCTGAAGCAAGTGCGGATGAAGAGGAAATTGATTGCCAGATTGTTGAATATGATTCGGATGCTATCGAACTTCAAGCAAAAGAAATTCTTGCAGAACTTGAACTCGAGGTCCATCCAACCGACTATGCTCTTTCCAAGCAAGGTGCTCTTCGTTTGGGAATGAAATTTGAGTTTGAGCAAGAAACCCTTACTGAATCTGCTCTCATCGGTCATATTCTCTCCTCTGAATTTACTTCGTGAACAAAACAAAACAGAGTAGAGTTCAAACACCCTTGCGACCAGGGTTGTTCCATGGTGATGAGCGCAAGTCCAACCGATGAGCACAGACCGAGTACAGGTCGCTACTTGAATCAATCAAAAATTCAAGCGGCTCTCGACCATGCCCAAGACCTTGGTGCAGCGTATGCAGAAGTTCGTTTGATGGCAATTACAGACTCGAGTGTCGCTCTACGAGATGCGAAACTTGAGCGCGCAATTCCTGGCCAAGAAGTGGGCGTCACCTTACGAGTTCTTGCAGATGGTGCGTGGGGAGTTCATTCAACAACGGATTTAGTCTCTTTACCTTCTCAAATCGAATCGACTGTCCGTTTGGCAAAAGCAGTTGCTTCTCGCCGAAGTTCGAAAGATCGTCCGGTTCAACTTGCAGAAGTCCCTATTTATGAAGATGAGATTCACTGGAAATCAAAGTTGGATGTCCGCAATACAGATTTACAAACGAAAATTGATCATATGAAAACGCTCCATGACAGTGCGGCCGATGATGACCGGATTATCTCAGTTACGTGTGGCTGGAGCGATGAGCATCTCCATACAGAATTGATGACCAGTGAAGGCATGAATCGAACATGGTCTTTCCAAAGGTCACTCATCAATGCGAGTGTTACCGGACGTGATGGAAGCGAAGTTGTTTCCTATAGAACGCGTCATGGGGGCGAAGGAGGACTCGAAGTCATTGAAGAATGCGACCTCGGTCATCTTGGTGAATCTGCCCGTATTGCAACCTTGCGATTACTCAAAGCAGAACGTGCACCCTCGGGTAAATTACCACTTATCGCCGACCGTGACTTGACTGGCGTTTACATCCATGAAGCACTCGGCCATCCTTGTGAAGCTGACTTGGTTGCTGCGGGTGATTCATGCCTTGATGGCAAACTTGGTCAGACGATTGGAAACGATATTGTTACCGTCGTTGATGACCCAACACTCCGAGGCGGATACGGAGCCCATCCAATCGATGATGAAGGACTTGACACTCGTGAAAAGACACTCATCAAGAACGGAGTACTCACCGAATATCTCAACCATCGCGAGACTGCGCATCATTTCGGTCTTGATCCTAACGCCGGTGCACGAGCACAAGACGGCTTACACCACCCCTTAGTTCGTATGTCAAATACGCTGATTCAAGGTGGAACTCACAATGATATTGATGAATTGATGGAAGACATTCAGTATGGCGTTTATGCCTGCGGTTCTCGAGGCGGTCAAGTGGATACAGGCCGGGGTTCATTCCAATTCGCAGCACAAGAAGCTTGGTTGATTGAAAACGGAGAACTCACCCGACCGCTGAAGGATGTTAGCGTCAGTGGTCTTACTCTTCAAATCTTGAAAGACGTTGATGGTTTAACTCGTGATGCACGTCTTGCAGCACCTGGTTTCTGTGGCAAAGGACAAACTGTTCCAGTTGGAGACGGTGGCCCAATTATGCGAATTTCTCAAGCATTGGTGGGATGAACTTGCTTCCAGAAGATGCAGTAGACCGCATTGCTGACGGTTGTCGAGAAATTGGAAAAATCTGTCAGGCTCAAGGAATCCAGCAATGGGAAATCGTTGCTTCACAATCCTATGGACACAGCATCGATATCGAAGCCGGAAAGATTTCCTTGGCTGCTGGGGGCGGCGAAGGCGGCTATGGCATTCGAGTTGTCGAAGATGGTCGTTTTGGCTATGCATACCTTGTCGATCTCGGTTCTGCAGACTATGCAATCCAGCAAGCACGTGACATTGCAAAGATGTCGCCTTCTGTTGCCGGTTTTACTCTCCCAAGTGAACAAACTGCTGAAAAAGTCGCTGGTTTGTTTGACAAAAACATCCTCAGTATCGGCCCCGAAGACCTTTTGGAACAAGCAGACGCTATTTTGAGCGAAGTTGCTTCACTCGATGAGCGAGCCATCGTAACCGGTGGTGGATTGGGTGTCGGTGCCAGCGCAGGTGCAATTCTTTCCAGTGAAGGAATTGAATCAAGCGGCGTTACAACTTCTCACGGTATTGGTGTTCAAGTTTCCATTGAGGCTGATGGTGAGTTAACCAGTTCATATGAAGGTGATTCGAGTCGTCAACGCCTCAAGCATGTTCCTGATTGCGTGGCAGTTGCCGTCGATTGGGCTCAGAAAACCCGTGGACCAATCCAAGTCAATACAGAGGCTCATGATACACCTGTGTTGATGACCAGTGAAGGCTTTTCACCACTGTTCTCAATGGTCGTCCCCTCCGCAGTTCGTGGCGATCGACTGGTTCGAGATGAATCATTTTGGTCTGGTAAACAAGGAGAATTGGTTCTTGCAAACGACCTTTCGCTTATCGATGACGGAAGGTTAGAAGGTGGTAAATCCGCTTCATCTCGTGACGGAGAAGGTGTTCCAACACGCCGTCAAACTCTGGTCGACAAAGGTCGCCTGGTCGGTTCTCTCTGGTCGACCAGAGATGCAGCTCAGCAAGTCGCTGAAGGACGTATTGAACATGCAGAAACCAATGGTTGTGCAGTCCGTGGTGGCCATCAAAGTCCACCGAGTACTGGATGTTCAGACCTTCAAATGATTTCAACTCAGAAGAGTTCCTCGCAGCAGGCACTTCTCGAACGAATGGAAGACGGTTACATTGTCCACAGCGTAATGGGTGCCCACACTGCAAACCCAACCAGTGGCGACTTCTCGGTTACCTCAAGCACGCTCTTACGAGTTGAGGGTGGAGAAGTAATTGGGTCAGTCAAACAAGCAGGTTTGTCGGGTAACTTGGCAAAGGCACTCTCAAAAGATGTTCATCTTGGAAACGATGTCCGAGTTCAAGGCTCATACTCATCCGGCAACATGCATCTTCCCGACGTCCTTTTGATGCAGGGTCTCCGAATCAACCCAGCCTAAGTCTTCAGTGGCTCGATTCGGTAATCGAGGTAAAGCAAAAATCTTCACGGCATTCTTTATGACCCGTCGTCTCTCCTATGGCTACCCATGGAGGTCAAGGGAGTGTACAGTCTCAACCAAATCGCACGAAAGCCCGCAGCCTGTTCTCCGTACAGGCCCCGAACGAACACGCCTGGCGGAGGTCATTGCAATGTCTGAAAAATACGAAACACATGTCAAATCGATACTTGCAGAATGTCCTGAGGCAGACCCCGATGAGGTCGCAGCGGCATTTGAAAAATACGAAAAAGAATTCTTCATTCCACCTCAAGATGCTATGCGTTCGATTCTTCGACGCTTCAAAGGCGAAGGAGCCCCTGCCCCTTCATCGAGCAACTCTGGTTCCTCTTCATCCTCAACACCGAAACCCACCCGTAAAGTGAGTCGTCTTAACGAACTCAAAGGTGATGACCGTGATATCGAAATCGAAGTAGAAATTATTTCTCACAACATTCGTGATCAAACCATTCGTGGTGAACAAAAGCAAATCGCATTCGGTTTGCTTGAAGACAACCCATGGGAAGAAAACGGAGAGAAGAACCGTTGGGAATACAAAGATTGGGGGCCAAACTCCAATATTACTCCGGGCTCAGTTGTCCGAATCGAAGGTGCTTCAGTCAATGAGTATCAAGGTAAGATGTCGTTGAACATCAACCAATCAACACGTATTGCCGTGGTCCGTGAGGGAACTCGACCAGTTGTCGCCCCTGGTGAACCTCAAGACATTTCCACTCTACCTGCGGAAGGTTATGTTTGCATTGTAGGACGAATCCTCGCCGCACGAGAAGATCAAATCCATCGCAAGGATGGTTCAGGCTCGCTTGATATCGTCCGAGGCCGTATGGCGGATGAAACAGGAACTATTGGTTTCCTGTCTTGGGAACCGTTTAGCTACGAAGTTGGTACACTTTTGAAAATCGAAGGTGCGCAAGTTCGAACCTTCCGAGACACACCAGAACTCAACTTTGGTCGAACTTCGAAAATCGAAATCTATCACGACAAGAACTTCGCCGATACTGAGGCACTCTCCGAACAGACTGTTTTGACACTCTCAGAATTAAGAGACGGTGCCCGTGATGTCGATGCTGTCGTTCAGATTACAGAATGGGCAAAGCGCTCTTTCACACGTGATGGCGAAGAACGCTTCCTTTGGTCTGGGCAAATTGCGGACCCAACTGGTCGATGTCGTATGAGTGCATGGAGTGAACTCCCAATTACTGAAGATCAATTACCGGTCACGGTTCGTCTCAAAGGAGTCCGTGTCCGTGCTTGGCAAGGTATTCCCGACATCACTGTGGACAATGTTGACCAAGTCGAAATCCTTGAATCCCCGCCATGGGATAGTGAATTGGATTTGAAGAATCATACTGTCGAGGCTCCATTGCATGAACTCTCATCCGGTTCAAGCCGAGTTGGTGTCTCAACCACAGCAGTCGTTGTTAGCGTCCGAGAGGATTCAGGATTTATTCAGCGTTGTACTGAATGCCGCAGAGTTCTCCGAGATGGGGCGTGTGCAGAGCACGGGCCGAACGATGGAACCAGCGATGTGCGTCTACGTCTTGCCCTTGATGATGGCCGTGCTAGCGTTTCAGTTCTCACCAACAAAGAAGCGACTCTAGCACTTCTCGGCATGGATGAATCCCAACTTCAAGAAGCGGTAAACGAATCCGGGCAAGTGGCTTTTGTCCAATCTTTGCGCAGTAAGATGCTTGGACGTAAAATCAATGTTTCCGGTCGTACAATTGTCGATGACCAAGGAGCTATGTTGCTCGCAGATGCAGCATCAATGGTCCCAGAAGATGCGGGATTACGTGCAACTGAAATTCGTGCTCAATGGAGGGTGGCTTAATGCAATCTGGAACTCGTGCAAAACGCCAACCTGCTTGGCACATGCTTGCCTCTGAATTCAGTGAAGCAACTCTCAACGAGAAAGGCTCAGGAGAGTATGACCCTTCATTCGTTATCACCAAACTTGGAGCGAAAGTCAACCGAGTTGTTGTAGCCGGTCTTCTCGAGCGTCTTGAAGTTCGAGAAACATCGAATGGCTCAACCCTATACCAGGGGCAAATGCGGGACCCATCTGGTCTGCATTACTTCTCTGTTGGAGATTATGCCAGTGAGTCTATGCGCGAATTGACCTTGTCTTTGGTAGCTAAAACAGAAGTCGGAGAACCCGTTCTTTTGCTTATGGTTGCTAAATCTCGATGGTATCAAACCGACGAAGGAGCAGTCTACACCTCGCTTCGTCCTGAAGAAGCATGTGAAATTGACGCTCAACAATATGCACTTTGGCTAACGAGGGCGTGTGAAGATACGCTTCAAAGAATGAAACATTTCTCAGATTCTTTGTCGGCTGAACCAACACGTGAAGGTTTGTTGGCTGCCGAAATCCCGGAACACATGGTCGATGGATTGCTCGTCTCTCGAAACCATTATGGTGAAATCGATATTGAAAACTATACCCTCAACATTATGCAAGCCCTCGATATTGCTGAAGGACGCATGGAGGCTGCCAGCCAGCCAGTTGCCCCGCCAACAACTCTTGATGTCGGTGGAAATAGCGAGGAAGCTCCCGCAAGCGGAGAATCGGAAGTCAAGGATTCGATTTTATCCATTATCGAGCAACTCGATCAGGGAGATGGTGTTGATTTTGAAACGGTATTGACCAATGCCGTTGCACGTGGATTCGACCGAGGCCTTGCTGAAGAAAAACTCGATGAACTTTCCAATGAAGGAACTCTGCATGAACCGAGGTTTGGCTGGTTTAGAATCGTAGGATGAGGTTTTCCACCCCCAACATTGAAGACCTTGCCACTGCGTGGAGAGATTAGAGGTCAACATATGGCTGGCATGGATTTTTTTATTCGCCCCGCATCTGGAACGACAAGTGCAGATTGGGTTCGTATCCCAAACTGTGACATGAAAGTTCGACTAACACGACGACTTACACGAACAATCATTCGTGGTGAAGAAGGTGATGACCTCCATGACGAAGGTTCTGAATCTGCAGAATACACCGTGACTGGAGAAATTTCACTCGATGACTACAAGCGAGTTTTATCCATGTTCCGTTCTGGACAGCCTTACATCCATGACCCCTTTGAAGAACGGGATGTCAAAGTAATATTTGCTTCAATGGAATACGATGGTTCCAATGAGATGTTTAAATTTGCACTGCTAGAAGATATTGTTTGAGGTGAGATTATGCGGAAATTGGAGGAGCAGAGAGAAGTTCTCTATGTCATCCGAACATTAGACGTTTTGATGTCTTCAGGTGTTGGTCTTGAAGCTGCTATTCACACGATTGGCAGCGGTGGATATGGAATTATTTCTGAAGACTTCTCATCCATGATGAAGCGTTTACAAAAAGGCAGCAGCCGTGGAATGGGTCCCGAATTGAAGAGTTTGATGAGTAAAGCAGATTCTGAAGGATATCGGCGTCTTCTCAACACCATGTATACCAACGTCACTCAGAACACCGATATCATCGAAACGATTCGTAAGCAAGGCACTCGAATGGAAAATGAGCGCACTGAGTCTGTTGAAAAATACATCGAAGAACTTGGTGCAGTTCCGGAAACTCTTCTTTCCATCGGCATGATTGGCCCAATTATCCTTGCTATAGCAGGTCTTGTTCCACAATTGATGAGTGGTGATCTTGGTGCATTCATGCAGTTACCCCCCACATCAACCATCAATACAGTTGTAAATTCTGGACTGATTTTAACATTGGTTGGCATGTTCATGATTGGCTTGAAAGCCCACACAAAGGACCCGGGATTGTGATTTCATGATTTACGGAATCCTTGAGGCTTTCAACGATAATATTCTGTTGTTGGTACTCGTCGTTTTCGGAATTGCATGTGCAGCTGGTGGCATTCCACCAATGCGGGAGCGTAGTAGGCGCCGTTCTATAGAAAACACCCTCCCCTCCCTTCTTGAATCGCTTTCTGATTCGGTTGGTGCAGGCCGAGGTATCCAAGAAGCCATGATGGAACAATCCCGAACACTCCCGGGTATCCTTGGTAAGTTACTCAAAGAAACTCTTGAGGAAAGCCATTCCTCTTCTTTTGATGCTGCTCTGGCAGCTTTTTCTGCAAAAACTCGTTCTTCTCAGGTTCAAAGGGTCATGGTCTTAATTGAAACTGCAATTGAACAAGATGCGCCTTTACAGGGTGTTCTTTCAGATTTAGCAATGGATTACCAGCGACTCAACGATCTCATGAATAAGCGTGAGGAAGAATTACTCGGCCGAGGTATTCTCATTGTCTTGTTCGTCAGTGTCGGTCTACCGATTCTCATCGCTTTCATCGTCGGCTTATTCGCTCCAGCAAGCAAGGGTTTCCAAATTGACTCTTTCAATACCACCTTTTCACTCTTCTTTGGAGCAGCGTCAGCAATTGCTATTGGCGTGTCGGGCCGAATGCTCGGCCGATTCAAAGATGCGCTTTGGTGGATGCCAGGGTGGGTTGCACTTTCGATGAGCCTCTATCTTGGGGCAGTCATATTGATTGGAGGATGAAATAAATGAGCGAACAGGTCTTAGCGCAATACGGTAGAGTGACGATTTATACTGAGGCAAATCACCCATCTCCTATTTACCACGTTGATGGTGAAGTTGAACCAAACCCCTATGGGGACATAGCAGTTCTTTTGGAAGACGATGCTCTTGAGGAAGTGATGTATAACGGCGGTACTCAATGTGTCAAAATCGCTCATCGAGATCACGGTATGTGCCGAACGAATATTTGGATTGATGATGATTCAGGAATTCAAATTGCCAAGAACATTGCCGCTTTCACCAATGTTCCATTGGGAGATGGACCAGGCCTTGTGCCAATCTTTGACGGCCGACTCCCCGATGGATCTCGTGTCAACGGCACAATCCCTCCAGTTACTCCAGACGGTCCAACACTCACGATTCGTAAATTCCGTGAAGATCCTTTGACAATGATAGATTTAGTCAAATTTGGGACCGTGAATTCCCGCCTCGCTGCTATGATGTGGGTTTGGATTGAAGGCCTTGATAGTCGTCCTGCAAATTTCGTAATTGCGGGTGGAACAGGCTCTGGTAAGACTACGACACTCAATTGTCTCGGTATGTTCATTCCTTGGCACCGCCGTCTCCTTACGGTGGAAGACACTGCTGAATTACAAGTTTATCACGACCACTGGCTGCGTATGGAAACCCGCCGCCAGCGACCTGATGGAACTCCAGAAGTCGATATGAACGATTGTCTCAAATCCAGTCTTCGTATGCGTCCAGACCGTATTATTGTCGGAGAAGTTCGTGGACCTGAAGCTGCAACTTTGCTCACCGCTATGAACACCGGCCACGATGGTTCATTTGGTTCACTGCACGCAAATACTGCTCAAGAAACAGTCACTCGAATGATTAACCCTCCAATGAATGTCCCACCGATTATGCTCAGTGGCCTTGACTTGATTATCATTCAAGCTCGGCTCCATGTTAACGGTAAAACAACACGCAAGATTACCGAAGTTGCTGAAATAGCAGGTATGGAAGGCGACAAGCCCCGTTTGAACATTATCTGGAAGTACAATGCTGCAACAGACCAAATAGAAGAAACAGGAATCCCTTCGAAACTTCGTGAAATCATTTGCAAGGCTGCCGGCATTTCTCCTGATGTGTTTGAAAAGCACGTTTCACAACGCCAAGCAATTCTTCGAGATCTCGCTAACCGAGATATTCACGATATCCAAACTGTTACACAAGTGATTCAGAACTTCTACGCATCTCGTTGAAGTATTTATCCACGTAATCGAGCGAGTAAGTCGTCGATTGCATCGATCTTACCACGGGCGGAGTTCAGTCTTTCAGAAGCGTCACTCACAGATTCAGCAATGATGATTTCTTCATCTTTTTCTCCCTCTTGTTGATCCGGTTTGAATGCTTGAGCAAGTGCCTTGAGTTCTGCTACAATTGCATCAACTTGCGTATCTGAAATCATTATTCCAGGGGCGATTCGTGGTATTTCGGAGGGTGAAATGAATCCTAACTCGGCCCCAATAATTCCAGCACAGGCGAGGATTCGGGGACGTAAATCAACCGTATTGACTTCATATCCTCTTGATTCGAGGAAACGGATGACTAAGGCTTGTTGAGCGTCAGAGAAACTTCCTTCACTTGATTCAAGAACTGTTTCAACCAATTCCTCGAAAGCCGAAATGTTTCGCTCAAGACGGTCAACAGTCATTCTTTCGAGGTCTGTAAGGTGAACAGCACCGTGTTGAAGAACACGAAGGATGCGGTTACGACGAGCAATTGAAGGGTCTTGAAGTGCTTCTGCTTGGTGTATTTCTACATGTAAATCGAAAAGGGCATGAAGTCTTCCAGATACGCTTGGAATACGCAGGTCTAAACCCATATCATGCCCGACTTGTTCGAAGGACATTCGTGCTCGAACTAAATCTCCCTCCGAACTGGAAAGTGTGTTGTTTAATTGGTCTCGAAGAACATCTCGGGCATTCTCAAAATTGCGGAGCGCTTCACGTTCACTCCAAGAGTTTGGCATTGCAACCACCGCTTCTTTCTCGGCTTGGGAACGGAATTCAAGTTCCATCATTGCATTTCGAATTCCATCACTCACCGCAGGTATTTCTACGGCAAAACCATGGTCAGCAAGGCTTCGAATAAAGGCTTCGAGGTCCTCACTTTCACTGGTGCTACTCACTGCGAGGAAGTCTCTTCCTGCTGCTTCGATTTCAGCAGAACGTGCCGTCAACTCGAGCAAGACCGCTTCGATTTCGAGGCTGTGCTCAACAACTTCAGCGACATGGGCACTCTGAACCATTGCAGGTGCATCATCACTCGTTGCTTGTTTCTGTCCTGCTCGCAATGCATCATCAATTGATGCAGCAAGTGGCGCTCTAGAAATCGGAATCCCTTCTTGGGCCAGTTCAGTTCGCATTTCAGTTTCTTCTTCAAACGTCCATCCTTCTGGATGTTCAGATACAAATGTTTCAACCGTTTCAAGCACGACGTCTTGTGCTTCTGAAGTCGATTGTTCAGGACTTTCATTTTTGGATTCTTCACTCGGCGATGGAATGGATACTACAGAGTCACCACTTCGTGGTCGTCGCAGACTCTTCTTGACTTTGCCCCAACCGCCTTGCTGATATGCTAACACGCCTGCTACTCGGACCAGGAGTGATTGCTTCGTTCCGGAGAGTGGTAATTCAAGAATTTTACACATCTCGTGCAATTGGTCTCGCGTCATTGAATCAAGGGATTCAGGAACAAATTGCTTCGGATCATGATTGAGGTGGAGGTATAATCGTTGACGTCGAGCACGAACAGAACCTGACTTTTTGATTCCAAAAATGCCCAAAATCTCTCCTATTTCGGAATTCATGAGGTTTTTAATTCCGTCGGGAGAAAGGTCCCATTGGTCCAAAATGAGGTGCTGAATGAGTCGAGATCTCACGACTTCGACAGATCCATTTTTTGGTAAATTATAGGTGACGGCAAGCTCTTTGAGCCTATCAAAACGCGCTTGATAGAGTTCATTTAGGAGTTCGCTTTTCGCAGTCACTGTCTCACCTACCGTTATCAATCGGTTCAAAGGGGTATATGTGTCTTCGCAGTGATGTTACGCTAGAGAGGCCAATTCTTCGACTCTTTTCTCTCTCCCATATGCTGCATTGAGAGTGTTTTCTAGCAATGTTTGAAGAGTATGATGCATAGGTCAAGACAATGGCGAGAACTGTGAAGTCCACCAAGGCAGCCATCAAGACTGTCAATACATTGGTTGAGTCTTTGCGTGAACTGGTATGGACAGACCTCAAAACTCAATATTCCTCATTTGAAGAAATGCTTCGGGCAAGGATTGAAGGGGCAGAGGAAGCGATTCTGGATTCTTCTAAAGGAAAACTGGCCATTGTAGCTGGCATTCATGTGATGCGTAAAGATCTCGAGAAATCTCAACGTCGCTTTTCTCGTACAAATGATGTTGATGAACTGCGTGCTTTTTTAGTAGATTTGGCTGATAGAATCTATCGCTTAAGAGTCGCAAATAACAAAATTGTAGAATCGCTCAATGCCGTGGTTAACCCCCACTTATCTGCAATTGAAATCGTTGAGAAGTTTGCTTCAGATATCCAACGTTCCGCGGGTACATGGGAGCGCAACGGTCGAGAAATTGATGAATCGATTCACGAACTCTGTGATGATAACGAGCCCGCTGAACTGGGTGATTTAGAGCATCACATCGTCAAACAAGGTTACGGCTCTTTGCTCGAAAGCCCAACTCATTCCTCTTCTTCCGAAGAGAACTGAACACTGTGAAGGTCGAGCATTGCTGCTTTAGCGTGATTGTATCCTTCTGGCAGCCCAGGGAATGTTCGAATCATCTCTTCATGCTCAGATTGCATTGTTTCGAGTAACACTTCAAATTCTTTGAGAACGTTGACCATTCCCATGTGGCTTTCTTCAATAGTGCAAATACGTTCTGCACTTGCAGAGATGGTTCCGAGATAGTTCAATGTCTCAATTTTCATCTCAAGCCGAGGACTTGTAGAAATTCCTTTTCTCGGAACTGAGCGTTCCCATTTTTCCGCTCCAGTCAATTTCTTGCCACTTACTTTTCCTTGCGCTCGATTTGAATCAAGGAACGAATCGTTTGTGAAATCATCATCTGAGCGCTGTGCTTCCTTGAGAATTGTCTTAAACTTACGCTGTTCAACATGGATTCCGGTTATTGAGCGCAGATTTTCAGGTAGCGAGTCGAGTAAAGCTCCTTCAATTCTGTGTGAAAGATAGGCGCCTGAGTCCGTCATTGGAGGTACATCAGCAGCGGGGAAACCGTTACGAGATACGAGTAATGTAAATCCATACAACGGTGGTGGGACAAAGTGAGTTCGTTCAGGATTTTCCCGTTGAAGTCCGAGTGTATGTCGGCGTGATTTGTATTTGAGTGCAGAATGTTCACCACGTGAGACGACGAAGCCTTCCAACAAGCCGTCTTGTCTGCATTCTTCAATCCAATGAATCCTCTCTTGTTCTTCCAAATTAAGAAAGGCATCGAGTTTTCGAATTCGCTTAGCGAATTGTTCACTGGTGAGTATCGTCAGGTCACTGCGAAGTCTGCGCATTTGTCTCCGGAGCAATTCATGGTCACAAACGATTATTGCTGCTTGGTGGAGATATTCTGGTTTATCGTCGGAAACAAGAACCCATGTTGGTTCTCTTCGAGGTAATACTGAGACAATCGATAGCCCCTCAACATCGAATTCTCTCCAGTCCAAAGCACTCATTGCCATGAGATCGCCATTGCCATTTTTTAGCGCTGCAATTGCGGACTCGATGTGAGGCAGTTGGCTTAATTTGAAATCAAAATCTTTACGATTCTTTTCGATGCTACGCTCGATTTGAAGCCGTACACCGTCGTTGCGTGATGCAGTGGTTAGGACTTCAAGTCGAACCCTTTCTGACAAAACATCACCTCGGCGAGGAGTACTCCTCACATTACAAGGCCGGAGACTACGGGTTAAGAAGGACACCCTTGTAGGAGAACCATGGTGAGCGTTGAGTTAGATGCGAGCGACCGCCTTGAATCAATGAGGCTCCTCATCGATGCTGAACTTGAATCTTTGATTGAAGATGAAGTGGCAAACGGTTCTGGACAAGTTGCAGAACTCTGTGGCTCAGTTCTCTTAGCAGGTGGTAAACGCCTTCGTCCTCTGTTGATTCTTCTGGCTCACGAAATTGCGGGAGGCACCGATGTTGACGAGATTATGCCGCTTGCTCTGGCTTCTGAGATGATTCATACTGCTACTCTGGTTCATGATGACATCAATGATGAAGCCTCCCACCGGAGAGGTATTGAGACCATTCACTCACGTGCTGGTCTTCCTAAAGCGGTGATTGCAGGCGACTGGCTGTTTACCAAAGGATTCGGACTTGGAGGCTGTTATGATGAAAATATAGTTCGTATTTTGGCTCAATATTGTGCTGATCTCGCTGTTTCGGAATTTGAGCAACTCGACCACGTGCTTGACCTTACCACTTCACCCGAAGACTATCTTAGCATTGTTCGAGGCAAGACTGCAGGGCCCTTTGGTGCAGGATGTTATGCTGCAGGTTTGGTTGCAGGACTCAACGATGAACAAGCCCTTTCACTCAAGCAGTTCGGAATGGAACTGGGTATTGCTTTCCAGTTGGTTGACGATCTGCTTGACTTACGCGGCGATGAGCGGATGGGTAAGCCAAGAGGAGCGGACGTCATTGAAGGAAAAATGACGTTACCATTGATTCATGCACTGACTCTTTCTCATGGGAATGAGCGACGCAGATTAGCTCACATCATCGAAAACTTCACCGATGACTCATTTGATGAATTAATGTCATTACTCAACCATTCTGACAGTTTACACTACGCCGAGATATTGGTTCGCAACCATCTTGAACGCGCTATCACCGCTCTTGATGTATTCGCCGAAAGCAATGCGAAGTCGTTAATGCTCTATGTGACAGAGTATGTCATGAAAAGACATGTCTGAGGGATTCTATGGGTCGTAAAGAAGTGGAACACCGGCAGGTCATCGTTGTTGGAGCAGGTCCTGGAGGCTCTGCATGTGCACAACGCCTTGCGGAAGATGGTATTGATGTCTTGGTGATTGAACGCCGGGAAATCGTTGGTAATCCTGCCCAGTGTGGCGAATGCATACCAAATTGGGGTGAAGTTGTAGGAACTTTTTCCAATCTTGATGACCATCAATGGCTGAAAGATTATTTTGAATTCCCAGACCGGCTAAGACTGCATGATTTGGATAACATGCGTGTGTTCCTTCCGTCAGGTAAAGCCTACCATTTTGATTTAGATGCCTTTGCAGGCCATCGATTGCATTTTGATGGATTCCTTTGTGATAAAGCCATTCATGCAGGTGCAGAAATTCGAACCGGTGAAGCGATGATGAGAATTCAACATCAATCGAAGTTGGACAGAGATTTACTCGTAACGTCAAATGGCCGTTATTCCTTTGATTTCCTTATTGATGCAAGTGGTTCCTTAGCGCACGTAGGTCGACTGCGTCATGGAGAAGACGAGCGCTATAGACCAAAAGACCAAGTTCCTACAGTCTATGCCCAAGTCCAAGGAAAGGTTCCGGAAACATTTGATGTCTTCCTTGGTTCAGTTGCGCCCTCTGGATATGCTTGGATTATACCGAAGGGCCCAGATACAGCCAATGTGGGACTTGGGGTTCGGGCCGGTTATCTCAAAGGTAATTTGAAAGACCATTTGACAGAATTCTGCGACTCACTTGGTTTCGAAATTCTCTCATGGGGTGGCGGTTGGATTCCAATGGGGGGGCCGGTAAAAACAATGGTCGACGGCACGACATTGGCTATTGGCGACGCTGCTGGGCTGGTCATGCCGAGTAACGGGGGAGGTATCTCTCAAGCGATTATTTCCGGTTGTTTTGCTGCCGAAGCAATCCTCGATAACCTTCGTGAAGGAACCACTTTGGAAGCATACGAAACACGAGTGCGAGCCTCAATGGGTCGGGCTTTGAAAAATTCACTACGTTCGAAGAACATGGGTTATGCATTTTTCAAAGGCGACTTGATCACAGAAACACTTTTGCGGATTCTTGGGCCTATTGGTGGAATTAAGCGAGCAATGGAATGTGACAAGCCTGCTTGGCTGTTCTAATCCAATTCAAAAGCGTCTCTTTCTCCGTCTTTCGAAACGGTTGGTTCAAGTCCTATCGCTCGTACACTGGTATCATGCGCAACTTGCGGAGGGCTTCCAAGAACGAGGCAGTTAGCCCCGTTATTGCGACTGTTTTACTTCTCGCAATTACAGTAATGCTCTCAAGCATGGTCTTTGTTTTGATGCAAGGTGCACTCACTACGGCAGAAAAACCAGCAGCTCAAGCAACGGTAAGCGTTCGTGGTTTGTCAAACGGTTTCCACGTCATCCGAATGACATCACTTGACCAAACAATTGACCCAGCCAAGATTCAGTATGACCTTTCTCCAGAGAACACTGCTGATGGGGACCCTCTTCGGGGTAAAGTCAACGACCCAGGTGTCTATGGCCTCATAGGTGCCAACATATCCTTCCATGATCGAGATGCTGGTTACTCAGTAAGCCAAGGCGATTATTTTGTAATTGATTCAACATCGATAGGGTCTGATTCCGGTACATGGCGATTCAAACTCATCGATTTAACGACTGATTCTTTGATGGTCAGCGTAATATTACCACCAATTGAGACGTGATTAACCACCGATAAACGACATCTCAACCGGTTGTCGCTTTTCTTTGAGTTGAGCTCTTTGTTCTGAATATCTGTCCTCTCTGTGCGTCCAAATGTCTTGAATGACCTGAGCAATTTCTTTTCTGTCTGCCCCAAACCTGAGGATTCCTTTCAAATCAAATCCTTGTTCGGAAAAGAGGCATGTATACATGGAGCCATGAGCCGATAAACGAGCTCGAGAGCAATCTCCACAGAACGGTTTGGTAACAGATTCAATGAATCCAACGGTCGAACCGTCCACAAGGCGCCACAATCGAGCGACATCTGACGGGTGTTCGGCTGAAAGTGGTTCGAGAGGTCCGAAGTGGTTTCGAAGAATCTGCCTCATTTCTTTCCCACTCACAACGGAATCGAGGTTCCAGTTATTGGTTGTCCCTACATCCATGAATTCAATGAAACGGACTGGAATCTTATGTTCAATACAGGCTTGGGTCAAAGGAACAATTTGTGACTCATTGACTCCATTCTTGACCACACAGTTTACTTTGACTGGGAGTCCAATTCTCTGAGCAGTTTCAATTCCCTTGAAGATCTCCTCAGGAGTATTTTTGCTGTCAGTAATCGAGCGGAACAAATCTTTCTCCACTGCATCAAGACTTACTGTCACTCTGCTTAACCCACTTTGAAACAGACTTTCTGCATGTCTGTGTAAGAGCGCGCCATTCGTAGTCAGTGCGATATCAAGGGCAGGGTCAAGGTTACGTAATAACCCGATAAAGACATGTAAATCTCTACGGAGAAGTGGTTCTCCACCTGTAATCCGGACTTTAGAGAGGCCCAATGGAAGTAAAGAGGCGACTACTTTGGTCATCTCTTCATAACTCAAGATTTCCTCTTTCGCCAAAAATTCGTGTTCGGCTCCAAAATTCTCTCGGGGCATGCAATATGTGCAACGGAAATTACATCGGTCTGTAATCGAGATTCGCAGGTCCCTCAAGGGGCGGCCACGTGAATCTTGCAACGACATTGAACAGCCTATGCGGATTCGGCTTTTTATCCTGTGTTGCAAGGGTTGATGGGTGTTTGGAGTCTGGAACGACCATGGCGAGGGGTTGGGTGAAGCGCTGGACCTCATCGGGCAAGGATCATCGTCGTAATGATTTGCGCATTCTTCGGATTACGCCAGAGAGCATATCTTCTCCGATTGAATGGCAACTCCCTCCATCAAAAAGTCACTTGATACGAGCCCTCGCACTTTTTTCACAAACCAATCAAGAGGTCACCTTCGAAAATGTGGGCTCTTCAGGTGATGATGTTCGAGCCATGCGTTGCAGTCTTGCTCAATTGGGTGTGGCATTTGAAGATTTCAATGTGAAGGGTGAACGACTTCATCAGAAGAATCCGATGGACCTTGGACCGCACCCAGATGCTGTAAAGTGGCTTATGACTGGAGTAGGCACAAATGGATTTAAGCGTCCAGCGAGCGTTCTTAATGCTGCCAATTCAGGCACTGCTCTTCGCTTTTTAGCAGGCATAGCTGCTCGAATGGAAGGTCCAGTGATGTTAGATGGTGATAATTCATTGCGTCAAAGAGATTCTGAAGCCATGTGGGACTCTCTGAGGCAAGCAGGAGTGAAGGTGTCTATAGGGCAAGGAAAAGAACGCTTACCTGTAATTCTCAGTGGTCCATGGAGGGAGGAGAACCTCAAGCAGGGTATTGATCTTGACATCAGCCGTTCAAGTCAGCCTCTTTCTTCATGGATACTCTCATCCACAGCCCTTCCATGCGATGTAGAACTCAATCTTCTCGGAAAAGGAGTTTCGAATCGCCATTCAAAGCTGACTGCAGACATGGTGGGGCGTACAGGTGGAAAAGTGAGCCTCGAATCCGGAAAGTGTTCCCTTTCACCGTGGGTTCCTGTTCAAAAAGAGGCTTACCAAGTCCCAGGTGATGCATCGATGGCATCATTTGCACTCCTTGCAACGCATTGTCTTGATGCAGAAATACATCTTCAAGGATGGCCTTCTCCTGAACAGGCTATCGGGCATGAGATTCTCCAAGAATCCTCTATAGAGTGCGGAGTTAAGTGGGATTCAGATATCTTGAAAAGAACTTCTTCTCCCGCCCCAGTCGAACTTGATGTAACGAATTCAAACGATATTTTGCCTCCGTTAGCAGCTTTACTCTCTTTAGGCCCTGGTGGGCGTATTCTTGGTGCTTCACATGCAGTTCACAAAGAAAGTAATCGACTTTCTCGTACCGTAGAGTTACTATCCTTCTTCGGTCTAAAAGCCACATTGCTCGATGATGGAGTTGAAGTTGCGGGAAATCAAACCCCAGTTGCTCCAACTCAGCCGGTGCCGACGTTTGGTGACCATCGATTGTTTATGACGGCTATTTTACTCGCTGCAAAAACGGGTGGCGAAGTTGTAGGTCAGACGCTTCACCATGTTGCAGATGAGTCGTTCTTAGAACGTTTGAAAACGGCAGGCGTCGGAATCGAAGCGACAACAACGCCTTCACTTCTCGATTAACCGTGTCGACCGAAGTGGTGATCCAGTGAATCCAATGGAAGTCGTAAGGCTGTAGGTCGGCCATGAACACAGGCCCACGGATTGGTGATGCGTCGCATGTCTTCGACTAATCTCCTCATTTCTGGTAGCGTCAACTTTTCATTCGCTTTAACAGCACCTCGACAAGCATTGAGGAATGCGAGGTGGTCCTTACGTCGGTCGACAGTTTCCAGTGGCGCACCATCTTCCGCAGTGTCCTGAAGTAAGTCCATGAGGAATGGAACCAGTTCTTGGCCTTCAAGCAAGTGTGGTGCAGCATCTATCATCCACCCCTGCTCATTTTCACGTAGTGAGAAACCAACTTCGCTTAGGGTATCAACCGAGGCCGAGATGCGTGCAGATTGTCGAGGATCCAGGTCTAATTGAATCGGTTCGAGTTTTGTTTGACTTTCCCAAAGTGATGGGTCATGGCGTAATCGTTCGTATCGAATACGCTCATGAAGAGCATGTTGGTCAATCAGCAGTAATTCCCCTTCTGCTTGAACGAGGATGTAGGAATCCGCAAATTGAGCCAAAGGTTCCATTTCCGGTAAGTCATTCTTGATACCTTCAAGCGGTAGTTCTTCATTTGGAGAATGACGATGACCACATCCAGCATGACGGTGAAGCGTTCGTTCCGCAGGTGATAATGCAGGAGCCGTTGGTTTTTCATCCAAACCCGGCAACGTTTCCTGTGCTTCAGGTGCAGTTGATTGAGGGCGGCTTTTCTCAACACTTTCCGGTTCAGTCGCTTCTTTACCATGGAGGTTTAATTGAGCACCAGCAGCGATAGCCCATGCAGGAACGGCTTCCTTTTTGGCTTCTTTTGGCAACACGAGCGACAAGGAACCAGCCGCAGCCTCTAAAGGATTCACAGTTGGGACATCAGCAGTAAGGTGCTCTTGAATCGATGTTGCTTTTTGCATACCAAGCCCTTGCAATCCAGGAATCCCACCAGCAGCATCTGGCTGGGTTGGTGCTGATTCAAGCGTATGGGCAATAGCTCTCTCGAGCCGTTCTAACACCCGCCACGAATGACGAAGTCGCACTTCACGCTTGGTTGGATGCACATTGACATCGACTTCTTCGGGAGGGAGGGTAAGTGAAAGAACTGCAATTGGATGTCTTCCTTGCATCAAACGGGTGCGGTATCCACGTCGTATGGCTTGAAGAAAAGGTCCAGCAGCAACTGGCCGTTCATTGATTAAAATATGGATGTCATCACCTTTTCCTCGTGTGATGTCAGGTGTACTAATCCATCCACTCCATCTTTCTTGGCCGGGTGCTTCAGCATCACTTTCAGGGGATTTAATTTCGAGCATTGACTCAACTTGTCCACCAAGTAAGTCGAACAATCGGTCCATCATTGATTCAGCAGGAGGTATGTCCAACATGACTCTCTCATCGATGAGAAGTCGGAATCCAGTATTCTGGTGAGCCATAGCATGTGCGACAACAACATCGACAATACGAGCATTTTCGGTAGCAGGACGTCGTTGAAAGGCCAAGCGGGCAGGCGTATTTTTGAACAAGTGTTCAACATCTACTCGAGTTCCCTGTTGCATCCCAAAAGGCTCGACTTGACCCTTTTGGCCATTTAACATGGCAATTGATTTTCCTTCCTTGCCTTCAGGTCGACTGGATATTGAGAGGTGTGATACCATGCCAATACTTGCGAGTGCTTCACCTCGGAAACCAAGGGTGTGAATCGAATTCAAATCCTCTGCTTTTTGTAATTTTGAGGTTGCATGCCGGTCCAGTGCAAGTCGTAAATCGTGTTCATCGATTCCACTTCCGTCGTCTTCTATACGAATTAAGTCGAATCCTCCTCGTTCAATGGTGATCACCATTCGGGCTGAACCAGCATCAAGGCTGTTCTCAAGTAATTCTTTGACCACTTGTGCAGGTCGTTCTACAACTTCACCTGCCGCAATATGACCAATGGTCGTTTCATCTAGTTGTTGTATTCGTTTTGGTTCAGACATTACCATCACCTCTCATCAGTTTCTTTAGTCTATAGAGTGAATCATGCGCTTGGCGAGGCGACATTTCATCCGCATCAATATTAGAGAGGTAATCGAGTGTTTCTTTCTCTTCAACACTGAGGCGAGGAACTTGCTTAGGTGCCCCGTTTTTCTGAGTGAGAGCGGCGGCTGCAAAATAACCCATGAGGCTCGATTGGCCTTGGGCGCGAGCCGAAGGAGTCCCTGATTCTCCTGCTTTTGCGCCATGTGCTTGTTGCTCGAGGAAGGCGAGAAGGTCACTGGCTCTTTCAACAACGGGGCGTGGTAAGCCGGCTAAAGCAGCTACTTGGACACCATACGAATCATCACATGGCCCATCTGCAACCGTGTGAAGGAATCGAAGTTCACCATCGGCTTGTGCCACTTGAACATGCACGTTTACCAATCCATCGACTTCACCTTCCAGGCCAATCAGCTGATGGTAGTGCGTGGCAAAAAGCGTTCGAGATCCTATTCGCTTGCAGATGTCTTCAGTCACGGACCAAGCGATTGAGAGGCCATCGAAGGTCGAAGTACCTCGGCCAATTTCATCAAGTAATACCAGAGATTGTGGCGTTGCTCTACGAAGAATGTGAGCAACTTCAATCATTTCCATCATGAAGGTAGAACGCCCTCTTCGCAAATCATCACTGGCTCCAACACGTGTGAACACACGGTCCACAAGTCCAATTCTTGCTTTCTTAGCAGGTACAAAACTGCCAGCCTGAGCAAGAATTGTCAACAAAGCAGTTGTGCGTAAATAGGTCGATTTACCACCCATATTTGGTCCAGTGATTAACAAAAAGTTACGCTTTTTCTGCAGTTGGATATCGTTGGGGACAAATCCTGATTGCATCTCGAGAGCTGGATGACGAGCACCTTCGGCTTTGAGATGTTGGCCCTCGGTCAGTTCTGGTCGAGTCCATGAGCGTGACCGAGCAATGGAAGCAAAGCATTGGAGGACATCTATTGCAGCCACTCTCCCTGCAATGTTGGCCAACGCTTGGGCATGCGTTCGACATCGGTCTCTCAGAGAAGTAAATTCACGGTATTCTAATTCTTTGACCTTGGTGTCGGCGGTGAGAAGAAGGTCATCTCTTTGCGATAACTCATCGGTTACATAACGGGAACCATTGGTCATTTGCTGTTTCCGTCTCCATTCTTCAGGTACTTTGGGTTCGTTGGATTTTGTCACTTCAATGAACCAGCCAATTTGACGATTCATTCGAACTTTGAGTGAAGGAACTTCTAATTCAATTCGTAGTTTTGCTTCCAAATCTTTGAACCACGAGTGGCCCGAAGCAGAGGTTTCTCGCAGTTCGTCAATTTTAGAATCAACACCCACTCGAATCAAGTTCCCATCTCGAATACTGAGTGGAGGCTCATCGACAAGTGTCCGTCGAATATCTTCTGCGAGGTCACTCAAGGCATCTAATTCATGAGAAAGGTGTGCAAGCAGCGGATTTTCAGTTTCATTGCAGAGGTTGATGATGGCAGGCATTCGCTCCAAAGCATCTGAAACAGCATGTAGGTCTCGGCCGTTTGAACGATTGTATGCTAACTGGGTGGCGAGACGTTCCATGTCACGAAGTCCTCGTAACGCTTCACGAATACCGTCAAGTCGCCGAGCAGAACGGGAAAGGGCACCAACTGCTTCATGGCGAGCACTGATTGCTTCAATATTGCAAAGCGGTCGCAGAAGCCATGTTTTCAGTAATCTTCTTCCCATGGCACTCCGACAAGCATTCATCGTTGAAAGGAGGCTTCCTTCGTATTCGCCAGCAAGCGTTGAAGTTAATTCTAAATTCCTCAAAGTCGTTTGGTCCAATACTAAATGGCCATTTTCATCAATCACTTCGATGTCTCGAAGCGGTATTTCGTCAGCAATGTGCATGGTAGCAAGATAGTCTGCTGCTAGCCCTGCGGCTGCAAGGGCGATGGGTGAATCATCCAAGTCCAAATGACCCAAGTCAGCTACTTTGAGGACCTTTTCCAAACGTGTCCGGCGCTTCTTTTCACTGGCTCTGTGTTGACTGATTAATACATTGTCGAGATGTGAAAAAAGAGCACATAAAGCGGTATCTTCTGCATCCTGAGGTGAGACTACAATTTCGGTCGGTCTCCATCGCATGATTTCATCTAATGCTCGAGCAAAACGATCCTCTCCGTTTAGGTTAGAAGCCCATGCTTGACCCGTTGAGGCATCGACAATACCGATTCCAAGCGCCGACTTACCGAGGGCTACAGAAACCAAAAGCGAACGGTCATCAGTACCGAGTAGCGATTCTTCATACAAACTTCCGGGAGTATATACTCGGGTGACAATCCTTTCCAGGAGCTTCGCCCCCTCTCTAAGTTCCTGCTCTTGTTCTGCAACGGTCACTTTGTGTCCTGCTTTGAGCATACCTCGGATGTTGTCTTCAAGAGCATGCCAAGGGAATCCAGCCATTTGAATCGGTTTGTTGGCCTTTTTATCTCGAGAGGTGAGCGCTAGGCCGAGTACTTCGGAACCGACTTCCGCATCTTCATGAAAAAGTTCGTAAAAGTCTCCCATTCGGAAAAAAAGAATGGTATCGGGATGTTCCTTTTTGATGTCCATGAATTGGTCCATCATCCCCCTTTTTACCATACTCGTAACACTCCTTGCTCTCGCTGGAGTTTCTTGTCGTTGCCGAGAGCACATGAAGGTTCTCGCGTGGCCGAGAAAGAATTGCAGTTTTCAGGTGCGGGTAGGGTATTATTGATTCTGGCGCATTCGCTTGATTGCAGTCCACAACATAACACTCATCACAACACTCGCTATGGTGACAAAAGCAAAGTTAAGAAAGCCCCTTCCACTCTCTATAGAACCGATTGCTAAGGTGTCTATGGAATACGTTCCTGGTTCGCCTTGAAAGTCAATTCCATGCGCATAGATCACATCGTTAGAGACTCCAGAGATTTCTACGGTCAAAGGCAGAGGTAGAGCTAAGGGCATTTTCTCGGCTACTCCATCCACTATTCGGACAACTGAGGTGCTTCCTTGACTCCCAAACATCCAAACAGCGCCCTTTTCATCGAGCGTTGCCGATTCGCTCGAAACGTCAATTGCAGTTGTGATTCCGTCTTTTGAGATGTGAACTGCCGAGTCTGTTCCGGCTGCAAGTAATGTTCCGTTATCGAGTTGAACCAAACTGTGAATCTCGCCTTTATCGAGTTCTTCAATGGACGTAAGCATTGGAGACGTAGGGCCAGCAGACCAAGAAATAAAACCAATGACGGGATGCTTAAGCGGTGTTGCAGGGCTGTTTTCGTCTGCTCCAAACACGTTTGCCATAGTGCCAACAGCAATCCAGGAATCATCATCGAGGGCTTCGACCATATTCCAGTCTATGCCGCCAGAATTCACCATTGCAGCGGTGAGTGTTGCGCTTCCAAAGGCAGCTTGGGCTGGGAGAAGAGGTGCATTGACCGCTCCGAATCCTCGAAGACTGGATGTGTCTCCTTCATCCGTTACCATCAACCAGTTGTAGCCGTCCCCCTTTGGTTGTTCAGCGAGGTCGAGTATATCGAACGAATCACCGCCACTCACGAGTGGGACAATGGTTCGTTGTGCTGAATCATCATTCACATGAATGACTTCGAGCGTATTGTTCATTGGAGATACGGCAATGCTTCCATCATGGAGCTGCGTCATGAACGTCATGCCCAATACGTCATCGTAATCTGATCCAATGTCTCGAATGTCTCCTTTTCCATCATAATGGAAAATCATTCCTCCATCATCTCCCAAGACCATTGCAGTATATGCGTCTGAATCTCCATAGACGATGTCTAACACACGACCGTCAACCGCTTCAAGGCCGTTACTTCTGTAGTCGACTCCAGGAAGAGATGATGTTCCTTGGATAGCAAGTGCACCAAGAAGGATGAAAACGAAAAAGCCGGCGATAGCCATCCATTGATGTTCGGATTCTTCTTCGAGAAGACTGCGCCAACCCTTCGCCATGTTTGCAGGATGTGAAACGAGCACATGAAACCTTTTATGCAACGAGAAGAGATGTATGATTTCCTCATTTCGTAAAATCTTACGGCAAGGCTTGAGGCGGAGAGATGATAAAGGGAATATCGGTCGCAGGAATGCTTGGAGAGAGTATCATGGCACGTAAACCAGCATCAATGTATCGCCGCCTTAAGGGCCCTGCCTTCACTCGCCGCAAGTATATTGGCGGTGTGCCAAACAACAGAATCCAGTCATTCCACGCTGGAAACCGTGTTGCTGCGGAGACGGGGCAATTCAAAGTCATCATGGAACTCCGTGCTGACAACAGTTGTCAAATCCGTCACACTGCTCTAGAAGCAGCCCGTGTTATTTCAAATTCCACCATTCGTAAGATTGCCGGAACAGAAGGATACGCTCTCCGTGTCCACACATTCCCTCACCACATCCTTCGCGAAAACAAGCAAGCAACTGGTGCCGGTGCAGACCGTGTGTCTCAAGGTATGCGCTGTGCTTTTGGTAAAAACGTCGGAACCGCAGCCCGTGTTAAGCGGGGTCAGCGAGTCATGTCTCTACAAATCAACCCTGAACACTACACCGTTGCACGTGATGCACTTCGCAAGGCGAGCATGAAGTTCCCAACACCGTGCACTGTTCGACTTATTCAAGGTCACGAACACCTCAAGGGTCTCGTTTGAACACCATTGGGCTATGCCCAACGTCAGTCAAACCTCTGTTTGGCAAGGCTACTTGGGCGGGAGTTCCTTAAGTTAGAAGCAAGGCCATACAATTAGCATACAATGGAGGGAAGACAGTCATGACTCGCATCACTACAGAATATGACTCTTGCCAAGTCTCTGTTTGTACTCTCTTTTCCCTCCAGGGAGTGATTCGATGAGAGTCGCTATTCTCATACAAGAACGTTGCAAGCCGAACAGTAACGCATTCAAATATCTGCAAAAGTATGCAGGATTGTGTGGTGCTGAATGCATCCAAGTGAATGAAGAAGAGTGTAAGATCCTCGAGACTGCGTGTCCTCCGTGCCTTATTCGGGCCAAACTTTGCCCTGACGATGCGGTAAAAATCATCAATCTTCCTGAAGAACTGGACACCGATATGATTCACCGTTTTTCTCTCAATGGCTTCCGTCTTTTCCGCCTTCCAGCACCTCGAAAACGACAGGTTGTCGGAATCCTTGGTCCAAATGGAATTGGTAAGTCAACCGCGATCAAACTTCTTTCAGGCTCCATGCGCCCAAATCTTGGCGATTGGGAAAGCCCGCCCCCAGATTGGGAAGAGGTCATTACCATGTTCCCCAGGGGTGAATTGCGAGATTATCTTGGCTTAGTCTCCGAAGGTGAAGTCACTATTTCGACAAAGCCGCAGCATATTGATAAATTGCCCAAAGTGTTTGATGGAGAAGTTCGGGAGCTTCTCACTCGGGTTGATGACCGAAATGAACTCGAATCTTTTGCCAAGGAACTTGGAATCACACATATCTTGGGGCGGAAATTAGGCGCTTTATCCGGTGGTGAGTTACAAAGAGTCGCGATTTGCGCAACCATGCTCAAAGAAGCAGACGTCTATTTCTTCGATGAACCATCGTCTTACCTTGATATCTACGAGCGTATGAGAATGGTTTTGATTCTTCAGGCACTGGCAGAAAGAGGCAAGCGAGTTCTGGTCGTTGAACACGATTTGGCTATTCTCGATGTGTTGTGTGACTTGGTTCACATCGTCTATGGAGACAAAGGTGCATATGGGATATTTACCCCTGCTCGCTCAACACGTACCGCAATCAATGCTTATCTTGACGGCTTTTTAGTTGAAGAAAACGTCCGTATTCGGGACAAACCCATCCGCTTTTTGAAGCACTATGAACGAACGAGCGAAAAAGGAAATGTGGTTCTTGAATGGGGTGATCTTGAAAAGAAACTTGGTGACTTTACCCTCACGACTGGTCAAGGCTCCGTCCATCGTTCTGAGGTTGTTGGAGTTGTAGGGCCTAACGCAACAGGGAAATCGACGATGATCAAAATCTTGGCAGGAGAATTAGATTATGATGCAGGTTGGGTTTCGGATGGCGCTTCCATTTCGTACAAGCCGCAACACATTACCGCAGATTTTGATGGAAGTGTACAGCTTTGGCTCGATACAGAAATTGGCCCGAAATGGCGTGCTGGTGAGTTCAATGTAACCGTCATTCGAGCCCTGGGTGTCGACAAATTACTCCCGAAGCGAGTCAAGAAACTCTCGGGTGGTGAACGACAAGCAGTTGCTATCGCTATATGTCTTGGTCGTGAGGCGGATTTGTATTTGTTTGACGAACCGTCCGCCCACTTAGATGCAAATGCACGCATGGTTGCTGCTAAAGCCATACGAAAGACCATGGAGACAAATGAAAAATCTGCCTTTGTTATTGACCACGACGTCTATTTTATCGATATCGTTAGCGATTCTCTTCTTGTCTTTGAAGGTGAAGGTGCGGTTCATGGTTCTGCTAAGGGTCCGTTCCGCCTCCGAGAGGGAATGAATCGCTTTCTTCAAAGTGTTAACATTACATTTCGTCGAGATCATGATTCGAAGCGTCCTCGAATCAACAAACCAGAGAGCAGAAAAGATAGAGAACAGAGGTCGGATGGCGACTTTTACTCGTTTGAAAATTGAGGTGTCATGAAGAAATGCCAGTCGGAATGCCACCACTTGGAGGGCCATTAGGGCGTTCCCGCTCTCGTATTTCGGCGAGTGGTCTTACGACTTTTTTACGATGCAAGCGTCAGTGGTTTTTGGGCTCGAAAGTAGGAATCTCTGGACCCTTACGTCCATCTCAAGTAATTGGAATTGTCCTTGAAGACGCTCTATGCGGATTAATGATGCAACGACCAACAAAACATCTTGAGAACTTCTCGCAGTTGAAAGAATGGATGACTGGCCAAATACCACAAGCGGCCAAAGAAGCACTCGATGCTGGAAAAATACTCTGGGATGAAGGTATTTGGTATGAGCCAGGAACTTCATGGGATGATGTTGATATTGAATCTTTTCAAAACCGTCTTGAAAATGGTTTAATGCTCCTTTTTGAAGAAGTTGAATTATGCCATAAAGAGAATGGAGGTCCTTACTTAGAACTGTTTAGAGCTGATGAGTCACCATTTGAAATCCCTTCTCCTGCTTGGGGTGATGAACCGTATTTCCCAGTCCCCGACAAAGTTCGTAACCATGACCTGCGCTCATGGGCCGTTCCAGAACAAGCAATGCAATGGCAATCTCTTGGCTCGCCAGTCTCTTGGAATGAGGCTCTTGAAATTGCACGTCCATGGACCAAAGACCCTCGTGTCCACCAACCTCAACGTTTGTTCCATCCAGAGCGGTGGGCAGCAGGCGAACTGGACCTTGTTCTTCGTTGGGATGGTCGAATACGATTAGTCGATATTAAATCAGGTGATCCAAGTTCAAAATTTGCCGAGTCACTCCAACACCAACTTCGATTCTATGCATGGTTGTGGCATGAAACCCATGACGGTGAATGCATTGATGGACTCGAGGGATGGTATCTCAATGGTCCCCATCGCGTTCTCTATGATGCTCCGAAAGGTGAAGAATACGAGTCGATGACTTCTGAATTTTTTGAAATTAATGCTGCCATGCAGAAAATGGGTTCAGGTCCCGCTTCATTGCCCGTTCATCCCGATGAAGCATGCGATGGAACTGCAGCCGGCTGCCACTGGTGCAGTCTTGCTCGAGATGACGACGGGAATTGGTCTGGTGAAGAATTACTTTCTAAAATCACATCCTTACGAGATATACCACTCACCGTTCCGAGTGAACCACTTTCAAAAATACCCGTCCGAGTAAGCGTCCAAGGCAAGTTTACAGGTGCATGGGGTCCTTTGCCAAATCATTTCGGAGAACCGGTACTTGGAGCAATGCTTGTTGCAGGTGGTGCTCAAATTACAGTCGAAGAAAGTGAACCGGGTTGTTATCCACTTCTTCATGACCAGCCAAATGGAGAACTCGTCATTTTAGATGCTCTACCCGGAGTTTGGCGTGGAGCGCCTCGGTTATATGTCGATGCTCGGACCAGAATTTTACCGATTTCCGAGGCCGCCAAAGAATTTGAGAATACGGAGATGGCACTTTCAGAGCGAACGACTCGTATTGGTTTACTTCGTACCAGAGCGAATGTCGAAGGTATCGTTCTCAGCGTACGCAAACGCTCAGGTGTTCGATTGGATGGAAAACCATGGACCATGATGAATGTTCATCTCTGGGATGGTCATTCGGTAGTTGAAGTCGCCTCTTTTGGTTCAAGTATCACGGGTCAAATGGAGTCGATTCGGCCCGGTCAGACTCTGAAATTACTCGCCGCCGAGATTGGCTGGAGAGCAGGATTACCCCAACTCCGAATCGATACGAGAAAAACTCGCCTTCAAATTAAAGAGCCAACCGTTTGAGAGCAGGGTTCAAGAACATTCGACAAAGTATCAGTAGTATGCCGGTTCGACTCGCAACTCCATTAGAAGATTCAGTCGGACCCTATAATCGGCTTTCAGCAAGCCAAGTGAATACCTATCGCTCTTGTCCTCGACTCTGGTTTTATGAAAAAGTCCGTCGTTTCAAAATGCCTCAAATCCCGGTTCTCTTCGTAGGGCGGGCAGTGGAAGAAGCCGTATGTAGGATGCTCATGGAGTCTCCAGCCCTTCTTGTTGCCAATGCTGCTTCAGACACACTTTCAGCCATTCCTGTGGACGAGAGAGGTGTTCCTAGTCGTTCAAGTCTGGACCCTTGGCCAGCTGAACGATTGTTGGCTCTACCTGATTCGATGTGGCCTAAAGACCTTGATGGGCTTCGCAAGTGGGGTATTGGACGATTGAAAGTTCACCTTCACCTCGCTCTCAATTCAATGAAAGCCGAATGGCAAAAAGATGAACGAAAAGCAGGAGATTGGAATTCAGTTAATCCCGACTACTGTCTTGAAATGTGCATTAACGGTTTAGATTTTCACTTGAAGGAAGTCCAGCGGTGCCTTGAACAGAATGGAGGTCCGCAACTCAAAGAATGGCGGCGTGGCCATCGGCCAGAATGGCCGTCACCCGATGCGCGACGCTATACGCTTTCCAACAATCATCCCCTTTCGCAAAACGGTGATGTTACACTTATCGAGGCATGGGAGATTGCTCGACCATGGTTTGTAGATCCAAATGCGGATAACTTTGCGATGAATGCTGTTCATCCAGAACATTGGTTTCAAGGCGAATATGACTTGGTTTATCGTTGGGATGGCAGAATAAATATTGTTGACTTGAAAGCCAGTGTTGGGCGTGGTGACCGTTCAGGGAATTATGTTCAACAACTGCGCATGTATGCAATGCTTTGGTGGGTGACTCATGAAAAGCAACAAGTCGTAGACCAATTGGAAATCTGGTATCTCGGGGCGAATTCAATCAAAACCATTCCATGTCCGGACGTCGAAGAAATGTCCCAAATGGAAGCAGAATTAGAATCAATGTGGCATCAACTTCGAGAAACCACTCCCTCCGTTGAAGAATGCCCACCTGAGCCATCTCCAGTTCGCGGATATAAAGCGGGCGGAATCGCTATAGAACCGCCGAATGAGGTCCGTTGCACTCGATGCGATTGGGAGTCTATCTGTCCAGGGGGTCAAGGCGATGATAATCTTCCAGACGGCGGCTCTGTTCAATTGCCAGGAAATACAACCTCGTTCGATCTAACGCCCATCGGAGACCTCGACCCACGTATGACGCTGGTCGCTGAAGTATTTACTGTAATGAGTGGCAGAGAAGGTCGAAGACCTCAAATTAAAGTGTCTCAAGGAAGTGCTTTTGCAAAAGTAATTCTCTTAGTTGACAAGCACCAAGACGGTCAACCTTCCTGGCCGGAAAACATAGCGAAAGGAGATAGAGTCCGGCTCGATAATGTGATTCCAAGTGCAAATTGGAAGGGGGAGATTGAACTTAAAGTCGACCCACATGCATGTATTGTACCTGCTTCGGATGATGAAATTGCTTCCGACTTAATGGAGTTCCGTGCTCGCTGGAACATATCAGGGCGTCTTATTTACCGGTTCGAAAAGAAAGGTGTTGGTCGGAATGGCAAAGAATGGCATCGTAAAGGTGCAATGATTCAAGATTCAAGTGGTGCAATGAAAGTAGACGGATGGGCAAATGATTGGGGCCCTCAGTACGACTTAGCAGAAATTGGTGATACGGTGGTTGTTGCCAACATCGGTTTGGATGCCTGGGCAGTTGAGGTTCGTGGAAGCGTTTCACGAAATACGAAGTTCCATATCTCCAAGCGAGTAAATCGTGATTAACCGCCAGAAGAAATGGTCGTAACAAGCAGTTCTACTGATTGAGAAAGTACTGTTGCATGAGGGAGAATAACGCCTTCATGGCTCACGATAACCATCGATGGAAGGATTTCCGCTTTTGTTAAGGCCTGACGAACTGTTCGCCCGCTTTCGATATCGATTTTGACATCATAGTCCCGGCCTTTCAGGTGTATCTCCATACCACTCCGAGCCAACACCATGCTTATGACGGTGGCGCTAAACCGAACACTTGCGGCCGAGATCGCATAGCCCGGTATTGCGGTGGATTCGAAATCCACTGTCCCTGTGACTCGGGAGTTCAAATCTCTCTCTCGGCGCCTAACTGCAATCCAAGGCTTTTTTATCGATTAGTAGTAACATCAACCGATTGACATGGAGCCCTCACCTGCGTCTGGCCCAAATGTCAAAGACAGCGTCGTCTCTGGAGATTTGCATACTGGCAATGTTATTCACAATCATTACCACATGCCTCAGCAACCACCGGCAGCCCCACAGCAGCCATTAGTTTCACCCGGAGGTTCGAATCTAAACCCTCATTTGCATCAGCAGCAACCTCAGTATCAGCAACCACAAGCTGCACCTCAAACTCCTTTCACGAATTATTATCAGCAACACGGTTCGCGTTATATTCAGAATCCACAACAGAAGGACGTTCTCATCACGTACCTCTTCTGGTTTTTACTCGGACCATTGGGTGGCCATAGGTTTTATCTGAACCAAATTGGAATGGGGTTTTTCTACTTCTTCACGTTCGGTGGGTGTGGATTATTGTGGCTTATCGACATCGCTCTAATACCCGATTTGGTCAATCGTGCAAACCGTCTTCATTTTCGGAATTAGTTTTCACATGTAAAAGGCATCAGGAGATTCGGTTAATTCACCAACCAAATCTTCAATCTTTCCAGGTGCTAATGCTGATAATTTCTCAGTGAGTTTCTCCTGTATGTCGCTTGGTAAAGCAATTCCGAGTTCAAACCACCCATCCAAAGCCTCGAGAAGTCTTTGGGATGCAAAAACGTCTCCGCTTGAACCAACAGTAGTTGCGATGGCGCATGCAGTGTTGATGTTGAACAGGGGGCCGATAGAGGCGATGAGAGCAGCCAGGCCGATAGCTCCAGATTTTGGCTCATCCCTGCGAACATCGACGCCCATTGCCTCCAAATCAATCCGATGCGTAGCATTTGAAGCAACGACAAAGACTTCTTTTCGAGTTGGTGCATCCATAAGTCCTGCAAGAACGTACAGTGCAGATACTCCCTGTGATTCGAGCCATTCAAGAACCTCTCGAGCCATCATGCCTTGATGTTCCGGCTCAAGAGGTTGCGAGATTCCTGTCAATGTGAGCACTCTTTTCCCAGTAACTGACTCTATAGAGGAAAGAGTTAGGTGGGGAGGGGCGAGTAGGCCATCCTCATCCAGCGTGGCTAATGGAGGGAGAGCAGTATGGTGCAAACGTGCAACTTCGTGACAAAGGTGTGATGCATTGATTCCTTCAATAGCCACTTTTCCTACGTTACCAACGCCTGGAAGTGCGAACAACATCATCTCGTGAGTACCAACTTCCTTATTCGAACCACGCCATTCAATATGTAAGCCCATAAAGAGCGTATCGTCTTCCGCCGCGCTATAATGTTTGACATTCAAAGAGGGCAAAAAAGGTGAATTGCAAAGGGTGTGAATCAAATGCGTTATTCTTCTTCTTCAGCGACATGGGTTGCTTTCATCTCTTCCAGAGTCTCGAGTGTTGCGAGGGATTGCGCCCACTCAGTGTCTTCAACATTGTACATTTTTCTTCGGATTTCTGCACGGTGATCTTCGGGAGACCATTTGAGAGGGGCGGCTGCCTGTGCTTTTGCGCCACATGCTGGGCAAGTTGTGGATAGAGTCCATGCTCCACATTGGAGACATTGCTGTAAAAGTTGACGCGCCATGTTACCACCCTTGCGTTTCCAGTTTATCAGTCGAGCCCTCATTCACGGTATGAAGTGGCTTCTCCACCCGCTGAAAGAACGTGGTCAAGTGTTGATTGAGTTGCATTTTCCCAAATTGATTCCGCAGTTTTGAAATCAGGTGCTTTCAATTCAATTCGGTATTCTGGCGCCCCGTTATAGTGGCAACGAACTTCGATTTCTTCTTCTTCTGAGGAAAAGGATTCAGCTGCTAGAAGTGCCTTTTGAATAATTTCAACACCGTTAATGTCGTTAATGCTTAAGGTAAGTACGCCTCGAATCTCAACAAAGTCTGGAATAATATTTTCAACAGCCATTTCGATGAATTCTTTGAGCCAATCACCTTCAAATCCAGCATCGGCCAAAGAACCTTCATTCATGGCAGCTTCTTCAAATGCAGTGTAAAGGCCACCATAGGCATCGATCAGTTCTTGCTTCGAAGATTCAACATCTGCTTCCGACCATCCGACCTTTTCACCGAGCACCTTCAGTAATTGGTTTGCACGTTGCTCATTCTTCCATTCTTGAAGTCGTTCACGACGTCGCTCTTCCGAGACCGATTTGAGTGATAGTTCAAGTGATGAACCGTCTTTACGGGTTCGCATTACTTTACAGATGAGTCGTTGACCTTCGCGGACATAGACGCGAATGTTCTTTACCCAACCGCTTGCAATTTCGCCGATGAAAATGAAACCTTCAACGCCTTCAAATTCATCAAGTTTGACATAACAGCCGTTCTGTTTGACAGTTGTAACTGAAACAACAACAAGTTCGCCTTCATTTGGCGTATTTGTGATTTCAGACATGGAGGCTCTGCCTCCTCATTCCAGTGTCTCTAACACAGTGCATCCGACTAAATCGGCTTTGCCACCCGATGGGGTGGAAAGAGTTGCTCCACAAACACCGCAAGAAATAACGGAGGTTGCTCGAGAAAAAATGGTTGCTTCACTACCGCAATCTTTGCAGGTAACTTTTAGGAAATTTTTTGCCATGGTATCCAACTCACTTGTCAATTAATTCGAATTTCTTAGAACGGCGGCAAGGTGCATAGTGCGCTTTGCCGGTTTCCGTACATCGGTAGAGAATGTTGACTCGCTTTGTTGGCTTTTCACGGCCATCAGGCTTAGGACGAGGGAAACCACGGTATCCAGCCATAACACGGCGGAAACGACGTTGTCCCCAGCGAAGTTCAGAAGCACGCTTCTTCTTCACTCGCTCGATTGTGTGCATGGTATGCTTACCAGCAGTAGGGCTGTAACGCTTGACTTGACGTGGCATCTTCACCATAGTAACACCTTGAGCATTCGGCCCACAAGAGTCGGGTATTTAGGAGTGCCGCATTCGAACTCCACTGTAATTCGGGAGACTGCGACGAAAACAGGGGGAGAGATAATGAACATTCAAGCCTTGGTTAAGAGCATGGACGAGGTTTTCAAAGCGTTTCTTTTGTTTTGGATACCCGTCGCCATGGTGCCTTTAGGCCTCTGGTATTCGATGTCCTCATCAAACAAATCAACAACAACCAACGGTCGGTTCCTTGCCTTTCTAGGTCTAATATTGATATGCGCAAGCCCCTGGACAGTACCATCCTCTCCATCGAGCGCCGCAGGACATTTGCTCGGAGCCATCATTGGCCCATGCATGTTAGTTCTTCTTGGAATTTATCTGATTTCTTTTTCCGGAAATGTTCCAGTTGGTAAATTGCCTCGAAGCGATCGAAAATTAGGGGTCTTCATGGCCGGCTCCGGATTTGTTTGGTTAGCAGGTATGCATTGGTGGGTTCTCACACCGCAACTCGCACCGGATGAAGTCAACCCGTACTGGTTTGTTTTCTGGCCCACATTCCTTCTCCTCACTTCATGCTTAGCATCGTGTTCAGCAGTAGCTCTTTTGACAATTGGAGACCGTCGTAGAGCAGAATCGAATGCTATGTTTCTCGTATCGGCAGTTTCGCTGATCGTTCTTTTATTGGGGCTGAATGTCGACGGTCCTTTGGTAACTGGAGAACAATTCCGCCATCATCTCTGGCTTGCTGTTGCAGACATGGCAGGTATAGTCGTAGGGAGTTTGCTGTCAATACTCGTTTTCGCATTGGTGATCTACTCATACGAACGGAGTCTGCCCCCTCCGAAAACGATTTCACCGCCATCGGACTCTGAACTCGACCAAGTGTCCGCCCTCATTGAATCTCATTTGGGAGGTGAAGAAGAATGAAGCAAACCGGTTTAGCAGTCACTTGGAGACTGATTGTTCTTGCGTTTTTGCTTCCACCTCTGCTTATTATCGCTCTTGATATCACCATTTTCGGTTCTTTCAAAGGAATTGATTCTGCTGAATCCTTCACTCGCTTTGCCAATGCCACCTTGACTGCATACACACTCTGCTCTCTGTTCCTACTTGGAAACCTCTTCTTTTACGGAGAATCTCGCAACCGTCCGCTGGCGCCGTTGGTTGGGATGTTCTTCGCTACAGTTCTGGGCGTTTTGGCTACAGTCTTCCTCATCGGGCAAGGTTCAATGCTGCTTGAAGACAATGGTTCTGTCCAGGCGCAAGCAATCTACAACATCGTACACATGTTTGTTTCATCTGGCGCCATTTTTGTGGCTGTTTGTGTCGCTCTAGGGGTGACTTTTTCCGCCATTACATCTCAAAAACCGAGAAGTGACTTTGATTTGGAAGAAGAATAATTGACTCACCATTAGCCAATACCTTAGCCGTCGGTTTGATAAGGGGGAGGTCGGTGGAGCGGCTATACAGGTGTTTCTATGTCGAAAGGTACGCCATCCATGGGTAAACGTCAGAAGACAGCCCACATTCGTTGCCGTCGTTGCGGTCGTAATTCATATCACAAGCAAAAAGGAGTTTGTGCAGCATGTGGCTACGGTGCTACAGCACGCATGCGCAAATTCAACTGGTCAAAGAAGGCTCACCGTCCTAAAGCTTGAGGCTAAGGACATGTTTCTATGCCGCAATGGCTACAAAGCGTCAAGCACTCGATGGAGTTGAGGCAAAGCAATGTGCGGCATCATTGGAATTGTTGGACGGAATAACGTTCATGTGAACCAATTAATCTATGACGGCCTTACAGTACTCCAGCATAGAGGTCAAGATGCTGCAGGTATCATGACTGATTTTGAAGGCCAATTCCGCCTTCGTAAGTCGAAAGGACTTGTTTCTGACATTTTTTACACCCGCCACATGCGCCGGCTTCAGGGCCACATTGGTATTGGCCATGTGCGATATCCAACCGCCGGCTCTTCTTCTCGTTCTGAAGCTCAGCCGTTTTATGTCAATTCACCTTATGGCCTTGGACTTGCACACAATGGCAATCTTACGAATGCTGCAGAACTTCAAGTTCAACTCACTGATAATCATCATCGACACATGAATACTTCGAGCGATTCTGAACTTCTGCTCAACATGTTAGCAGTTGAATTGAGTAGTAATTCTTCAAACCTGTCGATTGAAGGTGCACCTCATCTGGATATTGAAACCGTTTTTAGTGCAGTTCACAACCTTCACAAGCGTGTGGAAGGCAGTTATGCTTGTGTTTCCATTATCTCTGGATATGGCTTGTTGGCTTTCCGAGACCCTCACGGAATCCGGCCCCTCATATTTGGCAAGCGAGAAATCGGTGATGATACTGAGTGGATGGTCGCCAGTGAATCGGTAGCCATTACTGCGCTTGGTTTCGAAATTGTCCGTGATGTAGAGCCAGGTGAAGCGATTTTCATTTCCACATCTGGTCATTTATTCCATCGACAATGTTCGGATAAAGTTGAAGCATCACCTTGTATCTTTGAACACGTTTACTTCGCTCGACCCGATTCGGTTATTGATGGCATTTCAGTCTACCACGCTCGATTGAATCAGGGAGATATCTTAGCAAAACGTATTCTTGAACAATGGCCAGATCATGATATTGATGCAGTGATTCCTGTCCCTGATTCGGGACGAATTGCTGCTCTCCAAATGGCAGACGCACTGGATGTTCCGTATCGAGAAGGCTTTGTCAAAAACCGTTATGTTGGTCGAACATTTATCATGCCTGGTCAAGCATTGCGAGAAAAATCAGTTCGGCGAAAACTCAATGCTATTGAACATGAGTTCTCCGGCAAAAATATTCTTCTTGTTGATGATTCAATTGTGAGAGGCACAACCAGTGCTCAAATCATTGAGATGGCTCGTGATGTAGGTGCAAAGAAAGTTTACTTCGCCTCTGCAGCCCCTCCGGTCCGCCATCCGAACGTCTACGGAATTGACATGCCAGCGGTTACGGAATTTATTGCCAATGGCAAGTCGGTCCAAGAAATCAACTCAATCATAGGTAGCGATCGTTTGTTCTACCAAACTCTCGAAGACCTTATTGAGGCAACTTCGATTGGTGAGAATCCTCCGACGCGATTTGATACCAGTTGTTTCAACGGGGAATATGTTACAGGAAATATCGATGATGCATACCTTGAGCGGTTGTTTAATTCACGCAATGATACTGCCAAAATAGATTCAAGTGAAGATGATGAAATTGTTGACATGCACAACGATACAGCAGATTGAGGCTTTTCGATACCACAACATTGTTGGATTCTTCAGCTTGGAGAATTCGGTCTGAAATCGAAATCGCCTTCGTCATCTCGATGTTCTTTCTTCCAGGCTCCCATTGGAGCGGTTGAAAATGTGATTTGTTATGGTTTCGGAATCGTAGCGATTGATAGAATCTTCGAACTATCAACTGACCCAGAACCCACTTTATGGTTGGACTGAAAATGAAAAACCAAACGTATGGAAGCATCTCCATGCGCCAAGTAAGTTCCCTCCCCACCCGGACACGACCTCTTGATTCGAGTGAATCACCTTGCTCAATCAAGGGATGAGGTTAATTGAGACTGGCACTTCTACGATTCATGCTCAGCACCCATTCAGTGCACATCGCCTTCAAACCCGAAGCGAAAGTGAGTGCTCTCGGGTTGTCGATGAATGGTGATGTAGCGTTTTGGGCTGAAGGAGACGGGAAACTTTTCATCGCCCGGGATTCAGACGGTCAGCTTACTCCGAGTACTTCGTGGCAAGCTCCTGCACTTATTCGTAAAGCTATCATCCGTGGCGCACAAATCTTTGTTTTGGATGATGAAGTTGGACTCTCTTGCCTAAATCTTGAGGGTGAGGTATTGTGGCAATACGAGATCGGAGCCGGTGGATTTTCCTTGCAACAATTGCCTTCTCACATGGCCGTTATCGATGGTTTAGGGCGATTGCATTCGGTAGGCTATGACGGAATGGAGGTTCCGCTGAGTCGGCAATATGAAGATATTCTGAAGACCGCAGTCATCGGTGATTTCCTGATACTCGCACATGAAAATGGTGAAGTTCAAGCGCTGAAGAACGGTCGTACCGTTTGGTCAAGACCAGTCCGAGGTGAGACTGGAGAATCGATTACATGTCTTGGTTCTGATTCGAACCAGCGCCTCATAATTGGGCGTGAAGGATATGCGCTTGTAGCCGGTGATGAGGAAGTTCTTGAAGTTGAAGTTTGGGACATAGAACGCCAAGAGTTCATCCATCGAATGGATGTTAAAAGTAGACTGTTGCAAGCTATTCCTTCCGAAAAAGGGTTTTTTTGTGGGTTTGATGATGGGCAAGTATTCGAAGTAATGGCCGAACAATCCTACGCTCTTGAGCCCCGAATTTCTTGTGGTTATCCGATTCAAAAACTGCTGTATAGAAATGGAAATATCCTCGCAGCGGCTTGGTTTTACATCTTTGGAGTACAAGAAGATGGTCGGGAATGGAAACTTGAACACCAAGGGATGCCTCATTTTTTGGAAGCGAACCGGGATGGCTCATTATGCCTGTTTGCAGGTGAAGACCAAAATGATTGGACAGATGTCGAGCCAATCGGTCTGTTTTCCTTGACTGATACGCTTGTGGAAGTCGATTCTTCAGAACTGAACCTTTGGTTTGAAAAGGTCGAAGAAAGCGTTATTTTGACCGCCGAAGAACTCTATAGAAAAGATGATGAAATGGACAACTTCTTTTCTAAGGAAGAGTTGGATTCAATGCAAGAACCTCAACCAGCAGGTGTTGCAATCGATGTATTACATACTGCACTTGAAGGAGACTTTGGAGATTCGCATCAAACGACTGAAGATGGTTCCCTTGACATCGATACCGATGAACTCCTTGCAGAACTTGATGATGCAATCACAAAGATGGCTCTCTTACCCTCTGAGGATTTAATGAATGAATTGAATATTGAAGTTGGTGAAGTTATCGTTCCGCGAGCAGTTGCTGGTGAAGATCAACGCCTTCAAGCAAGTGAAGATGGTTCGACAATCATAACACTGGATGGAAGTGATTCGTATGACCCGCAAGAGCGTATTCAAACTTGGTCATGGATTGAAGAAAGCGGGAAGGAAATCTCATCAGGACCAAAAGTTCGTGTTCGCATCCCTCGGGGAAGTCATCGTTTTGAGTTGCGAATCTGCGACCGAGAAGGGCAATGGTCCAGTGATTCACTCCACGTCTTGATAGAATAAGGCTCAAGTCTCATGAAGGTGAGCGGTATCGCATTGCTATGAGCGTGAACGAGCCATGGGTCGAATACTTCTTTGTAGGCGTTTTACAAATGCGATGTTCAGTCGTTACCGACCGTGAAACTGGTGATACGGTCATTATTGATGGGGGGGGTGAACCTGAGCGGCTCATCAACTGGGTTGATGGATTCAATGGACGAGGTCCAGACTGGTCGAATGGGCCTCAATCAATTGATGAAATGGAGCATCAAAAAATACCCCCTCGTAAGGTGGTTGCTCTCTTGAACACTCATGCACATTTCGATCACAGTGGTCATATTCCGGATTTACTGGAACACTACCCAGTACAATGGTATCTTCATCCAGATGATACCTATTTGCAAACGCTCGCGAGTTCTTCAGCGCTTCGTTATGGTCTACAAGTTCCGAAACCCGCTGTTGCCGATATTGATTTTGTCGCAGGTGAATTCCTCGAAGTTGGAGCACTTGAGTTTGAAATCCTTCATACGCCAGGGCACACGCTCGGAGGGTGTTGTCTTCGTTTAGTCGTCAAAGATGGACCTGATCATTTGTTTGTAGGTGATACCTTGTTTGCTGGTTCAGTTGGCCGAACTGATTTACCTGACACTGGCGGAGATTTCACCGTCTTAGCACGTTCGATTCAAACCAAGCTTTGGCCCTTAGCACCGGACACAGTCGTTTATCCGGGACATGGTCCACTTACCACAATTGGACATGAAAAAGCAACAAATCCTTTTGTTGGAGATGGTGCTGGTTCAGGTGTTTATAGCCGGGGCAAATACGCTTAATCACGCCATCATTGCTGCGAGTGAAGATTGCAATACAGGTAGTGCTTCTTCCCATGTCGCAACAATTCCGTAGTCTGCATGTTGGAAAATTGGAGCATCTGCATCTTTGTTGATTGCCACGATGTATTTTGAAGAACGCATTCCTGCAAGGTGCTGAATAGCACCAGATATTCCTACAGCAATGTAGAGATTTGGGTTGACAGTTTTTCCAGTTTGACCCACTTGCATTGAATGCGGGATATCATCCCATGTGTCCACTGCTGCACGAGAGGCGCCTACTGCGGCACCGATGGTGTCTGCAATGGCTTCCAGGTGAGAGAAGTTGGCTGGAGAGCCCATTCCTCTTCCACCGGACACAATGATGTTGGCTTCTGCAACATCCAGTCGGCTAGAGGCACGAGCCATGAATTCTTGAACTGCAGTTGCTACATTTCCAGTTGTATCGACAACAGAAACCTCACCTGAGCCATCGTTTCCAGATGCATCAAACACATTTGGACGAACGGTAACTACTGCATCGCCACTTAGGCTGACAGTTTGCATTGCCTTTCCGGAGTAAATTGGAGAGGTCAAGTTTCCACCTTCGATTTTGACGACGTCTTGGACTACAGAGATGCCTCTTCGAGCGGCTAGTCGGGCAGCCATGTCTTTGGATTGAGGCGAAGCGGAGGTTACAATGATGCCTGCAGGCGTTACTGCATCGAGTGCTGCAGCCCATCCAGCAGCATCATAATTTGAGAACACGTCTGATTTGGCTGCGATGATTTTGGAAGCACCTGAGAATTGTGCAGCGGCATCGGCCACTCCAGCATCTGCGCATGGAACAATGACAACAGGTTGGGAGCCAAGTGCGTGAGCAGCGGTAATGAGTTCGGATGTTGTAGGGTGTACGACACCCTTTACGATTTCAGCGATTACGATTGTTTCTGACATTTTTATTCACCTCAAATTACATTTGCCTCATCACGGAGGAGTTGTGCGACTTCAGCAGCTGCTTCGCCGCCTTGGTAGGATTTTCCTGCAGGTTTTGCAGGTGGCATACTGTGGGATACAATGGATACAGTCGATGCAGGGGCATCAACTGCGTGGACATCGACTTGTGCCTTCTTTGCTTGCATGATTCCCTTTACATTGGGCTTTCGAACCTTGATGTCACCCTTGTCACACGAGATGACTGCAGGAAGAGGGACGGTAACTCGGGCATTACCACCTGATGCAGGTGTGACTACTGAGAGTTGGTCGCCAAAGGCAACACTTGTGGTGTGGGATACAGATGCCCAACCAAGGCGCTCAGCTAATCCGGGGCCTGTTGAACCTGCACCCGTGTCAGCAGCCGACTTTCCGCAGTAGACGACTTCAGCACCAAGGCTTGAAACAACAGATGCGAGTATTGACTGTAGAGCATTGGAGTCAAGTGATGAATCACAATCGATACGGACAATCTTGTCAACACCGATGGCCTTTGCATCTTTGAGAACTTTGTCTGCTCCAGCGCCTCCAACAGTGACTGCTGTGACTTCTCCACCGCTTGCTTCTCGGTGTTGGAGTGCAGTTTCAACAGCAAATTCGTCATACGGGCTCATGACTTTCTTAACGGCAGAAAGGTCGACACGATCTCCAGAGAGAACGATGCGAGCATTGGTATCAGGCACTTGTTTAACGAGGACAATTATGTTGGCCATGGTAGAGACACTCCAGAGGAATACTTCGACCAACTCAAAGAGATTGATGAACGTTTGCACTTCGTCTGCTGGTTTTTTCATCCCAGTCCTTTGGGACTTGTATGTCTAAAGGGCAAGTAAGTAACTGATTACACATCAAAACCTTTCTTAACCGTCACGCTTCGCCGATAGAATCCATGAAACGAAAATCTCCAACTGAACCACCAGCAGAAGACCAAGAGACACTCGCCTCATGGAGGCTTTTGTTTGAGAGTGCAACCTACAAAAACGACATTGACACCTGCCCGGGAAAAGATGACTCCGTTTTTGGTTTTGAAGTCGAGTGGGATCACTTGGCAGATTATGAAGACCTTCAGACCAAATTCACTGAAAACATGGAAGCTACTCTTTCGATCGGAAATCAAGTTCTTTTGGAACAATATTCCGATAGGAACATGACAACACGCCCAGTAATTCGAGTGGTCAATCTCCCCGATAATAGAATCTATGAGATGAGTGATCTAAGAATGAGGGACAGAACGCGGTTGCTTTCCTTTGATGCCATCGTAACTTCTGCTAGCCCGATTATTGGTTGGCTCAAAACCAGTGTTCACCAATGTAACGATTGTGAATCGAAATGGATTGTGAATGAGCGATTGGCACGACCTCGTGAAAAAGTGAAATATTGTCAAACCTGCTTAGATGTCATCATAGCGGATATGAAATCCAAAAAACCCAAGACATATCACAAAGATCCTGACGATGTATCCCTCCTCGCAGAGGAATGTTACTATGAGGATATTCAATATCTCCAAGTTATTTCTCCACAAATGCTTGCGAGTGGGATAGATGATTCCGGAGAGCACTTCCAAGTGGTTGTTTTCGATGAATACGTTGGACAATTCTCAAAAGGAGATTGCCTGACGATTAATGCTGTTGTTGCAGTTGACCCTTTGATTAACCGAGATTTTATTCGAGACACTCGTCGTATGATTTTCCTCAAAGCGCACAGTGTCGAAGAAGGGTTCTCGGATTATACCGAAGATGAGTAAGTGCTTATCACTCACTTTCGAAGTGAGGTAACTGCATCAAGTGTTTCCGGGTGTTTTCCAAAATATTCAGCAACGCTTTGCAAGCCTTTGCTAATTCCATCCGCAACACCGAGTTTGGCATCAAGTGGGTGAAGAGTTCCATCGGTGACGGCGGCCTTGAACGCTTCTAAATCCGTCCAAGTAGAGGGCTCACCAAACTTAGGATTTGGCGTGACTATAATTTCACCCCATTCTGGTAAAACGACATGCTCGGCGAGTTCATAGACGGGAGAATGAGGATCTACTGGGTCAAGGTAGGCGTGTTTCTGCATTTTTTTGCGAAGAGCTTTTACTTCATCGTGGAGCAAAATAGCACCTGATGGGTCGGATTTACTCATCTTATGGTCAAAACTTTCCATACGCACTCCAGAGGCTTTGAGTGATGACAGAATAGGCGTGTGTAAACAGGTTGGCTTCTTCCAATTCCAACGGGTGGCAACATCTCGCATGAACATGTGAGCCTTGCGTTGGTCCATTCCGCCAAGAGCAATATCGATGTTCATTTCAAAGATATCGCTGGCTTGCATTGCGGGGTAATAGAATTTGGAAAGGTCATGGTCTGAAGAAGCCTCATCCCTGCCCATAATCGTGAACGTTTTGCGCACTTTAGCCAGCGTTGCACCTTTAGAGCAACGTAGAACACGTGCCCAGTAGTCACCAGAGTTCATTATTTCAGAAGCCCAAATAAAACGAAGTTGACCAGGACCATTTCCTTCTTCAGGATGACCAAGAAGAGCACGGAATGTTTCTTCCATGTAGGTGGCGGTAGTTTGGATGTCTTCCATAACTCCATTGAATTTGTCATTGACCCAAGCGTGCCAGTCGGCCAAAAAGATGAGGACATTTGCATCTGCTTCAAGCATTCGTCGAAGTTGTAAGGAGAGAACTTTCCAACCGATATGGGCTTTTCCAGATGGTTCAAAGCCAACATAACATCGAATCACGCCATCGCCAGCCATGCTGGTTTTATCGGCTAAGCAGTTAACTAAATGCTCAATCCCAACGGTTTCTTCAACATGCCCGACCATGAGGGCAAGGCGGTGTTGTTCATGTTCACTTAATTCGAGTATGCGGGGATTGTCTTCGACAAAGGATTCGAGAGATGAATCGATGCCCATGATACCACTTTCTTTCAAATTAAATCGTTAAGTTTCTTGACTTTACCTTCTGAAGGGGGAGTTCCAGAGTCAATCATACCTTGGAGTTCAGCGATCATAGCATTTGCAGTATCGATTGTTTCTTGGTCAATGCTCTTGCTCATTTCCATCATTTTGTGTGCCATTTTAATGGCTGATTTTGCTTTTGAAAATTTCTTTGCATCTTCTTTTGCTTTATCGCCACGTTGTTTTGGAGAGTATCCTGTGACTTCATCGAGGAAAGACGACCATTTCTTACGAGAGTCCAGTGCCTTTTCACGACCGCCATCTGAAGAGAGGAACGCATTGAGGTCTTCACCTTTCATCTGCTCAACATCGACAACGAGTTTACCATCAGAGCCAAAATGCCCCGTGATGTTAGTTAGGATGGCGAATGAGCCTGTGAATACACCTTCTGCATTCACCTGAATATCATCAAAATATGTGGTTGCAATACGTGCAAGACCTGCATTCCCACCAATGTTTTTCTCTAAACCGCGCTTAACTGCGAATCGCTCCATGCATCGGCGAAGAGTCTCTTTGCCATAAGGCTCACCGTTGAGAGGAACGAGAAAACTACATCATATGTGTAGAAGGTGTTTTTTTGTAGTTGGCTTTGGGCAAATCATGCGAGGGCACTTTTTCATCGGCGTATGCCTACTCATATTGCTCTTGCCAAGTGTCCCTGCAGAGCCTGAGTCACTTCTTCAGTTGGAGTTGGTGGACACTCTTGGCGATTCTGATATCGGACTTAACGCTGGAGCAGTATCCCCAAACGGACTTTCGGTTTTATTGATTGGTGAAGATGGATATGCACATCTTATCTCAGCCTTCCATGCAGAAGACCGCAGCCGAGATATCGAGTTGAATACGGCTCGAAGCGCCTCGCTCTATGATGTCTCTTGGCATCCACGTGGTGAAACCGCATTGATTGCCGGAGATACAGGTGTTGCTCTACGGTACACTGCTGAGAATCATGCTATTACGACTGTAAACGGATCTGGCGCCTTGATGGGTCTTGAGTTAACAGCAGTTGCATGGCGACCTGCGGGAGATTATGCTTACTTCGGGGCATCCGACGGTAGCCTTTGGAAGTTCTCAGAAGGTTCCGGTATGGAGGCGATTGAAGATACGCTAAACTCGGCAATTAGCGACATAGCCTGTCACCGAAACCAAAACGTCTGCGTGGTCACTACTCTCGGCGATGGAATGGCAGTACTTTCAACAAATCATCAACTGACATTCCTCTCCGGGACCGGTGGAGATACTTGGATTGGTGTCGATTGTGCGGACCCAACTTTGAACGAATGCGTCGGATTTGCAAGTGGTTTGAAAACCCAAGCAATACGACTGGATATGGTCGACCCAAGCAAGTCTACGTTGAGGCAGATGATGCAACTTTCACAGCTTGAAGGTGATTTTACCGGAGTCTCACGAGGGCATGATGGAACTTCGTTGATTCATATGGCGCCATTTTCAACCATACGCCAACAACCATTGATTTCAGAAGCCTTTGCCCAAATTGTAGCTCAAGATGCTATGGATTGGGATTCCGTGGTAGCTGGCCGTTCTATTGAGGTCGTTTGGGAAAATGCCCATCAAGAAGGATTTATCATCACATCATACGGTAACATAGTCTCTTTTACCACACTCAGCGATGTTGTGGAAATGGACCTCATGTCGTTCATTGTCATGGCGGCTGTTACTGTATCGGTTCCTGGTGTGGTCTTAGGACTGATTTACATGAACAGCCCCTATCTTCAAAGAAAGTATCTCCAGATTCGTGGGTTGGATAAAAAATGAACGCTTTCCTCTAATGTTGAGAGGGTTAGGTTCTTGAAGCACCTAGTAGACCCAGTCATGAGAGGATAGTATGGAACCTTACGAAGGAGTCGATTTCTACGATATTGAAAGCCTACTGACAGAAGAAGAAATCATGATTCGCGACATGGTTCGTGACTGGGTAGATGAAGAAGTTCTTCCAAAAATCGAACATGCATGTGCTGAAGGTATTTTCTTGGATGAATGGCGTGTAGCACTCGGTGAAATGGGGGTTCTCGGCGCTCCGTTGAAGGGCTATGGATGTCCCGGACTCTCGTATGTCGCCTATGGATTAATTTGTCAAGAACTCGAGCGTGGAGACTCTGGTCTTCGCTCATTTGCATCTGTCCAAGGTTCACTCGCTATGTATCCAATTTGGGAATTTGGAACAGAAGAACAAAAGAACCTTTACTTGCCAAAGATGACTTCTGGTGAATGGATTGGATGCTTTGGGTTAACTGAACCGGATTACGGTTCCAACCCTGGTGACATGATTACCAAAGCAGAAGACAAAGGCGACCATTACTTACTCAACGGAGCAAAAATGTGGATCACAAACGGTACAATTGCTGATGTAGCGATTGTTTGGGCAAAACTCGACGGCGTCATTCGTGGTTTTATCGTCGAAAAGGATGATGAAGGATTTACTGCACCAGAGATGAAAGGAAAGCACTCTCTGAAAGCCTCAGTCACAAGCGAACTTGTTTTCCAGGATTGCAAAATACCTAAGGACAGAATGTTGCCAAATGTGAAAGGATTGAAAGGCCCATTTTCGTGCCTCAACAACGCACGATTTGGTATCTCTTGGGGTGCTTTAGGTGCTGCCATGTCTTGTTTCCACAGCGCGAAGACATATGCTCTGTCCCGAATTCAATTCGACCACCCAATCGCTTCATACCAACTGGTTCAAAATAAGTTAGCTTGGATGCTTCGAGAAATAACCAAAGGTCAACTTCTCGCTTACCACCTGGGTCGCAAAAAGGATGACGGAACGTGGTTTAATGAACAAATCTCACTTGCCAAGATGAACAATGTCGACATTGCTCTGGAAATTGCTCGTGTCGCTCGTGACATCCACGGAGCGAATGGCGTTCTTGACGAATATCCAGTCATGCGGCACATGGCAAATCTTGAATCTGTCAAAACCTATGAGGGAACACATGACATTCACAACTTGATTATCGGCCGTTACATCACTGGGATTCAAGCCTTCACACGTACCGTTTGAACCTAAAAAGGGCCAAATTATTGTGGAATCGAATCATACAGGTCTTTATATGCACTCAACCTGAACTTAATTTGTTCAAGAGTTGATTTATGTGAATCTAGGTGTTACCGATCGTCTTATCAGAGTTTCAGCAGGTTTCGGTATGGTCGCTATTGACTATGCTTCAAATTTGAATTGGGACGTTCTGCTTTTGATTCTAGGTTGCTGGGGAGTCTTGACCTCTGCATTTGGCTACTGCCCCTTTTACAAACTGATGGGGCACTCAACCTGCCCAATTTGATTCTTATCGGTTACGCTGGCTTGGTCTCATTCAATGGGCTAATTGCTTCAAAAAGTGGCAAAATATTGTGGAATCGAGTCGTACAGGGTTTTATATGCACTCAACCTAGTTTCAACCTGTAAGAGTTGATTTGTGTGAATCTAAGTTTGTCAGACCGTCTTATCAGAGTATCTGCAGGTTTCAGCATGGTCGCAATTGACTATGCATCCAACGTAAGTTGGGATATATTACTGCTCGCAGTCGGCTGTTGGGGTGTATTGACATCTGCATTCGGTTTCTGTCCCTTCTACAAGTTAATGGGACATTCTACCTGTCCGATTTGAATCAAACAGCTGGAAGAATTCCAATTCGTGCGAGTCCAGACCAAATTGGGTCAAGGAAAGCAGGCAGCAATCGATGTCGCATATAGACCGCTGCTGCCAAACTGATTTTCTGAATCTTGTTTAACTTCACTCGCTTGGTGAAAACGTCACCTTGTTGGCGTTCAATCTGCCTGAGGATTTTATCATAAAATGCAATCATTGCAGCAGGTGAATACCGAGTTCGGCGAGGAAGAAGTGGGAGGAGTTGGCGAGCTTCGGCAAGATAAGTGCGGGCTCTTTGAGCATATTCTCGGCAGTATGGTTCCCAGTTTTTGTTAAGAACAACCTTTCCATCCAATTCACTTTCGACAATTCCGTTCGACTCAAGTTCATTGAGGGGTAAATAGACTCGGTCTCGTTCGATATCTTCACCCACATCTCGCAAAACATTGGTAAGTTGCATGAATATGCCCCATGATTCTGCAAACTTCTTTGCTCTCGGGTCTTCATATCCATAGATTTCAATGCACATTAATCCTACAACGGATGCCACTCGGTAGCAGTAGACGTATAATTCGTCAAAACTTCTGTAACGGTTGTTGTAAAGATCGTCTTCCATTCCTGAAATCAAATCATCAAAGACCTCACGAGGGATTGAATATCGTTCAACAGTTTCCTTTAGTGCAAGGAATACTGGGTCTGTTGAATACACTTCTGAGTAACAGGTCGAGAGTTTTTTACGGAAGAAGAAAAGTTGAGTTATTTTGTTGAGGTATGCCTCATGGTCGAGTATCGTGCCTTGGTCTTGGAGGCTCTCGAGTTGTTCTCGGTATTCGACTGCTTCTGGATCCATCTCACCCATGCTTCCTGGGAATCGGTCTGCCCAATCGCCGTCAGCGATATCATCGGCTCTTCGACAAAAAGCATAGACTGCACACATAGCATGGCGTTGTTCATCTGGTAAATACTTGAAAGAATGATAGAAGTTTCCAGCTTCTCGCATGGTGAGTTCTTCACAGTAGCGGAAAGCGAGTTTCGTTAACTCTTGAGGCGGTCTCTCGGACCAAATCGGTGCGTCAAGGTGAGAAAAGGGGTCGACCAGTTCATTTGTCTCTCCGACAATTCCAATGAATGTAGCCCCTTCTCGCAGTGCTTCCATGGCCGTCAAACTGACCGCTTTTACAGCATCACGAGCGAGCATAACACCTGCACGAAGGTGGTCAAGGGTGGTCATGCTCTTTTGTTCAGAACCTTCCTCCCTTGACTTTGCATTCCCTTTTAGGGGGAAAAGCAACTCCAAAGGTTTTCGGCGTTCTAGCATCGTGACCAGTAGGTGCTCATCCCTCACCCTTTTTGAGTTCTGCCCTTAATTGCCTACTTCACTTTTTTTTCAACTGTCCTTATTCTTCTTGAGTAGTCGGTTCACTCCGCCGGGTATTATCAGTGCTCGGAGCAATTTCCGTGCATAAACTTTCATTTCATCCCGCGTGACTTTTATTCGCTCTTCCGAATTCAAAATATTACCCGTTCGTAATAACGTCACAGTCCTTTGACCAATGAGTACGGGAAGCATGCACGATGCTTTGAGGCGAAGTTGCGTTTCAGGCAACATCATGATGTATTCGACTGCTGCATCAAGGTGCCCATTTGTCAAGTCAAGATACTCATCATACAATGGTCGAAATGCGTCGATGTTTTTGTCATCCATTAAGTCTCCAGGTTTGAGATTAAAGCGGCTCAGTGCCTCTTGAGGGATGTAGCACCGGCCAAAACGCAAGTCCTCAGGAATGTCTCTAAGAATATTGATCATTTGAAGGGCTTTACCGAATCGAATACCTTTTTTGAAAAACTCTTCTTCTTTTTCCGGAGGTAATGTGAAGAGATGTTCGAGGGATATTTTACTCCAAAAAACCCCTACGGAGCCCGCTACCCTGAACGTATAATCATCCATTTGCTCATCCGAAGTGAGTGCCGAAATGTTGCCCCCTTCATTCGCAGGTCCAAATCTCTCGAGGTCGAGAATTTGTCCGTCGACTATGATGCCGAGGCATTCAAGCATAAGTTCCTGGTCAGTCTTGCTATAGACCTCTAGACCTGCTACTACATCTTCGACATTTCGAAGTAGTTTAGCTTCATCTTTGTTGGTTTGTAGATTCGCAAGTTCGGTGAAATCAGGGAGTGTAGAACTCTTCCCTTGGGCCACATCATTGTATTCTCGCAAATGTCGCAGAAGAAACTCAGTCTCTCCATGCTTTGAGTCTGCAATTGTATCTGCAACTCTCGCAAGGAGGTAGAGTAATCCTATTTGACCACGAATTTTCTTTGGAAGGTATTTGAGTGTGGGGTAAAATGAGCGAGAAGTTGCTTCGAGCAGTGCATCGATTTTCTCGTTGATGAGTACCGCCATCAAATCCCCTCATTCTACCGGGATGGTTCTCTGTTCTTGACCCTGTGGGATGATGATAGCAGGAATCAGTATTTTGGGTGATGCTTTTATCGCCATTTGGCGCTCACAGAATCGTAATCTTTTGTTCGATAAGTGTGGTAATCCGTCGTAAGCCTTTAGGGAGGGTTATGCGAGCGCCAAACCTCGGGGTGTGTATCATGGAGTGTGGCTCGTGCAATGAAGTGATTCCTGCCGACAGTATTTTTTGTCCCGAATGCGGTGCTCGCCAAGAAATGTCACGTGCTGGTGACTTCACCAGTCCAAATTCAATCGGCTTAAGCGGTCAAGAAGTTACAGGTGGTCGGAACTTTGGTGTTGTCTCTGGAGAAGCAGTCCGTCAACAGCGAGACATGAACATCGGTAATACCAATGTCTCTCCCGAAGTGCTTCAGCAAATCGCCATGGGTATTCAGCAGCAACCAAACATCCCTCCCGGGCAATTTCCTCCACAAAATATT
>TARA_B110000444_G_scaffold60463_1_pt1 | contig 81649 bp, 63 predicted proteins | sample TARA_B110000444 | Tara Oceans TARA_B110000444 (sample SAMEA4398370) | marine metagenome | biome: Polar Biome; feature: [SRF] surface water layer (ENVO:00010504); material: water (ENVO:00002006), including particulate matter (ENVO:01000060) such as... | depth 5 m | reverse complement strand
ATGGATGATTACGAAGTTGTCGAAGGCGCAGTTTCTGAAGTCAATGAATTCGGCGCTTTCGTTCGAATTGGCCCAATGGAAGCACTCCTTCACAAGTCCCAAATCATGGAAGACCAAGTTGAGGCTAACGTCGGAGCTGGTGTTATCCAAGGTCGTAAGTCCGAACGAAGTATCGGTGTTGGCGACTCTGTTCGTGCACGAATTGTTTCACTTTCACCAGACACATCCGACCCTCGACGCTCGAAGATTGGTCTGACCAGTAAACAACCAGGTCTTGGATGCCACGATTGGCTCGGAGAAGACGACAACCAGTGAGGTGACAAGTATGGCTAAAGTTCCTTTTGCATGCGGTGAATGTCACCTCGTTCTCGAAGATGGAGTCGAAATGTGCTCCCGTTGTCCTACTGCTCGTGTTTCAATGGAACACCAAGGATATGTCATCATTATGAATCCTAATCGCTCTGAAATTGCAAAGCGATTGAAGATTGACCGACCAGGGAAGTATGCCCTCAAAGTAAGCATCCGTTGAAGGAGATGAAGGAAATGGAAATAGTATCACGTAAAGAAAACAAATTACTCAACCGAGTGGAAATTAATTTCCGCTGGCAGCATGAAGGCCAAGCAACTCCATCCCGCAAAGCGGTTATGGACCTTGTAAAAACACTTGAACCGGGTTCAAATCCTGATTGCGTCGTCGTGAAAGAATGTAACACACGCTTTGGACAACCACTTACTACCGGAAAGGCATTCATCTATGCTGATGCTCTTTCAATGAAGGTTGAACCTGAGTTTATTCACAAGCGGCACGAACAATTCCGTTCAAATTCCGGTGCTCCAGCCCAAGAAGCATCATCAGACAACGGAGGTGACGAGTGATGGGTGACGGTCCAAAACCTGGCGCAAAGTGGTCCAAGTATACCGTCAATGAAGACGGAACCTTGACTCGTAATGCTGAGTTCTGTCCAGACCCTGGATGTGGTCCTGGTGTATTCCTCGCTGTTCACAAAGATCGCAAGTCCTGCGGTCGATGTGGATACACAGTCAATAATGAATGATTTTTAGTTCATCAGTGAACGTAAATCGCTTAAGATTCCTTCGGGACTCCAATTGTCATGCGTCCAGCGCACTCGCTGCAGACCCGTTTCATCGACCAAAACTAATCCGTTGGTATGTTCGATGTCGTAATACAAAGAATGCCCTCTTCCTAAATCAGTACTGTTATTCGCTTCAGTGAGAATGAGTCCAATCGAGAAATCAGTCCAGACTCTTTCGATATGCGAAAGGCTTTCGAGTGTTTCAACCGTTGTTGTCAAGTGTGGCCAAGTCACGTTGTATTCATCCATGTACTGAGTAAGACCGAATGGACCATCACGCCACGGATCGACCGTTACAGATATGAAACTGGTATTGGAACGTTCTTGCTCACTCAACTGGGATTGAATCCACTTCATATCCGCAGTTGTCGTTGGACAATAATTTGGACAATTCGTATAGATAAAGCCAAACACCACAATATTTCCATTCAACACAGACGAATTAAATCGTGAGTCGTTGTTATCTTGTAAATCAAAGACGCGGTAAGGCTGAGCAGGATTGACATCTTGGCCTTCGAAAATATCGATTTCCTGTGGACTCAAGCATCCAGCATTGAGCATCAGGACGGCGACGACAAAGATGAGTTTGTCCACTTCAAACCCTCAGTCTCTTTTTCGATAACCACGGTAAAAAGCAGCTCCGATGAGAATGAAAAGAATCCAAGTCGAGTTCCAAAGCACTGCTTGCAAATTGTTTCTCTCTTCATCCGAATCAATGAGTCCAGGCATATGTGAATACAGAGTTTGTGCTGCATTACCACCAGGAGGGCCTCCGCCTCCGCCGCCACCTTGGCCGCCACCGACATCTTGCCCAGCGACATCAGCGATACCGTGGTAGCAGAGGAGGAAATAAGGGAAACCAATCATGCCAACTGTTTGACCATTTGTGTCAGTTACCATTGTTGGTGATCCTGAGAGAGGGGTGCTAACGTAATGGTAAATTCCATCCGGATATTCAGGTGTTGGCCCGAATCTTCCGTTGCATTCGTCTAAATCACCGGAACCATCAATGTAATTCCAATCATCGATTCCGTTGTATCCTTGGTCTCCACCCTCTTGTGTTCTCTCAATTCCGTAAGAAGAAGTAATTGCTTTCAATGTGGATTGGTCCTCATTGTATCCATACATCCCATAAATCGGGTAGCCATCGAATGCCCATCCAATAATTGGACTGTGTTCATCGCTCTTAATTTTAGAGGGATCATAGTCTTCCATAGTCTCTCCGGATTCTGGCTCCCAATAGACACAGTTTGCATCATAGTGGTAGTGGTATCCATTCGGTCCGGCAGAGTGACCCGTGCACCATCCAAGAACAATCGGTTGCCGGTCTTCGTTAAAATAATCAAAGTGAAGAGCAACTGCATCCCCTCCAGGTCCTTCTTCAGGACCAAATATTGGTGCTCCATTCACCGACATGGCAACTGTTCCTCTGTCGGGGACGCATTCCCATCGGCCTGCAGAAGCAGGACAGTTTGACGTGTCGTGACCTCCTGATGTGTCGTTAACTGGATTAAGTGGGAAAGTGGTTGTGTAATCCATCTCTGGTGCGCAACAACCCATTGTACTCAAGAAATCATGATTTGGTATTCCATTACTCACAACAATCATCTCATCATTTTGAACGGTCACCGAGACTTGACATTGGAACCAAGGGCCTGAACCACTTCCACCAGCACTGCTTACGCCATTTGAGTTCGCGGTGTATCCGTTTCCATCACCGTTATAGTCCTTGATCCATGGGCCAGAACCATCTTGACAATACCATGAATCAACAGGGTCAAAGGTCTCAATTCCTGCACGAATGAAGGTAAGAATTTGGTCGAAATGTTGGTCAGTTTCGTAAGGCAAGTGGTGCCCAGCGGTTTGGCTGTGCAAATCAAGCGAGCCACTAAACTTCTGGGCAAGGGCAGGTGCAAGGTCTTTGAAAGCCCCGTCATTTTCACCTGAAAAAATCATTGCAGGAGTCGAAAATGGTGCTGCATCATCAATCGTGTCCATCAAGCCGTGATGCGTTGTTGGCAAGTAACCGTTGTAAAGCATGACTCTGTCAAAGGTGTTCTGAGTATTTGCAAGATAGACGGGGATCATTGCTGATCCTTGTGAGTAGCCAATCAAACCATAAAATGGTCCATTATCTAAAACCATTTGGTCAAGATATGCAATGGACAAATCAGCCCAATCTGGGTCTGTTGTTGGCTCACCTTTGCCACCTGGCGGGTCTTGATACCAAACATTTCCACTTTCCGGAGTACTTGCAAATATAAATTCAAATTCAGGCAAGGCATCTACAAGGTCTTGCATTCCTTGTTGTGATGCTAATCCTGAAGCTGAGTCGCCACCTCCGTGAAGTGCGAGGATTTTCATCGATGTGGGAGTCGGGGGGGTTATCGCACATCCTACGGCATCAACAGCCTCACCTGCCGGTGTATTGGGACATTCATCGATATCGTTCGTCACTCCGTCACCATCGTCGTCTTTTTGCGAGGCTGAACAGCCAGAAGTATCTACAGATTCTGTAACAGGAGTATTGGGGCACAAATCAAGAACGTTATTCACGCCATCTGTATCATCATCTTTCTGAGATTCAGCACACCCTTGGTTATCGACTGTTTCTGACGTCGGTGTGTTTGGACAAACGTCCATATCATTCATGACACCGTCAAGGTCTCCATCGGTTTCTGAGTCAGAACATCCAGTGGCATAGACTGGTTCTCCTTCAGGAGTAGAATCACAATCGTCAGCATCATCAAGCACGCCGTCACTGTCCAAGTCAGTTTCAGTCTCAGGTGGTACTGGAAGGTTGAGTCTGATTGTCGAGGTTGATTGAGAAAACAGTCCGCATGAGGCAATTAAATCACCGATTGTATTGTGATAGGATGTATTGACGAACATGCTGTATTCTCCAGTCGTTGAATTTTCGTCACCGTCAATAAGACGAGCAGGACTTTGTCCGAGGGGGTGGAATTCAATAGAACAGGTAGAGGGGAACATGTGCAACATCAATCCTTGAAGCGTACCGATGCTGGAATTTTCCTCGGGTTGAATCCAAAGTGTTGACAGAACGACATCTTCTTCCTGCGGTGCCTCAACAGTTAACTGTGCCATTGAGACTTCACTGCTTAAGCCGGAAGAATCTATCGCTTGAATCTGAACAAGCCATGTTCCTGGCTGTGCAAATTCGGTCAGCAGTGACCATTCTCCGTCTCTTGAGGGACTTATCGAACGTACTTCACCTATCTCTTGGAGTGTGTTTGAATCCAAAATGATGACATTAACAGTTGCAGTTGAACTCTCTTCATCGAGAATAAAACCTTCAATACTCGCATTTTGGTTGTCCCAAGCGTGCGTATATTGATCCGAATTAAACAATTGTGGTGGTACATTTTCATCCGGAGTTAAATCCTGTTGCTGCTCCATATTTTGAGTGTCCTCATCATTACTGGTCTCATCGATCATGAGTACAAAACCTGAACTCACCATAAGCAGTGCTAGAACGCCGCTGACAACCAGTATCTTCGTTTCCATGTGTTAAAAATTCCTGCAATGGCATATAATGCTTGGTCTATATTGTATCAGCTATACTTCGGCTTGCGAACTGATTGGATATGACGACTCAGAAAAGGAGCCATCATTCAGCAGTAACAGGGTTGAACCCTTGTGTTGTACTATTTGCACTGGGATTTCATTTATCGGTGTGCTGTGATGTTCACCTAGAGAGATGCATGCTTCTTCTCTCCACCCAGCAATATGCCACGATTGTTGTTCATTGTTCCAAAGCGCATGTTGAGCTGGCCCATTCAATTCGACAGTTTTCTGTATGCCGTTGGAGTTGTACAAAGCAACTTGGCCGCTTTGGTAGCAAAGCAAGTGGTTATCTCCGTCACTGTGAACAGATTCGAGAATATCATCGAACGGAACAATTTCAGAGAGAAGTGATTCTCCAGTTTGGCATTGGTATATTTTATGGCCACCACCTTTCGACCAAACATGGAGTTGTTGTCCTTGAATCGATGAAGAAACAATGCTTTCCGCATTTGGTAATTTTTCAAGTTCAGGCCACAAGGGTTCAGGTTTTCTCCACTCTTCGCCAGTGCCTTTCCCCATGGCATAGATTCCTTTCTTCCAAAGAATAAATACAAATTGCTCATCATTTGAACAAAGTGTGAGTGGTTCAGAATCGAGGACATGCGACCATATGTTCTGGGCTGGATGAAGTGCTGCATCGATGGTGGTTCGCACCCTCAGTTCGCCTCGTTCAGGTCCATTTTCGAATGGCTCAGCGAGTGCAAAAGAAGCCATTCTGGCCAGCATTAATTCATGGTCAACCCATGTCGCAATCAATTGATTGTCAAGAACAGTAACTTGCTGGGCAGGGCATGGAAATGGCTTTTTCACCTCTCCTATCTTTTCCAAATTCAAATCGAGTGCAAGGAACTCCCCATCAATCCCAACTCCGACGTAACCAGATTTCCACGAAAGAATCTTCGCAGGATGAAACGGTAAAGAGTCTACCTTTGAACCGGGGGCCATGGGTGGTGCTTACAGTGCCTCTTTGTCAATACTCGCATGTACAAGATATGAAAAGTTCATTCCCCTTGCGTATTGCATGGGCGAGGAAAGTGTGATACTCATTGCGGTAAGTGCCACAGATATTGCCTCGACAAATCAATCTGATTCACTCATGAAAATGGCTCAATGGGAGCCGATGGATTTGGTTGAGGGGCAACCAACGTTCAAACGATTGAATGCCCGCATCTGGATTCTCCCGGGAAGCGTGCTTCGAGAAGACTTTCTCGGTCGTCGCTGGATGCAGGCTACGGGGGAAATGGTCGATGAAATTATTTTTCCATCACGCCACTCTGCGGCAAGTGGCCGCCCATCACTTACCTTGCATCCTATTGGAGTGATGCAACTGAATGAGGACGAAACCCCTCCTTATGGTGGTAAAGCGGGCGATGCCCCTCCACCTTCAACTCGTCTCGCATCTTGGTGGCAAGAATTGGTCCGAAAGTCTGAACATGCAGACCTCGGAGATGACTTTGATACTTCGTTGGAAGTGACACATCACGGTCCTTGGCTCGAAGTACCCTCTCTCTTCATTGAAGTCGGTTCAACCGCCGATACATGGGGCCATGAAGGTGCTGCTGAACTCCTTGCAGACATTATTCACCGTGGACTTGGACTCGATGGAGGTCCAGGGTTTGGTTCATGGGATGCTGTGAAGAATAAAGGCCAACCCGTATTGATTACTCTTGGAGGAGGTCATTATGCACCTCGGGCCAATAATCTCGGATTGCATCCGAGTTTGCGGATTGGTCACATGCTTGCAACATATGCTCTTCCTTTCATTGCACCTCAGATTGAAGGAGAGGAGCCACAAGGAAATTGGAAACAATCGATTAATGCTGCATTTGAATCGACAAAGCGAGCATTCCCAGGTGGTAAAATCATATTTTCTATGGACAAGAAGGCATTCAAAGGTTGGCAGCGCCAAGCGATTCGTAATCATCTTGAATCACTTTCCACCCCACTGTTGACTTCGAAGGCTATACGTTCACTCCTCGATGTTGATTTCAGCAAGTCAAATTGAGGTAAGCCTCAAGAGTCTCCTGCGCTGAGAATAGTTTGGGTGGGCGCATGGTCAGTTGGTTTTCTAAGTCGATTGTCGCTTTGACAATTCGCATGCCGAAATGGTTTGTAGGTTGGGTATCCCGTCGATATGTTGCAGGCCCCAGTTTGAACGACGCAGTCAAAATAATGAATCGTCTTTCCAAAGAAAATGCTTGCTTTACTGTTGATGTTCTTGGTGAAGAAATAACTTCACTTGAAGAAGCTCAATTCTTTCTCGACGAATACCTCGCTGTCATTGAAGCAATTCGTGAAAATAATCTTGACGCAAACCTCTCAATTAAGCCGACGGCTTTCGGGCTTCTTATCGATGAAAAACAGGGCATGAAAAATATTGAAACGTTGGTAAGAATGGCGAACGAACAGGACCTTTTTGTACGCTTAGATATGGAAGATTATCGCGTGACAACGGCCACTATCCAAGTTGTTCTTGACCTTCACAAACAGGGATTGACAAATGTCGGGACAGTTCTACAAGGTCGGCTTTTCCGCACCCTTGATGACATCAATCATCTGGAAATGGAATTGGGTCCTGCAGCAGATTATCGAATTTGTAAAGGTATTTACCTTGAATCAGAGGATATTGCCTTCACATCCTACCAAGACATAGTTGATTCAACCAATGCTTGCATTGATCGGATGCTTGAGGCAGGTTCATACTGTTCAATTGCAAGCCACGACATTCCAGTCATAGAATATGCTAAATCCGCATTGGAATCACATGGGATGGGACCAAATATTCCAGATCCAAGACCGAATGCAGGCCCTCTCCGTAATGCGAAAGGCCCAGGTTATGAATTTCAAATGCTCCTTGGAGTCCGGGGGCCTTTACGCCGTAAATTAGCGAAGAATGGACATCGAACTCGAGTCTATGTGCCATATGGTGAGAAATGGTATGAATACAGTATTCGAAGATTGCAAGAGAATCCGACACTTGGTACGCAATATGCGAAAGCATTCCTTATGCCATGGACAAACAGGCCATAATCAATTACGTGGTCTCTTCTGCTTTCGCTTGTTTGATGGTGTTACGCCTTTCTTGACTATTTCTTTTGGTAGAATTGGTTCGGGATTGAATCCGAGTTTTCCTTCTTTCCATGCTTGACGGCGTTCACGTGGGGTGCGAGGTGCAAAGTGTTCAGGATTTGGAGGTTCGTGAAGATACATTCGCTTAATTTCTCGTGCTTCGACAGTTCCACGAAGAGTCCGAGCTCGTCCCATATGAATTGCTCGAATACGCCATGTTTGTCCTTCCAAATCAATGAGGTGTCCGGCTGTGTAAGTCGTTTCTGCCGGTACAATTAATACATCAGACGAGGAATCTTCACCACGTGTCATTGTAAGTTTCACTCGAACCATATCGCAACGTAGAGCAGAGGCCCGAACGATGAGGCTAGCTTCACAATGCTTCACATACCGTTCATCTTTCATCTCAATCTGATTGATGGACCACAATTTTTCATCTTCTTCAAAAACGTCCTCAAGTTCTAGAATCTCATCTGCATCGATTTCAATGACTTTGGTCATCGAAGATGGTCCTTCTGTAAGGATAAATGGAATCTTAACGACGGGGGGTGGTCTGATATGGACTGTGTGTACTTTTTCACACTCTTCACATTTCACCAAATAGTCCGTTCCACGGCCCTTTGCGTTTTCTTTGAGAATAATGTGACCCATCACATCGTTGCATGCTGGGCAGAGTACAGCATTTTCAAGCATTATTTCATCTTCATCGATGAATTCTTGCTCTTCGACGTTGTCATCCATGGACATCCCTGTCTATGCGCTAAGCCTCTCCCGTTTGAAGGTACCGGCTCAGTAGCATAAGCGAGGCTTGAAGTCATTCCGCCGAAAGGCACCATCATGTCGGAACCAGAGGGTGCTGATTCGGAAATCGGAAAGGCCCACGTCTTAGCACATTTACTGTCGCCTGACGATTCCCGCTCACGCGATGAACCAGAGATAGCTACTAACATTGGTGTTCAACTCAAGCACATGGGTTTGAGCACTTGGTCCATTTCTATTTTACGCAGGCTACGTGATGCTATTGGGCGACTCAAACCAGAATCAATATTGGAAGTTGGAGCAGGTATTGGACATCGAAGTGCATGGATTTATGATCTCTTTTCCTCTGATGGTTCAACACCTAAACGCTTCCAAATGGTTGAAGATGGTGCGAAGTTCTCCGTCATTCTTCGCCGTTTAATGCTACGCCACGATGCAGAATCATACACCTCTATTGTTGTCGGCAACCTGGATGCTCTTGTTGCTGAGACAAATGCATGGCACGCTGCATCATCTACGGGTCTTGAAGTCGGTAATCCACCTCTCGAGTCGAGTCATGATGCTATTATTGTTGATGGCATCTCTGAAAACCGTGCTCGAAATGTAGAAGCCTTGCTTCCATTTCTCTCACCAAGTGGTGTCTTGTTCACAGTTGAACCAGATATGCCGTTGGGTAATGTTGAGGAAGACGACAAAGAAGGAATGCTTGTTGTTGATGGATTTAATCAGTGGATGGAATTCATAAAATCAGCAAATGAATCTCACCATATTGCTTTCATGCCTCTGTTTGGCGGAACACTTGTTGCTTTGACGAAAAAGTGAACCAGCACTATGCACTTGCTGCATCAAGGAGGGCTTGTATCTTCAGCAACCCGTATCCATAATTATCGTCATGGCCACTTTGCCCCTCCCTTGGTGCTGAAGTCTGTTGAATCCATTCTTTCACTTGTTCAGTGTTTGCGGAAGAAGTCGAATCTGCTAACTGTGGATTTTCTTGTAAGAGCAATGCAAGCGCACCAGTAACATACACAGTTGCTGCGCTTGTACCATCTACCATCGACCAAGTACCTCCGTAATTCACAACAGCAACTCCTTGCGCTGGAGCCACTAATTCCGGCTTTTTGTGAGGGTCACTACGTGGTGCAAGAAGTGGTAGCGGAATTATTCTACCATTATTATCACCTGTTGAAGATCCAATCCAATGCTCGCCTGTTTGCGTTACGCCACCAACGCATATGACTAACCGCTCACCGCATGGATTTGAGACATCACCATCGTCGCCCTCGCCACCATCATTTCCCGCTGCAGCTACGACCAAAATTCCTTGATTGATTGCATCATTAGTAGCTTCATCAGACCCTCGTTCTGAACCAATATCAAAGGGTAAGATGTCAGGCGCTCCACCGAGTGAGAGAGAAATGATATCAGCATTATTACTGGCACACCAATCAATTGCTTCAGCAACAAGAGAGTCCGCTCCAGAACCATCATCTGCTAATGCTTTGGCTACGAGTAATTCGACACCAGGTGCGATGCCTTTCATCCAGCCATCAGCCACGAGTATACCTGCCATGCTCGTTCCATGCCCGTGATCATCGTAGGCAGTTGCTCTGTTATCGATGAAATCTTTCCATAATACAATATTTGCAGACTCAAGGTCTACATGGTCCAGCATGATACCAGAATCAACGATACAAACTCGAATTCCTTCGCCATTCGATTTAACGCCTGAAAAATCAATTAAATCAGAGTATATCTCTTGTGATTCCAGTGCTTGTTGGCCCGGTCGATATGTGACTAGTCCATTTTCTCCCAACACAATGAATCCTATGTAAATCATAGAAGTGATGATGAGTAATGTGACTCCAAGGGCAAGACCCCTTTGAACCAATACGAGATTCTCCTCTGGGCCTTGTTCTGCTTGTTCCCAAACAGTGGATTGAGGGATTGGTTCGTCTTCCACATCTTCACCTCCAGTTAGCTGAATGCTTGTACGGCTTCGCTGAAAGTCTCTGCAAAGAGTTTTGCTTCTTCTTCTGTATTGTAGAGATAAGCAGATGCTCGTAGTGAACCATTTTGATGGCCTCTGTCATTGAACCATGAGTGAACGCAATGTTGTCCACTACGGACCATTACTCCTTCAGCCTCGTCGAGGAGTAAAGCAATATCATGTGATGGTAAATCATTCATGAGAATTGAGCAGATTCCTCCACGCTGTTTTGCATCAAGTGGTCCAATAATCTCAATTCCGGGGAGATCCTTGATTCCATCAGTCATAATCGAATTTATCCGGATTTCGTGCTGATTTACTGCATCCATGTCTATCCTAGAAAGATAATCAATGGCTGCACCTGTTGCCATCATACCTGAAAAATTCCCAAGTCCACCTTCAAAACGAGCCGGTGGATTCGCCCATTCTAAAGAATCATATGTGGATGTTTTTACAGTCTGCCCTCCGGGCTGAATTGTTCTCAATCCCTCTAACAATTCATAGCGCCCCCATAGCCCACCCATTCCAGAAGGGCCACACATCTTGTGAATGGAGAAAGCGAGGAAGTCGATGTCCAATTCTTGAACATCGACCTTCATGTGAGGAGTTGACTGGGCTCCATCAACACAAACCAATGCGCCGTGATCATGAGCAATTTTACTGATTTCTTTAATCGGTATTTTGACGCCATCAAGATTACCAACATGGCTCATTGAAACCATTTTCAATTTAGAGCCAGCATTGCCGCATGCTTCCTCAAAAGCCTCAATGTCGAATGTATTATCGTCATTCGATGTGACAACACGATGATCGATACCTTGTTCTTGCTCAAGTTGCAGCCAAGGGACAAGGTTTGAATTATGCTCACGGTCGGTTGTTAAAACGACATCTCCCTTTGACCATGAGATTCCATGCGCCACTTGATTCAATGAGTGTGTTGCATTTCGAGTAAACACCATTTCCTTCGCAGTTTCAGCGTTAATGTATTTTTGTAACTTGCTCCGTGCATGGGTGGTCGATTGTGACACTTTGGTTCCGTACCTGTGGACTGAGCGTCCACCGCAACCTGGCGTTTTGGTATAATACTCGTGAATCATATCAATGACAGAATCAGGTTTCAGTGTTACACATGCATTGTCGAGGTATGCTGGTGCATCATCGGCACGCAGTGTCGGGAAGTCTTGTCGAAGTTTTTTGAAATCCATTACCAAGCCTCCACGTCAGAAAGGTAGTCAAGAGCAGGTGCATTTACTCCACAGTGTGGGCAGTCAAAGCGCGCAGGTGTCATTTGAGAACAGAGGTTACAGGTTGTTCCAACAACATTCTTTGTCGAACAACCTTCGGTGATGCATGGCACTACGATTGCGCCATCATCGTTTCTGGTAATGTCGACTGACTCTTCGCACTCTGGGCATTGAGACTCATTCATCTTAACATCAACAGGTATGCCATCTAATTCAAGTTGTGCATTAATTGCTGCCCGTGTGAGAACTTGAGTCCCGGTCCCTAACATGCGTTGAGGATACCAAATGAGCACCATGAACAATGGAATCGAGACACTACCTGAGATGAGATGAGTGACTAAAGAGCCGAATCGTTCTGCCCCCCTCTCCGCTACAAAGTGCGCACCGGACCAAGCAGACAATGTAATCAATACAAACCATAGAGTAAGAACAACCCCCCATCCTCGAAGAGAGTGTTCAGCCATTTCGAGTTCCATTAAGCGAACATCTTCGTGAACGTGATATTCTTCAACATGGTAATCTCGGGTTTCTGATACAGCCCTACCAAAATAGTAGATGAAGAACATGACGACAAGCATCGCAAGTGTTCCCTCCATCATTCCTCCAAGACTCGCACCGGCGGGGAAGTTGACTTGCGTTTTATGGAACAGTATTTGGGCAATGACAGTAATATTCCAAAAAAACAGTAGTGAAAGAGCATGCACCCGCATGATAGGGAATAGCCTCCAAATCTGCATCGCAAACCATCCCCAAAGAACGAGAGAAATCAACATTTGGAAATATCCAAACCCGCTTATTGAGTTTAGCCCATCAACTCCAGTTTTTGTTGCATCGCCGCCACTGAGTGTTTCGGTAGAAATGGAGCCAAGAAGGAAGGCTAAAATCCCAATTCCAAGTGTCACCCAATGTTCTACTCTCCATTCGCGAACAGCTAATTTGGATTGGAATCTTAATTCAACTTGTATTGTATCAAGTGATTTCCCAACCGGATGTATTTCTGAAAAGGAAAATAAAGGTTCGACATCGCGCAAGCGGAACGGGAGAACGAGTTGTTCATCATCGTCTGACAACGGAGTCGCACCTCCTTCGCTCATGACCTCGGTAGGCGCTTCACCTTTGAATTGTTTCGGAATAAAAACCTTGGATTCTACCTAACTTTTCATGGGTGAGCGTTAAACGGTGATGCTAAGTCGCCGGGATATAAGCCGAGATCGCATAGCCTGGTATTGCGCGCGACTGGAAATCGTGTTTCCTTTGGATTCGGGAGTTCAAATCTCTCTCTCGGCGCCTTGTTCTCTGATTTTGTTCGCTAATTTCCACCAAACTGCTCTACAGTAAAGCGCCTAATCAAGAGCCACCGGCGAGAATTGAACTCGCGACCTCCTCATTACCAATGAGGTGCTATACCGCTAAGCCACGGTGGCAGTAAAGACGGCGACCAATACTTGGATTATAACCGCTTCGCGTCATCGACGACATGAGTAAAAGACCGTTTCAACTCCTTCTCCCCCTCAAAGGCTATAAGGTGATTTTTACAAATATTCTTTTGGAGAAGGCAACTTCTCTGGATGGGATAATATGGAGCGAGAGCAAGAAAATAAAGTGGAGATGCGACAACGAGTTCGTGATCTTCAGAGCCAAGTTGATGAATTGAAAGACCTCGTGAATACGTTGCTAAGCGTCATTTGCGAAGAACCGGACGGGGTGCACAGTGGTGCTGCACCGACAATTCCGGGCCAACCTGCTACCAATTACTGCATGTGATTATCCTTTGATGACGGCCAGTGGATTGAGTCGCACAACAGGACGTGCTAACCCAGCATTTTTCGTCAGTTCAATGACATTATCGACATCTTTGTAGGCATCCGGTGCTTCTTCCGACAGGACATTAGGAGTCGATGCGTGGACTCGAATCCCCCTACTCTCAAGTTCCTTCTTGAGTGCTTTACCGTCGATTGTTTGTTTTGCTTTACTACGGGATAGGGCTCTTCCAGCGCCATGGCAGGAAGAACCGAATGCTACATTTTGGCCAATTTTAGGGCCCGCCATGACCCATGAGCCAGTCCCCATATCACCGGGAATCAGTACGGGTTGGCCGAGTAAATGCTCCGAACTTTTCATGTCGTGACTGTCACCACTAAATGCACGGGTTGCCCCTTTTCTATGAACACAACACGTGCAATCTTTTCCATGTATCTCATGAACTTCGACTTTCGCAATATTGTGAGCTACGTCATACAATGTTGACGCCTCTCCATCCACGCCGAGTTCTAATCGCAACACTTCTCGTAGGCGGTGTGCCAGAGCACTTCGATTCGCAAAGGCAAAATTTGCCGCAGCGTTCATCGCATCGTAGTAGGCTTGGCCTTGGGGGGAGTGGAATGGAGCAGATGCAAGTTGACGGTCGGCAATTTCGTATCCCCATTCATCATCGACCCACACATCACCTCGTTGTTTGTAACGCCTTTCGAGTGCTCTTACATGGTCGCTACAGACTTGGTGGCCAAGTCCTCTTGAACCTGAGTGAATCATTGCGACAAGTTGGCCCTCATATAGGCCCCATTCCTCCGCAGTTTCAGCATCGACGGTCTTTCCAACTGTTTGAAGCTCTAGAAAGTGGTTCCCGCTGCCCAAAGTTCCGAGTGCCCGCAACCCTCTTTCTTTCGCTCTTTGAGAGATGTCGGCATGTTCCGATTTCAGTATTCCACCGGATTCAAGATGTTTCAAATCTTCATCAAATCCAAATCCGAGTTCAATCGCTGCAGATGCTCCACCCTGAATCAGATTATCCAGGTCTCTCATCGTAATGTCAAGTCCACCTTTGCCAGACGCCCCTGCTGGTATTCGACCTGCTAATCTTCCTGCAAGTTTTTTGATGTTAGGGATGTCTTTTTCTGTTGCGTCTAAAGCGAGCATTCGTACGCCACAATTAATGTCAAAACCGACTCCCCCAGGTGAAATAGCACCTCCAAAGTCGCCATGCTCGGTATCGGTTGCTACCACACCCCCAATCGGTAAACCATAGCCAAAATGCCAGTCAGCCATTCCCCAAGCTTCGCCGACAATTCCGGGAAGACTTGCGGCATTAATCAGTTGCTCGGGACCTCTGTCATCACCATGTTTCTGGAGATGCACCTGGTCAGTAACCAAACGGGCATCGACTTTCATTCGGCCGTGAGCTTTGATGCGCATCGTCCCGTCTCCTTCATCGGAGAGATAGTGACGCCAATCATCGGCCATAGGTGCTGCTCGTGCGATTCACCTTTGAGCATTGTTCTTCATTTCAGACAAAAAATATCCATAGGTTTCAAGGGGTGTCGCACGGTCGGCGAGTTATACCTTGGGAGGGATAAGTCATATGGGATTACCACCGATTGATTTAGCCGTGTTCAAGAATGAAGGTTATGTTCGCAACCAATGTAGAATTACCGCCCTTTGGTTTTGGACAACAGACCCCACAAGAGATACATGTGGTGATACTGCAGAAGATGAATACACATTCATCGGGGCACCCTTAATTGAAGGCTATTCAATGCGTGGAAAAGCCCTCAAAGATTCCATGAGGGAGGCTTTCTTATCGTTCTTTGAAAATATTGAGCACACGCGTGTTGAACCCTATCCGGTTTTGGCTCGATGGCGTGATGATATTCATCTGACGATTGCATCAATTGCAGATTTTCAACCGCACGTCACTTCAGGTGAAGTTGAACCACCAGCAAATCCTTTGACGATTTCTCAACCTTGTATTCGTTTAACCGATGTCGATGCAGTTGGTCGCTCAGGCCGGCATTTAACCACCTTTGAAATGATGGCTCACCACGTTTTTAACCGCCCCGATGAAGGAAAAATGTACTACTGGATGGAAGAATGTGTTCAGTATTGCCATGATCTCATGACAAAGACATTCAATATTTCATCCAAAGAAATTACCTACGTGGAAAATCCGTGGTGTGGTGGAGGCAATGCAGGTGCAGCAGTGGAGGTAATTGTTGGTGGCTTGGAACTCGCAACTTTAGTCTTCATGAATCTTGAGGAACACCCCAAAGGGGACATTGAACTCAAAGGTGATACATATCGAGAAATGCCTTTGCAAATAATCGATACTGGATATGGATTGGAGCGTTTCTGTTGGGCTGCAGCAGGAACCCCCACAATCTATGAAGCAATTTATCCTGAAACTGTTTCATGGCTAAAGGAATTGGTTGGTTTTTCATCAATCACTTCTCAATGGCCCGATCTTGATTTAGATTCACTTCTCGGTGAGATGAGTCGACTCAACGGCATTATGAACATTGAACCTGGCGTTGATGCTGAAGAACTTCGAACCACGTTCCTTCGTCGATTGGATGAACGCGGTGTGGTTGTAACACCCGAACAATTCACCGCAGTTACTGAACCATTGTCAAAAATATATGCGATTCCAGACCACCTTCATGCACTGAGTAATATGCTCGGTGATGGATTGGTTCCTTCAAATGCCAAGGCAGGTTATCTTGCCCGAATGCTCGCACGACGAACACTGCGCCTTCGCGATGACTTAGGCCTTGAGATTTCACTTTCAGAACTCGCACAACATCACATATCCGTGAACTTAGATGGTCAAGCGATGAAACAAACACATGATGGTTTACTCAGGATTCTTCAACTTGAAGAAGACCGTTATGGTGAAATGATTCGCAAGGGCGGTCACGTAATTACCACTCAATTCAAAGATATACCGAGAGATACAGAATATCTTCCTGATGAGCTTCTTTTCAACCTCAATGATTCACATGGGCTTGCTCCTGACATGGTTGTTACTCTGGCCAAGAATGCTGGTTGGAAAAAAGTACAGATTCGTACTGGCTTTGCTGCTGAAATGGCAGAGCGCCATGCACGCATAGCCAAGCAAGCAGCTCAATCCGTTGAGGCGAAACCATTTGTTGAACATATTCCGGCTTTACCGGCAACACACGCGTTGTATTATGACGATGTCCAACAAAAAGAATTTGATGCAAGTGTACTTGCCTGTCTTCCCCTTATCGGAGATGATTTACCAGACGGTGCAACTCATGCAATTCTACTCGATAAAACATGTTTCTATCCTGAAGGTGGCGGTCAAGAAGGTGACTATGGACGCTTGTCAACCGATTCGATTCATCACGTAGTTTTTGATACGCAAAAAGTAGGTTCTCACATTCTTCACTTTGTTGGAGGTTCGTTTGAAACCGGCGATTTGGTTCACGGTAGCATCGACTGGAAACGACGTAAGCAACTGATGGATCATCATACAGCGGTTCACATTGTAGGTGGTGCAGCACGGCGCATTCTTGGTCCTCATATCTATCAGGCTGGAGCGAACAAGTCTGTCGATTCAGGTCGGCTTGACATTACGCACTTTAACCGCCTCAATCGAGATGATCTGGATGCGATCGAATCTTTGGCCAATGAAGTCTTAGGGCAAGTTCAACGTACCGAGAAAACCGAGTTAAATCGTAAAGATGCCGACAAAAAATATGGTTTTGATTTGTACCAAGGCGGTGCACCCAAAGGTAATTCCATTCGGATTCTTCGAATTTCTGACCACGATATACAGGCATGTGGTGGAACACACCATGATGAGCCAGGGCAAATTGGTTCGATTCGGATTGTTCGTTCTGCAGCTGTCCAAGACGGTGTTGAGCGGCTTCACATTGTTGCAGGTCAGGCCGCACTCGACTATGCTCGAAATCAAGACGCTTTATTGAGAAAGGCCAGTGATATTTTTGGTATCCCGTCCAATGATTTACCGAAGACAACAGAACGATTCTATTCTGAGTGGAAGGAACAACGTAAGACAATAGAACAGCTTGAGGCAGAAATTGTTCGATTGCGAACATCTGGAGGTGGTTCGGATTCTTCAGAAATAGAGGGTGTTCGGATTGCAATCATGGAAGTCACAGGTGATCTCAAGAAAATGACAAAGATGCTCAAAGAACTTACTCTTGACGCATCTCAACCAACTTTGGCGGTTCTTGGCTCAAAGGAAGGCGGCGGTAAATTGATGATTGCTGTGACCGAAAATACGGTTGCCAGTGAGCGCTATGATGCTGTTCAACTGCTACGAGAAATAGCCCCCCATATCAAGGGTGGAGGTGGCGGCAGGCCAACTCTTGCTCAAGGCGGTGGTTCTCATCCTGAGGGGCTGGATGATGCACTTGAAGCAGCACGCAAAAGCGTCGGCGCATAGATTCAGTCTCTGCACTTGCGTCGTTCGCGTTAGTTACAAACTTCGTAATGCTTCTTTATCGAAGTGCGATACTGCTACATCTCTCGCATCTGAAGGAGAAAACCATTTGACTTCAGAAATCTCTTCTGTCTGTAATTTGAGCGTGGTGATATCTCCATCCCAAGCCGAGCGATAGGTGAATGAGACAAATGAAATTCCTTCATCTGTGAATATTTTTTGTGTGATAACAGGTTCGGTTTTTTGTAATACAATGCTCAAGCCAATCTCTTCAAGCGTTTCACGAACGCAACCTATACTCGGATGCTCATCATGGTCCATATAGCCGCCTGGTAGAGTCCAAAACCCTCTGAAGTGCCCTCGCTCTACTTTGGCTAGTAGTACCTTTCCAGCATCATTACAAATCATTACTTTTGATACAAGCCGATGTATTGATCGATATATTGCCTCTCGAGCCACTGGATGAACAGCATTATCAGAAATCATATCATCTTTCCAAGCCCAGTGCTCAGGCCACTCAATTTTGGGATAGCCTTTGACGACGCGAAAAACAAGAGTTCCAAAAAGCAGACGAGTTTCTCTCATCGCTTTCCACTTTATTCCCATCTTTTCGATTTCGTCAGATGTAGGTAGGCGTAACGGTTTGGAATCATCCTGTCGGCCTTGCACGGGGAGTTGCGGTCCATTACCTGCATCATCCACGAGCAATACTTTCCCATCGTGTTCAAGGTGAACCACTTCAACGGGATGCATGCTTACCGGTTTCCCTCATGTTTCATCAATGCTCGTATGGTGTTTAACTCGCATGGGTGGGTATTCTTCAAGTAGATGTGCTCAATGGGTTTGTCATGGACTTTGAACAACTCAATCAGACAGGTTGGGCCAAAACCTACCTCTTGGCTGATTTGGAAAAGAAAGTAGCCGCTTTGATAGATCCGGTTTTTGATTTCATGGAAGACTATCTCACCCTCTTGAAAGACCGAGGGCTTTCACTGCAAGTTGCTTTTGCGACTCACACGCATGCTGATCACATCACTGCATGTTATTCATTGCGTGAAAAAACCGGCTGTGAGTATGTGATGTGGAGGGATACTGCCTGCCTTGGAGTCTCCCGTTATATTGATGAGGATGAGGTTCTCATGATTGGCTCAATTCCAATCAAGGCCCACCACGTTCCAGGGCATACCAATGACCATGTTCTTCTTGAATCTCCGATGCATCTTTTCACTGGTGATTTCCTCTTTACCGGCGAAGGCGGTGCCGGACGTGACGATTTACCCAGTGGCCGATTACATGCACATTGGGAATCGCTTCAAAAATTAGTTTCTCTTGATGGGGACTTACTCGTTTGTACTGGACATGAGCCACCTGGGACTGAGTTTCAAACCCTTGATTGGAACCGTAAAAATAACCCACTTCTCTCCATGAATTCTTATGCAGAATACGAAGCGTGGCAATTGAAAGTTACTGCAGGATTGGGGTCTGTATCAAAAATTAAAACAGCCCTTCCTGCTAACCTTTTTGCAGAAATTCCAGATGAAATACCTTGGATGAATTAGACTCAAACGATGCGAAGGGCTTAGTATATGCGCACATGCCCCACATCATGCAACAAAGTTCGGCCCGTAGTATTCTTATTGTCTGCGCTTTACAATTCCTGCTTGTAGGCGTCTCAGCAGCACCGCTGGCATCAGGTCTCAATCCACTTGGAGATTTTGAACGGATGGATGCATCGCTTGAAGATGAATTGAGTCTTGTTGATGACGTTACTCTCCTTTCTGTCATCTTCCAACTCCAAAGTGCAGTCACTGCTGATGACCGATTAGAATTCGATAACTTTGATGCGGAATTGCTCGGCGACGCCCCACTTATCGATGGTGGCTTAATCGAAGCTTCTGCGCTCAATATACGAAAAATCAGTATGTGGGAACGTGTCGAATACCTTGAGTTGAATCGTGAACTTGAGTTCTTCTACCTACCAGCAGAATTTGGCGGTGAACCAAACCCCGATGTTGGCGCTCTCATGCACGAAACAACACACGTGGTCAATGCAACGACCTCTTGGCATCGAGCAATCATCAATCCGGACGGAACCGTCGATTACGACATGGATCTCGGATTTACAGAGTGGGATGGCGATGGAACGGCCATTGTCGACTTGGATACTGGAGTTGATGCTGGTCACCCGGATTATGATTATCTTGAACCTTGGACTGGAGAAAAGACACTCTACTCAGCAAAGTGGGATGGAGTCTGGACTGAAACTCGTAATTCTGACACGTCCTCTGGACACGGAACTCACGTTGGGGGTACAATCGCAGGAAATGGTGATGCCTCATCTGGACGTCGTGCGGGAGTTGCTAAAGGCGGGCAACTTATTGCATTGGGCACAGGCGACGGAGCATCTATTTTTGCCGCAGAACAAGGACTTGAATGGACATATCAACATTCTATTCCTGGTCAGAACGAATACCATATTCGCGTCGTATCCAACTCTTGGGGTACCGATGGAGATTATGACCCCAATGGTGCAGTTGCACAGTTGACTGAGATGTTGACCTATGATCACGGCGTTGCGGTTATTTTTGCTGCATCGAACTCAGGGGGTAACGGAGGAGAGTGTGCTGGAGGCTTGAAAACCAATGTCTACGCTAATACCCCTGCTGCAATCTCAGTTGCCGCATTGACTCATGATGGGACAGCAGTGACTTCATTTTCGTCACGAGGTTGTATGAATCAAATGCACACATGGCCGGATGTTGGAGCGCCCGGCCGAGATATATGGGCGACTGCCCCTCGAGGAACGGCTATCGATGCATCGACAAAATTGCAAGGTGATCTGTATTACATGTCGATTTCCGGAACCAGTATGGCCACTCCTCACGTGGGTGGCATGGCTGGATTAATTCTCAATGTAGCACCTTCGTTAGGGGTTGCAGACTACCATCGAGATGACCACGACGAGGGTTCCTCTCTGGTCGGTGGTGAAGGGTCAGCAGCCTATGGCCAGTTCGAAGATTGGCAATCCGCTAACTTTTCTCGTGTTCATGAACTTGAATTGATTTTAGAATTAACTGCGCAGTATGAAGGAATGGCAAATTCATGTGAAAGTGGAAACGATGACGATTCCTGCAATGATATTCCGACTGATTGTTACCGAAGTGCAACTGGTGAATGCCATGACTGGAGAATAGGCCATGGGCTTACAAATGTCGATCATGCCGTTGCTCTTGCTCGAACTTTGCAACTTATGCGTGATCAAAACAACGATGGAATTGTCGACCATCCAGAATATACCGTTTGGGATGCACATGAGATTTACACATCGTTGATGACGGTCGAAACACTCCCTGTTGATACCGACCGTGTTCGTCATGCATGGAAGGGGGATTGGAATCATTTCAACAATGGTGCCTCAGGCGCAGTGTATTACACTGAGGATTCTCACTATGTTTGGATTCCCAACGGAACAAATAATCTCTTGGCTTACTTCTCACCTACAGAAGTCGATCTTGAAACTGCACAGTTTGGTAGTTTGCAAATGGAGATAGACTTGGCTGAAGACGGCTCCAACGATGCCCAAGGTTCAGGGACTCGTGTATCTGATACGTGGATTTACGACCTTGATGTTAGTCCAGAGCATTGGAACTCATGGGCGCACTTTGACGTGACTGGGCAAGCAGCTACGCTCTTTGGCATTGCAGATGACCCGGAGTTCTTTGAATCAAGTATTCCTTACACTGTGGATGTTGTGTTGACCCTTGACTTGTCGACACCTGTTGATATTTCCATTCCTCATCGCCCAGACTTTTATTCAGACTTAGACCCAACAACTCCATCTGATGCATGGGATGATTCATTCATTGGACAACTCACGTTCACGCGTGAGGCTTACAATCAGGAGTCATTAATGATGGAAATCGTTCCAAAGGTTGTGCAAGAGGAATCAACTGAAGGATTCTTTTCCGATCTTTCGAGTGTGTTTGCAGAATACAAAGGTGTCACAGCATTGATGCTCGTATTCTTCCTCCTCTGCGGTCTTGGTGCCAGTTACACATTGTATAACATCAATCCAGACCGACCGGAGGATGGCGATACAATCGATGCAGAATTAGATGCTTAGTCAGAGCGGGTTTTCCGGAATCTTACCTCGGTTTTCACTTGAAGGAAGTTCTTGCAAGTCTGCAAAACTGAGTTGTACTATCGGCGCTTCATTCAGTTTATTTATCCGCTCTTTCATCACCATTCGAACATGGAATTCTATACGCCCTTTTGTCCGAGTCAAATCATAGGAGAGTGGGTTTAGGGTTTCAATGACTTGTGCTCCAAACTCGTCTCGAACATGTGAACCTCTCCAGATCGAATACCCCCATCTGAATGCAATTCCAACTACTGCAGCGCCATACAAGAGGGTCAATACAGTGAGCGCAAAGAGTACAGCATTTCCATCCCTTGCTTCATCCAACAAATTCCTCCCAATGAGGAAAACCAATCCAATTCCCACTAATGGTTTGAGAATACTTTCCAGCCATTGGTCAACCGGTACCAAGCGACCCTTGGATGGGTCGACAAAGACCAAGTCGGACTCAAATGCAGCATTGAGCACCCCAAGTGCTCCGAGTAAAATGATGTAAAGTACAGTTGAAATGAGGATTTCAATCCCCCATGAATCCAAATTAAAAGTCCAGTGAACCATCAACCAAGCAAAGAGCCCTAAGAACGCACCCTGGGGGACATGGTTGAAGTGTATGACATGTTGAGAAAACTCATTCATTTTGGCTTTGTCCTCGGCTAAACCACGATGTGGTTTTGGGATGTGAATAATCTGCCAATGCATGATTTGTTCGATTTTTTTGAGGCCACGAACGAGCATCCCTTTCCGAATGAATACGTATTCTATGACCAGTAAAACTGGGAAGCCAATGAGGATCACAGGGAGCGCCATAATCACTGCCAGTGGGAAAATGATGATGGCTGGCAATAAGAGAAAATGCGAGACTGTCAATGGATGAAAAAGGTCGGCTTCGATGAGCCGTTGGTGACTTGGGCGTATGTGGAGGCTTCGAGCCACATCATCGAGAGTGGCCCGAAAAGGGGCGACTTGCCGACCTGCATCGATGATTTGTAAGACGGTATTTCGGTATTGGGATGATTCATGCCCGACCCCAATGAATAATCTCCACCCGAGGCGCATTGGTAATGCCAGGAGTATTGGTATTGACAGCAAACCTGCCGCCCAAATCAATGTGCTGGAATCAACGCTTGCCATGTTGTATCACTTCGCCCACAATGCTGGAGTGTTTCAAACATAGGGTTCACCTATTCTGTTTGGCTAAGGTTGATGGCCTTGGTGTTGAAACCGGTGTTCATGGCGAGAATTGCTGTTACGGATGGCATGGCAAAAGATGCAGTTGTTTTACTTGAACGCGCAGGGCATGAAGTGGTTCTCGATTTTATCGAAGCCGAAGCTTTACTTTCAGGTGCACTTTCAGATTTTGATGCTATTATTGTTCGTAGTGCCACAAAGATTCCTCAGGAAGTTATCGAACATTCGGGCGACCGCTTGAAAGTTATTGCCCGCGCAGGTGTTGGTGTTGATAACATCGATATCAAAGCAGCCGCAGCAGCAGGTATTCCTGTTGTCAACGCACCTCGCGCATCGACACAATCAGTGATTGAACTTACCGTTGGTCACTTGCTTTCTTGCCTTCGCCATATTCCTCGAGCAGATCGTGGAATGCGCCAAGACAAATGGGAAAAGAAATCCATGAAAGGTACTGAATTATTCGGTAAGAACTTGGGCCTTATTGGATTCGGAAGAATCGCTCAAGGTGTTGGGGCACTTGCGCAACTATTCGGTATGGAAGTTCACACGTATGACCCGTATTTACCGTCGAAAGTTGCCAAAGCGCAAAACACAACATTGCACAAGAAAGTAGACACATTATTCCAAACCTGCACTCACATTTCGATTCACTGCAACTACAACGAGGAAACACACCATCTTGTGAATGCAGAACGTATTGCTCTCATGCCTGGTAAGTCTCCTGATGGGATACATTGCGGCAATCATATTGTTAATTGTGCACGCGGTGGAATTGTGGATGAAGACGCACTTTTGAGAGCACTTGAATCTGGTGAACTTGCATCTGCGGCCCTTGATGTCTTTGAAACAGAGCCAATCCCAGAAGGCAATAAACTCGTTCAACACCCGAATTTCCACGGTACGCCGCACATCGGTGCAGCCACCTTGGAAGCCCAAGCACGCGTTGGCCGAGACATCGCTCATGCAGTAATGACGGTCCTTGACGGAGGGCAGGCTGAAACGACAGTCAATTCACATTTACTCAAGTGATACTTTCACTTCGGTTTGCCGTGGGTCACATCAAACATAGATGTCCTTACGCGAAAAATCGAAGGTATGCGGCTTCCCATATTTCCAACTCGACACCTAAAAAAACTCTTTTCACAACCCCTTGAAGACCTTCCAAGAGAATTTCAGCCATTTGAAAAATTGGTCTATCTCACTCCACATCTCGAGATACATGTCTGTGAAGAATACATCAACTTCAAGCACCGCGGCCAACATTGTTCAAGCATGTCGGGAGAGGATGAACCATCGTCTATTGGTTCAACCGATTCTTCCAAGGAGCGTATTTTGGTTCATTGTGACCTTGATGCATTCTTTGCTGCTGTTGAAATCCTTCATCATGACCTGGACCCAGAAAAACCTTTGATCATTGGTTCTGACCCCCAAGGCGGCAGAGGGCGTGGTATTGTCTCGACGTGCAACTATGCAGCCCGAGCCTTTGGGATACGTTCTGCGATGCCGGTAAGTGAAGCTTGGCGGCGATGCCCTGGGCATCCATTTGGGCCTGGCCACTACATTCGGGGAAGTCGAGGGCTCTACAGTCGGGCCTCTCGACAAGTGATGAAAATACTTCAAGAGCCTGCTGAACACTTTGAGAAAGCAAGTATTGATGAAGCTTATCTGGATGTCACTGAGCACGTTCAAGGCGATTGGGATGCTGCTTTTGCACTGTGTCGGACTTTGCAAGATTTAATTGAAGAGAAGGTTGGACTCACAGCATCCTTTGGTATTGCTCCAACTCGTATTTTAGCCAAAATGTCGAGTGAGGTGAATAAGCCAAAGGGAATCTTTCGAATTTTACCAGATGAAATCGCCGACTTTTTTGAGGGTAGGTCATTGCGCGAAGTCCCCGGAATAGGGCCGAAACGGGCCACGCAACTTGCCGAATGGGGTTTCGTGACTGTCGATGAAGCCTATGTGTTGGGAGAGCTCGCCTTAGGGAGGATGGCAGGAGAACGATTTGCTGCATGGCTGATGCGTGTGGTTGATGGGAATACGAGTTCAGAAGTCAGCCAACTTCGGAGTCGGAAGTCAATAGGTAAAGAACAAACCTTCTCCACCGATCAAACCGACCATGAGGCTGTTCTCGAAGTACTTCGCTCCCTGACTGAACGGGTTTTGAAACGCTCGAAAGAAATGGGCATTTCAGGACGTCTTGCGGAAGTGAAGATACGCTATACTGGTTTTGAAACACATACGCATGGCCGTTCTATACCGGTTGCTATGGATGAGCCTGATGTATTTCTTCGACTTGCTGACTATCTTTTCGCTACCAATGTTCAGCACAACCGAGGTTTGCGCTTAGTCGGATTTAGGTTAGGGCAACTGGATATGCCGCCAACGCGACAATCGATGCTTCTCCTCAGTGAAGAAGAGTGATTACTCGAGATGGTGCATTCGTGTAAGAATTGCAGTAAAGTCTTCCAGTTCGTTTGGTATTTCAATGCCTGACACAGGTTGGTTCAACGAAATGCCTTGTTCCTTCTTAGCGTTCCAAGTATCTCCATTGAAGGTTTGAACCAAAGAGGAAAGTGCACGAAGTCTGTCACCTTCTTCCGTCCCCATTTCAACAGAGGAGTCGGCGGATGCCGGGAATGAATCAACTTCAACTGCTGATTGATTATAGAGGGTTTCAGAAATGTGGTGGGTGAAAAATGGGCAGACTGGTGTGAATGCAGCCATGAAGTCACGAACAACCCGATGAAGTGTCCATGAAGCAGCCATGTCATCATCATAAAGACGTGATTTAACCATCTCTAAATAGTGACTTGGCAAGACTCCGGTTCCAAAGGTTTTGAGGGCTTGAGTTGCGGTGTAGATGTCGAGGTTTTCCCAAGATGATTTCACAGTCTCCATTGTTTCGTTAAATTCAGCCAAGATCCATTTGTCTTCGATCGCTAAATCTTCGGGAGCATTTTCAAGGTCGTCAGGAATTTCAAATTGTGATGCAAAACGAGCTACGTTGAACAACTTTGTCAGCACTCCAAAGTACTTCTTTTCGATTTCTTCAGGATTAATGTGGAAATCATCACCGACTTGCGCATCACAGGCTTTCCAAAGTCGGAAACATTCACTGCCAATTTTGTTTGCACGAAGACTTACAGTTTTTTCTGGACCTTTCACCTTCCACGAACCAGTACGGCCTCCTGCCCCACATTCAAGAACAGAATCTGCATCAATACCATTTCCAAGTGATTTACTCATTTTACGACCCCAAGGGTCCATTCCAAGCCCGTCAATCCAAACATGTTTGAATCCTGGCTTGTCAAGCAAGAGGTTCGATTTGAGAAGTGTGTAGTAGAGCCATGTGCGGACGATTTCTTTTCCTTGAGGACGTAGAGCAGTTGGGAACGCCTTTTCAAAAACTTCTGGCTGGTTGAGGTAGCCACTCACGAAGAGGTTCGAATTGGAGGAATCCATCCAAGTATCGAATACTTTTTCTTCACCAACGAGTGTTCCGAGTTCAGTTTTCATTGATTCAAACGAACCGAGTTCTTCTCGAGTCTCCCGTGCTAATACTTGGCTTCCTTCTGGCGGCGATTGGCACCATGGTTGGACATATGTCCCTGTAGGGGGGACGACAATTTTGGTTCCATCCTCACTGTACCATATTGGTATCTCTGTGTGGTACCAGCGTCGTCGTGAAATTGGCCAGTCAATGCTAATATTATCCATCCAGTCGAGTAAAAACTGTTTATTCCGAGGTGGATGAAACTCGATTTCTTCGATATGCTCCCGCATTCGGTCTTGAGCGTGTGTTTGCTGAACATACCATTCTTTCAAGAGAATTATTTCAACGGGGTTCTTGCCACGTTCGGACACTGGAATTTCTTGTTCACGTTCAACGATATCGACCAATTTCCCATTTTCTTCCAAGTATTCGATCGCTGCATTTCTTGCATCATACACTTTCATATCAGCAAACGGTCCTGCGAGTGAAGTTAGTTTCCCTTCAAGGTTGATTGCTTGAAATGGCGTGAGTCCAAGTTCTCTGAAGATTGCAACGTCATTCTGGTCGCCAAAAGAACACACCATCAACACACCAGATCCAAAATCAGATTTAACAGAGGCATGCGTTCGGATTTCTACAGAAGTCGTACGGCCTTCGACCGGAAGTGGTAATTGGATTGTTTTGCCAATAAGGTGCGTGTAGCGCTCGTCATCTGGATGCACGACGACAACACCACAAGCACAAATTAGTTCCGGACGTGTGGTTGAAATAACAATTTCAGTTCCATCATCGCAGGTCCATTTCACATCGACCAGTCTCGTTTTTCTTGAGAGTCGTTCAACTTCAGCATCAGCAATGGTCGTTCCTTCAACAGGGTCATAGATATTCGGTCTCAGGTCTTCAACGATGGCTCCGTTCTTGAAGAGTTCAATGAAAATAGATTGGGTTACAGTGCGATATGCAGGTGAATCAGTGAGATATTCTCGGTCATAATCGCATGATAGCCCGACTCTTCGTGCCGTTTTTCTCATTGCTTGAGTGAATGTTTCAATTGTTTCTTCACAAAGTTTCAAAAATTCTGCACGGTCATAGGTTTTCATCTTTCTTTTCGTGTTCTTTTCGACGGTGAATTCAATGTTAATTCCATTTCGATCTACACCCCAAGGAAAGTAGACCTCTTTACCGAGTAAGCGTTGAGAACGTGCAATGACGTCAATCATCGAATATTGGGCAACTGCACCAATGTGCCATGTTCCAGAGGGGTATGGAGGGGGTGTGTCAATAACAAAAATTTCCTTCCCACTGTCTGGGTTGAATGAATATCGCCTTGAATAAATCTCGGCGTCTTCCGAATGGGCTTCTTGAATGCGCTTCTCTAGGTCGATTGACCATCGTTTATCGTTTAATTTCGGGGCTGGCATGTGCCTCACCTGGCCCCACACACATGAACGATGCGGGTCCAAACAGCGCTGTGATGATTCACCTTTGAAACCAACGGGTGGTTTTTGGCTCTATTTTGTGAGTATGTAATTTGACCAAATAGAACGCAAACTATCGGTAAACATTTGAAGGTCTAGCAGTTACATTCACACAGGGGCGTAATTCTTGGTAGAAAAGAGTCAAAAAAAAGCCTCTAGAAATGACGGAAATTTGGGCTCGGCTGGTTCATCGAACTCCTCCGAAAACCAAGGGGTAAAGTCCGGTTTGTCATCGAAACTGTCAAACTTGAGTCGAACTGGTGCATCACGTCTTCAAAGTGGTGCAATCGACATGTCTGCACGTGTCAAAGATTTTGACTCGAAAACTGCGATTGATGCTGTTTTAGACGCACCTGTTCGCTTGAAGCGTGAATGGGAAGAATCAGGAGCAATAGGGGCAATTACTCGTTTCCCTTTAGCAACTGTAATCGTTTTTCTCGTTCTAACACTTTTCTTTGTCAGCCACTCCGGATTTTTTGATTTGTATTTGACTCAATTTGATGATGACCCGAATGAAACAGATCTGAATGTTAATGGTGATCTCGAAGTCTATCTTCCAGAAGGGAGTGAAGTTGGTAAATTGTTGGATTTAGTTGAAGAGGATTGGTCAACGAACGTCATGGTCGTTTACATCGAGCTCAATGATGGTAATTACAATATTACTGACCAAAGAATCCTTCAGGAAATCAGTTATGTGGAAAACACACTGAATCCCTGTATCTCTTCCTTTGTTTGTGAAAATCCTCAGAATTCGTCAAACCCCCTCACTGATGATGTCATCTATCTCTTGTCCATCTCAACAGTTCTCAAAGAAGTTAATTCCAGCGCTCCACGGATTCGTGAGGCATTCATCACAGAACTTGGCCAACTCGGCTGCGGTTTAGGTCAAGATGATTGCTTGTCTGCGCAGGCTGCTAGTTCGTTCAACGAACAGCTTGCTCTCACCGATGAACAATTCGGTGGAGGCTATGAAATACCTTCGCAAGCAACGATCAATCTCGTCATTAACGAAATGTATGAAGATGATGGCACACCAACACCGGGCCTCGACAAATTAGCACGAGACATTTCATGCGGGCCAACCGGTTGCAGTTTCGAAGGGGAGACAGATGTTCCTGATGGGACACTGGATCGAGCAATTATGGCAATTGCAGTCTCAGATACAGTCTCAGCAAAGGAAGTCATTCGTAAGACGACAGAGGACTTACAGAACATGAGCATGGATGAGCGTCCATGCTTATTCGATGCAAATGGTCAAGCAGTCGTTGAAGAAGGTATTTGCATATGGGGCGAACTCACTGAGGAACAAGAGGAAAGAGGCGTGAAAAGTTTCGGTCTTTCTATGACGCTAACCGGACCAGTTCCAATTACCAATGCAGTTACGGAAAGAACCTTCAACATGTTCTGGGACATTTTCCCTACGGCTATTGTTTTGGTAGCTTTAGGTCTGTTTGTCTTCCACTGCGATGTATTGCAGACGGGGCTTACAGGAATTCGCCCGTTGCAAGGAATGAAAGTTGTCACTATCGCAGGCCTACCAACGTTGTGTGCAGTATTTTGGACATTGGGAATCATTGGGTGGCTGAACTATGAAGTCACGATGACGGTGATTATCGTCGGTCCGATTTTATTGGCATTAGGGGTTTCTTATGGGCTTCACATTACCAACCGTTATGCTGAAGAAGCCGGTACGAAAAAAGAAAAGATTCGAGGAGCGCTTTCCTCCACTGGTAAAGCCGTCTTCTTGTCAGCGGTAACAACAGTCATTGGTTTCATCTCACTTGTATTCACTCCAATGGCCCCTATTCAAACAGTGGGAATTGCTCTATCGGGGGGTATAGTTGTCGTGTATGTTCTTACGATGTTCATGGTCCCAAACCTTACACTTTTGTTGGACTTAAGAAAACCAAAACATCCTCCACTGAAATTATTCGTTCGGATTGTCGATGTGCCAATGAAATACAATCGTACTGTCATCGGCTTTTTTGTTCTCCTAATTGTCATATCTGCGACATTTGGTCAAGCAAATGTAAAAGAAAACATCGACATGTTAGAAATGGCGCCATTTGATGAACCATCTGTTGAGTCAATGAAGACATACAGCGGTGATTTTAATTCAGGCCAACTCGGTATGGTTTTGGTTCAAGCGAATTTGACCGGTGATACTTCAATTGAAGTTTCACAACAAGACCCCGCTGAGAATTTACGGCAAATTGATACCCTTGAAAGTTTGTTGAATGAAGTTCCAGATACCTCTGCGGTATCTATTGTGTTCTTGATGAAGTCTTCCGGTATCGCTCCAACGGTTGCTTGCACAGGTTGCAGCGAATTTGTTCAGGGACTGCCTTTAGTCCCTCAAGACGTCAAGGATACCGCAGCAGTCTTACTTGACAGTTCTGTTTCCGGAGGTGCTTCGTTTTGGGATTTATTGACCTCTCCTGATGCGTATGGACTTCCCGCATCACGCCAAAGTGAAGTTTTCCTCCTCAATGTGTTTTATTCATCGATTACCGATGAGACACGGGGCATATTTATCAGCGAAAACTTCGATCGAAGCCTCATTTTGGTTGACATGCCATACCTTCCAGTCGCCGATACGATTGCGAGCGTCGAATCTATCGACCAACTCACATCGACTTTCGACGGGACTGAACCCGGAGATTACGCAACCAAATTGACAGGTGTTGCCCCTACAACTATTGAGGTAAATGAGTTGATTGTTGGCTCACAGTGGACATCGCTTGGATTTGCAGTTATCCTCACTTTGATCACACTTGCTATTGTGTTTAAGGATATCAAATATTCACTGCTAACAACCTCTCCTGTGATTGCGACTGTTGCTTTGCAGTGGCTTGTCATGTGGAGAATGGAAGTTGATTTATCGCTTGTAACGGTCATGATTGGGTCTATCTTGGTTGGCGTTGGCGTTGACTTTTCGATTCACATATCCAACCGTATACGCGAATTGGGTGGAGGCCTTGAGGCAATTCGGACCGCAGCAATCGGTACTGGGATGTCTTTGTTCGAGGCAGCAGTTGTAACAAGTTTAGGTATGTTCACTGCATACCAAATCCCAATTATCGCAATATCTCCGTTCATCACCGTTATTCTCATCTTACTCTGGGTCGCTGCTGCCAGCGCGCTGATTCTTTTACCGGCGATATTTGTTACGATGGAGAAGGCTGGAATGGGTGCTGTTGGCGGACGTTCTGCAATGGTTCGTCGGCTTGGACTTGGTCAGCAAAAGAAGCTCGATGTCGATGTATTGGATGCAGCATTAGTGGACGAAGTCATCGATGCTTGGTGAGCAACAATACAAAGAAGCCCCTTGTTGTGGGTTCAACATGGTCAACTATTGGCTGATGAAGTCTGAACCTCATGTCTATCCCTTTGAGCAACTCGTGGCGGACGGTTCCACACATTGGGATGGCGTACGTAATTACCAAGCACGCAATATGATGCGTGATGATATGAAAATGGGAGATTTAGTCTTGTTTTATCACTCGAATTTCAAGCCACCACACGTCGTTGGCGTTGCTCGAGTCTGTAAGGAGGGGTATCCAGACCATACTGCCCAAGATTCAAGTTCAAACTATTTCGACCCCAAAGCGACACCTGAAAACCCCCGATGGATGATGGTCGATATTGAAGCAGTCAAAGTTTTTGAAAAAATCGTTCCATTAGATGAAGTTCGTAATAACCCCGCCTGTGAAGATATGCTCCTCATTCGCAAAGGCCAACGACTCTCTGTTCAACCCGTTGAGGAATCAGATTTCGATATCGTTCTTGCAATGGGTGGCCTTTCCCGTCATCAACTTGAATGATGTCAAACTTCAAATGCGTTTTTGACTAGCATTGGTTGTTGCAATGTCGAATGAACAGATTCCAGTCGCTACTCGAGCATCGAGCATTGAGTATGCAATACGTGATGTCGTAGTTCCAGCAACTGCTCTTGAGGCTCAAGGTCATCAAATCTTGAAACTTAACATTGGAGACCCGATTGCCTATCCGGGTTTACCAACTCCTTCTCACATGGTTGATGCATATGTCGAAGCATTACAGAGTGGGCGTAATGGGTATTCTCCCTCGTATGGCATACCCGAGCTTCGTGATGCAATTGCCAAAGATGAGCGCAGAAAAGGATGGGAAGCTCAAGGTTCAGATGTTTATGTGTGTCATGGAGTTACAGAAGCTTTGCAGATTCTTTTCGCATCAGTGCTTTCTGCTGGCGATACTGTTCTAGCACCAGGTCCTCATTACCCTCCATATATGGCGTATCCACAAATGTATGGCGCACACACTGTTGAATACAAACTGCGGCCTGATGATGGCTGGAAACTCGATTTAGATGACATTGAATCAAAAATGGATGCTTCAGTTCGTCTTCTAGTATTGATTAACCCAAATAATCCATGTGGCAGCGTTGCTGGTGAAGAAGAAATCACTCAACTCCTTTCCATTGCTCGTAAGTGGCCAAATTGCATGATTGTTGCAGATGAAATATATGATGGACTTGATTTTACTGGTATGCAAAAAAGTGTAGCAAGTCTATCAACAGATGTCCCAGTATTTACACTCAACGGGGTCTCGAAAGTCTACTATGCCCCAGGTTGGAGAATTGGTTATATGGCAATTCATGACCCTACTCGCCGATTATTGAATGTACGCGACGGCATTGAACGGATGTTACGTTCACGACTTTGTGCTTCGACACCTGCTCAACTTGGATACCTTGCGGGTCTTGAATCCGACCGTTCTTGGATGCATGGATATTCTGACAAAGTTGTTCGACAACGAGATGTATGTATCGAACGCATTTCTGAGATAGAAGGCTTAGAAGTTCAATCTTCAGGCGGCGCATTCTACATGTTTGTTCGATTGACTGACCCTAAATGGGCGAATGATGACAAACAATTTGTTTTGGATTTGTTGCATGAGGAGCATGTTTTGGTTGTTCATGGAAGCGGATTCTCACCAACTTTAGGCAAGGGACATTTCCGTCTCGTGTATCTTCCAAATGTCGATGTCCTCAATGATGCCTTTGATCGAATCGAATCGTTTTTACTTCGCCATCGCTCAACTGATTGAGTTGTTTTCGTCGATGCCTTGATGACTTAGTGCACTGTCGAGTAAAATATGCGCAAGACGGATGTAAGACTCCGTATACTACTTTTATCATCTCTGCTGGCCTTATTTTTCGTCCGACCAGTGTCTGCAAATGAAATTGCTGATCTCGACCAATTGAAGGCTGAATATTTCCTACCGATTGTTGTTGCTTTTGCAATTGCAATACCGGTTTGGAAGATATTTATACCGAATCAACTTGCAAATCTTCAAGTTGCATTTGAGATTGATGATGACCTTTACGAAGTTCACAAAATTACCGGGAGTGTAGCTGATGCTCGCACGCTCCTACGACAAGGCTCTGTTGGATACGGAATAACGCTCTACATGATGGGCATGACTGGAATTTTGATTCTCATTATGGAATTATTGTTCGATCCGGAAATTTATTTCCAGCCAAGTCTTATCGCAACTGGAATCTTAATCACAATACCAGTCTTCATTTCTCCATGGGAAACGCTGAATGCTCAGTTATTAGGGATGAGCAAAGAAAAACTGAAGACTCGAAGGTTAACGAACCTCATACGTAGATTAACGACACTTTCCATTCTAATCGGTGCTACGATTGCAACTTTGCTGTATGGTATTCAGAGCAGTCCCGACAATCTTCTTTCACCAATTTGGCTTGCTGCTGGAATGCTCACTTTCATGTCTCCTACAATCATGGCTTATGGCCGTATTATGGGCGCTTCCTGGAACATGTTGATTATCAATAAATGGCGGACTTCAAACGGACGTCCGAACCCTATTGACCCGGACAAACCCGGATTTCTGAACCGTCTGTTCTCACTTCTCTTAGTGATGTTCTTAATCACCATGCCACTCACTGCACTGAACGGTATTGTAACTGTTTTCTATGTGCTTTTTAATCAACCAGATAATGCGACTGAAGTGTTGAACTTTGGTGGAATTATTGGCCATTCTATCTACCAACGAATCGATCTTATCTCAGAATTGTTATTCCACTGGCAATTCATCAAAGCCTTACCTCAATTTTTATCTCTTTATCTTTCACTTAATATCGCAATTGTTGGGCTTGCGTTCATTTTTGAATTGACTCGAAACTTGATTCTTGGTGGTCAGACATTTGGTGGACTCTTTGGTGTGACGCTTGATTCACCTCGTGAGATTCGGACAGAAGTTAAAGCTCAAACACGTCAGTTGACATTCGCCTTTGCAGGCTTTTCAGGCTATACAGTGCTGTTGCTAGTTTTGGTTTGTTACAAAGAATTCGGGGAATTGATGCCATTCACCGACATTCTTGAAAAAAATGGATTTGATGAAGGAAACAGATTGTTGACTACATGGATGTTCATCGCCTTCGGTCAAGCAGTCTTTTTGTTTACTTGGTTGCTTTCAATCATCCGCTATTCACCTCTTCTCAAACTGCGTTTCGATCTTAATCCCGATGAACGTCGGGAAGGTGCCGTCAAATTTGCTGGTGGAGATTGGATGCGAGAACTGGTCGATGATGCGGCAATCAATGAAGACCTCGATGCATTGATACAATTCCAAAGGCGATCGATTGAGGGAGATTCTGCCCTTGTCCGCCATGAAAAAGCCCGTGCTCACATGTGGGAACTTGCGCTACGCGGTTTGTGGCCCAAGGCGATTGAAGAAGCTCGAAAAGTGCTGGCTCAGGCAGGTGGAGAAGACGATGTGGCTCGAATGATTATCGCAGTAGGATACATGGCATCACGAAGACTGGATGCTGCACGTGAAGCTCTCCACGGTCTGCAACAGCCTGAGGGCTATGATGAACCTGAACTTTTGGCTTTCGTTTGTGAATGGCTTGATCCATGGCAAGGCATGGTTACGGAGGATGACTTCTGGGACTGGGAGAACAATTCTTGTATCGATCATCTCCAAGCATTGATGCGAATGCTTCGTGGATGGCAACCGAGTCCGAGCGACGAAACGATTCACAACGACCGTTTGACACATGTTGCTCAACTCTCGATGATTTCTCTCATGCGTGCACAACGTAAGCACGATGATGCTCTCGAACTTTCGCTTAAATTGGTTCGTGAGGAACCAACAGGAGTTCGACCCCGTATTGCTGCTTCTCTCTGCCTTGTTGACAAAGGTGATTGGCACAGTGCCCGCTCTATCTTAGCCGAATTAAAGGAAAGTGACCCCCAAGACCCACGTGTTTTAGCATTGAGCAGTATTCTTGGCCAAGTTGTTGACGAAAATGAGATGGAAGTATCTCTCGCCGTTGGTGAAGGAAAGAAAATGAGAAAGTGGATAAATTTAGCACCAGTTAATGCAATTGCTGGACTTATGGTCAGAGGTGGGATGGATGAAGCAATTAATGCAAATGTCCTCATTGCATCACATGAGGCTACGCGTAGAGGAATGCCTCCAATTTATCGAGCAAGCACGTTAAACTCCATATTCCAATTTCTGGTATTAATTCCAACTTGGATAGTTCTCGGAATCTATGTTTCTCAAGAAGTAGGTCAAGCCCAAGGAATTCTTGTTGTCATCACTTTGTTTATGATTCAGTTTGGTGGGAGGCGCTTCTCTCGACAGCAGCAACGTGTTATCAAGCATCGAGACCAAAAGGCTTTGATTGCTTATTCAAAGAGGATGAAGAGATTCAAAGTCCAACCGGAACGAGAAAATATTCCTGTTGGAACCCATTTGCTACTTTCCGGAATGTTGGTCACCGTAAACGGTGTTGTTCTTGATGTAGGACTTCCCGGATGGATGACGCAACGTTTGCCACGTGACTCGGAGAAGTCCGTCAAAGCCCGCCTAAAGCGGCAGGCGAAATCAATGGCGAAATCTCGTCCTCCAAGATTACAACCACTTGGTGAAGGCTGGTGGTTGAAGCGTCCGAAAGAAGATGGAGCTGATGTCCCAGTTTTGGAACGACTCATTGGTGCTGTCGCATACAGGGGACGCCCGCAATACATCCAGAAGAAGTCAGGCAAAGTCTCGAAGGGGACATCATCATCACGCCCCTCTCCTCGTTCAGTTTCTGAAATCAATCTAGACAAGCGTGGTATTCCTACAAACACCCGTGTTTCGGAACGTGCGAAACGCCGACCTCCTGTTAGTTCTAATGTGAATGTGGGAAGTAAAGCAACAGGGCCAAATGTTCGCCCTTCAAGCACTCGTAACGCATCAAATAATGATGATGGTGATTATATCTCATTTGATTGACCATTCAATCTCATCAATGAGTTCAAAGACCGACTTAACAAACATCATTTATGCAGCGTGAACGCGGTACATGGTCACCTAGCCAATCAACTCTCTCAAAAGCACATGCAGTTCTTGAAGCTACATCAGCAAGTGGTGAACTTTACCGCCATGGGCTCGGTATGATTGCATCTGAAAACATAGTTTCTCCAATGGTTCAAAAAATAGTATCGAGTGACCTTCACGGTAGATATGCCGAGGGATTACCAGGTAAACGATATTACCAAGGATGCAATGATTTTGATACAATTGAAAGTCTTGGTATTGAATTGGCTCAAAAAGTGTTCAATGCCCCTTTTGCAAACATCCAATCTGTCTCAGGAACCGTATCCAACATTGGGGCATTGAAAGCATTAGCAAAGCCTGGGGATAAAATCACAGCAGTGTCAACCGCAGATGGGGGTCACATTTCTCACGCCCGAATGGGTGCTGTTGGTCTTCGAGACCTTGATTTATCGACATACCCTTGGAATGAAGAACGAATGGAACCCGACATTGATGGAGCGTGTTCGCTCATAAGGGAATTGAAACCGAAGGTCGCTCTAGTTGGCCAATCTGTTTTTTTGTTCCCAACCCCTCTTCGCGAAATTGCGGATGCTGCTCATGAAGTTGGAGCATCAGTCATGTATGATGGTGCTCACGTATTGGGCTTAATTGCTGGCGGTTGTTTCCAAGATCCTCTTCGCGAAGGTGCTGACCTGATGACGGGTTCCTCTCACAAAACGTTCCCCGGCCCCCAAGGCGGTTTCCTCCTCTCTTCAAGTGAAGATTCATCGTTTCAACGTAAATTGAATACTGCTATTTTCCCAGGCGTTTGTTCATCTTATCACCTTCACCACGTTGCAGGAAAGGTCGTTGCATTGGCCGAATTTGAAGAATATGGGGCTGCATATGCACACGACATAGTAAAAAATGCACAAGCCTTTGCTTCAGCTATGGCCGCAGAAGGATTTGATGTACTCGCCGAATCTCGTGGCTATACCGCATCCCATCAAGTTCTAACGCGTCACGGTGATACAGATTCTGGAGCAGGTGCTAAAGCTGCGCAATTGCTTGAAGACGCTGGCATTATTACGAACATGAACATGCTCCCAGGTGATACCAAAGCATTGACGCCTTCGGGACTTCGTCTTGGCGTTCAAGAACTGACTCGTGTCGGGATGGGACCTCTTGAGATGCAAGAAGTCGCCAAATTATACTCTCGAGTTCTCATTCATTCTGAAAATCCAAATGCAGTGAAGAAAGACGTGGCACATCTCAAGTCGAATTTCCAAACGATTCGATATTGTTTCAATGAGGAAAATGCGAACGGATATCCCTTCTGAGGCGATACAATGCTTCCAGAAGAAGACTCTCATTCTTCAGGTAAAGTACTCACTTCAATCCAAAAGGAATTTGCGATTCATGGAGATGGCTCTCTTCGGAATTCATACGGACAGTGCTTTTTTGTTTGGAAAGTTGTAGATTTTCAGCGTTGGTGGTTGTCATTTGAAGCACATGCCGGTATCCCACTTGGCCGTAAGTTGATGAATGCAGCTACAGATGAAGAAGAATACCAGTTGGATCAATGTTCACTCCTCGTAACGGGGTGGTTCATGAAGAAAAGGCGAATACATTCAGCCTTGTTTAATCGGTGGCAGAACATGGGATGGGGGCAGTATGTCATGAATTCCGATACCGTTTTTTCATATCTCCTCGCACCTGTAGTCAGTGGGTTCGCTCTCGCAGCAAATGAGGGGGCTACATTCCAAAGGAAAAAAATACAGTGGCGACAAATATCGAATGTTCAAATTCAACTCGAGACAAATGATGATGTTCGGTCTATCTCTCTAGCCCCCTCTCCACCTCAATTTCCCTGGGATTCGAATGCCTCCGCGAGGGCAATACAGCGTAGCGTAGAACTCGATTTCCAACTCGTTGAATACGGCTGGACCTCATCCGGTGAGCGTTCGTTCTTCTTGCCATCAGGTCTTTTTCAGAGATTGTTCAAGTCAGTTCAAATGCAAGGTCTGGTTCTGCGGCCTGATATTTTGGATAAATGGGAATTTAAGGGTATTTCTGGACCTGAAACTACAACGCCACTTATCCTTGCAGCACTTGCGGTTGACGAAATGATTTCGCTAAGTGAGAGGCCGATTTACATTCAAGATTTAGGCAGTTGGGAGCAACTAGTGAATGCATACTTGAAGCCATTTGGATATGGCTCGTTCATCAATTCATCATCACTTGACGAACAGGGTGGCGTGGAATTCCTTCTTCAACCCTCACCAATTCTTCCATTTACCATTGGGTTTCTTGTTGCATTCTGGCAAAGGGGAATCGGTCGAAAAGCAAGGGTTTGCATTGATATTGGTGATGAAACATGTGTTTGTCAAATCACCTCTTTCCTCTCGTATTCTTCGTAATTTTAACGGTATATTCGGTTCTGTTATGCCATCGGAGATAAAACATCTAGAGTTAAGGTCTATAACCGAAATACCAAGTCGCTAATTTTGCACAGATGTGCACGGTGTTCAAAATGTCTCTAAGTCACAATCAAATGGCCTATGCTGCAATCATCTCTACGTTGATTTTTGGCTCTCTGTTCGTCGGTTTTTCGGGTTATTTCCAAACAAGTGAATCCATTGGCGGTTTCGAAAGTGCCGCTGAAGAAGATTTGATTGGGTCTGGAATCTCTATTAGTGCTGCAACTGATTCTGACGGTGACGGATTATCAGATTTACTTGAAGCAACCCAATATGGAACGGATCCACAACTGCCGGATACCGATTTTGATGGAATGAGTGATGGTTGGGAAGTCGACCACGGATTGAATCCTCTTGACAACGGCGAATCTGAAGATTTACTTCAAGACCCTTCGCAAGCGGACGAAACTGATGATGCGAATATCGAAAACGAAACAGACTCATGGCCTGACCCTTCTCAAGGTCCAAATGGTGACCCGGATAATGACGGACTTACGAATCAAGCTGAGCAAGAACTCGGCACCGACCCACAGAGGGCTGACACCGATAATGATAATCTCAACGACCTTTGGGAATCAATGTACACACGAACCGTCCAAACTCCTGGTGGCGATGTAACCCTCTTTGACCCCCTCAGCGGTAATTGGGATTGTCTTCTTCTCGACCAAGCAATGGAAGATACGTTGACGACCTTCTATGACTCAGATGACACCTTGCCATCCTGGGATGAGTTAGCCAATGCAATGGGTTCCCACTCATGCGACATGATTCTTGATACGGACGAAGATGGCCTTCCAAATTTCCTTGAAGCAACATATGGCACAAATCCAACTTCACGAGACTCAGACATGGATTTGCTTGACGACATTGTAGAAATAGGAAACCTCACTGCTACACTTCTAACTGGTGTTGGTGAGAACTGTAACGTCCCTCTACTCGACCCGATTATCCGTTCTTCACCTTTTGCTGGTGTTGATAATTCTTGGTTCCTCATGGACATGGACAATGATGGACTTCTCAATGGTCCATCCGACTGGGATACAGATGGTGATGGAATGCCAGATGGATTTGAATTCTGTTATTCAAACGTAAACGACCACCCGTTGAACGACATCTCGAAAGTTTTGAACCCAGCAAACGCATCCGACGGTTACGGTGATTGGGATGAGGATGGGCTCAATAACTTTGAAGAATACCAAGTAGCCAATCTTTTTGGTCCTACCAATTTCACATCTCCATGGAGACTCGATACCGACCTTGATGGAATGCCAGATGGGTGGGAATCGACAAATGGCCTTCACCCACGTGATGGTGCAAACGGAAACTTAGATCCAGACCACGATGGCTGGGATGTTGACGGAGATGGTGGTGTTTACTACACAACCCTTGATTCAACCACAATTGTAATCGGCATAGACGTTTTACAAGACCAGTGGGTCGAAGCAAATGCAACTGTAGCACGAGGTCAAATTACTCTTGCTGGTGGTCAAAAGCAAACCATTGCTATGCTCGCTCCAGTTTCAGGCTATGTCTACCAAATCAATGTGGCAGTCGGCCAATCTGTTGAATCACGTCTGTTCAAATGGATGGAAGTCGTTGAGCCAGAAGAACAATTTACCAATCTAATGGAATACAATGCTCGTGACCGTGACGGAGATGGAATTATCGACGGTCGTTCAACAGACCCGCTCAATTCCGACACAGATGGTGATGGACTCCTTGATGGAATCGAAGTCATGGGTTGGGAAATATTAGTTGTTAACAACGGTGTCATCAAGACTTGGGTCACATCTGATCCTGGACTCTTTGATACTGACGAAGACGGCCTTTCAGACTACGACGAATTTGCAAATGTATGTGCAGGTGGTTCAAACGCTTCAAATCCTGATACAGATGGTGATGGTGAACTTGATCAAACCGAGGCATTGACAGGATATTCGTGGGAAGGTGTGGCTTACTTCACCAGCCCCTGCATGTTTGACACCGACAATGATGGACTTGAAGATGGTGAAGAAGTCATAGCTGGAAAGGATAATTTCCTCACGCACGCTAACAACTCTGACACCGATAACGACAGTCTTCTTGACGGCAATGAAGTTCTTTTCGTACCACGCCCATACCAAAACCCGACAAATCCATTGCTCAACGATACTGATTCAGATGGGATGCTTGATGGCTGGGAAATGCAAGTCAAGTCTACTGAGGATAATACCAACTCACACAGTTTGTGGGTGGCTACTTCTTCTTGGCAACGCCCTGGTTGTGTATCTTCTCAGAACAACGATTGCAGCATGGAAGCAGGCGGCTATGTTTGGCAAAACAATCTTGGTGGTTTCGTCAATGAGAAGAAATATAGTGTCTCAGAGATGAATCTAACTGGCTTTGTCGTTCCTCTGAATGATTTCTGTAATTGTAACGGACGATGGGCGCTTGACCCTTCACTTGATTCACTGAAAGATGATACTTTTGACATCGACAATGACTCTCTTGCAAACGGCGCTGAGGCACCTGATAAATGGAATACAAATCCTGTTGATGACGACACGGATTCTGACAATCTTCCTGATGGTTGGGAAGTCTATTACTCAGGACTTGCTCTCGAGAATGGTTTGGTCGATAACGGCAGTACTGATGCATTTGGAGCTCGCGGAGTGATGGACCCTTCTATGCCAGACAGTGACTTGGATGGGATTATGGATGGCGAAGAAGACCCGGACAATGATGGATTGAATCGGTCCGGACTGATCAAAAAGTATTGTTCTGGTTACAATGATACGACCAATTCGGATTGTAATATCGACCCTGATACACCAGATGGTAAGCGATTTTATGATAACCTTGAGAACTATACCAACTTTGAAGAAAAGCAAAATGGAACGAATCCAATTACGAACGATACCGACAGTGACGGATGGAATGACGGGCCTGAGGTGTATTATCAAGACCATGACGATGATGGTATGGCAACTGGCTGGGAATACCACTTCCAGTTCGATCCATTCGACCCTGCAGACCGCATGATCGATACCGATGGTGACGGTCACGTCAATTACTGTGAATTCAAATGGGACACAAACCCAAGAAACCCTACCAGTTTCCCTGGCCAGGGTGAATTGTGTGACCCATTTGCCCAATGATTCAGGCATTATTCCAAGCATATCGTCCGAACATTGATGTTGGTTGATGGTGAGTTGAAATCATGGGAGACCCAAAGCGATACGTTCTGTTCGTTTTGATTTGCCTCGTTTTGCCAGTTCTTCCGTTGTCTCACGCATCGGCTCTTCCTTCTAAAAACGATACTGAACCCTCAATTTTTCAAGAGAACGGCATTACCTTCACCCATACGCTCTATCTCAACGGCAGCTCAACCCATTCGCTGGTTGAATACCAATGGGTGTTGGTTTCGCTGGACCGACCACACTCGCCGCTTGATTCCGGAAAACTCACTTCAGTTACGGCAGTTAGCGATGGACTTTGGGATTGGGAGTTAGAAGTCAATATATCAACATATGACTGTACCTGTAAGATACTCTTGTCGAATCTGAATTCAAACAATCATCATCCCCATGCTTCGATAGTGGTTTACCTCGGCTCTGAAAACCATCGACCTCACATTCTCCCTATATCCGCAATTGGTGGCCAAAATATCGATAAGCCACATTACCTTCTCTCCGATTCCAATCTTCTTGTCGAAATACCGCTCATAGTTCAATCATCTGGTAGCCAAGAGGCATTTGTGAACATGGGAGTCTGTCCTGCACCCAATGGAATTTGTCTAAGCGAAATGGTTGATTTCGGTTTCTTCAATTCGAGTTTGCTTAATGGTGCTCTGGTTCTTGAGTTTGATCGATTGAGTATGAATTTGGATGACGGATTTTGGTTGTTTAACATCACTATTTCGGATGCTTTGTTACGATCTTCGAACACCGAGCGCTTTTTGATTCTCATCGACCAAAACCTGCCTTCAGTTACTTTGTCATGTGATGTAGATTCAACAGAATCATCTGTTTCTTCGTCGGAGACGACTTCGATTATTCTTCCAGTGGACGAGAATTCTCCAATTTCGTTCTCAGCGACTGTGGACGATGGTTATGTTGGCGGTGAAAATATTCTAACTTGGACCCTTGTGCTGCCCGATGGTTCACGCCGCGCCCTCCATGAAAGCGAGCAGGTATCGCCAACTCTCATTTCTCTCAACCCTGATTTCCCAGGAACATGGACTGTAGAACTTCTTGTTAGAGATACCGTTGGTTGGCTGTCTCATTCCTCAATCGATTTTACTGTTGAAAATAGGGCGCCAGTCGCACTACTGGAACTTGACTCTTTTGTCGTTAATGATGGGGCAACTGTTTCCCTTTCAAGCGGAGAATCATGGGAACTCAACAGTAGTCAAAGTTCGGATACTGCGAATGATCACTTAGGACTCATCCACACATGGTATGTGAATGGCAATACACATGTGACTGGTAAGCAGACTCTTTCCTCGTCAGACTTCACAGGCACTGGGACTTATGAGATTCTTCTCGTTGTTGAAGACGATAATGGTGCGACGAGTGAAGTTTCATTTCAGGTACAGATTTCCGAATCTATTGAGTCCGATACTCTGAGTTCACAACTCATTTTTGCCTCAATATCCATTCTTTTGTTCCTCTCATTATCTGTTGGATACATTGTCGCCTCTTCGCGAAAGCAGTCAAATCAAACAAGCGTTCCGAAGTGGATTTCAAACGATTCTTCTTTGAATGATGGCGAGAACAACAGATAAGACTGTATTGTTTCCAATGCAATTATTGAATACTGTAGAACGGTTGGGATTAACATGAACGAAGCAGCAATGCGTCACATCGGACCCCAACCTTCGGCCATTTCACAGGATGAGTTCAAGGCACGTCAAAACCGACTTACTTCTCAACTCAGGCCTGATGATGTTCTCATCTTGTGTGCTGCTGAAGAAGCGACTCATTCCAACGATGTTCACTATCCTTACAGAACCATGAGCGATATGCTGTATTTTGTAGGATGGAGTGAGCCGGAAGCAGTTTTTTGTCTACGTTGTGTTGATGGTTCTTGGAAATCATCTCTGTTTGTTCAACCAAAAGACACACTCAAGGAAATTTGGGAGGGGCGTAGACCTGGTGTTGAAGGTGCATTAGCTAAATGGCCTATCGACGAGGCGCATTCAATCGATGAAATGAGGGATGTTCTTTCATCATACATCGATTCATCCCACAGAATTTTGTTAAGAACCGGTGTTCGCGACGATGTGGATGGCTTGATACGTCTTGCGATAGACCGACGTGACCGTGCTCGCCAACATTTTGGCAGCGGCCCAGTTTCTATCGAAGACCCAAGTGCACGAATCGCTGAACTACGTCTAAGAAAATCTTCTGCTGAAATTAAACAAATGCGCTTTGCATCAGATGTCAGCAGTTATGCTCACATTGCTGCTATGCGACATTCTAAACCTGGCCGAATGGAGTATCAGTTTCAATCCACCATTGAGGGGTTCTTTGTCTACGCTGGGACGTCTGGATGGGCTTACCCATCAATTGTCGGTTGTGGAGATAATGCAACGGTTCTTCATTACAAGGTCAATGACGACGTTTGCGAAGACGGTGAGGTTATTTTGATTGATGCTGGTGCTGAATATCGTGGTTATGCTGCAGATATAACACGTTCATGGCCGATTAACGGTAAATTTACCGAGGCTCAAAAAGAGATTTACCAACTGGTTTTGGATGCCCAGTTGGCAGCGATTGATTGTTGCCGTGTTGGACAACCTTACACAGCACCACATGAGGCAGCTCGAAGAGTGCTCGCAGAAGGTCTCATCAATTTGGGAATTATTGAGCAAAGTCTTGATGAGGCTCTCGATACTGAAAACGGAGATCTTCGAAAGTGGTATATGCACAATACAAGTCATTGGATTGGACTTGATGTTCATGATGTTGGAATCTACAAACCAAACGGAGAACCGCGACTGCTTGAAGAAGGAATGTGTCTTACAGTGGAACCTGGATTATATTTCGGTGCTTGGCGGCCTGATGTTGACTGTCCCGAGCGATATGCAAATTTGGGAATCCGAATTGAGGATGATGTTCTCGTTACTTCGAGCGAACCCGATGTGCTTACATCTGCGTGTCCGAAAACAATTGAAGAGATAGAGTCAATTACTGGAAAATCTTTCTGAAGTGATTACATGGGATGGGAATTAATTCTCGAGCGACAAGCCTCGTGGCAATCTGCGTACTACCTTGAGTATCGTCTCTCTGAGGAGGAGGCTGTAGAACTGTACACAAACGCTCCTCTCCACCAATTGATGAGTGCTGCTCTTCAAAGGCGCAATGCAATGCATGGGACCGAGAAAGTCACATATCTCATCGATAGAAATATCAATTACACGAATGTCTGTACAATTAATTGTCAATTTTGTTCCTTCTACCGCCCACCAGGCCATGAAGAGACCTATACTCAAACAACTGACGAGATTTCTCAACGCATACGAGAACTTGAAGATATTGAAGGTGTTCGAATTTTGATGCAAGGGGGCGTCAATCCTGATTTAGAATTTGAATGGTATGAAAATTTGATTCGCGAATTAACTACTCGTCATCCTACAATTGCAATAGATTGTTTCAGTCCTATTGAAATTGAAGGAATTGCCGAAGTGAGCGGTCTATCCACTCTTGAAGTATTGACACGTTTGAAGGCTGCAGGAATGCATGGTTTACCAGGAGGCGGAGCAGAAATGCTTGTCGAGAAAGTTCGAAAAGACGTTTCTCCAAAAAAGGGTTCACCAGTAAACTGGTTACGTGTAATGGAAGAAGCTCAATCTCTTGGCCTCACAACAAGTGCGACCAACGTTATTGGATTTGGAGAGTCTTTGGAACAACGCGTCGAACACATGCGGCGAATTAGGGATCTACAAGACCGTTCTCTTGAACAACATTCGAAAGGATTCACATCTTTCATTGCATGGCCTGTCCAACTTGAAGTCAACAGTTTCGGCCGGCGTAACCGAGGACAAAACAAAGTGGAATTGGGTTCAGGTTCAACAGAGTATCTTCGCCACGTCGCAGTATCAAGGTTGTTCCTTGATAGTGTCCCAAGTATTCAGTCTTCTTGGCCTACGATGGGGATTAAGACGGCACAACTTGCCCTCTTTGGTGGTGCAAATGATGTTGGCTCGACCATGATGGAGGAGAATGTCGTTTCTGCATCTGGAACAACAAAGTTTCAAGCATCAGAGCGAGAGTTGCAAGACGTAATTTTACGCGCTGGCTTCGTCCCTCAACGGCGTGATAGCAACTATGTATTCCTTGAAACCCCACTCAAGGGCACACCCGCAAAAGAGCTCAAATCTCCGCCGCCAATGCAAGTCTGAGACTTGCCTATGTTGTAGCGTTGTAATATACAACCCAAATTTCAGCGTGAATGTTACGCTGCCCGTTTCCAATTCCATCTGATGGAACATACTCCTGGCCATTGAAGAGCCCTCTATATGTGAGGTGGTTAACTCCTCCGTTCAAATCGCTCCAACTGGTGATGTCATACTTCCACTGCTTCACATCTTGACCAGCGCACCATCCGGCTCTTCCAAATGGCCACGAGCCAAATTGATTGGCGACTACCCCATTGCGGACTTCATTTTCACAGCCTTCGCTTGAGGAGACAATTGGGTGCCATTCATACGTGGTAAATCCATTGAGTGAGTAGTGATGCTGATGGTCACAAAATTCAGCACAATTGGCATTATCTTGGCCAAATCCATGTCCCGTAATTGTTGCTACAATCTCAACTTTGTCAGCCCACTGCGGAACGGTAAAATTAAGATCACGAGTATATTTGGAAAGGTCATTATAGGTTCCATCAAATTGTCCTCCAGTGAATGCGAAGTCTGCATCTTGACCTCTCAATCCACTGTTCCAATTACTTAGCAAAAAGGTAACAGTGAGGTCACCTTTGTTCGCCCCCCTATATTTGAAAGTGCGATTATCATTGTTTTCAAGCATGAATAAGTATGGGGAAATATCTGTCAACCATTTCCCCTCTCGCCCATATGTTGTAATCCAACGCATGTATTCAGTGCCACATGAAGAGGCATTATCTCGATCACATATTCGTAAGTTCGCTTCATAATCCCACTCATGACAACCGCCCGTAGATCCATCGCTTTTTTGATGTCTGTTCGAACGTTCATCACAGGCATGTTCGTGGTAGACTTCCAGCGTATCATAATCCGTTAGGTTGCTTGGGAAGAGTGCGGTTGTTGTGGACGTAAAACCGCCGCCCCAACCACCGGGGTGTCTGAAAAAGTCGAGCGCCGTAATTTCTTCAACACTTGAATCATGTCTACGAATTTCAACGGGGAACTCAGCATTCCACTGGTGTGGTTCGTGAATGAGGTGCATCGGGTCATTGTTCGAACTTGTCCAGGCATAGAGCGAACCAGTTTCACGAGCCAATTGAAATCTGTCAATGCCCATATACATTGGAGAATTGAAACTGGAAATCATCTGTCCAAGACCACCCGAGATGCTACTGGCTCTCTGGTCTATGTAGTGTATTCTGCCGTCCCATTTTGACTCTTCATTGGGATTCAAGGCATTCTGCACTGCTGCTTTTCGATTTACGATATCTGTGTGATAGGTTGAATCAAACGAGCCGAAAAACAGGTGTACATTATCAGGTAATCCTCGAATGAAAGGGCCGGGACTTTGCCCCCAAGTTCCAGCATTCGAATTACCGCTTGAATCTGTATATTTGAACAAAAAGTAGTAGACGTCATGGCCAGTCCACTCTTGTTGGAAATAGAAGGTTCCATCTAATGTTGGGACTGAAAATTGAGGAACAACTTGCATTGGACCTGTTACGGAAGAGCCACTTGTCCATGGAACGGGTAGTTGAAGGACAGCACAGCCTTGCGAATCAATAGTCCACCTTTCCGGAGAGTCGGGACAGATGTCAACGTTTGCAAATACGCCATCATTATCGATGTCAGCACACCCCAGGGCATTCACAGCTAGTCCCTCCGGCGTCCCTTCACACTGGTCCGTGGCATCATTGATCCCGTCATTGTCGGTATCTCGCTGTGTTGCAGAGCATCCCACTTCATTCACAACGGTAGCATTGAGCGGTGTCCTCGGGCATTCATCGAGTAGAGAGCCTGTTGCGTTAACGTCATCGACGCCATCATTATCATCATCTTCATCCTCAAGTTCATCTCCACATCCATCGCCATCATAATCCGAGAATTGGTCCCGAACCCAATTGATTAAGCCCTTAGGGCATGCATCTTGGATGTCGATGAGTCCATCGTTATCATCATCATCGTCTTCATCCAAGTCTGAACATCCATCAGCATCCCAGTCACTGAACGAGCTCGATGCCCAATTGAGGAAACCGTATGAACAGTCGTCATCATTATCAGGGATTCCATCATTATCATCGTCATCATCTTCATCCGCATCGTGGCAACCATCAGAATCGTAGTCGGCATCAGGTGTACTTACCCAACCAAATGATGTACCGCATCGGTCGAAATCATCAATGACCCCGTCATTATCGTCATCTGGGTCTTCTTGAAGGTCATGGCATCCGTCATTATCTTGGTCGCTGGCAACTGTCGATGTCCATCCATCTGTCGCTCCGTATCCACTTGGACATTGATCATTTTCATCCAATATGCCATCACCATCAGTATCATCTCCAGCATTTTCAATAAATATTTGAGTAGTCACCGTATCAGTCTTTTTGTTGAATTCTCCGCATTCGACAACACTTACAATCTCCAATGAGCCCGAACTTTCACTTAAATCGAGAAGTATCTTCCATGAACCATCATCGTTAAAATTGGCAGTCACACTCGTTTCCTCGAGGAAGGAGGCTTGCAATACACATGTGGAGAGTGAAGTATGGATGACAGTTCCTTCTAACCATATAACCGATTGTTGCTCAAGTGAGAGTAGAACCGGTGCAACTAAGATTGGAGCATCTTCATTTGGTGCTACAATAGAAACAGTGTGTGTAAGGTCAGATTGTATTGGTTCTTGAAATTGTGAATCCCCAGTTGTCTTGAACGCTAGTTGAATCGTGTAATTTCCGAGGTTTTCTGGAATAAAAGACAACTGATATCCAAATGAGTTTGGCTCTAAAATATATTCAGTGAGCCGTGAGATTTGTGGGGTAATTATTGTCGGCTCGAGAACCCAATTGTCCCCTTCACTCTCAACCAATACCGACAACTGAACGGGGGTCCCATCGAGTGGAAGCACCTCTGGTGTGAGCCCCCAGGATGCAGATAATTGAACGGTGTTTTGATCGAACTCTTGGATGATAGTCTCCTTTTCATCCTCATTTGAAACCCCTAAGCAACCAGACAAAACCAGCAAACTTGTGAGCATGATGGCTGACAAAGACCTCTTGTGCATGAAGAAATGAGGCCTCAGCCGAGACTTGAATGTGTTGCATGAATCAGACTGAATCAGATTCAGTTCTTCCATCATTTATTGGGAGTTGTTCAATTGTTGAGTTGTGCTTTGAGTGAGCAACAGGCAAAGGAAGTGCCCACAACAAGGGGCCACCCTTCTTCCGCTGTATTCGAACAATGATTTCCCAATGAATACGAATCAATGGAGTTGATACCGTTCCGGGCCAGTTTGATTTCGGTGGCTCAAGAATTATTTTTCCATTCGAAATCTGACTCTTACCACCGCGTTCCATAACACGCATTGGTCGTAAAAATAATCCACCCTCTACCTCATGATGTTCCATTGGGGCTTCTTCGCCACCGCCGGTGCCATCATCTAACCCGATTTCCCAGTGATGAGGTAATTCCGTTGTTAAGCCAGGTGGTGGCTGTTTTGATTCTGCTCGATTAAGTGCACGAAATACTTCTTCTCGTGCTGGAGACAGTACTCCCACCCTCCATGTTACTTCGGCCTCCTTCCAATCATCACGAACCTGGGGGAGAGTGACTTTCAATTGTAAAGGCATTCCAGCAACTGGTCCTTGAAGGATTTCAAGAATTGGGTTCTCTGGTGAGGATTTTAGAAAGGTTCTTTGTTGTTGTAAATCAACCAAATTAGCACCGATTCGAAGTGCCAGTGGAGAAAAAAGCAGTGGACCGAGGATTATTGCGAGAACTGGGTAATCAAGAAGGCCAATTCGTATAGTTCCTGTTCCAATGCCAGGGATTCCGAACGAACTCAGCAGTGGTTCAATAAAGAGATATCCGAGTGCTATAAGCAAAACAACAACGGTTTTCGATATATAATTTCGAACTACCGAATGGATAGGATTTGGAGTGAGATACCACCCCCGTCGTTGCTTCTTGACGACCAAGGGTGGCTTTTTACGTTCAAGATTGTTTTTGTTTCTCTTTATCTGTGAATCATCATGAGGCTTGCCATCGAGCAAGTATCTCTGCTCAATAAGCCAGTCGTCTTCTCCTCCCAACTTGAAACTTGGTTCGTGTAGAGATAATGTTTCAATCAACTCATCTCTTTTTCCGGTTTTAAGAACAGTTTTTGATGTGGAAACAGGTAATTTTGCTGGTATGAATCGATATGATTCAAACGGTGGGAAGCGTATTCTTTGCTCGAGTTCTAACTTTGCGATACAACCACGTCCTATCGAAACATGAGACGAGTGCCTGCTTTAAGCGCAAGTCTGCGGAATGCTGGAACTTTCTTTAGCAGGGCAAGTCCGAGTGGAACTGGTTTTTCTATATCTCCAATTTCATTAATTAATTCGAGAACATCTGGACGGGCAAAGTTTGTGAAATGTGTATCTAATTCGGCGTCACTTACATCGCTTACCAGAAGATTACGTAATGCCCTTGCTTTATCTTGGTCTTTTTTCATGGCTAAGAAATGCTTTGAGGTAATTTTTTTCAGTGATTTCTCCGACAAGTCATCCTTTGTAATTGCTTTACTGAGTGGATGTAGAATTCCTTTGATCTGATTAAACCCTGGTCCAATTCCCCCTCCAGTTGTCGGTTTTGCCATTCCAGCTGCATCTCCGAGTAACATGACACGGTTGGATACGGTTTTTTTGACCATTCCACTCGGAATCGGCCCACAAAACCGTGCAATTTCTTTGATATTTTCAAAACGTTTTTTCCAAAGTGGATGATTGAGTAGATCTTCATAGCATTGCTCAACACTTCGGCCATTCAACCGTTTTGGGGTCGACCAAACACCAATTCTGTGGCTGCCAAACCCTGAAGGAATCACCCAAGCAAAAAACCCAGGAGATATTTCGGAGCCACTATACATGTCAAGCCAGCGCTTGTTGCCTTCATACCCCAGCACTTCTGCTTGGAAGCCAATCATCATCTCTCTTGGGCGACCCATTTTGAAATATCGACGAGTCCAACTGTGTGCTCCATCACATCCAATCAACAATTTGCAATTTATGTCGATAACTTCACCGTTCTTTTCGACTGAGAGGGATACTCGGTCATCATGAATCTCTGCTGAGATTGGTTGAGAATTCAGCCATAGCGTGGTTCCAGCCTCCATTGCCTGTTGAACGACTCCTTGGTCAAATTTTTTCCTGCATACCACATAGGTTCGTAATTTACCATCCGTTCCGACGGGTACGAGTGTTCCTGATGGTCCATGAATACGTGCACCGTCGACTTCCTCAAGAACCGAATCAAAAAGGCCTACTTCATGCAGTGCTTTGGGTGTTACCAAGCCCGCACATTGGAATGGTCTGCCAATCTCTGTATGTTCTTCGAGCATCAAAACACTGTGACCGAGTGAGGCTAAGTGGGTAGCGGTTCGACCTCCTGTAGGGCCGGCGCCGACGACGACGATGTCCCAAGTTGAACCCTTCATGGCTGTCGAAATGGTCGGCTGAACATCAACCTTCGCTCTGTAAGTGTTCAAAGTTAACGATATCAGCGCTTGGCAAACCGATATCCAATTGAATCATTCTTTTTGAGATAGAGTGATGCTGAGAATTCTCGATTTGTCTTTTTCGAGATAAAATCATCAAATGGACCAACTTCTCTTTTCTCAATCAAAGTTTTCGCTTCTTCTCTTGTAATTGTTCTCTTCGAAATTTCTCTTAAGATTTGTATCGAACATCCTGTTGATCCTTCTTCTGGTTGGTAATGTGTCTCAGTTTCGACGATATTCACTTTAGAGTTCGGACATATTGCTACAACACCTGGTGTAATTGGGAACCTTGTTGCATCTGCTGCTGCTTCTCGAGGTGGGAATTCAAATTTGATTCGGTTATTATCTCGAACAAGATATGCTTTAAATGGACGACCTCTCTTTGAAATAAAGTCTTCAAGAAGTTCTGATTTACCATTCGTGAGTATTGATTTGGCCTCATCTGGTGATATCGGCCGCTTGCACATTTCTTTGGAAACGCCGCGGAATTTACATTCATCATGGTCACATGCATACATTGTCTGACCAATGCGCACAGTGCCGTGGTCACAAGCAGGGCAAGGACAGACTTCCTCATCGGAAGCATTTGATGAGGATTCACCGCCACCAACAAATTCCACCTTTCCTTCATCTGTCAACTTGACTGTTGCAACGTAGGGTTCACCAGAGCGGTTGAAAAATCCGTGTAAATCATCGATTTGACGTGTTTCAAGAAGTCGCTTAGCAGTTGGTTGGTCAAACCATCTTCCAGAGGTATCTTTCCAAAATACGAAAGAACAGCCTTTGTCCCGACCTTCATTCTTTTCACATTGGTAGGTCAGTGTGGTTTCCATGATTTTACCCTTACAGACTAAACATTCACCTATTGATGGTTCATTGACATACAATTCTGTCCTGTCGTGATTTTTTATTCGTTCAACCATGACTGTCGTTTGTTCAATTACTGCATTCATGTAATTTTCACGTGGCTCTTCACCACGCTGAACTCGAAGTAATGAAGATTCCATTTCTCCAGTCATCTCAGGTGAAGTAATCCATTCAACTGGGATTTTTCTTAAGACATCGATGATTCGAATTCCGTGGGCTGTAGCACTAATACTTCCACCTCGTGAACGCTGAATATACCCCCTGTCGACGAGTTTTTCTATTGTATCTGCACGAGTTGCTGGAGTCCCAAGGCCCTTATCTTTCATTGCATCAGCAAATGCTTCATCATCAATTTGCTTTCCAGCATGTTCCATTAGCCGAAGCAATCCTGCTTCCTTGAGTCGACCCTTTGGCTTTGATTTTTCTTCTTTGAACTCGTAGGATTCAATTGTTCCATCGCACGGGTTTTTTGGCAAAACATTCCAATTTTCTGGTAAGGATTGCTTCTTTGGCCGCACGGCCCTCCAACCTTCTTCTTTGATTGTACGGGCTTCTTTGGTGAATTGTTCCCCTTCGACAGTAGCAGTTCGCTTCTGAACATCCCAAACTGCTTCCGGATGCCATGAAGCCAAAAATGTTCGAACGATGAGGTCATAGAGGCGTTGATGGTCTGCATTCAAATTCCCTTCGGGTATTTTCCCAGTAGGTATAATCGCAAAGTGGTCGCTCACTTTAGAATTGTTAAAATTCCTACCAGCATTTTTCATACCGTCATCAATAATTCGTGAGGAGTGAACATTGTAGTCGTCTTGTGCACCGAGTTGTCGTATTGTTTTTGCAATTTCCTCGTGCATATCTTCCGGTAAGTGCCTTGAGTCTGTACGTGGATATGTCGTGAGTTTGAAAGAATCATACAAATCTTGAGCTACCCCTAGCGTCTTTTTTGCGGACCAACTGAGGAGATTATTTGCCTCTCGTTGAAGACTCGTCAAATCAAAGTTCAATGGCGGTTTCTCCACAGAATCCCGTTGCGATTGCTTGATTGTTGCAGTATTATCCGAAGTTAATATTTTCTTTAATCTGTCATGCTCTTCCTGTTGAATGATGCGATGAGGTTTGTAATCTGGTTGATCTGGGTCATCAACGTGGTTTTGGCGCTCCCATCTTCCTGTCCATTTTGCATCACCAGACGCAAACTCTGCTTCTAATTGCCAAAACGGAAGTGGGCTATGACCCAACACAATCAATTCATGTTCGACAATCATGGCAAGTGTGGCTGTTTGAACACGGCCAAGAGAAATAGCTACTCGTTCATTTTTCTTGCGTGGTAAGAATGAATTGGCGATTCGCGAACCATTCATGCCGATAATCCAGTCGGCTTCGGAACGAGAATATGCTGCGTCTCGAAGAGCTGAATATTCATCGCCATCCAATCGACCATCCCAAGCTTGCTGGATTGAGTCCTTAGTCATGGATTGAAGCCACATTCGGGAATTTTTAACTTTGGATTTTGTATGTTGCACGATCGTTCTGAAAATTAATTCCCCTTCACGCGCAGCGTCACAAGCATTGACAATTTCCTTGACATCCTTTGATTTGATGAGTTTGGTGATTGCTGTGAGCTGTTTTTTGCCTCTTCCACCGATTGGCTTGTATTCAAAAGAATCAGGTATGTAAGGAAGTCTGTCAATCGTTTTACGCCAGTCTTTGAACGCTTCATCATAGTCATCCATATACTTGAGTTGCAATAAATGTCCTATCGCCCATGTGACAATTATCCCATTCCCTTCCCAGTGCGTATCCTTTTTTGAGGACGCACCAAGAACCTGAGCGATATCATTGGCGACGCTTGGTTTCTCGGCAACAATGACGACGCTCATGGTTTTACATGCGACCGACGAGGCTACTTGAACTCTCTCATACCTTCATAGCGAGGCAGATACATTGTATCTGTAAAAAGAATTAAAAAATATTCTCTGACAAATCAAAGCAGACCGGAACGTGATTTTTCTTCATCCCAGGGCATCTCTGAGTTCGGCCCACCACACCCAACGCAACCAGGATAACCTGCGACGTGCAGTTCATTGCAAACTATCACCACTTCCTTCCATCCAGGTTCAACATCCATTTTTATCCAACGAACTTTCTCATTTGGTTCATTGGTCCCGATATATGCTATCATTCTCAAGTTCTCTTTTTCTTTTACGAAAATACAGACATCGTTACATTGGAGTGTTTCAAAAGTGGGAAATTCTAATCTTCCCGGCTGATAATCACTGATTTCAAGCAATATCCCTTCCATGTCATTCTTGTACTGTTGAGGAATGCGGAGGTGGAGATCTTCTCTTCTCAGAATCTGCCGAGACGTTTCTAAAACGACTGGCCAGAGGGGGTCATCTGTGTGCACAAACAACCGTAGAGGGCGGAAGTCTTGAAGGATACCGCTACGAGGGCATGACATGGGCATCGGATACCGGGTCTTTGTACGTCCCGCGTTACGTATTCAAGATTCTGAAAAAGCCCATGGCCGTGCGTTGATGATGTTACGCCTCATGACCTCGAATCCACTTTCTCGTAGTCTACTTTCGATGATTTACCGTCCCCGAAATAAAATTCCCGTTGACTGTTTTGGACAACAATATATACATCCGTTTGGCAATGCTGCTGGCCTTGATAAGCGTGCTGAAGCACTACGTGGATGGGAATCCATTGGACTTTCGTTCATTGAAATCGGAGGGGTCACGGAACATGAACAAGGGGGTAATCCAAAACCTCGAATGTTTCGAGCGAACACTTCCCGCTCCCTTGTCAATCGGATGGGTTTCAATAATCCTGGATCTGTTAAGGTAGCCCGGAAATTAGAACAGCACTTCCAACGTTTTGGTGCTCCAACTATACCGCTATGGGCGAATCTCGGAAAATCCAAAACCACTCCACTCGACTTAGCACCAAGCGATTATGCTAACACCATGGACCGGTTGTGGAAATATTGCAATGTATTTGTCATTAATGTATCTTCCCCGAACACACCCAACCTTCGAGAACTCCAGCATGATGACGCCTTGGAATCAATCATTAAGGCATGCCAGGATGTGAATCGGAGACAATCTGAATCTACACATTCAAATCCTAAACCACTTTTGGTAAAAATCGCTCCAGATGTCACCGATGAGCAATTAGTGGCCATTGTTGAGACTGCTCGTGGTGCTGGCTGTGATGGAATTGTTGCTACGAACACAACAATCAATCGACCAGAAAATATTGTAAAAAGCGAATTGGATGTTTTTTCAGAGGCAGGTGGATTGAGTGGAGCCCCACTATCTGACCGCTCAACAGAAGTCATCCACCAAATTTACTCAATGACTGATGGCCAATGGCCAATTGTTGGTGTTGGTGGTATTCTTTCTGCAGATGATGCCTGGGCTAAAATTGGCGCTGGAGCAACACTCTTGCAAGCTTACAGCGGATTTGTTTTTGAAGGAGCCTCACTCACTAAAACCGTGGTCAATGGTCTTGATAAAAAAATAAAAGAACATGGTTTCTCAAACATTGAAGAGGCGGTTGGCTTCAGTCATCGAAGGGACAACGAGGCACAGTGATCGTATGTTTGCCCGTCGCACTCGAATCCTTTTGCTTGGTGCCGTCATTACTGTCGCCTTACTGGGCGTTATCTTACTTGAAGCACCGGAGCCCACACGTACTGTCGATGAAATCATGGTTGAACCTTCATCATATCTCGAAAGAGAAATTGCCATTCGTGGTGAAATTGTAGATGGCAGTATCGATACCAATGAAAGCGTCTTCTATCTTCATGGTTCTTCGTTTACGTTACTGGTCGATTACTTCGATGCATCAGTTTCTAATGGTCTGGGAGATAATCGTACTGTGTACGCTCAAGGGGTGCTTTACTATCTTGATGGTGAGTATATTTTCGAGGCAGATGTCATTAAAACTTCGTGCCCTTCAAAGTATGAAGAAGAAGAAGCGTCGAATGAATGAGCCGTAACCAGTATGGGTTTTGTTCAAATACAGTCAGTTGTAGGGCTTGTCGGGATAGGTGGGGAGCTAGGCGTACCCTGAACCACAAATCGTCTTTACGGTGGGCTGAACGCCTTTGGGCGGCGAAAGCGGCTCCTTGGTTTCTGCATGCGGACGTTGATGTCTCGCCCCCACATGACTCGGGTCCTGTGAACTGTTTCCGGAGGGAAACAGGAATCGGATAGCCGGGGGAATAGGTCAGGCCGGGAACGGAGCAGCCCTACTCGGAGCCATGGGTGCTGTGGGGTAACGGGATGGAGGAAGTGTGTGGGTTTAGTCGAGGAGAGCGCACGTCAACCTTTGGAATTCCCACCTTTGAGGTCTCACAATGGTTCTTTTGAACATGTATTCAGTCTCTCATTTCCTTATTTGGCTCACTGCAGGCCGATATTTTCTTAAGAGTTGGCAAATCTTCTTTTTACTCAGCGTCAGTTGGGAACTGCTTGAGCTTATTCTTCCATATGAGTTCGCAGTTGAGGAATGGGGAAACAAAGTCATGGACATTGTTGTCAACACACTCGGGTTTCTTGTTGGGACACGTTTGAGGACCGATGGTCTTGTTGCTCAAATATCGAAAACGACATCACAAAACCATCCGGGTCCCTGAAAATCAGGAACTTGCTCCCATTGTGACCTGACAGTTTCATTGGACGCAAGTTGTGTGAATTGAAGTTCATGGCTCGTCACAGCCTTAATTTCTACTTCACGTTCAATTTCATTCGAATCAACCCATGAAACCTGCCCCGATAGCGTTACTTCATCCGACTCCCAACGCACCGAAATTTGACAATCGACAAGCCATTGCTGATGAATTTCAGAGCGGTAGAGAACCTCCTCCAGCCATTGAATAAGTAAGAGGTCCCATTGTTTCTCGCCATTTTGAACAGGGGCATTTATTTGCCACTGAGCAGAATGTCGAATGTGTGTATTGATTTCTCTTTGAGCTTTATTGGAAAGAAGTATGTTTTGCATTCCCAAGGTGGCTTCTGAAATGAGTCGTCCTTGATTTGAAGCAAATGCGCGTAGCCCTATGTCTGCGGTAGTTGGCCTTGGCCAAGCACTCATGAAAACACCTCATCGTTTTGAAACCTGAAGGTTCCAAGACATCTCGCCGATACGATCAATCAGATCCTCACGACTTAGAACAAATGATTCTGTTTGATGAGCACCTAAGATACATTCACAGGCAGCATTAGCAAGTAATGCAGTATTTCGTACCGAAAGATTCTTTGAAATTGCAACTGCGATTGCAACTGCTGCAGCATCAATGAGTCCAATCATTTGTCGCAAATCATCAAGCGTGCAAGGTGCGTGAACAACATCTTCATTTTTTGAATAAATCGTTACGCCGGCTTCCCCAGATAACACGACGAGATGATTCCATCCGTGAGTTTCAATCAATTTCATTGCAGCCTCACTTCCCGTCGATACACCAAGTCTCCTTCGCATTAATTCAAGTCCCTGTGATTGAAACAATATCCAATTCACACCATGTGTTCGATGCAGTCCTGTGAGTTTTGGATCAGCAATAATTTGAACATTGTTCTTCTTTGCCGCTTTAATTGCCCTTTCAGCACCTGCATCATTGACAACTCCTTGTCCATAATCTGACAGAATTACCACATCCGCATCAGATATCTCTTCAATAGCAAGATCATACAGTGAAACAGAAGCCTCTTCGGCAACAGGATCATCGTCTTCTACATCCCAACGTAACAGAAGTTGCTCATCACTCACTAAACTCTCACGAGTTGCAAGCAGGCGAGTCTTGACAGTTGTAGTTCGACCTTCAATGATTGAAATCCCACTCGTTGAAACATCTTCTTCGTCCAGCAGTTGGAGAATGTTAAGACCTGCACGGTCATCACCTACAACACCAAACAGATGGCTTTGCAGTCCCATTGATTTCAAGCCACGTCCAACGTGTGCTGCTGCCCCGACATCTTCCTCACGCATCGTTTCGCGAAGAACAGGTACTGGTGCCCTCGAATTGAGGTTGTTCGCATAACCATGAATATAGCAATCCATCATGATGTCGCCGATAAGAACCACTTTACATTCTTTATCCGCCTTCAATTGGTTTTTGAGATTGTTCAAATCTTCGTAAACCGCTTCTTCTTCATCGGACATTCCCATGTTCAACCCTCGTATTCGTTCCTAAGACACCATTCACTTGATGTTATCGCGCAATTCGGCTAGCAAACTCGCATGTTGGGCATCGGTTATTCCAAGTGTCTCACGGAGAGTTGCAAGCATAGCCCCTTCGTCATTTGTGATGACACCGTCATTCATTGCTGTAGCAAGTGTTGATTTGTAGGTGACGTATTTCTCAGAGACGATAGGTGATTCTTTGGCCTCTTCAAACAATTTCTCATGGGTTAATCTATCAAACCCATACGCAATACGCACGGTTTCTAAGAGAGCTATTTCATCGTCAACCAATTCGCCATCGACCATTGCTTGACGTAACATGTCGCGATATATTTCTTCGGGCGGTGATGCCTTTTGTTCCTTTCTGGCTTCGTCTGAAAGTCTGCGGACCCTTTCTGGGTGCATACCGAGAAAATCAACAACTTCGGATAACAAATACTGCTCGTCGCGAGTAATTTTACCATCCTCCCAGGCACGGGCAAATAATCTCCTCACCAAGTGCTCTCCAGCCTGTGCATCTAATGATGCGATACCTTCAGGATTCGAAACTGGAGATACAACAGGATTGTCATTGAAGTTCATTCGCTCATCGATGTGGGACAGTAGGTCGAGTGTCGCTTGCCCGCCTTTACGTAATTCGGATAAGATGATTTGTTGACCATTCCGGGATACGATTTGACAAAGAATTTTCTCACGAAGACTACTTGCCTTTTCGCGTCCAGTTGAAGTTAATCCATACACTTGTCTTCGTTGCTTTCCGCCAGGTACGTGGCGTTTCGATTTCGCAAGGTCTCCACGTTGTTCTAAGCGTTTGAGTGTTCGAGGAACGTGCTTTCTTTGAACATGGACTGCAGCAGAGATTCCTGCTTGTGTAAGTGCAGCAGGGGCCTCCCATTCACCCTCTGGTAAATTATTGTCGCATAAATGCAACAACATTCTTTCCTCGGTTGTCAAGGACCCAAGATAGCCGTCAACCACGCTACTCCCCAAACCGTCGAAGAAGTGAAGGCACATAGGGGCATCGGTTACCCTAAACTCAAATGAGGCGGTGATGACGGCTAAACATGGCGAGGCAGAACCGTAAGTTCACACCGCGTCAACGTACAACCCGTCCATTGGGGACACCATTGACTTCCAATCTCCCCCCGGCCCAGGCACTTCACCCTCCAACGATGCGTAATGGGAACTGGTTTATCGACCCCCCGCTCTCGTCTCGTTTGTATCAAAAAAGTGGACTCGGAATGATGCAAAGCGATGAGAGTATTCGCCTCACTTCCGAGGAAATTTTGTTTTGCCATTGGCACAGGCACGTTCCATTACCGAGCGAGAGTTGGTTTCGCGATTCGGTCTCTCAAGATTCTGATGTCATCGCTCGTTGCGTGGTTTTCGACACCGCACGTAGTGGTGGTGAAATTCTTATTCCAGTCGAAAATATCCCTTTGAAATGGGGTTTGGAAGTTCTTGATTCAACATGGGCTTTACGTTGGAATCGCGAGCAAACATTTTCCAAAGAAACGCCTGTTGCTCACGTCCGGTGGGCTTGGACAACAGATGAAATAGATTGGATGGAAATGCATGAATGGACAAACGCAGTCAATTCAAAAGGTATGGCTGCAGAGTTTTTTGTCATCGATGAGGAAATGGATGTCACGATGTATTTACTCGGCCTAGCACAACCACATGGTGAACAACAACTGTGGGATTCTTTTTCCTCCGAACAACGGCAAGAACTCACAGAACTATGGTCTCGGCGTATCGCTCGCGATTCAGGTTGGTACATTCCCGGTGTTACAGAATGGCTATGGGATTCGATTGGTGTTGAGCATCTTTCAGGCCGTCACTTACGTGAAGAAGAAGGTGAGTGGTTTGATGCTTTACTCAATGCTATGCCAGTTCCTTCACATCTCGAGCTATATGATGATTTGATGTCCCGGGGTGTATTATTGAGGCCGGGATTCAAATTTGGAAGTCGTTGGAGAGTCTATGCTACCCCTGTTGGTGATGCACATGCTCCATGGCTCGTTCAACCCGTAGAATATGCACCCGAGACTTGGGAGGCAGCATGCCTTGCAATTCGGCTCTCAGAGGGTGTAAACAAAACATGGCTGTGTGCCCTTCATTGCAAAAATGTTTGGCACTACTTGCAAATGCAGCGATGGTTACCTGGGAGAACATAATTCAGTTCATTCGTCGAATGAACGACCCCATGCATCTGTTTGTTCAGAATCAGTTTGACTTCTCGTGATCTCGATGTGGGGGGTTTGTGAAGTTGGCTGATTCGTCTTGACTTTTCGTTCAAACATACCAATCAGGACCCAGAATGCGCAAACTATTCCAGCGCATCCAAGCAGAATGCCCGGTGTCCGCAATTCTTCCAATGTATTTCTCTCACCGTCGACAGCAGTGTATTCAAGATTGATACTCCAACGATGGCCACTTTGAGAAATGAGAACAAGTTCACCTTTGACCGACATCCTGTCTTCCAATAGCCCATTCGGGTTGATTTCCAATATTGCTTTGTCTGTTCCATCAAGGACCAGTTGATTTGAGACGGTTGCAATGCGTGCTATAGGTCCATCAAGTTCAGCAGTAAAAGACTGTGATGAGTTTCCAGTTGTCTGTATAGGCACTTCAATTGTTGAAGCATCATATGCGGATATGGTTCCGGTCGAAGTATCTTCTAAGGGAATTCTACCCAGTGTTAGAATTTGAGTTTTCAAATAGAGTGAATCATTGCCGCAATGTATGAACCCTTCAAGCGATGAGATTGCATTTTCTGTAGAATATGATGAATACTGTAACTCAATTTCAACGTTCTCTCCGCTAACCGAGTAACTTTGTTGGAGAACTTCTCTTCCATCGGACAGTGTCAAGTCGTGCGTTAATTCGCAAGGCTCTTGACTTGATGCAACAAGTGGAAACCCGTCGGTCAACAGGTACACTCCTCCGAAGTCTGGGACATCAAGTTGGAATTGTGGTGAACAGTTTGGCGCACTGAAATGAACTTGAACTGTGATGTTTATTTCTACAGTTACGACCCAAGGTACGAGAAAGCCGTCATGAGTGAATATCTGTACTCCCTGTGCACCAAAGGATGAATTATTGAGAAACAAATCTGATGCTTCACCAGAATTAGCGCCGTTGAGCAAATCTGTTCGACCATCAGCCTCAATGACTGTAAGCCAGGGTTGGTCTGAATCTCGATTGAGTTCATTCTTATCTTCATTTCCAACACTTCTGTCCTGGTAGGTCACTAAAATTCCTGAACCTGGTAAGTGTTGATCGAAACCAGAATTTGAGCGATACTCAATCCAAACGGTCTCAAACTCATTAATTGGTATTTTGAGAGATGTTCCATTTTCGCTCATTCCCATCATTTGAACGCTGGGGCCAATACAAGGCGCTTGCGCATTTGCAGGCCAAGTGAGGTCCATCGTGAGGCTACGACCGGCCTGTAACAGATCAAGACTCGCAGCAGTTGGGAGTGCAGGCCAAACGCCGCCACCGTTCCAATTTCCACTTGCCATGATGTCCCAATCTCCAACACCTTTCCAATCATTCAACTGTTCTGTGTCGTGAACTGGATAAAGGTCAAGAGCACCCATTTGATGGAGCATTTCGTGAAGAATTGTCCCCATGCCACTTGAGCCGGTTCGAAGGCTCGCCATAGTGTAATGTCCAACTTTCATGTCTTGGTCTACGTCAATAGATGTATCAAACTGGGTGAAGTGGCTCCAGATGTTTGAAGTTTGTCCTGGGTTTTCTTCTTGGCCTTTGGATGTATGTAATATGAGGAGGCGGTCGACTAATCCGTCATTATCAAGATCGTATTCATCCCAGTCAACAATATTTTTATGATCGTTTACGGTTTCTTCAGCTAACGACATGGGGAGGAACATTCCATCCGCTCCAGTATCTCGATTACCATCAGTATCGCTTCCATATTCGGCCAGTTGCCCACTTGCCCGGGTAACTTTTGTGTTGACATCTATCTGAATTTCAGTTGATGAACCAGACAGTTGGTGTATGTAATTTTGAGCCACATCGTCTAAGAGCGTTTGAGCTTGTTGAGGACCCCACGCTTCTGTCGACGGCTGTTCATCAAAATCAACAATCAATACCAACCATCTTTCATTCTCTTGGAGAGGGAGAATACTTACCTCTTCTATGTCGATAACAATGGAATTATCCGCCATCCAGTCCTCAAGTGTTTCATTGTTCGTAAAACTCCATGAACTTGCGAGTAAAAGTATGACCATGACAGGGATGCCATACCTCGGATGCATGCTTGAAGGAGAGGCATGAAGTGTTTGAATGCTTGGCTTTGTTGATGATTACAACAGTGTTGTCTTTATCCCTAACGGCTCAATTTCCTTCATCAATTGTAAAGAATGTTGAGCGTCAAGTGTCAACAAGACTTGGTCTGTTTTCATTTGCATGCCCCATGATTCATTGATCCTCCGAGTATCGATCACCAGTTCCCGCACATTCGAGTTCTCAAGTATCGAAAATATTCTTTGAGGTATCTTGGAAGAAGGCCATGGGTCGACCAGGGACGCGATTTTTAATTCAATTTCTGTAATGCTAAACGGAGATGGTAATGTACGGTGCGACTGAGTTTGAAGCAGGTCGAGTCCTCTCAAATTACATCCGAGTTTGAGGCAATTGGACTTGAATGAATTCGGCAGAGGTTCACTTGAACATCCGCTGATGATGATGTCAGTTAATCGATGTTGCATTGCCGTCTCTAGTAATGCCTCGCGCTCAGAGTTTGATGAACAAAGGGAATATGCGGATAATACAGGAATTTTAGAATTCAAAGGTTGAGGGATTGGAAGTGCCGCCCCGCTGCATGCACAATCGACCAACAAGACGTTTCGAATACCTCCTTCAGAATCCATAATCGAACTGTGACCCATGAACAGTGGAACAGGTGCATGTAGCCATTTGGTAGAACACAGTTCAATGAAGGCTACTGAAATGGCTCCGAGGAACACTGCCAATCCCCCAAATTCAGGTAATGATGCGAGCAGGAGGAGTAGAGATATTCCATAGATTCTGGTTCTCCACCAATCAGCACTTTCTTCATTGAGCATACCGAAAACCCCTGCAAGCATCATCGCTAAGATTGCACATGTGACGATCATTTCTGTCCAAATGACTGCGATTACAATCGATAACATCTGTACAGCATCATAGCGAGCATCCAATTGCATTGATTCGTGGGTTTGGTGACCGGTGTCAAACATCATGGGGAAAAGCACACCAATCGTGCTGACTACGGTGATGAGCATACCCACTGCTACGGTAAAGAACCAGTATTTCATCCATTTTCGTTCAGCAGGAAGCAATCCTGGTTTAGAGAATTTCCACACCTGATACAGAACCATTGGCATGACGCTAATGATTCCAAGTATCGCCGCAGTCATCCAACGAATGGCACTCCACCGAGCGGGGTCAAACAGGTTGAGGCAGTCATCCACGCACGGGTTGAGGTGCCCGAGTAAGAGGTCCAATATTGCATCAACTTGAGTGAGCCATGCAATTGTCGTCAAAGACGCCAAGAAGAGTATGAGGGTCACTCGTGCCGTTAATTCATTCAAATGTTCTTGAACAGGACTCGATGAATCATGTTCAAGTTGTAGTGACATATCATGGCCTCAGGTCCCGGGAGGTGAGTCAATGCTCAAACCATGTCTTTGGGTTGAGCAACTGCACGTGCTTGAACGATTGTTCGGTATACGCCAAATATCGCCCAAAGTGCCAACATTCCGAGAGTAAGGGTGACTTCCCATGGCTGTCCGCCATCGACTGCCCAAGCAAAGAGAATCAACATTGCTGCTGAAACTGCACTTCGCCGGACACCTTGCGGGATTGCTAAACTGCGATCTAAGTGCTCTGGCCCTCCGCCAAATTTGCGCTCATAGAATTCACCTTGAATCACTGCTGCAACGATAATGATTGAGAGTGTTGCAAAGTAGAACAGATTACCTTCATCGAAGAATAAGTCGGCGAGTTCTTCTTGACGTTCGGCCTCCACCGCTTCTGGATCTTCTTCGGCCACGAACAGTGCATCATAGTCTCCAACGCTAATTGTCCTCATTGTCAGGTTCTCTGGGTTGTCGTTTGTTGCGGTTCCTGGCGGGCTAATGGAAAATGAAAGAATGTTCCATGTGTCACCCGCATCAAAATTACCGTTTCCGTTGACTGCATTTCCAACAAGTTGGAATGGTATGGAACCTACATCAGAACTTGGAGCAGTCCAAGTGATCTCCCAGTCATTACCTACAGCTGATTGTGAAAGTCCGCCTGTCGGACTGCCAGCATCTTCTACGATTTGTGAACCTTCTCCGGGTGATAATGTACCCATGTTGTAATCCCAAATCATGTACCCTCCTTCGGAGTTTGAGTTATGTTGAAGTGAAATTATGAAGTTGTAGGATTCGTCGACTGTGTAAGCACGTGGAACACCGGAGATGGATACGACAACATCGTTTGATGGTGCACCATCACCGTGACAACTACATCCGGTCTCTACGACGAGAGTTTCTCCATTCTTCCAAGGCGGGCCACCTGGCATTGCAAATGCAGGCGCAACCATGAGCAGAGCCATTAATCCGATGATTAACAATCGTGAATTGCGTGACAGCATACTTCCACCCAAATGTTTCCACCATGCCCAGCCCTTTGAACGTTCCTTTTCCACATGCCCCTAAGGGGCATGATAATCGCCCGTAAGACAGCCATCAAATTTCCTTAATAGCGGTATTGAGTTGTGACATCATGGCCTTTCCATCACCGAAGAGCATCATCGTTTTGTCCATGTAAAACAGGTCATTATCGACGCCAGCATATCCAACAGAGAGTGAGCGCTTGATGATGACAACTGTTCGTGCCATATCAGCATCAATAATTGGCATTCCTGCCAATGGCCCTTCTCCACTACGTGCAGCAGGGTTTGTTGTGTCATTAGCACCGATAATTACTGCAACATCACAATCTGGGAATTCACTGTTGATTTCATCCATCTCGATCAATTGTTCATACGGGACATTTGCTTCAGCGAGTAACACGTTCATGTGACCAGGCATTCTTCCGGCAACTGGGTGAATTGCATATTTGACTTCAGTGTCGAATTTCTCTTTAATCAAATCTGCAAACTCTTTGACTTGGTGTTGGCATTGAGATACAGCCATTCCATATCCAGGGACGATGATAACTTTCTGAGCACCATCAATCATCATAGCCACTTCATCCGCATCAGAGCCGACTTTCGTCCGTGTGAGTGAAGCTTTCTCTCCACTTCCACCAAAAGACTTGAACAAGACATCCAAGAGTGTTCTGTTCATTGCCTTACACATGATGAACGTGAGAATCAATCCGGATGCTCCGACCAGTGAACCTGCGATAATGAGAACTGAGTTTCCAATAATGAATCCGGTAAATGCTGCTGCAATTCCCGACAGTGAGTTGAGAAGTGATACAACAACCGGCATGTCTGCACCACCAATAGGCAAGACCAGAATGATTCCAAGCAAACACGAGATTCCGATGATTCCCCACATGTAATCAGTGTTTGTAGGCTCGCAAATACTGTAGTAAATCAATACTCCAACTGCCACTAAGAGTAATATTTTGACTCCGTTCAACCAACTTGGGCCCCATGTGGGAGTTTTGATCCACTTTCCAAAGACGCTAATACCGCCCTTGAGTTTATACATAGCAAGCATTGAACCTGTGAGCGTCATCCATCCGACCAAAGCAGAAAGGCCAGCAGCAATCATGGTAACAGTTAATTTGAGACCTTCTGGGACGGTGCTAGAATCTTCAAGATACTTCCAAATTTCTGAAAGTGCAACGAGTGCTGAAGCGGCACCGCCAAATCCGTTGAACATTGCGACCAGTTCTGGCATTCCCGTCATTTCCACCTTCACAGCAAGCCAGTAGCCAATGAGTGAGCCGGTGACGAGCCCTGCACCAATCAATATCCATTCGGCTCCACCTGCAAGTTGCATGCTGACCACAGTTGTGATCACTGCTACGAGCATTCCCATTGCACCGAGTTGGTTGCCGTATGGAGCAGTTCTCGGGTGTCCCAATTTCTTGAGTCCAAAGATGAACAGAGCTGCTGAAATCAAATAGCCTATTGAGACCCAATCTTCCATCTCAAGCACCTCCGCGCTTCTTTCCAGCAATCATGTTCAGCATACGATTCGTGACTGCAAATCCACCTACAACGTTGATCATTGCGAGCACAACTGCGACAAAAGCCAGTATCCCAGATACAGCAGTATCTCCACCTGCATATGCAACGTTAGCGCCGAGTAGAGCACCGATGATACTGATACCAGATATCGCGTTTGCACCGCTCATAAGGGGAGTATGCAAGGTAGCAGGAACTTTCGTGATTAATTCAAATCCAAGGAATATTGCGAGGATAAAGAGCGTAATATTTCCGATTAAAAGTTCTGGAGTCATTCGAGTACACCTCCGAGGCGAGTTTGTTTTGGATGCAAGGCACCCTCGTGGCAAAGGAGAACTCCTCCCATACCGTTGACGTAGAAATCAGAGCCTTCTGGTGCTCCGACAAGGATATCATCTTCATCATTAATGACGATTTCACCGTCTTGAACGAGCGATGTGATAAATGTCGTTAAGTTGTTTGAATAAAGCATGCTTGCAGTAGTGGCAAGGGTGCCTGGAAGGTTTGAAGTCCCTACAATGATGACGCCATTGTCAGTTGTGATGACATCTCCTGCTTTGGTATCTTCACAGTTTCCTCCAACATCTGCATTCATATCCACAACGACCGCTCCAGGTTTGAAGTTCTTCACTGCGCTTGAGGGGACAGTAATTGGAGCAGGGCGGCCGAATATACGCGCCGTTGTCACGATGATATCCGCATCTGCAGCCACTCCACAGACGGTATCATTGACTTTTTGAATAAATTCTGGAGTGAGAGGTTTTGCGTATCCTGCTTCATCTTCAAAGTCATCCATTCCTTCAACTTCGATAAATCTACCACCAACGGATTCAATTTGTTCAGCGGCAGATTTTCGGACATCGGATGCATAAACGACTGCTCCAAGTCTCTTTGCTGTAGCAATTGCTTGCAACCCAGCTACACCGCTTCCCATAATCACGACCTTTGCAGGTCGGACAGTTCCGGCAGATGTTGTCATCATTGGAATGCCCTTTGGAACATGTGCAGCGCCAAGGAGAACTGCCTTGTATCCTGCGAGGTTGTCTTGACTCGAGTTCACGTCCATTGACTGGGCACGAGAGAGTCTGCGAGGAATCATATCCATCGAAAGAAGAGTGATTCCTGCATCAATACATGCTTGAACATGATGTGGGTTTCTGAATGGGTCAGCTACACAAGCAACTCGTGAACCCTTCGTAATACCATCGACACCCGGGAATCGAATCGAAATAATTGTTTCACATTCCAAAACCTCTTTGCGAGATACAAGTTTTGCACCTGCTGCTTCATAATCAACATCCAAGTTATTCGAGGCCTTACCAGCACTTGTTTCAACTAGAACTTCGAAGCCTGCTTTGAGTAATTTTTTCATACTCGAAGGGGCAATTGCCACTCGTGTTTCGCCATCAGGTTCCATAGGTACTCCAAGTTTCATACAACTTTCTCCAACCCCATCGAGTCAAAAACAACTTGGGGATGTTGTTGCCACAGTAAGGAGGTTCTTAGATGAAACGCTTTGAACTTGTCAGTTGACAGTATCGAATGTGATTCGATTTTTCTATTCAGCGGCCTTAAAAAACAACCATGTTGCTTATTGACGGTCGAGTTCTGGGACAAATACTGAGGAATATATTATGTCCAGTCAACGAAGAAAAATCGCCGTTATCGGAGCCGGAAATGTGGGAGCAACATGTGCATTTGTCCTTGCTCAAATGAAAATTGCTGATATTGTCCTCTTGGACATCTATGAAGGGTTTGCGAAGGGCAAGGCACTCGACATGTCACAGAATGGCCAAGTCCTCAATTATGACGGTTCAATTACTGGAACTGCAGATTACAACGACATTGCTGGTGCGAGTGTTGTTGTTGTGACATCAGGATTTCCACGCCAACCTGGTATGACTCGTGAAGATTTGATTGCTAAAAATGCCGGAATTGTCAAACAAGTCGGCGAAGGAATTCGGGAACATGCACCTGACTCGACGATCGTTATGGTGACTAACCCACTGGATTTGATGACGTACCATATGCAAAAAGTAACAGGATTCCCATCAAATCGCGTTTGTGGACAAGCCGGTGTTTTGGACAGTGCCCGTATGACGCACTTTGTCGCCAAGGCAGTAGGATGTTCAGAGGAAGATGTTCAGGCTATGGTATTGGGAGGTCACGGTGATACAATGGTCCCATTGCCACGATTTACCACAGTAGGTGGTATTTCTATTACTCATCTGCTCGACGAAAAGACCATTGATGAAATTTGCAAGAGAACTGCCTCTGGTGGCGGAGAAATCGTAAAACTTCTAGAAAGAGGTTCTGCCTTCTATGCGCCAGGTTCAGCAGCTGCAGTTATGGCTGAAGCAATTTTGAATGATCGAAAGCGATTGATTCCAGCATCTGCGTACCTTACCGGTCAATACGGGCTGGACGATGTCTACATCGGTGTCCCAGTCATCCTCGGTGCATCTGGAATCGAACGTATCCTCGAACTTGAACTCTCAGATGAGGAACTTGCTTCGCTCCAGGGCTCAGGTCATTTCTATAAATCTCAATTAAAGGATTTACTTGGTTACTGATTCCGAACGCGAACGATAGCCAGCGAAGTAGTTTCTCCTCGTGTGGTGATGAACTTTTCCTCGACGTCATCGTTTTTAATCCGAACAAGCATCTTGCCTTGTCTTCCACGTGAAATCATCCTTGCCAGCACTTCTTGACCGATATAGCATCCTTTCTGAGGGTGCACGAGTTCATTCACTCCTGAAGCAAGTGGGTGATTTTTTTCAGTGAGTTCGTAGCCATTCCAAGGTACAAGGTTTTCTATTCTCCATTGATGGAATGCTTTTTCCACCTCGTCAAAATCGCACTTTACATTGATTGAAGCTACGAGAAAAGAGAGGCTGCTCGTGATGTGCCCGTATGTGATTCCATCAATTGATTGAAAAATACCAATATTTTCATTTTGACGTCCATATTCAATTCCAAACACATTCCGGGATGTTACATCAGAAATAGATACATCTTGATTGAGTATTCGAGGTGTGACGTGTAGTAGTAAGTTCTCAAGTTTGGATTTGTGTGACAATACTGCGAGAAATTCACCCATGTGAAAGACCGTCACTATATCGATAATTTTCGCTTGACTTGTTGTAAATACGGTTCGACAGATTTCACCTTGTGCCAAATCTACAACTTTATTCGTCGAAAGGCCGTCAATAAACTGCAATGCATCAGTTCCTTGCCAAACAGTAAGTGCCGCATCAGCATAAGCCACTCGAGGCATAGTTGAGCCTCAAGAGAACGATTCGCCGCATCCACACGAGGATTCAGCATTTGGATTGTTAATTCTAAATCCACCACCCATTAGGCGATCGACATAGTCGATTTCAATTCCATCAAGTAAATGACTCGAAGCATTGGGGACCAATACTCGGAATCCATCAATATTGACTTCTTGGCAGTTTTGATCTGTTTCTTCAACAATCTGTAGGTCATACATGTATCCAGAGCATCCGCCGGACAATACACCGACTAAAAGAGCCATTGAGCGGTCATCGCCAAAGGCATCCCCTAACATCTCCTGTGCCTTATTAGAGATAGTTAAATTGACATTGACGACTTCAGGAGTCATGACTTGCACAGGGCCAGAAGTTTCGCAGGTTCCGCAGTCCATGTATTGAAGACAGGGCACTTGTCTATGAACCTGTCCTTTGACTGTCGGTTTGAGTGCCGTTTCATCGACGCTTATTTTTCCGCTCAACTTCTTTCAAAAGAATGCCACATCGTCGAATTTGTTCCTTCGCTCGCTTGACTTCTTCAGGCTCCAATCCTCTAGGGATTGCTTGCTCAAAACACTTCATTGCATCTGGATATCGCTCCATTTCGGCATACGCACTACCCATATTGTAGAGGGTATTTCCTCGAACCTCTGCAGGGCGAATGAGCATTGCCTGGTGATAAGACTCGACACATTTTGGATAGTCTTCAAGATAGTAGTATGCATTACCGCGTCCGTTTAAAATTCTGATAAGCATTTCATCATCACCCGAAAATGAGGGCAATGCACGATCAAAGCAAGACAAAGCTTCTCTGAACTTACCATCTTCAATCAATCCAACACCTTGGTTATACCAAGCGACATCTTGATTCGATACAGAACTTGAATCCACCTCTGTATCTATGGTTGCGGATGCTAATTGTTGTGCTTGTAGTGCTGCTTGTGTCAAATCATACGATGATGCAACCGGTTGGGCTGCTACCGGGTTCATCTCTTGAGGTGGACGATTGTCCAATAATTTAGCCGAGTCAGTAAGTAATGTATTGTTTGTCTCTTGTGATGATTGAACCGGTTCTGTTTGTGGTTGTGGACTTGATTGCAACCCAAGTGCATTCATGTAGTAGTCTGCTTGTTCTTCTTGCACATCAGTTACCGTTTCGACACTCTGGACCATAGTTTGCTCGACTGGTAGCGGAGCGGGTTCAACCGGCATCTGTACTTGTTCCATGGCAGGAGATGCTGGAACTATTGGGGCTGTTACAGGTTCCACAGGAGTCTCTTGTGTAGGTTCAGCAGCAGTAATTCCACTGAGTTGGTCGGCTTTCCTATGACATTTTTGTGCGGTTTCTAAATCGCCAGCAGCTTCGAGTGAACGTGCTAGACCTCTCCAGATGTTCGGATTTTGACCATCGACTTTGATCATTGATTTCCAAATAGTTACTGCCTTGACATCATCTTTAGCAGCCGTATAGGCACGTGCATGGAATTCAGTTTCACCCTCGCCAAGATACCCGAGGGCTTCTTTTGCCAGGTGAGGGCCTTCAGGTAGTGTTGGAGGCAACCCCTGAACTGACTCTAATACGTGCGCTTCTCCCTCCGCAAGCTCAATCAAGACTCGAATAAATTCTTGCTTTGAAGGATTATTTGGTTCAATCTGAAGAACCCTGCGTGTTGACTGGAGATAATTCTCTACATCACCGATTTGATTGCAAAGTTGACTACATTTGAGGGCTGCTTTGAGATAATCCGCTTGGACATTCATTGCTTTCATGTAGCAATCAACAGCTTCCGAATCACTTCCTTTACGTTGATGTATCGATCCAAGATTAAACCAACCAGTCCCCTGACTTGGGTCCAGTAACTGAGCATGCTGAAGTGCAGAAATCGCATGGTCATCAAGTTCTAACCGCGCCATTGCTCCACCAGCGATTCGCCAAGCACCGGCGTGTTCAGCACCTATTGTTTTGAGGTGTGGACTTAGTAATTCTAGCGCTGATTTAGCGTCACCTGAACGAATCATTTGTGTTGCCTGTTCGACTAAAAGGTCAAGATTTATTGGCAATTCTTTAATTTCTTCTACCTCTGGAATAATTTCGTCTACCACAGGAATAATTTCTTTGACTACTGGTTTTTCGTCTTGCTGTATGACTTGTTGAATCTCTTGCGTTGCGGCAACAACCTCAGCAGCTGACTTGAGTTCTTGATATTCAAGGTGCTCATTTTGGTCATCATCATGATGCTTCGCTTCTGCTAGCACAGCATCTCTGTCAGTTACACCGACTTCTTTCATGACCTCCACAACGTGCTTGTCGTCATATGTTTGTGGCGGCGATTGAATGGGCATGGATTCGAGTGGGATATTTTCACCACTTTCTGCACATCGGTTTTTGACGTCGAGTAACAATGGGTGTCCAGGGAAGAACTCAAGAGCGCGAACCGCCATTTTGTAAGCTGCAGCATCGTCACCTATACGTTCAAGCAATGTAGCTATGTTCGCTGTAGCAGGGGCATTATCTGGATTGATATCTAAACAAATTTGGAATGCCTGCCGGGCACCTCGTGCATCTTGCTCAGCCTCGAGTAAAACACCTCTGTTAAACCAGGCCATGTCGCATGAAGGGTCCAGAGCAATTGCTTTGTTGAATGCGGTCAATGCACCTTTTGAGTCATTCTTCCGTGAACATTCTTCACCAAGTTGTAAGAGGAATTCGATTGAATTTTCTTTCTCTCTCTTCTCGTCTTCAGTCTTTATTCGAGCAACCCATTCTTTCGCGGCATTCAGCAATTCCTCTTCTCGCAAGTAGTTGTTTCCGTCTTCATCATTCGTATGTGCAAAGGTAAGGAACCCTTCACGGTCGGAAATTGAATGTTGCTGAATTATTCGCTCCAAGACATTTTCTGAATATCCCATTTGCTTTACTTCGACATGTTCAACCATATCCCCTAAACCTGCCGAACGGAGTGCTGCGGCCATGGATTCTGCTACGGCATCCGAGACAGCGTTTGAATCTGAAGGGTTTTGAGAATTGCCATTGGTTCCGTTCATACTGTCACCAATTCATAGCGGTCATACGAGTGGCATAAGCATTGCTTCTCTTTGTACTACCAAAAAACTGCACTATATTCAAATGCCTCCGACCAAAGTCACTGACATGACTCAGACACCTCTCCGCATTCTCGGACTCTCTGGTGAATATCGTTCAACCTCGAAGAGTGGTATGCTGGTGAACCATGCCCTTTCTTATGCACACTCAAAAGGAGCCGAAATTATGTTTTGGGATTGTGCCGAAAAACCCCTGCCTTTCGTTGGTGAGGATGGATGTTGGGAGAATGAAAACGTCAAAGAGTTTCAATCCCTTGCATCTTCATGTGATGCTTTCATTATCTGTTCGCCAGAATATCATGGAACCATGTCGGGGGTTATGAAGAATACATTTGATTGGCTTTATGATAAACACATAGGTGGTAAACCATTCGGATTAATGTCGACTCTTGGAGGCATGTCGAATTCGAATACCTTGAATCACATGCGCATAATGCTTCGCTGGTTACATGCCTGGCCCGTACCTGAACAACTGGCAGTCGGTCATGTGAAAGAAGCTTTTGACAGCGATGGAAATCTTGCTGACGAAGCAATTCAAAATCGCCTTCACCAATTAGTCGATTCAGTTATCGAGACGACAAGCCTGTTTGCAACAAAGTCAGAGTGAGATCAATGGCAGATAATCGCCCTTACTTTGATGATGAATTTGGTGGCAGATATATTCTTGTCGAGCCAGGTATATTTCTCATGGGTGACGAAACGGGTACTCGCAGTGAAAAACCCTCACATACAGTCAATATCACTGACCCCTTTTTCTGTGGTGAACGCCCAGTCACTCAAGCCCATTGGCAGGCATTGATGGAAACAAACCCTTCCGCATTTACTGAGGGTTGGGCTGCAGGTCTCCGACCTGTTGAGCAAGTATCTTGGGATGATGTACATGGTTTTCTTTCACGGCTCAATGAACGCGACCAAAATGTGGAGCGACTTGGTGTGAAAGGGATGTGGAGACTCCCGAGTGAATCTGAATGGGAATATCTCTCACGCGCTGAAACAACGTCTCGATGGGCATTTGGCGATCGTGATAGTGACTTGAACGATTATGGTTGGCATGCTGGTAACGCAGGCGCAAGTACCCGAGAGGTAGGTCAGAAAAAACCCAATCCTTGGGGCTTTTTAGACCTCCACGGGCTCGTATCCGAATGGTGCCAAGACTCTTTTGAACCACACTACAAATCCCATGATAGCAGCCAAAGCCCCCACGTTGATTCTTCACATCAACGTAAAGTCCATAGAGGCGGATCATGGTTTACAGAGTCTGATTCAACACGTTGCTCTTCAAGGGGTTCTGGCCTTGCCACTCACCGTAGCGATGGTATCGGTTTCCGATTGGTTTGGCAACCGCTTTAAGACGTGTAGGGAAGGGATATTCATGGCCATTCTCTATCATAATCCGCGCTGTTCCAAATCCCGGCAAGCAGTTGCTCTTTGTACCGAAGCAAATACAGATGTTGCAATACATTTGTATCGAGCATCTCCTCTTGATTACGAAACAATATTCTCACTTCTTTCCCGTTTGGATGGTGATATTTCTAAAGCCATACGTTGGAATGACAAGGCCTTCAAAGAATTAGAATCTCCGGAAGTTGATGAAACAAGTATTGAGTCTGTCTCTCGGTTCTTATCGCACCATGGCCATCTTATGGAGCGTCCTTGGCTTGACGTTGGCACTTCTACTCGGATCGGTCGCCCGGTGGAGACTCTTTCGGAATTGCTTCAATGAGGTTCTTTTCATTATGAGTTCTTGGTTCAACATCATATTCAATTTTCTTCGTTAAATCGTCGAGGGTTTGATTTACAGGAGTTTTTCCAGGCCCAATGTTCCATTTTTGGTTAAAGGGATGTTCAAGTATGGTCATTAAGTTTCTTGACTTTAATGCGTCAATTCCTGATGCTGTTCGATCGACTGCAGGGGCAATGTTTTCTTTGAAAACTTCATCCATCGCCCTACAGATTGATTGAAAGTCACGCGAGCCATCACACAACTCCCACAGCATGCTGTTCATTTGGTCTAATGGTCGGCGGATTTCTCGCGGCGCTCGTAATATTTTTGCTAAAAAGCGTTCAAACCGAGTAAATCTTTTTTCGATTCTCAATACAACTCTTTTACCCGTGACTCCATCTGTTTGGTAGTGTGGTCCAATATCACCGACTCTCCCCCACCATACAGGCAATCTGCACGGATAGAATCCCGAATATTGGTGATTATCTTCATCTGCTAAATCCATATCCAACCCTCAAAATTGAGTAAAAGTCCATACGACCATGACACTCATTGCAGCAACTCCAGTAAAAGCTACGAGTCGTGTCACTTCAACACGCTCAGTAAAATTTCTTAGAAGCCATGTTGCAATACCACAAAATGCAATGACCACCCAAAGCAAATACCATGCAGCAGGGTATGCAACTGATTCCATGAGTTGTCCTCTTCAAGAGGGTACCTTACTGTTTCCTATCAATATATTGCTGGCCGTAGTATTGCCATTGCTCCATTGTCCAACCCGCTGGCAGACCATCTTCCGGTATTGCAGGTATTCGTGGTTGTTGAATAACAGCCGTAACGATTTCTGTTGATGCTGTTTGAATATTATTTGAAACAGGCGGACCATTTGGAACTGTTGAATGATTATCCGAAGGCATCGCATCCTCCTCGACAAACTCCTCGTTTCTTCGTTTTCTCAACATCAATGTCATGAGTATGGCTAAGAACAGTATTCCTGCAGCAAAGGATGCAATCATTTCAGTTTTCATCTGCATTCCATCTGCTTCATCAATGCTGAATGTGAAACTACGAGTCTCGGACCATGTGATTATGCCGTCATCAGACTCTATTGTAACAGTGACTACTCCTTCTGTCACACCTCCAAGGCGGTGGAGTTCACACATCATATCGGTATATTTTGCAGTTTGATGACCGGCGCCATGTTGTAAGGTTTGACCACTCTGATTCACCAGTACCCCCTGGCATACTGCTTGCCAATCATCCGGCTTATCGATGAGAATAAGATATAGCTCAGGTTGTGTCGATGAAGAGGTGACATTAATCCAAAACGGTGCAGGTATTCCGGTTTGGAATATTTGCCCAGACTGTGAACTCATTTCAGCATCCATCACGCGTTGCTTATCCACCAGAATCAATGTTTCATGCGTCAATTCATACGGTCGCTTTTCTCCATCTTCTCCGGCAATTACGTGAAATGTAACGACAATTCTCGTGTTCAAAGGTATGTCATCTGGAATGAGGAGATCGACGACCACTTCCATTTCTTGACCTGCAATCATCCGAAATATGTTGAGTTCATCTAACGGACGTGATGCGCCTGTAGCGCCTATGCTCAAGAATGCAATAACGCCATTATGTGGGGGTGAGGTGGAGACAGATGCAAGTATGACGAAATTATCGTCAACAGCGTTTCCAATATTCTTAACGGTTGCATTCACTGAGGATGTCCCGCCAACACTTGCTGTTGTTTCACTCACACCAGAATGTATTGAAGGTATTCGTACTGAGGCGGTAATGGTGTCAAAGGAAACGATGTTATCGGATGGATTCAAGTCCTCTAACCCATCACTGTTTGAAATTGAAAAATCAATAGTATGTATCTCGCCAGCCTTTTCGACACTTGGCAAGAGAATCCATACATCAACGACTCGGACATCTTCGTTGTCATAGGTTGCCGACAATGATATTGGCCCGCTATGGTTTGAATCATCAACATTCATCCACCAATCCCATGAGTCAGGTAAATATTGACTCGAAAGAGTTGCAGATACGGGCCCATTACCGTTATTTTCCAACTCCAATACGAGTCGTGTTGGAACTCCCGGTGTCAATTTTTGTGGTGATTCGAGAAGTGTTAATTCAAGGTCACTTACCGTACTTATTGTCAATCCCTCAAATGGCATTGCCTGGAATTCCATCCCACTTCTCGTCGAAGTTATGAGTGGAGTAATTTTTGGCGATACATCCCCTGCTTGCCCTGTTAGAGGTGCAGTGATGTCGATACTGAAGGATGTGAATGAGTTTGCATTGATGACCGCATTGCCAATTCCCGGCTCTTCAATTATCCACTGGCTCATTGAGTCATATTGCAATTCAACCATGAAGATGTCTTGTCGGCTTGCATTATTCCATACGGTAAATTCTACAGAATAAGTCTGACCTGCATCAACTATCAATTCTTTTTCTTTTTGATATTCGGAAAGATCAATTGACGCATCACTTACCATGGATGCAGATATGTCAATTGTTTCAGTGTAACTACGAATCGAGTTATTTTGAGAAAGGGCTGTGAACGCGAAACCAAACATGGAGTCAGGGACTGCATCTGCAGGTATCGTCATCGTGAAATCGACGAAAACTGGTGTGTCTGGACGGACAAGAATATTTGTATCCTGAGTCCATGCAAAGTTGACATTCCAATTGTTAGGCAACGCAGTGGTATCAATTGAGAGTTCAAATACATCAGTCGCATCACCCAAGTTTTCGACTTTAACCGAAAACGGGCATGAATACCCGGGTGAGCAAGAAGGGGCAACCTCGAGTTTTTCGATGAATGGCTCTCTGTCCGGAATTACTTGAAATTGCATTGCAACTGTCGTGTTTACATTTGCATATTGGCTCGACACACCTTTGAATGTCATTTGATACATTCCAGTAGTTGCATTCTCATCCGGTTGAATCTTGATGTCGATAAATTTCGATTCACCTGGTGCGAGGAACACTCCAGAATCGGGGTTGATAGAAACCCCATTCGGTTTCGCAAAATAGGTATTCCACCCCTCGGGAATTCCACTAATCTCCGGAATCACAGAGTCTGAAATGTTTCCATCATTCGTGATTTCAACACGTACTGAACCCCATTGACCCGGAACAGAACCAATGGTTGAAATTCCGTTTGAAGAAAGTGCGTATTCACCCGGCCGAACTTTTTGGTCGTAAACAAACACAAGTTCATCGAGATAATATCCTATATCTGTGGCTGAACCATCACTTTCAAACAAAAATCGAAACTGTGTCTGACTATGGAAATATTCTGCTGGTGTTGGAATAAGCGGCGATGTAGCACCTGCATGTGTTACAGAAAATGTTTGGTAGTCTTGACCATCGACAAAGTTTTGGTCGATTGAATTGCTTATACTTCCAAGTTGATACCATGCACCCATTGGAGACAGCACCTCTATTTTCAATACATCACCTGCAATGACGCTTCCGGTGTAATAAAACCCTAATCCATTAGTCCTTGTTGGGTTCGAGACTGCATCTGACATGTCCATGACAGGCGTAACAAGTGAAGTAATGAGATTATTTGTGTAGGTGGAAGATTGGCCGTTACCTACGTGGCAACTACTCCCCATTGAGAGTGCTGTATCGGTACTAATCCCCCATTGAGTTCCTGTAGTCCAACCTGCTAAATTATCACAATTGAAGTAACTGCTTGCAACAGTCATCGTACCAATATTCTCGTCGTTCTGAGTATTGTCATCGAGAATTGTCGAGGTTGAGCGAACAAGAAGAGTATGATTACCCGCGTATGTTGGCGTGAAAATGTTCGTGATTGAATCAGAGTTGCCACCATTCAGTGCATTCATCTGTATTGTTTCGTTAACCATTTCAAACAATTGATACTCATTGTGTAGGACTTTGAAATTGACATCGATGACACCTGAAGATGAACTACCTAAGTTTTCGACCATCACTTCTATTTGAATCGGCACATCGACGACGGCGTCTACGATATAGAGTTCTGCAGGCCTGTTGAACCCAAGGACGGGGTAGTTTGAGGAGAACATTCGATACTTTTCTTCATCACCTGCAGTCGTATAGGAAAACGAAATATCAGTGACGGTTACATCAACGCCTGTGGCACGGGCCGATGCATTCATTTGAGAAACGTCTGCCATTTGATTCATGCTTGAAGAAGAGAAAACACTCCCGACGAACAGACATAAAAGGAGATATGCTACTATCTTCTGCATGGCGCTCAAAGCACCACACATCTTCAATATATATGAGGCAATTGGGAAAAAGATTCCGTCATGAATCATCCAAGGATGCTTTTACCTGTTCTTCAGATTCTTGCAGTTTAACTTGATCTTTCTTCTCTTTTGCCTTCGCTGCAAAGTAAACCGTGAAGGAGGGTATGAGGACCATCGAAAAGCATCCAACTACAGCAGCCAAGGCCCACATGAATTCCGTTGCTGCATCGACTGAAAAGACATTTATCGTGTCGAACTCCTCATTGACAGTGACCAAGAATATCTCAGGAGTTGTCAACCTCTCGCCCTTTTCGACAATCTCGACGCGTATAGCGGATGGGCTGTGCTCGTATTCGATTAACTCACGAGCCTTCAATGTGGCTTCAGCGATGTCAGAACCATAGACTGTGCCGTTATTTCTTCGAGCAGGGTCATAGGATGTAAGAGCGTGAATCGTGACGTCACCGCCGTCAGATGAATCCACTTGGTGTGTCGTGTTTTTTTGGCATTGTTCAGCGCAACTGAATGCTTGGTCGGATTCTATGCCGAGGAGACGATGGCTATACAAGCCGGCCGAATTGATGAGCTTCACTGTAGATTCTGCCGACAAGTCAACTGCCGAGAGATGAACCCATGTTAAATTGGAGCCATTCGCTGGAATACTCCAAGCCCATGTGGTTGTGTTGGAAGACTCTTGATAGATACGAGTCGGTTCGCCAATTTCGTGTTCTGTTTCTTCTGAATCTGTTGCGTAGAGGTAATACGAAGGGGACACCGTAGCCCCATAAACCGCATATGAAAGCAAAAGAATCAATGTAACGGACAAGCCCATGAGGGTTCGGAGAAGGTTTGGATTTTGGGCTAAAGCCTTCTTCATCAACACTCCCATGAGCGCCTCTTTCTTGAACCCTTGTTATACACATTTTTCGATTAACTGAATGAGAGTGAGTCGTTTCGGAGCGGTCGTTTCACCCGTTCTCTTCATATAGGGGAGTTCGGTCGGCAAATTGCTCGGTGTCTTATCATGACGACTCTATACGATATACCCGCTGAAATCTTTAACCCAGCTCTTGCTGCTCGTCTCGAAGAAACTCAAAGCGTATCCACCCCTAAATGGGCTGAATTCGTTAAGACTGGTGTCGATCGTGAACGCCCACCTTCTCAAGAGAACTGGTGGTTCCTTCGCTCCGCCGCTATTCTTCGTAAACTTGCTCGAGAAGGCCCAGTCGGCGTAACACATTTGGCGCAAGCCTTTGGTGGACGCAAGGATAACGGAGTCGGCCCAAACACTCCCGGTGTTGCTTCTCGACACATCATCCGCACCTCTCTTCAGCAACTCGAAGAAACAGGTTTGGTTGAAAAAGTCCCAGGCAGAGTCGTAGAAGACGAAAACGGAGACCAATTACAACTCTTCAAAGGACGCATCATAACTGCTGCAGGCCACAAGATGATCGACAGCGTCGCTCATGAATGCCGCCCACTTGCTGAAGAACAATATCCGGGACTTTCCAAGTATTGAAGGGCGTGAATGAGGTGACAAGTATGGCTTCAACTCAAGACAATGAGTTAAACCAACTTCGTGAACAACGCCGCATGGCTCTCCAACAGCAACTCGAACAACAGGCTGCTCATCAAGCAGATGCTGAAGTAAAGGCACAAGAAGCACACATAGTTTCACAAAACCTTGATGCTGCTATGAAGAATCTTCTCACTCCAGACGCTCGCTCCCGTCTTTCTGCAATTTCACTTGCCACTCCAGAGCGAGCACAAACCATCAAGCAAACCATCGTCAAACTCAATGCAGAAGGTAAACTAAATGCAATGATGAATGATGAGCAATTGAAGCAATTGCTCCTATCCCAATCGAAGAGCCGCCGTAGTGCGTCCATCCGAAGAATCTGAGAAGGTGCTCGAACATGTCCCGAAATAAACCAGCAGCTAAGAAAATACGCCTCATGAAAGTGGGGAAGCAGAATCGGCGTGTCCCCGTTTGGGTCATGCTAAAGACCGACCGAAACACTGTGTCGCACCCTAAGCGACACCACTGGCGCCGTAGTAAGCTCCAACGATGAGGTGAATGATAT
>TARA_B110000444_G_scaffold69941_2_pt1 | contig 82129 bp, 68 predicted proteins | sample TARA_B110000444 | Tara Oceans TARA_B110000444 (sample SAMEA4398370) | marine metagenome | biome: Polar Biome; feature: [SRF] surface water layer (ENVO:00010504); material: water (ENVO:00002006), including particulate matter (ENVO:01000060) such as... | depth 5 m | reverse complement strand
CTAAATTTAAGACGGCGGCCATCGAGAAGTAGCAGTGAAAATACCACTCCCATAATCATCACCGCCTGACCAAGCAAGACAAACAAAATTGAAATCGCTAGCAAGGCCCAGGTATTCAGTTTCAGTTCCCGCGGACTATCGGCCTTGAGGAAGACCGTGCCTGCTATATCATCTGCCACATTTATGCTCAGGTAAGCCAAGGTAAAAAATCCAATGTCTCTTGTGAGCAGATAAGGATAACCGACATATCATTTCCACGAAATCGCTGATCTAAATCATGCGATGTGTATCGCATGACCCAATGTAGCTAACACTGCTTCATGAGTCATCTCAGTCATTGTAGGGTGGGCGTGAATTGTGCCTGCGATGTCTTCCAACAGCGCCCCCATCTCCAATGCAAGTGTCCACTCACCTACGAGTTCACTAACATGAGTTCCTACCGCTTGTACACCAAGGATTCTATGGTCATCTTCCCTTGCGACAACTCGTACAAACCCTCCTGTCTTTTCTGCCTCTTGAGTGAGAGACCTTCCATTAGCAGCAAGTGGGAACTTCCCTGTGATGACAGGATGTCCTGCCTCTTTTGCTTCATCTGGCGACAGTCCTACTGAGACAATCTCAGGTTCTGTGAACACAATTGCAGGAACTGCCACAGGGTCGTAGACTCTATCATGCCCTGCAATAATCTCAGCGACCATCTCTCCCTGGAATGAAGCAACGTGTGCTAGCATTTCTCCAAGATCGGTCAGGTCACCAATAGCATATACTCCTTTCATGTTGGTTTGGCACTGGTTATTCACCTTGACAAATCCACGCTCATTTAGGGCAACACCAGTAGGTGCAAGCCCTTCACTTCTCGGTCTTCTTCCAACAGTAACCAATACACGATCTGCCTCAACAGACTGCATCTTGGATTCATCATCTGCATTGTCTTTGTCAATGTAATTGAGTTTTAGTTTGCCGTTTTTCAGTTTCTCTACACCCTTGGCATATACTCCGGTGTTTACCTTGACCTTATTTTTCTTCAAGAATAATTCAAGAGGCCTACGGAGTTCTTTGTCAAATATTGGTAACACACTATCCATGGCTTCTACAATTGTGACTTCAGCTCCTAGCATGCGGTGCACAATTCCTAATTCGAGGCCAATATATCCGCCTCCAACTACTACTAAGTGGTCGAGTTTCTCATCGATATCAAGTGCTTCACGACTAGAGATTACACCATCACCATACTTCATGAATGGTAATTCGATAGGAACGCTTCCATTTGCTAGAATGACATTCTCTGCCTCGATTTGAGTATCTCCAACAACTACTGTCTTCGCATCCTTGAATTCAGCCCATCCGGTAATCAATTCGGCTCCAGATTTCTTCAATAGTTGCTCAACACCCTTGTTTAAGCGGTCAACAATATCATCTTTCCATCCCTTTAGTCCTGCCATTTTGAGTTCAGCCGGTCCTGGAATCGAGATTCCCATGTGCCCACCATCTTTCGAATGCTTAGCTAAATCATGAAACTTGTGAGCGGCATGAATCATTGCTTTTGATGGAATGCATCCTCTAATCAAACAAGTACCACCTGCCCTCTCACCTTCAACAATCACAGTATCCATTCCTAATTGTGCAGAACGAATCGCAGATACATAGCCACCAGGGCCTGCGCCAATAACTAGAACCTTACATTTTCGTGTTTTCATCCTAAACGCCTCACATGAAGATAGTTGCAGGGTTCTCAAGAAGTGTCTTGAGCCTCTGAACTAGAACTGCTCCATCCCATCCATCGACCACTCGGTGGTCCCATGATGAAGATAGTCGAAGCATCTTACGAATTACAATCTGGCCATTTCTAACGACCGGAGTATCCACTGCATTGTGAACTCCAAGGATTCCAACTTCTGGTTTGTTGATGATTGGAGTTGCTCCAAGTCCACCCATTCTTCCCAGACTTGTAATTGTGAAAGTTGAGCCTGTTAATTCATCCAGACTTGCAGTGCCATCTCGAGCGGCTTGACTTACACGCTGCATCTCAGTTGCAGATGTCCAAACATCTTGTGCTTCTACATGCTTTACAACTGGAACATACAACCCTCTGTCAGTCTGTGTTGCAATTCCTAAGTGAATAGCATCATGCCTAGAAACTACGCCCTTTTCATCATCGTAAAGTGCATTGCAGACTGGGTTCTCAGCAAGTGCCCTGACCAATCCTTGCATAATGAATGGTAAGTAGGTTAGTTTTGGCTGACCATCAGTACGTGATGCATTCAGGTGAACTCTTAGAGTTTCCAAATCAGTAATATCAACCTCTTCGAAGTAACTAAAGTGCGGGATTGTGGTGTATGAAGCAGTCATGGATTCTGCAATCTTTCGGCGTAATCCAATAACTGGAACTTCAGTAACTCCAGTTAGAGCAGTTCTCATAGGGCCGGCTGCAGCAACTGGGCTGCCTGCATCTTTCCAAGTATCAAGGTCAGAATGAGTAATTCTTCCAGCAGGTCCGCTTCCAGAAACTCCTGTGAGGTCAATTCCACTTTCTCGAGCACGCTGGCGTACTGCTGGGGATGCTAGTGGTCTAGCACCCGGTGCTGCGGTTACAACTGGTGTAGGTTTAGCAGCCGGAGCCGGCTTTGAAACAGGCTCAGGCGCCGGTTCAGTGGCTGGCTCAGGATCCGGCTTAGCAACTGGTTCAGGCTTTTCCTCTACCTTTTCTTCTATTGGAGCAGGTGTTCCTTCACCTTCAGTCTCAAATTCAATACAGACTTGGCCAACAGCCAGAATCGTTCCAGGTTCACCCACAATCGATTTCACGACACCATCTGTAGGAGATGGAATCTCCACTGTGGCTTTGTCAGTCATCACCGATAAAATCGGGTCATCTTCTTTCACTGTGTCTCCGACAGAGACCATCCATTCAACGACCTCTCCTTCTACGACTCCTTCTCCAATATCGGGCAATTTAAATGCAAATATTCCCATGTTTAGTCCTCCTGTGTTTTCTTAATAGCCACTGATATTCTTTCAGGGCTTGGAAGGTAATCCCACTCTGTGGTGTGTGGGAATGGTGTGTCCCAACCAGTCACGCGAATGATTGGGGATTCTAGATGCCAGAAACATCTCTCTTGGATAGACGCACTCATCTCTGCACCAAATCCACTGGTCTTTGGTGCTTCATGGACAATAACACATCTACCCGTTTTCTTAACAGAATTGACGACTGTGTCTCTGTCCCAAGGTAATAATGTCTGTAAATCGATTAATTCAGCATCAATTCCACTTTCCTCAATGCCTTTCTGCGCAACATGAACCATAGTTCCCCATGCGATAACCGTGCAAGCACTTCCTTCACGGACAACTCTCGCTTCCTCGAGTGGAATTGAGTAATATCCTTCTGGAACATCTCCATCTTCATGACCTTTCCAAGTTGGAACATTATGGGGGTCACCGTAAAATGGCCCTCGGTAACATCGCTTAGGTTCAAAGAATATTACAGGATCATTGCATTCGATTGCACTGGTTAGTAGTCCCTTTGCATTACGTGGGTTTGAACAGTATACAACTTTCAAGCCAGGAGTATGGGTGAATTGAGATTCAGGGCTTTGTGAATGGTGGTGACCACCTTTGATTCCTCCACCGGCTGGTGTACGAATTGTTATGGGTGTTGAGAATTCACCTCCACTACGGTGACGAATCTTTGCAATTTCATTGACAATTTGGTCATAAGCAGGGAAGATGTAGTCTGCGAATTGAATCTCAGCAACAGGTCTCAATCCATTGATACCCATCCCAAATGCTATTGCTGCAATTCCACCTTCGGCTAATGGTGCATCAAATACACGATGAATACCGTGCTTTTCTTGCAAGCCGGATGTGACACGGAATACTCCTCCGAAGTAACCAACATCTTCTCCGAAGATAACTATATTCTCATCCATCTCCAATAGAGTGTCTAGAGCGCTGTTAAGTGATTGTATCATATTCATTTCAGTCATATCAATCACCTCACTTTCCAAGTTCCTCGCGCTGCTCTTGTACGTGCCACGGGACACTCTCGTAAACTTCAGTAAATATTGTTGATGCAGGTGGGAATGGACCATTAGCCAAATCACCGAAAGTGCATGCTTCCTTGTAAGCAGCCATCACTTCATCATCGATTTTTTGTGATAACTTAGCATCTTTTTCTTCAGACCAAGCTCCAATTGCAATCAAATGCATCTTCAGCCTCTCTACGGGGTCTCCTCCTGGCCAGAATTCGAATTCATTACCCGGACGATATATCGAAGGATCGTCTGATGAGGAGTGTCCACCTGCTCTGTAAGTGTATACTTCAATGTGGGTCGCCCCTTTTCCAGCACGAGCACGCTCACGCGCCCACTTTGTTACTGAGTAAAGTGCGAGGAAGTCATTTCCATCGACTCTTAGAGAAGGAATGCCATATGCCAATCCACGAGCAGCGAAGTTCTCTCCACCAGTTGCAAGATTCCGGTGGGTAGATATCGCCCACTGGTTATTGACTACATTGAGAATTACTGGTGGTTTGAAAACCGATGCAAAGTTAAGCCCGTAATGATAGTCACCTTGAGCACTTGTACCGTCTCCAAGCCAAGTGATTGTTGCTTGGTCATCTCCTTTGTAAGCAGAAGCCATCGCAACTCCAACCGCTTGACTGAATTGTGTGCCAACCGGGCTAGAGATCGAGATGAAGTATCCTTCTTTCCAAGAATAGTGAACTGGCATCTGACGTCCACGGATATTGTCTTCAGTATTACCAATACAGTGACAAATCATGCTCACCATGTCTCTGCCTCGCACAAATTGTGCTCCTGGTTGTCGGTAAGAGGGGAAAATCCAATCTGTATCATCTAAAGCCATTGTTTGAGCAATTGCAATCGCTTCCTCTCCTAAGGAACGCATGTAGAATGACAACTTTCCAGTTCTTTGCATCTTAATCATTCTGTCATCATAGATACGAAGTCTCATCATTAATTCTAGTCCACGAATTAAAGTTGCAGCATCGAGTTCTGGGTTCCATTCTCCACTAGCGGAGTCGTCATCGCCAAGAACTCGAATCAGGCCATGTGCGTGGTCATGTGTATCTGGAGCTTCACAACTAACTGGGTCTGGACGCGACAAATCCCCTGGTTGCTCTACCCAAGGGCCACCAAAGTCTGATTCATCACCTGGACGGAACGGCGCAGTAGGTACTGTGTATGGTTCAAGCGACCCCTTTTCCCCTTCCGTCATGTTAATCCTCACTCCATGTTTGTTGTAAGGCTTATCGTTGCTTTAGCAAGAAGTTCGCCTGCCTTGTAGGATGACCTCACTAGCGGGCCGCATGCCCAACCAAGGAACCCCATCTCTTCGATTTGTATCGACCATTCGTCGTATTGAGACGGTTCAGGGAATCTGTCGACGGCTAGGTGTTTAGGGCTTGGTGCCAAATATTGACCAATTGTCACAAGATCTACGTTAGCATCCCTAAGCATTTGTAATGCTTCAGTTACTTCATCGTCAGTTTCTCCTAAACCAACCATCAAAGATGATTTTGTCAGAATATCTGGTCGTAAACGCTTAGCCTCGACTAGAATGCCAATTGATTGTTCAAAAGTTGCACGTCGGTCTCTAACCTTAATATCAAGACGGGGAACACATTCCACATTATGTGCAAACACTTCTAATTCTAAATTATCAAGGAGCATCGCCAAATCTTCGTGGTCGCCTGCAAGGTCACTGCACAATAACTCAAGAGTTACATCTGGCGAGGTTTCTCTTACGGCTTCTAGGCATCGGCGGTAGTGCATAGCCCCACTGTCATCTAAATCATCACGATTTACGACGGTAATTACTGCGTGATTAAGACCCATTGTTGAAATCGCTTCTGCAAGATTTGCGGGTTCATTTTCATCAAGAGGAGGGGGGCGCTTTATTGTGCCAACCGCACAAAATCTGCACGCACGGGTACATTCTTGTCCTGCTACCATGAAGGTTGCATCCTTTGCAGCCCAACATTCGTGGATATTTGGGCAACGAGCTTCTTGGCACACGGTGTGAAGTGTATTTTCAGTAACCGTGTTCTTGGTTTCAGTGAACTTTTTGAGTAATTCCCCTGTGGGCAATCTTGTTCTAAACCAGTCTGGGAGGCGTGACCTTTTGTTGTCCATTTTCAACTTCCGAACAGTCATTCAATCCCTCCTCCCTAAACATCCCGAAGGGATGGAGTGCAAAAAGAATCGCCTTGGTAGATTACGAGCATTCAAGCATAAACTCGTTTTCCGCTGTCTATGCGAGTAGCAGTAATTACCGGCGGAGCCCGCAGAATCGGGGCTGCGATAACCAATCTTTTACTGGATGAAGATTGGACAGTTATCGTTCACTGTAACCGCTCAGTTATTCAGGCTAAACAACTTCTCACAAGAGGTAGTGGAGCTATAGTTTCTGGAGACCTTTCAGATGATGAAGACCTCTTCAGAATAATCGAAGAGATCCATGACCACGAATTGGTCAAAAAAGCAGGTGGAATTGATTTGTTAATTCACAATGCTTCAATCTATAATCAAGAGGACTTCGCCACAGTTACGCCTCAAGAGTTACGTAGGTTTTCGGCGATACACTTGGATGCTCCATTCTTTATCACTCAAGGTTTGGTTCCTAAATTAAAAGCGAAAAATGGCAGTGTTATTGGCATTGTTGACACTAGTTGGAATCATGCTTGGGAAGAGTTGGCACATTACACTGCAACAAAGGGAGCTTTGCGTCAATTAATAGTTAATTTAGCGGGGGAATTAGCCCCTGAAATTAGAGTGAATGGTATCGCTCCTGGTGCCATACTTGCAGCGGAATGGGAGAAAGAACGATTTGAGAAAGTTCTAGCTAGGGTTCCATTAGGAAGAGCAGGTACTCCAGAAGACATAGCCAAGGCCGTCAAATTCCTATCTGAAGCCGATTACATTACTGGATTTATCCTTCCAGTCGACGGCGGATGGTCAATAACATAGTTTGGTGCAGGGGGTGAGATTTGAACTCACGAACCCATTGAGACCGGATCTTAAGCCCGGCGCCTTTGACCACTCGGCAACCCCTGCGCAGACTGTCGGCGAGGCTGGGAATTAATGAATGAGTCGGACCAAAATACAAAACACACGCATTGTAAACACTTCATCCTCATTACTATATGCTATCGCAATCGTGTAAGCGCATGAGCAAAACAGCACCGATAGCACTGACACTAGTACTAGTGTTCTCAATTTTAGGCTATGTTGCTATCGATTCTAATTCAAATAATACTGAAGATTCATCAGATAACACATTTACTTGTGATGACGGTGAAGTCATATCTTTAGATTTACAAAATAATGGTATTGAAGATTGCAGTGATAGTTCTGATGAGGATGTAATCGACCACTCTAAACACCTTCACGCAGACCCTATTCTGGAAGCGATTTTAGTTGAAGTAGAGGCGGACCAATTCGTTGCAGGTAACGTGATTCACGACCACCCAATGGAGGTTAGAATCAATTGGATTATGCAGTCCGCTGATGGGATTTCAAGTGGAGATAATTTAGCTACTGATATGAATGGTGCATGGAGTTTCGATATTGATGTTGAAGACCGAAGTGAAAATATTTCGATAACCTTCAGAGCACATAATCTGCCTGAAGATACTTGGTCTGATAATCTGACTATCACAATCGAAGCAGAAGAAATTCCTGATGACAATTCTGGTGATGATTCCGGTATTACTGATGACAATGAAACCGATGGGTCAGATAATAACACCGGAGGTACAGGCAATGAAACTGATAATGGTGGCAATCAGACTGGTGAAAACACACCACCGGCGTGCGATGCAGGTCAGGATATGACTACTGATGTGAATGAACTGGTATATCTTGATGCCAGTAATTCTGCAGATGCAGATGGCGATTCACTACAGAACCCTTCTTGGCAAATAATTGAAAGGCCGGAGAACTCATCAGCTATGATCGTAAATCCATCTAATTTAGTAGCTGAATTTACTCCTGATGTGATAGGCAACTTCACACTCGAGTTTTACGTTGATGATGGTGAAGACTTTTGTAAAGATACGATTATTTTAGAAGCAGTAATAACTACTCCATCAATAACTCCTTTCACAGTTTCACAAGTGCTTACTAAGGATGCTGCAATGACAGATATTACTTTCACCAGCGAAGGTGGTCACATTGAAACATGGGCCATCTCACCTGATTTACCGACTGGTTTGGACTTTGATTTAGAACACGGAAGAATCAGTGGTACTGCTTCTGTGGTCATGGAAGAAACAACTTACATTGTATATGCCAATAATTCTGCAGGCTCAGGTACAGCCAGCGTCATATTGAGCGTAATTGAATTAGGATATGATGCAACAGATTTAGCACAGTTCTGGCTCGACTTCTTCCAATGCCAGACTGCGAATGATCGACCAAGTGTTGACGATTTAGATACAAATGGCGATGACAACTTTCAATGTGAAGTATCGATAACCCTCAACGAAACTCATTTGATAATAACTACAAACGGCATACCAAATCACGATTTCGAATCAATGTTGGCTTGCACTCAAGGCGGTGACTGTACATCTGAACAAAACTATGTTTGGTCTATTCCTCGCACACCAACAAATGACACTACTGGGGGTCATAATAGTGCGGATTGCCCAGAAACAAATGGTGATTACGAGTGTGCTCCTGCACGAGGATCGATTGCTGTTGCGATTAATGGCGTTCCGCTATATGGGCCTGAAGACGGCCCAGGTGGAGACGCGGTTGCAGCAGAACATGGAGCCTTCGTGGAAGACCGTCAGCCAATTGACCTAGGTATTTGTCATGGTCACAATGCAATGGGCGGTACTTACCATTATCATGCAGATTCAAATTGCATGCACTGGCATCCTAAAGATGGTGAAAATATCAAAGATGATTACGATATGTCAAATCCTCAAGTGATTGCACAAAATACCTACGACGGTAATCATTCACAAGTAATCGGTGTAGCATATGATGGATATCCAATCTATGGATTCTGGGGCTATGATGATGAGATGAATATTGTAGAGATGAAGAGCTCTTATGAATTGAAGGATGGGGAAACTGGTTACAATGGAATTGACGATTATCAATACACGGAAGGTCTTGGTCATCTAGATGTGTGCAATGGTCACTTCGGACCAACACCTGATTTCCCTCAAGGAATCTATCATTACCATACCACTATGCAAAATGGAGATGGTGACATGGGATTCCCTTACTTTTTGATCTGTTACCATGGTGAAGCAGATATGACCAGCAACGGTGGAAATGGTAACGGTGGAGGCGGAGGAGATGACCCTTGCGCTGGTCACGGAGATACTTGGGGGCCGGGAATTGGCCCCCCTCCTGATGGTTGTGGCGGCGGTCAAGGGGGCCAGTCCGAAATTTCAGTTATCGACAATTGGAGTTTTGACCCTATGGCACTGCTAATTGTCGGCCTTTGTGGCGCTACTGCATGGTCGCTTCGGCGCAAGTAGATTCACCCGTAGGGTGACTCCCTTAGGGTACAATGAGTGCAAAACCGTTTAACACCCAAGCGCAGACGGTAATTCGGTGCGCATGCTAAAAACTCGATTTGTTCCTGTCCTCGTGCTATTTTTGATGCTGTCTTCAGGCCTCCCTGTTGTAGAGTTTGACACTCTAGAAGAAGAGGCTGTTTCTAAGCAGGTTCCTGCAAATCTACAAAACTACAATTTGTATTTAGATGAGGAAGGAGATTCAGGCGGCGATGGTTCGATTACTACCATTGAACCATCTGGTTCAAACAAAGAGGCAAGTATTCTTTCTGGCGTAGAATTTAGGTCTGATGATATGATTGGTGAAATTACAATTTATGGCGAAGGAAGCGCTACTGAAGTTAAATTGTTTGTGTATCTAAAATTCAAAGGTCAAGAGGGTTCTGAAGCAGATTTGACTTATACTCTTAATTCTGTGGGAGGTCCGACTTATACCGTCACTGATAAGTTGACATCACCTTGTCAGGACAGTGTAATTCCGGGGAGTTCAGGATGCGTATGGACAATTAACGAGATAGCATTCGATGTCCCTGAAGATGGCTTCATTGTAGAAAAAGGAGCCCAATTGAGACTTCAAATAGATGGTTCAGCTACTTGTGAAGGCCAAGGCGGACTACAATCAGGAGATTGTGATGTTCAAATCCAATACGGGGATTTAGATAACACAAACAGTTTTTCAAGGTTATCTGTCAAAGCAAATGCGCTTGCTGAATCCAGTGTTAAAGTGCATGCATCTGGTGGGATTTGGACCGATGCAGAACAATTGGAATGGTCTCCTAACCATCGTCCAGAATTCAGGACTATACAATTCTCAGTTGATGTTAGAGATGCATTTGGAAGAGATGATATTCAGTCAGTTGGTCTGGTTTTATCAACTCCTTCTGGCACTAATGCAGTCTTCGACAAAGAGTTCGAGGAAGATGATCTCAGATTAGATAACAATGGTCTTGTTGGCAATTACACTTGGACGTATGATGCTGGAATAGCACCTGGTGAGTATTCTCTACAACTTGAAATAATAGATGTTCAAGGCCACAATGTAGTATACAGCCATCAAGGTCTAGAGTTCCTAGAATATGGAATGTATCTCTCCCTCCCTACTGAACAGGCAGATATTGTGCTAATTGCGCCTGGTCAAATAAGCAGCGTAGAATTCATGGTGGAGCACACTGGCTCTGCAGGTATTGAAATGGAAGTCGAATTCGAATTGTTCACCCCTTTGCCAGGCACTTGGTCCGACCCTAATTGGGACCAGCCAGCGGGTTATTCTCTGAATGGGGGTGGCTCCTTCAAGATAGCAACTCTATCTATCGAGGCACCTGATGGTGACCTTTCTACAGCGCCAGAAAGAATTGAAGTCTGGGCAAGAGGATTTGTTGAGAATGAAGATAATATTCGGGAAGAAGTAGTAATCGAGAAAATGGTTCTTGATGTAGATGAAGTTGGCGTGTTTGCCCCTCCACGACTCAACGTTTACGAAGATGTGGACCACCAAATGCAAATTGCAGATTCCAATAGGCCAGATGCATTCGACCCCACATTGTCCCATTACATCGATTCAGATGAGATTGGAGAGTTTTACATCGATGTATTCAATGCAGGATTCGATACAGATACTTACAGGCTGAAGGTAGAGGATATGCCCAGTTCTAGTTGGATGTACAAGTTCTATGACAATGATACTGGATCTGAACTAGTTACTGAAGGAATTTATGCAGTAACTCCAAGTATTGGTTCACATGAAATACTTTCAGTAGTGATGAAAATATTCCCGCCGACATCAAGAGATGATGTTGACATTGGGCTGGTTTCAGTTAATTGTTTCAGTGCAGGAGATGACCAACTAAGTTCCATGGCTGCGTTTACCGTTCACCGTACATTCGGTATCTTAGCGGAAGTAATAGCTGACTCAGATGGACAAGACATTGGAAGTGTAGGACCAGTAGCTCCTGGTTCAGAAGTTTCTTTTGATATTAGAATCACAGATAGTACAGATGAAACAACACAGAACACTTGGAGATTAATCTCTCCTGACAAATTGTCTAAGAATACTGATATCGACCCATCTTACGGAACTTGGGATTATTCGATGAAGGATGACAATGGTAGCGAGATTGTTGCTATCAGATTGATGCCGGGTAATTCAGGTGATGTTGAAGTCAAAATCGTTATGCGAGAACAAGTACTTGCTGGTAACCACACAATCTATCTTCGTGTGACTGAAGAAGTATCTGATGGTGAGCCTCGGTACTTCGATTTGCCATTAGAGATTCGTGTCGAGGAAGAAGTAAAACCGGGACGTATTTTCGTTGAAAGGGTTACTCAATTAACACCGTTTTTACCGGGTTCTGAACAGGACGTAGATTTCCGTGTAGAGAACTCCAACAATGTCGTTCTAGACATTATAATTTCAGCCCAGAGCCTTCCAGAGGGTTGGACTGCAAGTTTCTCCACTAGTGGTTCACCTCAACAAGGAAACACTATCTTACTTGAAATACCAGCATTTACCACCAGTGAGTTCACTTTGATTTTGAAAGCATCTAGCGATGCAGTTGCTGGTAAAGATGTAATTGTTGAATTGTCGGTTGAACCTCTTGACAGTGAAGTAAGTACTTCTCATCTAAAGCAAACTCCAAAGTTTACTTTCACAACAACCTGCGAGGGAACAGATTGTCTAATCAATGCGGCACTTGACTTTGAGAACCCACAAACCGTTGGGTTATATGTTGGGATTCTACTAGTTATTTTCCTTGCAGTATACCGTAGAGGACAAACTTCAGCACGTGAATTTGCAGAGTTTGAGGAAGAAGAACAAAGCCTCGAAGAAATGAGTGATGAATTGAAAGATATTCCTGATGTTGTCATGAGTGATGAAGATCTTGATGATGATTTAGAATTGCTTGATGAACTCGAAGATTTAGATTAATTCTGAGACGAAATTCGAAGTTATTCTCCCCGAAGGGGAGAGATTTGGGATGAATTATGTATGAACAATGTTCCATTTCCCTTAATAGCCTTGTAACCAACGGTAGTTTGGTGTCAGTATTGCGTATGTCCTCCGTCCATTCGTCAGCGCGTCCCAAACTCATTAGAGAGTTGGATCAAAAGAAGCTCAAGTCATTGGGACTTGCCATGCTAATGTTGTTCTCGACAATCGCTTCGATTGAGTTCGTATCTTTCACAGCTTTAGCCGCTACAGACCAAGATGGAGACGGTCTGACATATGGGCTTGAGTACCTCATTAACACCCAGCCAAATGATTGGGATTCAGACAATGACCAACTACCAGATGGATGGGAGTGGCAATACGGTTTAGACCCCCTTTCCAGTACCAATTCTGATGGTGCAATCGGAGATCCAGATGGAGATGGATTCTCAAATCTCCAAGAATACAATTACGGCCAGCCGTCAAATTGGGACCTTTCTTCTACGACTTCAACCCTCGATAACGGAGTTTGGTGGAATGGAACAGTTCCGGTAAATAATTGGGACGAAGAGAATGCAATGCAATACAACCAGTTGGCATGTGGAGATGCAGGTTCTGATGGAACTGGAAATGTGATTCTTTGTGATGAAGACCCAGTTGGAAATATCTGTACAGATGGATTCGACAACGACAAAGACGGCATGGTTGATTCTGCTGACAATGACTTTGATGGCGATGCTGATTGTGCATCTGATGATGATGATGGCGATGGAATTGCTGATGAAGACCCACAAGGATGGGACACAGATGGTGATGGAATGCCAGACGGTTGGGAAGCATCTAACGGATTGAATGCAACTTCTGCTTCAAACGCAGATGGTGCAAACGGCGATCCAGATGGTGATGGACTGATTAATATCTATGAATATATCAATCCTTCATGGACTACAACATGTGGAGGTCAACCTTGTTACAGGCCAGGACCAACAGGTTCCTTCACTGAAACAACATCCCCTTGTTCCCCTCATCTTGGTATAGGTCCGGGTGGTTGTGCTACTCTAACCGCTGAAACAGATGGTATCACTACTACTAACCCTCTTGATTCAGATACAGATAATGATGGATTGAATGATTCATACGAAGCATTGACTCTTCTTACCGACCCTACTAATTCAGATACAGATGGTGATGGAATCAATGATGGTATTGAAATCAATGGCCAATATGGCAGTCCTGCTCAACCAAGCGACCCTCGTAACAACAACACGGATGACGATGCCTTTGACGATGGTGATGAGGACTTGAATGGCAACGGTATCGTTGATGCAAATGAAACCGACCCTACTCGCAGGGAAGACTCAGGAGATTTCGATAACGATGGTTTAGAGAACTGGCAAGAGAATCTGTCCTGTTCTGCTTGGAATGTCGCTGATACTGATTTTGGTGGCGTAAACGACGGTGATGAATCCAATGCTTCCCATGGAACCGACCCTTGTGATTCACTACTCTACTTCACTTCGACTATTGTATCGTTCAATTCAGGTTCTAGCCAACTAACTTTGACAGATGGTTCAGGATTCAACCCAGGGGGTGGAGTTGCATTCTACAACAGTTCTGGTACGTATACGCAATTTTTGTATGCTGCTGTTGTAAATGATGTAATGCAGGGAGTATTTTCAAACCCTCCTGCAGGTGCAGTAGCAGAAAGCAGAAACAATTCTTGGTGTCACGATATTTCAGGCGGCTCCTTCCCGAATTACTGTGATGACGATTATTCTGACTCCGATGGAGATGGATTAGCTGATTGGGAAGAAACACTCGGTGTATTCGGGTTTTTCTCAAACCCAACGCTTGCAGACTCAGATAGCGATGGTGCTAATGATTTCGAAGAGGTGTTCGCAGGAACAGACCCACTACAACCTTGTGACAATACCTTGGACGATGACGGTGATGGTCTAAACAATTATTTCGAAACAACTACTGGTTGTGATAACTCTTGGATCGGTATCACTAATGGTAGTCAAGATATTTGGGTGACTGAAATCGACAATATCGATACTGATGCTGGTGGAGTTAATGACAAGCAAGAATACTTTGATTCTACTAACCCCGAAAATGACCCTACCGATGACATACTTCCTGCGGATTATGATGGAGACGGAATACCAGATACCATCGAGAACCAAACCGGTACTGACTGGCGAAACCCAGACACAGACGGTGGAGGAATGCTTGATGGTGATGAATGCCCGCAGCAATTCTGGTTTACCAATTGCCAAGGTGCACCTTTCGACCCTTGGGACCCTAGCGACGATGCTAATCAAAACGATGTGATATTTTGGGCCAACAATACCAGCGGAGTTGTCGATCTTAACAGACAGCACCTTTGGAGAGTTCACACCTATGATTTCTACACAGGTGCTGCATATGGTATTGAAACAAATTCTCATCCTGCACAAGACGTAACAGTTCCTTATGCAAATACAACTCACCTTGCATCTTCCAATTATGCCAATGACACAGTATCTTGGACAATGGAGTTTGCTAATCCCGTTATGTCGGGTCCGGCTCCAGTGTCGGCCTATCAGTACAATATCACATTCTGGTCTGATGCCTCATTGGCAATGTCTAGGACTAATGATACTCATTCCTTTTCGGTCACTGCTGGGTTGTTAGACTCCATGTGGGTTGAAGAGCATGAATATTGGTTTGATTGGTCTACTTTGTCTGCCAATACTATCGCAGGGTCAAATTCATCTTACGAAACAATGCTACCGCCTCAGTTCTCGAATCTTTCCCTTCCAGAGTCACTTATCTTGAATATCACTAACGATGTCATAAGTTCTGCAGGCGCAACTGATGCTTATTCTAAGGCAGATGCGATTGCAACGTTCCTAAAAGATGGAAATGCAACTTACGACTTCAAACGCAATTACAACGGCAGTGGAGCTGCTCCTGAAGCAGATATCTCCTATGAACTTCTCAACCGTGCCCAAGAGGGCACATGTTCTGAATTCACTACAGTATTCGTTACCATGGCTCGTGCAGCCGGTTTGCCTGCAAGATTTGTTACTGGTTACCAAGGAGGGTCTTGGACTGGTAGTGGATATGAGGTATATGGTGGCGACTTGGCCCAATGGGGCGAAGTTCGTCTTGAAATGAGCGCAAGCAGTGGTGGAGATGACCTTGGATGGATTCCTTTCGATGCTTGTCCTGAGCCAGAAGAAATCGAAATTGTAAATCTTACTTGGTCTCCAACATCTTATGATCGAGACGGCACTACTGATGTAGCCGTTTCAGGTGTGTTGCAATTTACCGACAATGCAACTGCAATTTCAGATATTACGCTAATTGGATTCGTTGTAAGCGTTGATGACGTAGGAAATGTTCCTGGGTCTGCAGCAACCTTTGGTAATTTGTTTGGTTCATTTACCACCGATGCCAACGGTTCATTTGCAATGAATGGAACATTGTCTTTACCTGCGAACCCTGGTTATGCGAGTATAGTTATCGAACACATCCAAAATGGGTATGTCTCTCACGCAGGTATTGATTTGGGCGTGTTCATCAACATGACAGATGATTCCAACATAACCCATAGTGATCCTGGGCCTGCCGACCAACCAGTTCTTGGCGCCGGTGCAACCACTGTACTCAAAGGTCAGTTATTATTCGAGAATAATGAAACCACAGGTGCTGATGAAATTGGACCTCTAACCGTTTGGCTTGATTTCCTATCCTCTGAAGATGGGGCAACAAACCTGACTGGAACAGTTGGACCTAGTGGTGTTTGGGAAATCAACGTCACATTAGACGAATTGGAAACGAAAACAAATATTTCTGCAACTTTAGGGTTCAGTGGTTGGCAAGATGCATCACAGTCCGTTGGTGGCCCTCAGTTCCATCTAAGGCCTAGCACACATTCAATTACTCTAGATATTAGGGATGCACCAAATTTGACAGCGTCAATCGAAGGACCGGGCTTGAATGATTCAATACTTCTAGTGGATGACTTTGTTTACATCAATGGAACTGCTCTATCCTTTGGAGCGTCTCCTTCTGCTCTATCTGGAAATCTCTCTTTCGGAATGAGGCAATTAGATGGGGGCGGCACATTTGTTGAATTGTTCAATCAATCAATAAATGGAGCATTTTCCATTATTCACAAACTCGACTACAACAATACCACAGTTAAGGCTGGTGCGATTGAATTATCCTTGGTATTCCATCCAGATAGCCTGAATGCTACAGATTCACAGAATACTTCATCCAGCCCTTGGTGGTTGGAAGGAATCTTGTTCCTTGAATTACAAGCTCAACCTCAAGTAAGGGGCAATGAAGTTTCGATTGTTGTTCAGGTTACCGACCACCTTGGTAGTGAATTCGATCTAAACCTGACGACTGGTAACTTCACCTTTGACTTTGATGGCAGCCAAGTAAATACATCATCAGATCCAGGTTCGAGTACATTATCTCCTAAATTCTCAACAAATGCAAATTTGTTTGCAGGAGATTATGCATTTGATATGGCGTTTGACGGTAATCGTTACTTCCAAGCAGTAAGCAACAATTCCCTGTTAAGAATTAAGGGGACAGTCGACATTTCAGTCTCGGTAATCGATGATTGGACATACCGTGGTAACACAACTTGGTTGATTGGTGATATAACAGATTCAGTTCACAGCACGGCTGTTTTAGGTAACGATTCAATTATTATTGTTTCACTTATGACATTAAATGGCCCTATTGACTTAGGAAGCGGAGTGTTGGACAATACTACTGGAGCTTACAATATTACAATTACCGCTCCAATGAATTTGCCTTCTGGAGTTTATGACATCGAGGTTATGACAGATTTCGACACTCCTGCTCAGATTGGCGGTGCTTACTTCCAATGGGTCGATAATGCCGTACCGCCTGCTTTGCCTCAAATGCCTTCAACTACTTGGGGAATTGAATCGGATGTCGTTTTGTCTGCACCAGAAGGTGCTCCTCCTGAAATTATCGCCGTCATGAATTCCAATGTGGAGATTGGAGTTCGTGTTGCAGATATTGCTGATGAATCTAATGTAAGTGGAGCTCAAGTCAATTATATTCTAGATTATGGTGGAGCAAATATCTCAATAGGTAGTGCTACTAGTGGAGCGGATGGTAATGCCACTCTACAGTGGACAGTAGCTGGTGTTGACCCAGGTAAATACCTCTTACGAATGGAAGTCTTAGATGATCTGTCGTCTCCTAAAAGCACTGGAGCAACTAGGCACAGAGGTAACTTTACAGACACCAACGTCACTGTTCAAGTACCATCCAATATCAGAGTTGATTCTATTCCATCAACAATTACGGCTGGCCTCAATTTCCAAGTTATAGGCCAAGTTGAAGACGGAGATAACTCAAGTAGAAATCTAACCTCTTCGGTTGCCTTAGAGATGTTCTGGCTTGATAATCCTGATGAAAAGTTAGTCAACGGAGTATACACTGCAGTGAATGGAAGTTTCAATTATTCAGTACCTACTGATGTTCTTAGTAATGGTACACTACGTGGCGCTAGAACCTTCATCATTTCAATTGTTGATGGCTCTTCACCATTTTACTTGACAGATACTAGCAATCATTCGATATTGGTCCAAGGTGTTACTGTGTTTGAGAGCATCCAGCCACTAATTCCGATAATAGTCAACCGTGGAGATGATGTCAATATGACTTTACAAATGGTTGAATCCTCCAACATGTGGCAACCTTTGGAGAATTATACAATCGACGTACAATTTGATGATACTTGGCTTACTTCAAACACCACCAATGCTCAAGGGCGCACTAGTTTCATCCACAACGTGCCTTTCGACCAACCTTTGGGACTGATAACTATCTCATTCTATTACAATGGTAGTTTTGATTTATTATCCCATCAAAGAAGCATTTCGACTGTGACAGTTCGTTCACTAACGATAATGGTCGTTGACCCAATTGTTGCCAACCCGATTGCAGGTGAAGCATTCACAATTACGGGAACTATTGAGAGTGACAATGGAAGTGGATTACAACTGCGTGATGGCTCTCTATTAACTGCTAGTGTGTTGTTTATGATCGATGATGAGCCTACTGGTTTCACACTGTCGAATGGTCAGATTCAAGCGAATGGAACTTGGTCTGCAACTATTGCTTTGGGCTCTAGTTTCAGTGCAGGAACTCACGTCGCTGAAGCACAATATATTCCTTCAGTGAATTATTATTCGGGGTCTAGTGCCAATCAATCATTCGATAGCCGTGGTTTCACAACATTGACTTTCGTGACACCGTCACTAGATGGTGTTAACCAACCCTCTCTTAATGATAGAACTGATAGAGGAGACGACGTTAATGCCAGATTGCAATTATTTGATAATACAGGTGCTCCAGTTGTAGGGGTTCAAGTAACTGTCATGATAAACGACACTCTTGTTTCTGTTACTGGAACGTCTGATGCATCAGGCGTTATTGATGTCAACCTGACTACACCTGCTGACTTAGCAGTTGGATTCCACAATCTAGATGCTGAGTTTGCTGGCACGCCAGGTACTACAGGATTGATTGGTGATACAACAAGCGTACTGTTCGTAGTATTAGCACAGACTGAAGTGAACATTACTGAAAGTTCAACCATAATAACTGCTGGTGATGTTCTTTATGTCAATGGTACACTACTCGATGATTTAGGGAACTCATTACAAATTAACGGTAATGACTCTATTGCAGTTGTTTACTTACTTGTTGACGGAGTCCCTGTTTCTAGTGTCCAGTCTAATGCTGGAGATGGCATGTTCATGTTTGCATGGACGTCACCGGAGAATATAGCGGCTGGAGCTCACAATATTCAGGTGAGTTTCACTGGCGGTAGAGATTGGGTTAACCCAATTGGTGAAGGAGACAGCGCAAACCCTGATTTCTATCATCCAAGTTCAGATAGTGTGAACTTTACAGTAGCAGTTCCTACAAAGATTCTACTTCTCACGCAAGGCGGACAGGTTGACCGTGAAGACACACTAAACGTTCAAGGAAGACTATTGGATATTGTAGATAATCCACTTGATGGTCAAATAATCGAAATCTGGTTGGGCGGAGTTTTCCTGACAAATGTCACCACAACAGCAGATGGTTCGTTTACAGCAATCCACCCAGTGCCTGCTGATGCTGAATTAGGACCGGTCTTGCTAGAGACTAGGTTTACAGGTTCTGCTGGGTATTTACCATCCAGCAATAACGGGACTTGGAATATTTACTCAAAGATATTTGTGCAAATAAACATTGAAGATCCACTAGCAGTCGAACAGATGACTACGATTGATGGTTTCGTTGGAGACAACCAATTGACACCTCTGGCTAACATGGTTGTTCTGGTCTCTATTGAGGGTATATCAATTGGTAATGCGACCACTGATGAAAATGGTAACTTTAGTTTCGATTGGCAAGTTCCTAACATCTTTACAGATGGAACTCACACTGTCATTGCAGATGTACCTGCTCAAGGATGGTACCGAGCAGGCCAAGGTAACACTACTTTCTTCTTAGCACACCGTACAGGAATAACTGTTGATATTGTAGATAATGATGCAACAAGGGATGATTTCTGGGAAATCTCTGGTACTTTGTATGATTTAGATACAGCATTGAATGATGGCTTACCTGGTGAGTCGATTTACATCTTCCTAAATGGGGCCCAAGTTGGATATGCAACCACTTCGATAAGTGGTGAGTTTACCGCTTCCATTAGAGCAGACGCTTCCTATGATAGAGGTACGCACACAATGAATTTCGCTTTCGATGGAAGTACAGGTCACCTACCTGTACAATCTAATCAAACCGTATTAGTTTGGGCAGATGTTACAGTTCATATCGATACTTTCACACGTTCAGCTGTTCGTGGCGACAGTGTAAATGACAGAATTGAGATGACTGGCCGTGTTACTGAAATTGGCGGTCAAGGAGTAATGATTGATGGTGCAACCCTAGTTCTCGGCGAAGGTGTCAATTGTGGAACTAGCGGTGTTGAGAGTCGATGTATCAATGTTGAGAGCATTACTTGGAATGGAGGGACATACAAAATTGTGGCCACAGCTCCTTCATGGATGGATCCCGGTGTCGCATCACTGAATCTCCAAACTCCTCAGAATTCCTCTCTTTACCTAAGGTCTGGAAATTCATGGACCGACTATATTTCGATTACAATCGATTTGAAAGACCCTACAAGCGCAGTTGATATCGCCCCGATCATCGAAGGCGAGCAAGAAGTTGTGAAGGGAGAAATCGAACTTATCGCTTTGGATACAGATGAAGGCGTAAATGGAATTGCAATATCGATATACCTCGATGATTCTAACGGAACAAGGTTAGACGAAGTAGTCGTAGTTACCGGAAGTGGCGAGTGGCCCGATGGTATTGCCAAATTTGAATTCAATGCTGAGCCACCTTATGGTGACTATCAGGAGTATGGGGAGATTTCCCTAAGGATGTCAATTTCAAGTAACGGAATTATTTCTGAAGGTTCACTTACTGAGTTCAATACAGCGTATAACAGCGGGACAACTCCTAGTTATTCCTACACAGATGATGATGGTGGAGTTCCTTGGTGGATGTATTTGGTTGCGGTATTACTGATTGGTGCGGGTGCAGCATTCGTAATCATGAGGCGACGATCTGCTGAAGCATCAAAGGAAATCGCAGACATATTCTCTTACACTGCTGAATTATTAGCAGCAGGAGATTCAATGCGTGAGGCTATTTTCCAGTGCTATGAAAGTCTCGTTCACATATTGATGGGACGTGGATTCCTGCGTCGTGATTTCGAAACAGTTAGAGAGTTCGAGATGGCTATCCGTGCAGCATTGCCACAACTTTCTGATGAATCATTGAATGCTCTTGACTCGATCTTCGAAGAAGCGCGATACAGTCGCCACGAGATGGGAGTAGCTCACAAGGCCAATGCGCAAGAAGCACTGACCAGAGTTGTCAGTGAAGTCAACCAGTTTAGCGATATACCTAATCGATGATTACCAACTTAGGTCAAGAACTCCGCCCTTTAGGGTGGCTTTGATGGAATCAATCTCTGCAGGTAATGGTAGGTTTCTGACAAAGTTCTCACCTACGCGTAATTTGAGAATACTGTGTCCTTCGATTTCTCCTTTGGCTAAATCGATAGACGATGCATCAGCCCCAAGTAGAGGGATTGTCAATCCGTTGTTGTGGCGCTGACCATTCAATTCATCGATGATCCAATTCAATCTACGCTCTGGTGCAATTTCAGCCATGTGTCCTTCTGGGATTTCTCCAGATGAAACTAACATCATTGTGTGGCGATCACGAACTTCGTTTAGGTGGTCTCCAGACATCTCAAATGCAGCATGTAATTCACTTGGTGATGCATCAAGTCCGTCAGTAACGACTTGAATTTCTACCTGCTCCCACTCTTCCATGTTTTAACCTCCAACGACGGGACATATTGAACCTTTAGATGTCGGCCTCGCGCTCGACCTTTGAGAAGAAGCGCTTTGCAAATCGCCCAGTACCTTCTGCATTTGCCACCTGATTCATCCTTATGTCTGCAGGGTAGCACGTGGAATATGTCCTCTCCGTATTCCTTCTGTCAAGTAACACAATCAGTGCTCTGTCACCCATCGCTCTTATCGGACGGCCCATAGCTTGCAAAATTGAATTGATTGCCGGTTGTGAGTTAGCATATCTCCAATGATTACTCGGGCCAAATTTATCTTTGATATATCCACCCAGTGATTTTTGGAATACAGAAGGCGGAGCATTTGGTATTCCCACACAACCTACAGCGTCTAGAATTCCACCTGCATAATCTATTCCTTCGGACAATTTGCCATTGAACACACCAGCTAAGAGAATCGGCCTTCCAATTTTGGGTGCTTCTTCCAAATCTATCATCAATGCACCAATGTCTTTCTTTGTCCAGGTTCTTGTTTCCACCATTTTCTTTACGCCGGGTATGTGTATCGTCTCAAATATTTCATTCAGAATACTGTATGAGGGGACGAATACAGCAACATTTCCAGGGGTGTTCTGCACTAATCGGTAAATGTGTTCCCGGATTTTCTGAGTATTATCTGCTCCTCTTTCACGATACAATGTAGTTACATCGTTTGCAACTACAACGGGTCTTCGCTCTTTAGCAAATGGTGATGGATGAATTGACTCACCTCTTTTGGATTTTTCAAGGCCGAGAAGATCTGCAAACATATGAGGCGGGTCTAGTGTTCCCGACATCAGAATCGAACCGGCTGTTCTTTCAAAAATCGGTCCAGCAACCAAACCTGCATCCAAAAGGTGAGATACAATACGCCCGTCTTTACCTTCACCTTCGAAAACTAAGCATAAAGCGGGCCCACTTCCAAACCTGGCAAGTACGTCGATTAGGTGTGCCAGTAGGTGTGCAGAGGGCTCATTATCTCCATCTTCATCGATATCAACTTCATTGGTCTCCAACAAATGTTTGAACATTTGAATTCTAATCTTCTTGTCAGGTGTTACCAATGAGTTTTCACCTCCTGTCAGTGTTGCCTGATTCGCAACAGCCTTTACTGCATCAAAAGATTCGTTGAGCCACGAAAGAACATTGTCTGCCTCAATCAACATCTCATCATTGTCTTTGAGTTCAGATACCATTCTTTTGAACTCTCGCGCCAGTATCAATCTGAATTCTTTACAAACTGCAAGACTCCATGATTTCAACATTATCGATTCGTTCATGTCGCCGCTTATCTGAGCGATTCTTTGCATGTTGCCAAGGTGTTCTTCAATTTCACTTGCTGCATTTCGAACCATTATTGGAGTTAGTCTACGTTGCATTCCCATGCGAACTCTGTCTGGTAAGTTATGCGCTTCATCAACGATGACAATCAAGTCATCAAGTTTTAGGTCCATCGCTTTGAGCGATGCATTTCTTACTTCTTCAATGAACAAGTGGTTGTAATCACAAACTATCACTTGTGCTTCTTTTGCTGCATTCCTTGCCGCTTTCCATGGGCAAGTTTGCTTCTTTTCACCATTTTCCATGTGTGTTTTACTAATCTCAACCAATTCGTCAACATGCATCGGATCGGCTAGAATTCTTCTTTCAAAACCAGGTGCACTGGTTAGCCATGGTCTGCATTGTTTATTTTGTCGATGTTTTGAACACATCAAAGAAAAACTAGCGCCTCGATTTCCAGCGAACGGCTCTACACACATTCCCGATTGACCAATCATATCTACAAGAGTGATTTTTTGTTCACCTCGAAGTTCATTGATTCTCCTAACGGTATCAACCACAATTCTGTGCTGACTTTGTCTTGGAGTAAGGAACATTATGGTTTTGCGCTCTTCTGATGAGTTCGCAATTTCTAGGGCTGCGGCAAGCGCAGCAGCGGTTTTTCCGATACCGGTTGGAGCACTTGCTAGGTGTGCCTCGCCTTTTTGCAATGTGCCAATGCATGCAGCAATCATTTCTGCTTGACCTTCTCTAGGTGTTGGGTGAGCCAACCAAGAGTGTCCGGCTTGCTCACGCATAAATTGATGACTTCGTCGAAGGTATTTGAGGTTGAGGTTCTTCGTTACGCGGTTGCACCGTTTGAATAATTTGCACCCGGATGTGGGGTCCGGATGCGTGTGGAACTAATCCTGCCTAACAAGCAGGATCGGAATCGGAGCCCCCCTGGTCACCCAGGGGGACGTTTGTTGGGTTGCCAGTTTGTGCTAATTTAGCACGTAGACGCAGTGCAGCGAAGCCGATGTTAACTGGCATAGTAACATCGGTTCGGAAGGTGGGAGTACGGTTGTTTCCAATTTCGTTCTCCCATCGCATTTTCCCATCCCCTCCATTATGTGGCTCTCACCCTGTTTTCACTCAGTGAACTCCTTGCGTCCTACAGTCTTGCTTCTGGCTTCTGCCAAGCCTTCAGCGAGAGTTTCATTTAACGCCGCATCTTCTTGTATTAGGCGGCGTATGTAATCCTGCAATCCTTGAGATGCAGCTTGCTCTGGACTGACTCCATGGAGTTCGTATAGATCTCCTAGCCTGCTCTTAATCGAGCGTCCTACTGGAATAGTAATTGTGTCCATGTCTGGAAGAAGAGGTTGTCCGCCTAGGTACAAACGGATTGCTGCTCTGATGACGTCGCTTCTATTTCGTGCCCCATCTAGACCTATACGGGCATCGAGAAGAGCATTCTCTTCGTCAGTTATTCGTAATGATACGAGTGTACTAGGGGTGGTCATAAGCATTCCTCCGTACTTCATCCACACAACATCCGGTATATGAATGTATCACAGATGATTACGTTTTGACTTACAAATGATTACAACTAGGTGTTTATTAGATTGACGACTTACCCTTCATCATGAATAATTCAATTTCAGGAACTATCGGTTCTCAGATTGCATTGTAAGTTATCATGCTAAGAACGGACATCACAGATGACAATACTCAAACGGTAGACCCCTGTAGGTCGATTCATGGCACTTAAGGCAAGTCGCGGTCTGTACCTTTATCTCGAAGTTCTTTCCACTGCACTAGGGGATGACATCGTTACCGATGATGAAGCATCAATTTTGAAAGTCTTGGCGGTTGCCCTGGGGATGGATCCTTCCAACGTAGGAGACGCAATGGATGTCGCCAGAGGAGTCGACCCGTCTCCAATTACAAACCCGGATGAATATTCAGCTCACCAAATTGGAGATGCGACTACCTACCAGGCAGCACTTGTTGCTGCTTTGGATGATGAAGTTATTACTGAAGAAGAATGGGCAATATTGGAACACTTGAGGAATATGTTAGGTATCCAACCAGACCAACATGCACTAATCGAAGAAGCGATTAGAACTATGTCCGATTCAGATGATAGTGGTGAAAGGAGATTAGAACGCCTTGAGCGTTTTAACACGGTCTGTCCTTTCTATTGAACTGATTCCTAATGGTCGTTTAGTTAACACTTGCCGAGGCAATGCTTGTAAAGGGCCTTTAGGTGGACCAGCCAACACAACTTGTGTTACTAGGTGCTAAAATGAGCATTATCCACGATATATTTGAGAACGTCAAGAGAAGAGACCCGGGGCAACCTGAATTCCATCAGGCAGTTTGGGAAGTCTTGGAATCACTAGAGCCAGTCTTAGAAAAACATCCTGAGATTATTGAAGCTGGAATCGTTGAGCGAATTGTAGAACCAGAGAGACTTATTCATTTCAGAGTACCTTGGGTAGATGATAATGGTACAGTCCAGACAAACCGCGGTTTTAGAATCCAGTTTAACAGTGCTATCGGTCCTTACAAAGGGGGATTGAGATTCCATCCATCAGTAAATGCTTCAATCTTGAAGTTCCTTGCATTCGAGCAGGTTTTCAAGAACAGTCTTACTACTCTACCAATGGGTGGAGGAAAAGGTGGTGCAGACTTCAACCCCAAGGGTAAGTCAGATGGGGAAGTAATGCGCTTTTGCCAGTCTTTCATGATGGAGTTGTGGAGGCACATCGGCCACAATTGTGACGTTCCTGCTGGAGATATTGGAGTCGGTGGAAGAGAGATTGGTTACATGTTTGGAATGTTCAAGAGATTACAGAACGATTTCCAAGCAGGTGTTCTAACCGGGAAAGGCCGCTCATACGGTGGGTCTCTAATTCGACCAGAAGCAACAGGGTACGGTCTTGTTTACTTCGCACGCGAGATGCTTTCTACAAAAGGCAAATCTTTCGAAGGTGCAACAGTTTCAATCAGCGGCAGTGGAAACGTGGCTCAATTTGCTTGTGAAAAGGTATTGGATCTAGGTGGAAAGCCAGTTACAATGTCAGATTCATCTGGATGGATTCATGACCCTGCTGGAATAGACCGCGAGAAACTTGCTTGGATAATGGACCTCAAGAATAATCGCCGTGGACGAATTAGTGAATATGCAGACAAGTTCGATGGAGTTACATTCAACCAGTCTGCACCAGAACCTGCTGTCAACGGATTGTGGGGAGTTAACGTCGATGTTGCACTTCCATGTGCAACTCAGAATGAAATCAACGGTGAAGAAGCAAAGATGCTTGTTGCTAACAACATAATCGCAGTTGCTGAAGGCGCTAACATGCCTTGTACTCCAGAAGCGGTAACTGCATTCCAGAACAGTGGTGTTCTATTCGCACCAGGTAAAGCAAGTAACGCCGGTGGTGTAGCAACGTCTGGTCTTGAGATGAGTCAGAACTCACTACGCCTTTCTTGGACTCGTGAAGAAGTCGATGAAAAGTTACGTGGCATCATGGTTTCAATTCATGAGCAAGCTCATTCTACCGCAAAGGAGTATGGTCGTGAAGGCGACTATGTCTTTGGAGCTAACGTTGCAGGTTTCCTAAAGGTCGCCGATGCAATGATGGCACAAGGTGTAATTTGATTTCACAGTACTAAAAAATACACCAAGATGTACATAGCCCATACGAGTGCTATTATTCCAAAGATGACATCGAAAACCAAACCAACAGTCGACCCAGTGTTCGATTGACCGGTCGAAGTTTGCCAATCTGATTTACCCTTGTAGAAGGCAGCATCAAGGAAAAAAGCAATCGAAAAGGATAGGCAACAAATCGAGTTGCCAATAATTACTCCTAACCCATTATTATCTATTGCTCCACCTGGAAACACGCTTGCGAAATAGATGAGAAGTCCTAGGCCAATTACGGCATAAGACCAATATCGAAGATTATTTTCTGGACTGTATTTTAGATCAATATAGACTACTTGCGGTTGCTGGACCTGAACTAACTGAACTTGACCCTGAATTTGTTGTTGTGCCTGAATAATAATTTGTTCAGGGTGTGTGTCATCCTGAGTCATGTGGCTGGATAAAAATCTAAACTAATAAAATGTGTTACCTAAATTAGGCACACTACCCTGATAGATTGCGATGCTATGTCTCAGCGTCGGTAGAATGCTTGCGGTGGTGGCGGTACTAATGGGATGGCAGGTGCCTTGAATTGCTGAGGATCCACAGGTGAGTTGGCATAACCTTCCCAGATGTTAACTGGCTTGTTGTTACGCCTTCTGGCGGCTTTGGTCCCGAGAATAGATGCTAGAATGATAACTATTGTACCAAGGGCGTAGATTAGCAGATTCGACTCGAACATGACTCTAACTTGCTAAGTTAGTATATGAATGAGTGTTATTCACCATGGCTAAATTATAGTCAGTTCATAAGTTGGAGAAATAAGAAATTGCATGTATTCCGAATAGAATTAGGAGAATTCCTACTGTTATACAAAATCCCCAAGCAATATTTGTACCAGTGGTACTAATGTTCTGTTCTTCTTGCCATTTTTGTTTCTCTGCATAATATGACATATCTGCGATGATCGCAATTCCACAAGTTAAGAAAAAAGTTCCACAAAAAGCTAAGGAATTTGACATGAAAATGATGAATGATAAAATCAAACCTGCGAAAAAGATTACTGTTCCACTTCTATGAGGATTATTTGGCTTAAACTTCAATTTGATATTGCACTTTTCTAAAATAGCTTCGGTTTCCAAATCGTTGCTTGGAACTGATGCCAAACCAACAGGTGTTGGGGTTTCTGTGATTATATTGGTGCTGTTGCCTTCATCATCAAATGAAATATGTTGAGTCGGTGGCGGAGTGTTCGTAATCTCCGACTCTTCATCCATGAATAGAAAACAGAGTCAACTAACTAAAGATTTAGCCCGGTAAATGAGGGTTTAATATCAAATAGCGGTGGGAGCGACGTGTCCGTCCTTCTTGTCATCTGGCTTTCGAACTCTTGACCAGACTCCACTCATTAATTCCTCATGATGGTCTCCACAATAGTGGAAGCGACGATATGCTTCGCGGAACGAATAGGCTTTCTTTCCTGTAGCGACAAGATAGCCTTCAGGGGAGAGTCGAGATATGATGTCGCCTACAGCACCACACCCTGGGTAATCGCAGACAGCATCTTCTCCCATGTTATCGCCCTGGCCTCCTTCTGGTTTTAATGATTGTAATTTATCACGCCTCTTCTTCAGTTTCCGGTGGTGTGATTACCAGTAGAGGTACATTTGCTTCAATCGATTGCCCTTCTTCACAATGAATCTCAGTAACAGTTCCACTGACTGGGGCTTGGATTTCGTTTTGCATTTTCATAGCTTCAAGAATCATAACAACCTGTCCTTCTTCAACAACTTGTCCGATTTCTACCTCGACAGTCACTACCTTTCCTGGAATGTTGGCGCTAACCTTTCCGGACTTCTTGGATTTACCACCTGATGAGCGCCTCTGCTTAGGTGCAGGCCCTGAGTCGGGAACATTGATTTCGAATCTCTCTCCTTGTACAGTAGCGATCCAATTTTCACCATCTTGTTCGAGTTCCACTTCAAACTCTTCTCCATTTACTATGACCTTTCGAGTTTCGCTCATGATTTCACTTCCAAGGAGAACGGGAACTTCTTTGATGCATTACAGATGACATTCCCATATTCATCCGCCTATGGTCTTGAGACCATGATTCGCCAGACATTCTGCCGGCTTGAGAAGGGTCTTCACTGCTGTTTGTTGCTGCTAAAACAGCAGCTATTGCAGCCATCCTAAGTGTCTCAATATTTGTCATATTATCACTCACAATGGTATGTTGCCGTGCTTTCTAGCAGGCCGTAATTCTTCTTTATCAAGCAGCATACCTAGTGCCTTACACAATCGGTCTCTAGTCTGATTAGGTTCGATGACATCATCTAAATATCCCAAAGCAGCAGCCTTGTATGGATTTGCAAAAGTCTCTTCGAAGTCTTCGATTAGCCTTTCTCTTTCCCCTTCAGGGTCTCGTGCATTCTGGAGTCTTCTTCGGTGAATAATTTGTACTGCACCCTCTGCACCCATTACTGCAAGTTCTGCACTTGGCCAAGCGACGTTGTAGTCGCCTCGGATGTGTTTTGATGACATGACATCGTATGCTCCTCCGTACGCTTTGCGCAAAATGACAGTTAGTTTAGGGACGGTTGCTTCAGCATATGCATAGAGTAATTTTGCTCCATGTCTAATGATTCCACCCCATTCTTGATTGGTGCCTGGAAGGAACCCTGGTACGTCCTCTAGAGTTATCAGTGGGATGTTGAATGCATCACAGAACCTTACAAATCGTGCAGCCTTGTCGCTCGCATCTATATCCAAGCATCCGGCTAACATCTTTGGTTGGTTGGCAACAACTCCTACCGTTGAGCCATTAAGATGTCCAAATCCTACAACAATATTTCCAGCCCAATTCTCTTGAACTTCTAAAAACCCTCCATCATCAAGAATCTCTGTGATGACATCCTTGACATCGTATGGCTTAGTTGGGTCTTCGGGAACGATGGAGTCTAATTTGTCACAGATCCTATTGGCCGGGTCGCTAGTCTTCTTTACAGGTGGCTTTTCCATATTATTAGATGGCATAAAGTCAACTAATTCTCTCGCTAAATCAATGGCGCTTTGGTCATCTTCTGCTGTAAAGTGAGATACTCCTGACTTACTGCCATGTGTACCCGCTCCACCAAGGTCTTCGAAAGATACTTCTTCATTGGTAACGGTCTTGATCACCTCTGGTCCTGTAATGAACATGTGTGCGGTTTTATCTACCATTATTACGAAATCTGTAATTGCAGGAGAATATACTGCGCCTCCAGCACATGGTCCCATAATTACGCTGATCTGAGGTACTACTCCGCTTGCTCTAACATTTCTAAAGAAAATCTCAGCATATGATCCAAGGCTTGCAACCCCTTCTTGAATTCTAGCGCCCCCACTGTCGTTTAGTCCAACAACTGGTCGGCCTGTTTTCAAAGCCATATCGAGTACCTTGCAGATTTTGAGGCCGTGCATTTCTCCAAGACTTCCACCATAAACTGTGAAATCTTGTGCGAAAGCGAAAATCTCTCTTCCGTTAACAGTTCCATGACCGGTAACTACGCCGTCTCCGGGGATTACGTTCTTATCCATGTCAAAATCTCGGCAACGGTGTTCAACCAATGCGTCCATTTCTTGGAACGAACCTTCGTCAAGGAGCATTTCTAGGCGCTCACGTGCAGTCATTTTGCCCTTTTTGTGCTGAGCATCAACCCTTGCTTGGCCACCACCTGCTTCCACACGAGCCTTTCGTGCCCGCAGGTCCCGTAGTCTCTCGTCGGTACCCATCATGCCTTTCGCCAACCCGTGACAGTGTTAGCCCCTCCTTATTGCTTGTGTGAGCATTTCTACACCGCAACCGCTTCATAGACGCTCTTACACACAGCCAAACATGGGAGAGCGTCAGCGCATAGTAATCGCCAAACCCGGTCTTGACGGTCATGACCGCGGTGCTAAGGTTGTTGCACGAGCACTACGTGATGGAGGGCACGAAGTAATCTACACTGGATTACGAAGGACTCCTGCCCAAATAGTTCGCACAATTATGGATGAAGATGCTCGTTTCATTGGGCTTTCATCTCTATCTGGGGCTCACAGTCACCTATTTCCTAAAATCTGCAACCTTTTGCGGGAAGCTGGATTAAATGACGTGGTAGTATTTGGTGGAGGAATTATTCCTGAAGATGACCGTGCACCACTTTTCGAGGCCGGGGTCCGTGCTATCTTTGGACCAGGGACTCCCTCTGCCGAAATATTAGAATTTGTAGAATTTGCTTCACAAAAGGACTGTGGTGTGGGCTCTCAGGATGATTGGCACTGGGGTGAGTGATTGGACCGCAGGCAACTTGCTCGCGACCTCACCGCTATCGAAAATGGCGAGTTGCAAGTTGATGAATGTCATGGCTTGGTAGTTGCAATAACTGGACCTCCTGGTGTTGGTAAGTCATGCATTGTAGATGGAATACTACATCGATTAGCACCTAAACATAATGTTGCGGTATTGGCAGTTGACCCAACATCTCCTCTAAGTGGAGGTGCATTATTGGGTGATCGAATTAGATTTAGCGTTTTAGACGACTCTACAAAATCCGATTCAATCTATGTTAGGAGTATTGCTACACGCTCCTCAAGTGGTTCAATACCTTCTATAATACAAGACCTTGCTAGCCACTTACTTGCTCAAGACTTTGATTTAGTAATCATTGAGACCGTTGGTGCAGGACAATCTGAGATGCGTTGTGCTGCGGTAGCAAACCGCATAATTGTAATCGAAGGTCCTGCAAGAGGTGATGGCATTCAAGCGGAAAAAGCAGGATTGCTCGAGTTGGCAGATTTGATTGTGGTAAACAAGTGTGACTTGGATGGCGCTGAGCGAGTTGTCAACGACCTAACAATCTCACTTTCACTAACGAATGATGCACCCCCAATTATTCGAACAAGCGCAATCACAGGTGAAGGCTTAGACGAATTGTCTGAATTGATTCTTTCAGTCGAGGAAAGGAATTCTTCTAAGCGAGCTAGAGCAAGACAGCAATTATTGATGGCGCATGAGAACATAATTATCCGAAACCCTGCTTTCAACACTATTCTTGACCGCATGTCTGAAGAGGGGTTGAGTGTCAAAGAGGCATTGAGGGAACTTGATGAGTGAGCAGGTCGAACTTACAGATCCGATTGACCATTCCGTTGGAGGGATTTACGGTCACCTATTCAGAAGAGGTTTTCATGTTGGTATGTCTATACTACCATTTCTCTATTATGAATACGGTAATGCGATTTCAGATACGTTCTCAATGAGTCGATTACAATTTGTTTCTGTGATGGTACTTGCATTGGTAATAGGTGAAGCAATTCGCCTTAAGTTAGGAATTACAATATTTGGTCAGCGCGATTATGAATCTAAGCAAGTAAGCGCCCTTGCCTGGGGAGCATTTGCCATTGGAATCACCTTCCTAGTGATCTCTGATTATCCCGAGTTGGTTTGGCCGTTGATACTTTCATTGTCCCTTGGGGACCCATTCATTGGAGAAGTACGTCGAAAAGGCTACGAATCGAGAACCGTATTTATCATCGGCTCAATGTTCATTGCGGGAATCTGGCTTGCTTCCGGTTATTTGATTGAAACACCATATTTACTTGCGATTCTAATGGGTCCATTGTGTGTGGCTGCAGAGTGGCCAAGATTGCGATGGATTGATGACAATGCCACCATGCTGCTAATCCCATTATCTGCAGTAATTATGATACTACCTTGGTTATGAGACCATTATGTTGAAATGGCGCTTTGACACGCCAACAGATAGGTGAGACCACATGAGTGAAGAAGAAACCTCCAACGACCCTCCTCAAAGCGTTTACCTAGTGACATTTTTACTAGCATTTGTGATCCTGATGGTCACTATGTTTGTTTACCCTCTTTGGTGAGTTGCTATCGGCAATAAAGCAAGGCTCTTGAAGGACATGCTCTAGCCTTGTCTATGTGTGGCATAGGTGGCATGCTTGGTCAGCCCGACCCAGCGGTATTGTCACGGATGATTCACTTGATGCGGCACCGTGGCCCTGATGGAGACGGTTTTTTTGCCGATGACAATTGTGGTTTAGCGCATGCAAGACTTGCAATTTTGGATGTAATCGGTTCCCCTCAGCCATTACATGGTCCGGGTAAAGTGGCAGTTGTTAATGGTGAGATATACAATCATCTTTCACTAAAGAGTCCGTCCTACAATTATTCAACAAAGGGGGACAGCGAGATAGTACTCTCTTTACATCAAGGTAAAGGGAGTGCTAAAGACCATGCCAAATGGATTTCAAAACTGGATGGCATGTTTGCATTTGCACTTTGGTCAAATGAACAATTGATATTAGCACGTGACCCTGTTGGAATTAAACCTCTAATGAGAACTGTAGTTGATAACACCCTTATCTTCGCATCTGAGGCTAAAGCACTCAGAGCCCATGAGGCGTATGTTCCCGAGATTGACACTCTGGCCATGAAAGCGAGAATTGCTTGGGAATATCCTCTTGATGCCACCACATTATTTGCGGGTGTACACCAAGTGCGTCCAGGTACAGTTGAGGTTTGGGAATTAATTGATGGAATTCCTAAAATGACCAGTTCATCCCGCTTCGAAATACAAAAAGTCGAACCTACAATCGATTGGAATGACCCTGCTGGTTTGTTAGAATCATTCACTCTGAGCGTAAGTGACAGGCTGATGTCTGACGTACCTGTAGGAATTGTACTATCAGGTGGATTAGATTCTAGTCTTGTTTGTGCAGTGGCAAGAGAAGCAGCAGAAATTGCAGAGCAACCAGTTCCTGCTTGTTGGACAGTAGCTGAAAGCGAAGATAACCCTGATTGGCAGGCTGCAGAAATCGTAACCTCAAGTTTAGACCTTGAACATCACCAACACATCCTCGACCCCGATACATTCCACTCCAAATTACCAGATTTAGCTTGGCATGGAGAAGACCTTGATGTTACCGTTCTATTTTTCCAGCCTCTGTTTTCAAAGATGTCGGATTCGGTGACAGTGGGTCTCTGTGGTCAAGGTGCTGATGAATTACATGCCGGATATCCGCGTTATCGGGATTTGTCTAAGCACTGTGATGAGATACAAACTCGTCTAGATGATATGAATTGTAACCTAGAGGAGTTAGAAGGAGACTCTTGGTGGTCATCCAACCATTCACCACAGAACCATACAAAATCCTTGAAGGATTTTTTGCAATTTGAGTTGGACCACGGACAACTATCGAATTTCCAATTACGATTGGTTGACAGACATTCAATGGCTCACAGTTTAGAAGTCAGAGTTCCATTCTTAGGAAGCCGACACCGTGATGCATCTAACAAATTACCAATGGATTGGCGATTGCCACCATCACTCGAAGAAAAAGCCGCACTTCGTTCGGCAGCAGAACTAACCTCGCTCCCAAACGAAATAATACGCAGACCGAAATTACCTGCTGGAAGAGCGACTTCTCCAAGAATGATAGACTCACTACTAGAGGACTTGTCCCCATATGTCAATGAAATCGCAAAACGCTATCCTGAATTGGAACGGGCTTTGATAAAGCAACCTGAGATTAGCATAGGATTGGGGCTATTCGAAGCAATGCATATTTTAGATGGTGGCACACACAAAAGAGCAGGAGACGTCTCCTCATTACTGGACGAGGTGGTTAGATGAGTTACATACACGATTTAACCCAACGTCTGGAAGACAATCGAGAATTGATTACTAAATGGATGCGTAAGAAAAGGAGTGAAGTTCCAATTCCAATTTATGGTAGTGTTGACATTAGGGATAGTGGATGGAAAGTAGCCGTTGTAGATGCAAATCACTTCCCTGCCGGATTCAACAATGTAGGTTCTGAAGATGAGCAGAGAATCTCTTTATTGTTGAGCGACCACATCCTCCGCAAACATCCTGAATGCAAATGGGTCCATCTTTATCCTGAGTCTCACACTCGAAACCCTGGTTATGTTGAAAATGTTGCAACGATAAAACGCCTGATTATTGGTGCAGGTTTCCGATGTACAGTTGGTTCTCCTGAATTAGAGGGACATGGATCATTGGGTGGTATTTCTGGACCTTTGATTCTTGACCAAGTTTCAGTTGATGGTGACACTTTGCTAATCGATGGTGATAACCCAGATTTGGTTATGCTGAATAATGATCTGACAGAAGGTATTCTGCCTGGCCTGGGTACTGACCAAGTATCTCCTCCTCCACACATGGGTTGGCAAAGACGCAGGAAATCAGAACATTATGCTTGTTTGCAATCTTATGTGGATGAGATTGCAGATATTTTAGAAATTGACCCATGGCATTTACTGACTGACTGGTTTGTCAGTGAAGACAAGTGTTTGGAAAAAGAAACCTGTCGTCAAATCCTTGCATCAGAAGTGGATGAGTTCCTTGCAAGGATTTCAGTTCGTTATGATTCACTGGGAATCGATAGGACTCCTGTAGCCTTCATCAAAAATGATAGGGGGACCTATGGGCTTGGAATTATGGCAGTTACAAGTGGAGATGCGTTGCTGAATCTTTCCAAACGCAAATTCAAGAGACTGATGTACTCAAAGGGAGGGGTCGATGTTGAAAACTTCCTGATTCAAGAAGGGGTTCCAACTATACTTTCAACCCCTGAAGGAGCACCTGTTGAACCGGTAGTATACTTGGTAGACGGTGAAGCAGCATCATGGTTTTACCGGATTAATCCCAAAAAAGGAGATATGGAGAACTTGAATTCACCTTCCTCAGAGTTCCATTCTTACAGTGAGGTTGGAGTGTCTTATGGCGAGCATGCTCATGGCTGGCACGCACTACTTGCGGAATTATCCATGCTTGCTATGGGTGCTGAATCAATGAATCAGTTGGAGGTTTCTCAATGAGGATTCACTGTCTTGGAGGGGGATTAGTCGGTCTCTTTGTCACTCGTCGTTTAGTCAACTCTGGCTTTGAAGTACATTTATTTGACATTGTGGAACGAGAAACCAATGCTTTCTTTCATTTGGGAAGTGCTCTAGAATCAGACCACAGTAGTGCAGATCTAATCATCAATATGCTCCCGGGTCATCTTGGCAATGAGGCTACAAAGTCTCTCAAAAATACGGGTCAGCGCATTGTTGACCTTTCATTCAGTGAAACAACTCCTGATAATTTACTAGATGTCGACAGCTCTATTTTGTGGGATGTGGGAATTGCTCCCGGTCTTTCTAACATGCTTGTATCTATGGCTTACAGAGAATTTGGTGAGTTAGATAGTGTGAGTATCAAGGTAGGCGGAAATCCAAGTGAACCGGATGATGATTGGTCTTACATGGCACCGTTTTCTCCTCATGACGTCATTGCTGAATATACTAGAGATGCAAGAATAATTGAGAATAGAAAGCTGGTTGAAGTTGCTGCGATGACAGAATTACATTCAATAGATGCCAATGGGCGACAAATGGAAGCTTTTCTCACCGATGGTTTGAGGTCATTACTGGATATTCCATCTGTGAAAATGGGTGAGTATACTGTAAGATGGCCAGGTCACATTCAGAAGTATCAGCAATCTAAACTGGGTCCAGATGAATTAGTAGATGCTTGGAAATTAGATCCTAAAAGAGGCGAGTTTACTTGGATGGAGGTTCACATCATTGCAGGTGACAATGAAAGAAAATGGATTGTTGAAGATACTGGACTTGATGGCGACTCTAGTATGGCTCGAACAACCGGTTTAGTCACAGCCTGTTGTGCGATTGCTTGGACAGAAAACCCAGACATGCTTTCGACAGGTGTTCATGCGCCTGAAGATTTACCAAATGATGTGATCGAATCGATTATTGAAATAATGCGCAGTGAAGGCGTATCGATAGAGTTGCAATCATGAAGGAGTTCTGTTATGCAAAGAGTAATTCTTTATTCTCTTACCATAGGCTTAGGTCTCTTCGTGAGTGCGGAGTACGCTGAATGGCCAGTTAATATTTGGTGCATAGGTCTATTCATTTTCTTATTCATTCGTGCGGACAGAAAAGAAAGAATAGAGATGATCACAGTTTTAGCATTCGCGACCCCTATGGAATTATTTTTCAGTGAAATCTGGTTGATTTATGAATATCAACGTGGCATGATGCCCTTATTCGTACCAGTTGGGCATTGGTTTTTGTTTGACGCAGGTAGGCGTATCTCTGCATATTTGCCGATACGTAAAGCAATGATGTCTCTTACTCCATTTATTCCACTTGTAATTTATGGAGTATGGAGTGGAGGGGATACTTCTGGAATATTCTTACTGGTCTTGGTTCTTGGTTTCACTAAGTGGGGGCCACAACCAGCCCTGTATGCAACAATGGCATGGGCTGCCTTACTAATGGAATTGTGGGGCACTTATCTGGCCAATTGGGTTTGGGCAAATGAAGTTCCGTGGACTGGTTTGACAGCATGGAATCCACCATTATTGGTGGGGGCATTCTACTGTCTTGGAGATTTGTTAGTTAATCTATCAGTCACGAAGTTTGAAAGTAAGTACCCTTTGGAGGTGACTGAATGACCTCCTCAAAGGATTTAGCAAAGCGTCGGGCAGCGGAAGCTGAACGAATTGCCATTTCTCTTGCTAGGCAAAAAGGCGAACAAAGGTCTTTGATCAAAGGTGGAGAAGGAACAGTCGCCTGGGTTAGTGAAAAACTGTGTATTGGCTGTGACCAATGCACAATCGTTTGTGATGATGATGCTATTGAATTATACTTCAAAGACATGGTGTCGCCATTAATTGAAGTTCCAAGTAATCGTAAAGCGAAAATAATTCGTGATATGTGTACTGGATGCAGACTTTGCGTACTCGCCTGTCCTACAGATGCGATTACAATGATAGATAGGTGATTGAATGGATAAACAACCTGACCATGAGGGAGCACAACGTTTCGGTGGAGAATTCGGACCTGTTAGAAGCGCTAATACAACGGGTGTTTCTCTATCTACATTCAAAACACTGGTTTGGGTATCTAATATCGGTGGATTGCTTCTTGTGGTTTTTGCACTAGAGTTTTTGTTTGTCGAACAGAAATTCGGAATGGGGCTTGGTTTCTTGATCGCTGGAGTAATAGTTGCACTATTCCCATCAAATTATGAGATTAGGGGAATGGATGAAGACGAAGTACAAACCGAATAGTGTTCAAACTTCGAATCTTTCTTTGCACATCGGGCATCTAACTTTACCAGAGAAATTAGTTGGCACCTTGAGTGATTTATCACAATGCGTACATGAAATTACAATTTTCTCATTTGTATCCTTTTGTACTACCTGTTGAGATGTACTGTTAGATAATTGAGGTCTATTACCCACAAGATTGCTCATAATTGGAGGGAAACCATCTTTGAAATCTTCAATTACTAGTAGTGGTATTCCAACTATTAACATACATGTTGCAGAGCAGCATAGTGTCCATTCTAATGGGAATATATCGCCCATTCCCATCGATAATGGGCTAAATTCACCATGATAAATGACTGATAATGTCCCTGAAACTAAGAGTACTCCTAGGGTGCCAATTAGGCCTTCTCGGTAGCCTTGGACAGTAATTATTCCACAAGTAATGTATGCGACTCCTAACAAAATCGCCATTGCTGATTCAAAAAATTCAACCCCCATCCATGATTCGGAGAATACTACTCCAACATACGACCTAAATAATCCATAGATAATAATTCCAATTCCCATTAATATCGGTACTACATTTTGATTATTATTGATATGAATTATCTGTGTAACGGTTTGATTCGGATTTGGCTGGAGGTATGATATTGGCTGGGGAGATTTTGATTCATCATCTTCCATCAATCGAATAACAACTTCAGCTTTAGTGCCGCTAATACGAATTCCGCGCTCTTTACAGAGTGTTTTCAGTTGAATAAGAGTTTGTGAATCATAATCCATGTCTTTGGCTATGCCTCAACATTAATCAAATTTCACCCGTTTTTTTCGAGTTTAGTTCATGCTTCAACAGAAACATTCGGTGTGCTCGGTAATTCTGCAGTTGCTTTCTTCGCGTTAACTTGGCGAGCAAGGAAAGACACAACATCGAGGATTTCGATGTCATGGCGTTCATCACCTTCAAACTTCAGACATTCGAAGTGTGAAACACACTTCGGACAAGATGTGATCATCATATCGGCTCCAGTATTTCGAATCTCTTCCATTCGTGAAACTCTTAATGAACGTGCATTTTCGTTACATGACATCATACTTGAAACTCCACAACACATTGCATCTTCGCCGTGGTGTTCCATCTCAACCAGTTCGACACCTTCAACACCCGCAATCAATTCACGAGGCTCATCATAGATGCCCATCTGTCTACCCAGTCTACATGGGTCGTGATAAGTAACTGTAAGTTCATCTTCAGCTTTCATTTCCATATCGAATCCATTTTCGATTAGGTATTCTGTGGTGTGCATTACTTTGACGCCTTCAAGTTCGTAATCTCGTGCAAATGTACGGAAACACTCTGCGCATGACGAAACTAATGTATCGATTCCAGAGGCTTCGATCTTCTTCTGATTGTAAGACTTTAGTTTGTCAAACACTTCATCCAAACCTTGCCACTTCTGGTCATGTCCACAGCACTTTAGGAAATCCCTGCCAAGATAAGACACCTCTGTACCCATCTCTTCGAAGAGGGTAAATGCTGCTGTAGTTGAATCGCCGAGGTTCATGTCGCCTTCATTTAGGTGGCTGAATACCATTTCTTGGTCTAAGTAATCAACACAACCTGGGTAATATCCTACATTGGAATCGATAGGGTAATCTTCAACTGGCACGAAGTCAGCATCACTATCTTCTTCAGCTTCTGCTGCTAGTACTGCTTGTAATACAGTGTGAGGTATTTCTGCAGCAGGTCCACCAACTATCAAAGTACGGCGTATGTCTACATATGAGTCATAGTTGACTAATTGTGGGCATGCATTGGTACATGCTGTACAAGTCAAACACGAATACATTGGAACTCCATCGTCTTCGTTATTCCAAGTGTTGTAAATAATATTCAATTTATCACCTGCGTTGAATAGACGTACAGGACAAGCATCATCACAAAGGTCACAGCCGTAACACTTGTTCATTTCAAATTCATATCCTCTAGCCATGTTTCGCAAGACTACGAATACACCTGCGCCTGCAGCCAAACATGGAATGAACATTGCATAGGTCAATTTTGCGTCTAGTGCCTTTGGATTAGCATGGTAAGTTGGATTTTCGATTACTCCCATACTATCTGACTCTAAACTGAAGTTGGTGGTGTCGGAAAAGATAACGCTCATTCCTGCAAGACCATTGCCTGCATCATCATCATACAACAGAAGGGGCTGGAAAGCTTTGATTGTGAACTGAGTTTCTATGATTACGCTACTATTGGTCGCTAGTCCATCAGTCGACTCAACTTTGAACTCATAATCATATACTCCTGCTTCCAATTCAACTCCAGTTTCGCCGGTGGAACAATCTGTATCGATTACTTTCTTACCTGAACTATGTTTTGTGACGATTAGACTCGATTGAATCATCTTGGAAGTAGAATCTCCTCCGTCGATTATAACTTCACTAGCTCTGGTTAAACAAGTTGCATCAAGTGGGACAGTCTTGAATTCCACATCATCAGGCCAATACTGGTCAGTGATTGAAAATGAACCGGTTGCCCATATTGTTTCAGAGGCCGAATAATTATCAATTCCAGTAGCGCCGTTAACACCAGTATCGAGGTCCTGGTGACCATTCGCATCTGCGAAGTCAATGAAATACAGCCGTGCGGGTTGATATATATTCCAATTCATCCAAGCAGAAGCAGGTACGATGTCACCTTCAAATCCTTGATCTGTCATATGCTCATTGGTATCGTGAACATGAACATCCTTTGGTTGTGAGCGCATTTCCTCCAACTCCTCATAATCAGCAATTGTCAGTAATCCCTTAGCATCCCAAAATCCATTGTCATAAACTGGGTATGTTACTACGCTAGCAGCGGTTGCTACAATGAATGCTCCAATTATCAATTTCTTGCCATGTGCTGGAGTGAATCTTGCTCCCCAAGCGTTATTGAATAACCACTTGGCAATGAAGTAAATCAAAATCCATAATAAAATCCCAGTTAATATCCAAGGTATGGCATTGAACAAATCTGCTACCCAAGGTGATCTGGTACCACATAGCAAGTCTCCCTTACTATCCAATTTACAATAATCACTTCTATTCTTACCATATAATTCAAGGAAAATATTGATTGAGAATACGGAAATGAACCAGATGTGGGCGAGATAAACTGCGCCAGCACTAGCAAACCACGGGTCTTCTACTGGACGCTTTTCACGACCTCCTAGGAAGGGGGGTAGTGCAAGTATTCCAACTGGTATTCCAGTTAAGAATGCGCCCCACCATGCAGCGTTCCATGGGAATGATGGCTGACCAAAGAAGTCACCCACTGGTCCAAGAGGAACGTCAAATTGAGGGAGATATTCTCCCCATCTAAGATATCCATATGAAAACAACACATACCAGTCCGGGAATACGAATCCAGCCTGAGCGAATGGGTCTGCAGCACTGTGTAACGGTGGGGGAATAAGCCATGCGTAGAATAGTAATACGCACATCATGAATGCTAAAATTAGTGTGTCACGTAGCGCTTCATGCGGCCAGAAACCATGTCCTGCACGTGTTCTTTTTCTCCTTTCTTCTGCAGATTGGAGTTTGTCCTTTTCATCCATGTAGGAAGATGCAACTGCGCCAAGATTCTCTATTAAACCCATATTCTATCCCTCCGTTATCAGTGCGGCTCCGCAATGCCTTGCACCCATACTATGAACAAGTGAATAATGATCAAAGTAGTAACTATCACCGGCAATATGAACACGTGAATGAAGTACATTCGTGTTACTGTCCGGTGCGATAGTGATGAGCCAGAGAAAAGTAATGTGGCTGCTTGCTTACCAATCAATGGTGTTGCATTGGCTAAGTTAATTCCAATAACAGCGGCACCATATGCTAAACTGTCCCAAGGGAGTAAGTAGCCAGAGTAGCCGAATACGATAGTCAAAGCCATCAGAGCAACTCCGATTAACCAGTTTAGTTCACGTGGGTTGCGGTAAGCTCCAGTGAAGTAGACTCTGCACATGTGCAGGAATACTGATGCTACCATGAAGTGAGTACCCCAGTGGTGAACTGCGCGGATAATGTATCCGAATGGCAACTGTGTCATGATGAATTCCATACTTGCATAAGCAGGAGATGGATCTCCTTCTCCACCTGGAACATAGTAAATTCCCAGAACTGTTCCTGTAATTACTAGTATGATGAATGAAAGGAATGAGATTCCACCCAGACAGTACAATGGGTACCAATACCAAATGATTCGAAGTTTGTACTTCTCAGCGTGAGTTAGTGGCATTTGTCGGTGCATGTTGTAATATGCTCCTTTGCTCATATTCCAATAATCTTGAATCCTAAATCTAGTGTCTAAGAAAGAGAATACCCAAAGGAATGTTCTCTCTGCGAATCCCATCTTGCCACTTGTTTCAACAGCACGTAGAATTTCACGGCGTGGAATGTCTTCGTTTTCTTTACGCAGCGTAAACGCAATCAAAACTATGATGAAAGCGATGAAGAACCAAAGAACCCAAAATATTGTACTCATGATAATCACCTCAGTCGCAATAGGTCAGCCAGCCCGTGTATTCGGAGGACGCCTCTATGGTGTCTCCATTCATAATAATTGGAATAATTGGTAGTCCTACAGGTGCAGGACCTCCTGCTCTTCGAATACCAAGGTACTCGAATGATGCACCTGTTGAACGATTTGCGTTACGATTAACCTCGATAGCAGTTGGGTCAAACCTACTTGAATGACAAATACAGAACATCTTACTTCCGCCGTCGTCCCCGCCTCCTGGCGTCCAATTGTCATCAGTGAATGAATTAGATACTAATTGCCATCCAGGGATGCAACATAGGTGGGTGCATCTTGCGAAAATCATAATCAAATTACCACTTGGATCAAAGACAGCAGGGTCATCCAATAGGTACTCAGTGGCATGACCAACGTAGTTGCCACCTAAGTCGTAACCAGCCATCTCTTGAAATCGAGGCGAATTGTCGGCAACTGGTTTTGCTGAGTTTTCAGCGTGAGGGACATAGTTTACGATTACAGGTAATCCATTCCAAACACCTTGTGCTCCGGACATTCCGACATTTGACTTAGCTGCTTCACTCACAAAGTCAGATTTCGACATTGATTGCAAGTGCTTGGCTCCATACCAAGCCTCATCCTCTCTTCCTTTAGCCCAGTAAAGTACTGCAGCGTCTCCGCCTCCGCCACCAGCGGGTGGCATGAGGATTGCAGCAAAACCTAGTGCCCCTAATGTGGCTGCTAATACTCCACCTGCTGCATTAAATCCATGTCGCATGAACTGTCTGCGATTAACGGCCAAGTTGCCGTCCAATTGACTTGAATCTCCCTCGGGAAGGGGTGCTGGTCGTAATTTCATATCATCCATAAAATCACCAATTATACTCTCTCCAGTCTTTCTGGTGCTCTGGCACGTACTTGTTTTGGCTGTGCTTCACAATTATTGTATTTGGAAGTACCCACTTCAAGTAAACGATTCCCATCATGATAAGAGTTGAAAGTCCCATGGCTAGGTGGTAGGACAATTGTTGTTGGTCCCATGCAGAGCCATTTAGCAATCCGTAAAGCATTGTTCCAAACCAATAGATTGCCCAAAATATGCCCCAGCCAAAGAAAAACACAGTCAGTGAAGATGACCCTGATGGCGCTAGTGATGCAGAGATTATAGTTCCTGGTTCGGCAGGATTAAACACGCCGTGATTAATTGCCGCATCCATTTCTTCTTCTGTTAGTGATGCATCCTCAAGTGCCAACCTTGCATCCTTGACGCTTACTTTGCCAGATGCAACCTTCTCAAGAAGTTGAGTGATTGTATCTTTGGGCATCACTGATCACCTCTTCGGTTCATCTTGTAGCGTAGGCGAAGCAGATTACTTCGGCCTTCATAAGAAGTTGAAAATCCATACCTTAGTAGCAATCCGCAGAATATCACCACGGCGATTACTGCGCCGAATCCCAGCAGCCCAAGCACGTGTGCCCTGAATCCAGCACCTAGGGTTGAGATGTCTATTTCGCCGGAATCAGCTTCTGGTGCTTCAGGAGTTCCGCTTCCAGCAATCAGCGTGCGGGTTCCTCTGCCGTCGTCTTCAACAGACTCGACCAGATTGAAGACCAGTTGGTTCCAATAATCTCCGGCAGGGCCATCCGCTCCATTGACAGCGTTACCACTTATCCAGAAGTCGATGTGTCCTGCACCTGCTGCAGGAGATGTCCAAGTGATTTCGAAAATCCGGGTAGCAGATGAAACATGAGTTCGAGTCATAACATCGTCCTCCCATGCTTGTCCATCTCCAGAAAACTCACCTGCACTGACTCGTGCAGAAAATCCACCCATGTCGGTATCTGGGCCTCCTACAATTTCCAGTCGCATGTTGTAAACTTGCTCAGGCGCCCAAGTGTGTGGAACGTCTACAAGCAAAACCATGACGGAATTACTAGGTAATTCGCCGTGACAAAGACATCCTTCTTTGGCCACATCATTGATGGTCTCTCCAGCATTATTTTGCTCGCCACCGATGCCTTCAGGGTATGCTTCGCTAAGGCCAGGTAAAAGCATTAGAGATACAAGGATTACAGGTAGCAAAGTTCGGATAAAAACCCGTGACATGCCCATAGCCAATCCCACCTGATTTATGCGATTAGTATTGTGCCTATAATCGTTCGTACCCCATCACAGATAAGTGGCCTTGCAGTGTTACAATTTCGGCATTTTTTATGACCGGCCAAATAACGGCAAAACATATCTGAAATAACATCGAGCGTGGGTCATGACCGACCACGCTTTTGAGAATACTTACGATCTCTCGGACGACCAACTTACAAAGTTGGATGAAGCAGAAGAAAAAATGCTCAGAAATAATCTTGGACGGGCAGAAGAGATTCTGCTCGAAATGTTAGAAGAAGATAGTGAGTGCATTCCTGTTCTAAACAATCTCGCACATCTATACGGAAGGCACTTTTCCGATTTTGAAAAAGCTGTGGAATTATATGACAAGGTTTTGGCCTTGGAGCCCGACAATGCTTGGGCGAGAGATGCACGTCGCCGATACATGCGATATGTAGGAAGAGATTGAATAACCCCCGATGCAAGGGACTTACATGGATGGTGCGCAGATACTCATTGCAGGTATCGGCGGACTAGGCGGTTCTTGGGCTCAAAGAGCGCATTCCAGAACTGGCCATGATATCGATTTGGTTCTGATCGATGCTGATGAATCTACATTCAATTCCCCAGACGCTCACGTGATACGACTTGGTAGAGACTTAGATTCAGCTGGATGCGCTGCTTTACCACCTCTTGGCGAGCAAAGAATGCGACAAGCTTCTGATGTTTCTAGAACTTTACTTGACGGTGTCGAGTTGGTGATTCTGCTTACCGGTTTAGGCGGCGGTACAGGGACAGGAGCTGCTCCCGAGTTTGCTAGGCAAGCACGTTTATCTGGTGCGATTGTGATATCTATTGCGGCTATACCCTTCGAGGCTCAGGAAACTAGAGTAAGAGTTTCTAAAGAAGGATTAGCAAAACTAGAAGCGAACTCAGATGTTTGTGTCCGCCTGGACTTAGATAGGTTAGCATGGCAAGCGCGAGAACGAGGAATCGATTGGAGATTAGGGGCTTCTTGGGTTGAAGAATTCGTCGATGGACTGGTTCGTACATTAATGCGTCTTGGACTAATCAATCTCGATTTGATGGATTTGAAAACAATTGTCGGGCACTCTGGGGGTTCGACTTTAATGGTGGGCCAAGGCGACCCAGAAGATGCAAATTCGTTATTGGAAAACGCACTTAGCGCCCCTCTTGCAAATCTTTCCCTAGATGGAGCAAAGGCCTGTTTGCTACAGATTGAGGGCGGCCCTGGGATGACTGTGGGTCAAGTCGGATTGATTGCAGATGCTTTTACTGCAAGGTTTGACGAAAACGCTCAAGTCATCTTAGGTGCACGAGTAAGTGATGACTTACAAGGCCAAATACGAGTAGTTGCAGTTGTATCGGGCTTGGATGAGACTACAGGACTAAGTCTCGTTTAGCCTACTAATTCAACATCGGAATCCGTAGTGGTCTGTTCTTCGATATCGTCAACATCATTTTCAACATCGGACTCTATTGTGTCTTCAGGTGTTTCATCTTCGGAATCATCTCCCTCTTCAGTCTCTAAATCCGATTCGATTGAAATCGTACTTGCGGTGCCGAAAATATCTGAAGTGATTCGGCTTGCTCTCAACGTAGGCCGCAACAGTAACATCATTGCACATATTGACAAGATGTGACCAAAAATCATAACCTCTTTCAAACTGTCAAATGTTCCCGTTAACATTGCCACGGATCCTGCATATGCATATCCAAACGAGATTCCTAATGGCAGGGATGCATTTTCGGAAATCAATCTTTTACCATCTCGGACAGTGTAAGTAGTTAGTGACCACACAGCAAAGATCACCGTGAAGGCCATCAACAAACCTTCTTCGATTAGTGTTGATGCTTCGCTAGGATTCATCTGAGCCCTTCGATAAATGCTGAATGCGTGCCAGGTGATAAATAATTGAGCAACAATCATCCATTTGAATGAAAAACCAGCAAGGCCCTTTTCATTCCCTGCTGATTCTCTCTCATCTCTCGTGAGCCACATCGTAATGACTTGCAATACAATGCTAATTGCAAGGAATGCAAATCCGCCAAGTAACGCATCTTGGAAATTCATTTGCTCTGCATCAGTAGCCATTTGTCCAATCCAGATTATGATAAAAGCAAATACTTGGACAATTACAAATTGGGACGCAGTAGATGCCTTCTCTCGATATGTGTGTAATTTTGCATCACCCAATCCATTAGCCAGCCATTCTACCATTCCAGTTCTAAACGATGCTGCTTGTGCGATAGACCAGACTATGAATAGTGATGCTAACATTGGAGATATCCATTCATTTCCTTGTCCTCCCAATATGCTCCACATCAAGCCAACTAATGTTGCTGCCAGAAGTACGGGCACGATAGTTATTCGAAAACTAAACAATAGACGAACAAACCAGTTCGAATCGCCCTTCTCGACAGGTAATTTCGTCAAACTCTGTATTAGTTCCTTATTTGAGAGAGCTGCAATTAGGGTGTATGATACAGACAATGAAATGAAGGCCATTGCAACGAACACTTCTTGTGTGTTAACCAAAAACAACAAGATTGTCGAAATCAGAGCGATCATGATGATGTGGGGTAATGTCCTAGGGGATAGCATATTTTTGATCAATTGCAATATTCCAATCTGTTCAAATTGGTCTTCAATTACTTCAGACATGCCTCTCGCCTAACAGGGGCGAGTAGTGCCATCATGTTAAGTCAAGTGGCATTAACCGACATCTATGGCCAAGAAGTTGTCCAAGGCTTTGCGGGGCAAACGTCGTTGGATTGGTTGTAATTGCGAGGGTTTTGAATCACGTAGTGACTTAGAAAAACATCTTGAAGATTTTCCGGTCAAACTTTACGACTTTGAGAATGAAAAATGCATCCTTGTTGTTTCTTTAGATAATTATGAAGAAACTAAGTCTAAATTGACTAGTGGTCGTGTCATTAGCCAAACCTCAAGTGGAAAAATAAGATTAGTTCGGGACCGAATGGGATTTACTCGTAAGCCTAGAAAGCGTTGAAATGCTTCATACTCTAGCGCTTGATATGGGAGCGGGCGGAGAGGCACCACCTGTCAAGGGTGAGAATGTGATGATACTCATCGGTTCATCGATTCTACTCCTTATGTTTATCATTCAAACATGGGTCGTTCCAACAGTGATAGACGAAGACTCCAATTCCCAATTTGAGGTTAAATATGACCTTTCAGAAGACGATTCATTCACCTTAGAAGTGATTGAGGGTGAAGTTACACCTACTGTGACTTCTCCTTCAGGCGATGTGGAAACTTTCAGCAACGAAGATTCGAAATGGGAATACATTGCTGAAGAATCCGGAGTACATACTTTCAAATTTTATTCAGTTGAAGATTCTGTGGTTGAATATTCAGTTAGCAGAGGTCTGATCTATGATTTCGCATTATATCCTATCGGTGCTGCAATTTTGGTATTTGGAATTGTTAAGAAAATATCGTTACAAGAGGAAGAGCCTATCGAAGCAGTCTTGGAAGATTAAACCCAGGTGATGTCTTCTCCATCATCGATTATCTTACCCGCTAGTATTAACTCTCCGCGCTCGTTCAGGTCAAAATCTCTGAAGATAGTATTCTTATATTTAGGCAGACCAAGGGCTTTCATTTGTTCTAGAGTTTCCTTTCTTATTTCTTCATATCTAATTGCAGGTAAGTCATCTCTACATTCCAATAATGATGCCAGCTCGCAATGCAGTCTGCGGTCGAACTCTTCGAATTCAATTTCCAATACTTCATCTAAGAATGCAATGTCGAAATCAGAATTGTGAGTTGCTGTTTTCAAATTTATTCCGATTCCTAATACGACTCTCATGCCTTTCTGAATCGTTATTCCTTCCGCCAAAATCCCACATAATTTCCTGCCATCGATTAGAATATCGTTCGGCCATTTCAAATTCAATTGTTTATCCCGCAATGAATTAATGACGGCTAATCCCCCCGATAATTGCAAATGTCCGGGGTTAATTCCTTTGCCTTCTGCTACTATCCAAGAGCCAGCATAGCAACCTTCTATAGAGGCCCACTGGCGTTTCCTTCTTCCTTTACCTGCTGTTTGTAATCTTGTCGAAAGATGTGTGCCAATTCCACTTTCCAGAAGTAGGTCATCATTGGTTGAACCGGTTTTTTCAATATACCTATTTTCAGCTCCCTCGTATGGTCGCCAAAAACACTTCAATACTAACGTTTCACCATCTTCAAAATTTAATTCGTCCCAGATTCTGTGAGCAAAATAATTGCTATCAGTTATCGATTCTTTTCGTCCTAATACCAGAATTCTGCCCTGAGGTGAGAGTAGTTGGTTGCTTGCCACAATCCGTAACAACCTGTTGCCTAGCCCCCGTTCGTCAGTATCGATTAGAGCAGCCTCTTCCATCGGTCCTAGAACCTGTTCGATTTCTTTTGGATCGATGTATGGTAAATTCCAAATTATTAGGTCATATTTTTCTTTGAATGGAAATGGCTCAGGACCAATCCCTCCCTCTCTAATCTCTCCGATGAATCCATTAGCGGATAAATTTCCGACTGTGGCGGCCACGGCGAAGGGGTTCACATCACATCCGCTAACCTTCCATCCCATGTGATTTGCAAGGATTGAAAGTGCTCCTGACCCACATCCAATCTCGAGTAATTTACGTCCTCGGCCAGGGCCTAATGCGATTAATCTACGCGCAAATAAGTCGGTGTCATCTCTTGGGGGATACACAGTTGGAGGTATAATAAGCGTGAATTTGAGGTCACCAGTAGGGGTCCAAAAAGAGGTACTGGGCTCTCTTTGCAACCTCTCTACTTCAAACTCTGCATCTTCAGCAGAAAACACCTCATCTTTTTCCATCCGGCTCAACCCTCCGTCTATGCCGAAGCCTTTATGCCTCTTGGCGATAAGAGCGGTACAGAGACGAACCCCTTCGTCATACGCCCTTCGTGATGCGTTCAGCGTGCTTTTTTTGCTGGCAAAGGATTTAAGTACCCTTCACAGGTCGGCCAGAAAGCCCAACACATACATTTGGGCCTGTAGCTTAGTCAGGTAGAGCTTCCGGCTTTTAACCGGACGGTCGCGGGTTCGAACCCCGTCAGGCCCGCCTCCTGGGTTCAGGAACGATGTATGTGAGGGCTACTGGGGTGAATTTGATTGGTAGTTAAATCGGCAACCAAGAAGCGTTTGATGGAAATGGGAATTGCTGAGGAATACGCTCACAAATTGGCCACGGACCGTAACATGACTGATATCAAGGCCATGACGGCTGATGAAATCGCTTCTTGTCTTGGAGTATCGAAAGATGATGAAATATTTACTGGGGCTATGAACGCTCTAGCAGAACTGGGTAATCGACGTCAAAAACGCCGTAGCCGTAAAATTACAATTTCTAAGAAAGCCCTAGATGATGATGATATGGATTTGGCTGGAACCAAATTCAATGTACTCAATCACGTTCTTGTTCCTCACCAGGAACTAATACCAGTGGAAGATGAAGAATCTGCATTGGAGCCATGGGGCTTACTCGCCATTGATGAAGAAACAGGCGAACCCCGACTAGCCAAGGAACTTTTACCAAAGGTCCTGATTACCGATCCAGTTGTCCAAGTGATTAAGGAAACAGTTGAGCGTGAACGTGAAGCAAATTCTGAAGGGGATGAGGAACATGTTCCTCTTCCTGCAGGATGGATTGCTGACCGCGTAATCAAGGTTATCCGCAAATCACCATCTGCTGGTGTTTCAGTTGCATATCGACTGATAGTGGAGGGCAGCTGAGGCTGGGGTGAATATCATGAAGGAAATTATTGAATCATTTTTCAAGACACGTAGTTTAGTTAATCACCAACTGGCATCATACGACGATTGTATCCCAACCGGTGACAATTCTGTTTCACGCATGGAGAAAATCGTCAGAAGTATCCGTGTAGGTACTGATGAGGAAGTCGAAGATGAGCATGGCGGTTTAGTCAAACTTGACGTAATCGACCAAGACATCATCATCCGCGTCAAGAACATCCAACTCGGAGAACCAACAATTCGTGAGGCCGATGGTAGTGACCATCCATCCTCACCTATGGAGTGCAGACTTCGTAAGTTGACTTACATGTCACCTGTACGTATGGATTTCACAATATACCGTAATGGCGTTCCTGGGCAACCTGAAAAGGGTGTTCAAGTTGGAAACATGCCTATTATGGTTAGAAGCCGTCGTTGTAACTTGCATGCAAATCATATTGCTGGTGACCGCGTACTTCACCCAACTACTTCAGATGAAGACCAGAAGATGTGGGATGATTTGCTACGTGTTAAGGGAGAAGATCCTCTGGACCCAGGAGGCTATTTCATCATTAATGGTACAGAACGTGTTCTTATCTCGATGGAAGACCTTGCACCTAACCGTGTAACAGTTGAGATTAACAAGCGATATGCCAAGAAGACAGAAGTTGCAAAGATTTTCTCTCAGAAAGATGGTATGAGAAAACCTCTAACTGTTGAGAAGCGCCGTGATGGAATGTTGATGGTTAAGATTAGTACTGCTGGTACTACCGCAATTCCTGTTGTCCTATTGATGAGAGCACTTGGAATCGAAAACGACCAAGAGTTGTTCCAAGCAATCGCAGGACCAACTGAAACCTTCAAGTTCATCGTTGCCAACATCAACGAAGTAAAGGATAACGAAGAGTATGCAGTTGATTCACTTGATGAAGCCCACCAGTGGCTTGAGAAGAAATTCGCAGCAGGACAGCAAAAAGAGTATCGTGAAGCACGCGTCACTCAATTGCTAGACCGTGAACTTCTCCCCCATCTTGGCGACCAATTCGAGGACCGCAAGAAGAAGGCGATTTTCCTTGGACGTATTGTTCGACAAGTTTTGGAAATGGCTATCACTAGCCGTAAACCAAATGACAAGGACCACTATGCAAACAAGCGTGTTCGTTTAGCTGGTGACTTGATAGAAGATTTATTCCGTGTATCCATGGGACAACTCGCTCGTGACTTGAAGTACCAATTAGAAAGGCACCACAATCGTAAGCGTGAACTAAAGATCACCTCGTGTTTGAGACCTGACGTTCTAACAAGTAAAATCATGCACGCTCTTGCTACAGGTAACTGGGTAGGTGGCCGTTCAGGTGTAAGTCAATTACTAGACCGAACCACCTATCTTTCAGCCCTATCTCACATGCGCCGTGTAACCAGTCCTCTGGTCCGCAGCCAACCTCACTTCGAGGCACGTGACCTGCACCCTACTCAGTGGGGCCGATTATGTCCTAACGAAACACCAGAAGGTCAGAACTGTGGTCTTGTAAAGAATGCAGCTCAAATGATTGATATTTCTGAAGCAGTTCCTGAAACTGAAATCAGGTCCAGATTAGATGAAATGGATGTATTCCAGCCTGACGACTGGACTAATGGTGACAGAATTCACGTTAATGGTGACATTTACGGAATCCACAAGCGTGGTAAGAATCTAGTTACTCAATTCAAGAATGCACGTCGCCGTGGAGCAATACGCTCTGAAGTTTCAATCAGATACGATACTCAGAACAATGATATCTTCATCAATACTGACAAAGGCCGAATTCTTCGACCTGTGCTAATTCTATATGACGGGGCACCACGTTTGACTCAGAAGCACCTAGAGATGGTTTCTTCTGGAGAAATGACATTCAAGGATTTAGTCAATGAAGGTGTAGTCGAATGGGTCGATGCAGAAGAGGAAGAAGACCTCTACATTTCACCTCGTCCTTTCACTTTACCTGAAGCAATCCCTGAAGGAAACAAATTCGCCGGACGCCCAGTAAGCCATTCAACAATAACATGGCTAAACCTTGGTGAGCCAGGTGCAACTACCGCTAAGTTACAGGCTGACATTACAATGCCTAATGGTGACAAAGAAGTAGCAATATTCGATGTTGACTTGTTGTACACTAGCGAACACACACACTGTGAAATCGACCCTCAGTTGGTCCTCGGAGTGTGTGCTTCACTAATTCCATACCCAGAACACAACTCAACACCGCGTGTTACTGGTGGAACAGCGATGGTCAAACAATCACTTGGTCTTCCAAGTGCAAACTATCGCCTACGCCCAGATACTAGGTTGCACATCTTGCACTACCCTCAGCGTTCAATCACTTACACGCAAGCTATGGACACTACAAAGTTCGACAGCCGACCGGGTGGTCAGAACTTCATTGTTGCAGTTATGAGCCTACATGGATACAACATGCAGGACGCAGTAATCATCAACCGCTCAAGTGTACAACGTGCATTGGGTCGTTCAACGTTCAACCGTACATACAATGCTGAACGCCGCCGTTTCCCTGGTGGTCAAGTTGATGAAATCGAAATACCAGGTACTGGACTTGAAGAAGTCAAGGGCCTGAAGCCAGTTGGCTCTTACGATCACTTAGAAGGCGATGGATTGCCACACCCAGAGAAATACCTCGAAGGTGGAGATGTCCTAGTCGGAAAGACAAGCCCTCCTCGTTTCTTAGAAGAAACAGGTGCTGGCGCATTCTTACAAGCTCAAGAGCGCCGAGAATCATCCATGCCTATTCGCCATGGTGAGAAAGGCTGGGTCGACAACGTGTATGTTACTGAATCTTTGGATTCTGGACGCCTTGTACGTTGTATGGTTCGCTCCCACAAAGTTCCTGAAGTCGGCGACAAGTTCGCTTCTCGTCACGGACAGAAGGGAGTTATTGGTCGTCTAGTCAATGAAGAAGACATGCCATTCACTCGTGATGGTATCGTCCCAGACCTGATTATCAACCCTCACGCTATTCCATCCAGAATGACTGTAGCGCACGTTCTAGAAATGATCGGTGGTAAAGTCGGTTCCCTAGAAGGACGCAGAATCGATGGAACTGCATTCCGTGGAGAGAAGGAAGGAAGTCTACGTGACAGCCTAGTACGCAATGGTTACGATCACACTGGTCGTGAAGTAATGATGAATGGTGAAACAGGCGAAACATACCCTGCCGAAATCTTCGTTGGATGTATTTACTACCAGAAACTCCACCACATGGTGTCTGGAAAGATTCACGCTAGAAGCCGTGGGCGTGTACAGATTCTAACCCGTCAGCCGACAGAAGGTCGTGCTCGTCAGGGTGGTTTGCGATTCGGAGAGATGGAACGTGATTGTCTGATTGCACATGGTGCATCGATGGTTATCAAGGACCGTCTATTGGACGAATCCGATGGTATCGATTTGTTCGTGTGTGCTCAATCTGGGCACGTCGCTTGGTTCGATCCAAAACGACGCACATATGTTTCGCCAATTCATGGCGACGGAGCCGAGGTGTACAAGGTACAAACCTCATATGCATTCAAGCTACTACTGGATGAGATGAAAAGTCTCGGAGTGGCAATGCGCTTAGAACTGGAGGACCGCAGATGAGTCGAAATAGCACAACTATGATTCCAAAGAGAATCGCTAGCATCCGTTTTGGATTGATGGACCCTACAGAAATTCGTAAGATGTCTTCTGTAGAAGTTAAGACTGCAGACACATACAAGGATGATGGTCACGCTTACCGCCAAGGTTTGATGGACCCCCACATGGGTGTTATTGAACCAGGACTACTTTGTCCAACTGACAATTGTAAGTACGACGAAAGTCCAGGTCACTTCGGTCATATCCAACTAGAATTACCTGTAATTCACATTGGTTTCGTTAATCTGATTAAGACTGCATTGAAGGCTACATGTAATTCATGCAGCAAGATTTTGTTGCACGATGCAGATGGAACGCACCCGTCTAATCCTGGTCTGTCTGAGCAGGATTACTACCGTGCTCGTGTTCGTGATTTAATCACCAAGCACGGTGTAGGTTCAACAGAGTTCTCTAAGATTATCAAGGAAATCGAGAAGAAGACTTCCGAAGCAAAGAGAACTATCTGTATGCACTGTAAGTCCCAGCAAGGAAAGATTGTCTTGGACAAGCCTACAACCTTCAAGGAGAATATTGCTGCACAAGGTGGCGGTAAGGCTACTGAGAGGAAGTTGAATGCTCGTGATATTCGTGAATGGCTACAAGGTATTCCAAAAGACCACCTGATATTCTTAGGAATGAACAGGGAAAACCGTCCTGAGTGGATTATTTTGAAGGTACTTCCTGTACCTCCAATTACTGTTAGGCCATCGATTACACTAGATTCGGGAGACCGTTCAGAAGACGACCTTACTCACAAGTTGGTCGATGTTCTGAGAATTAACCAGAGGCTACGTGAAAACCGTGACGCTGGTGCTCCACAATTGATTGTTGAAGATCTTTGGGAACTTCTACAGTACCACGTTACTACATACTTCGATAACCAAACAAGTGGGATTCCACCTGCAAGACACCGCTCTGGAAGAACACTGAAGACACTTACACAGCGCCTAAAGGGTAAGGAAGGTCGTTTCCGTTCTAACCTTTCAGGTAAGCGTGTAAACTTCTGTGCCCGTTCCGTTATATCTCCAGACCCATACCTTGGAGTTAACGAAGTTGGAGTTCCAACTAAGATTGCAAAGGAATTGACTGTACCAATTCGTGTTACTACACGTAACCGCGAACAAATGCGTCAAATGATTCTTCGTGGTCCAGATGTACACCCAGGTGTAAACTATGTAATTCGTGGTGACAAGCGCCGTGTTCGAATTAACGAAAGAAGCCGTCTAATCAATGCCGGTTTCCGCTGCCACAACCCTGAATGTATGGAAGAGACAACAACTAGATTTGATTTACATCAAGTACTTCCTGCACCAAACTTCCTTCCGGGATTAGTCGTGAAGAAATTCGTAACTCGTGAAGAAGCAGTTGCTGGTGGAGAAGAGCTAGTCACTTACGCTATCGACGATGCAGGAACTATCGCAAATCTCCGTGGAGAAGACATCGATGGTAATCCATTGGCTGAAGACGACCCTCGTGCAGTACTACACCACCGTTGGAAGTTTGAACTTGCTAACCCGGATACCCCTTATCCTGAGAACCTAAGTGTTGCATGCCCACACTGTGGAAGCCCAGATAATGAATGGGGAGACCGTACAAATGTCGAAGACCGTCTTGCGACAGTTGACATGAATGGTAATCCTAAGCCTGGTCTGCTAGTAGAGCGTCACTTGATTGATGGTGATGTAGTAATTTTCAACCGACAGCCTTCATTGCACAGAATGTCAATGATGGTTCACGAAGTTCGTGTAATGGAGGGTCACACTTTCAGATTCAATCTGGCAGTTTGTACTCCTTACAACGCTGACTTCGATGGTGACGAGATGAACTTGCACGTAATTCAGGGAGAAGAAGCACGTGCTGAAGCTAAGATCTTGATGCGTGTTCAGGAACACATCCTAACACCTCGTTACGGTGGCGCAGTTATTGGCGGTATACACGACCATATTTCTGGCGCATATCTTCTATCAAGGCCAGGGACTCAGATATCAAAGCGTAATGGATTAGAAATGCTAGGTAATATCGGATACACCGGTGAATTACCTGAAGTACACAATGGTCCAAAGGGTGAATATTTCAATGGTGAAGATTTGATCTCAGTTATCATTCCAAAGAATATACACCTGAGATTCCGTAGTCGTTCCAACGACGATGTTGTCGTTAAGAACGGTAAGGTCACAGGAACTTTGGATAAAAGAGCGATCGGTGCTGAAGATGGAAGACTATTGGATGCTATTGTTCAGACCAATGGTCCAACTGAGGGTGCAAAGTTCTTGGATGAATTTACTCGCCTTTCAATTGGTGCATGTACATCTCTAGGATTTACAACTGGTATCGATGACGAAGACCTATCTGCAGAAGCGCTTAGTGAAATTGAGCGCCACAATGCTGAGGCTCGTGCTGAAGTACAGGCAGAATTAGACAAGTTCGGTAAAGATGGACGTGGCTATGAAACCCGTCCTGGAAGAACTCCTAAAGAAACTCTCGAAGAGAATATCATGGTCATTCTAGACCTTGGTAAGCAAGCAGCAGGAGACGTAGCAAAAGATGAACTAAACCGAAGTGGCAACTCAAATGCTGCAGTGGGTATGGCGATATCTGGTGCTCGTGGTTCAATGGATAACCTAACTATGATGGCAGGAAGTATCGGGCAAGCAAAGGTACGTGGTGCACGTCTAGAACGTGGATACCACCAGCGTGTTCTACCTCACTTCAAGCGTGGCGGACTTGGTGCGCCTGAGAAGGGTTTCATCTCTTCTTCATTCAAGCGTGGTCTTGAACCAACTGAGTTCTTTATGTTGTCAGTTTCTGGTCGTGAATCACTGGTTGATACAGCGGTTCGAACAAGTAAGTCCGGATACATGCAGCGTCGATTGATTAACGCAATGGACGACTTGAAGGTATACAATGATGACAATTTGTCAGTAAGAAACACTGCAAACAGAATCATTCAATTCCAATATGGAGAAGACGGAATCGACCCTAGCCGTGGAGTACACGGTAAACCTTTCAACATCGATGTTGTTGTTGATGAGGCATTGGGTACAGATGGTCCAACCAAGAAAAAGGATGAAGAATATCGTGATAGCGAAGACAAGAATTTCGATCTTGGCTTTGGCGAAGGAGATTCTGAAGCAGCTGCAGGAGGGGAACTTTGATGGTAGTAAAGAGTGCAACAAAAAAGAAGCTCATGGACATGTTAGTCCCTGAAGAATTTGCTCACAAGCTAGCAGACGATCGCAAGTGGGATGACGTAAAGGTCTTGACCGCTCAGGAAATAGCTCAGTTCTGTGAAACAGATTCAGATACTGCTGCTAGAATTCATGGTATTATTACAGGTGCTAATTCTTCTAACAGAGACTCGACAGGTGACGCTAATTCTGCGACCACATCAGTTCGTCTACGCCGTGGAACACGTCGCAGAAGAACTGCAAAAACAGTTCAGGAACTAGAGTCCTATGACCCTGAGACTAAACTTGCAACATATGTTGATGACCTTGCAGATGACCCTGTTTTCAAGTCTATTGAATCCGCAGCGGAATCCTTGGGTGCTATCTTTACGCAGCAAACAATCCACGATTTGACCGAAGCTGTCCACGACCGTGAAAAAGCAAAGCTGACAAAGAAACAGGCTGAAGCCCTCGTTACTGAAGCAGCAAAGGCTCAAAATATGGCTAAGATTGACCCGTACGAGGCTGCAGGAATTATTACTGCTCAGTCAATCGGTGAACCTGGAACTCAGATGACTATGCGTACTTTCCACTATGCGGGTGTTGCTACAGTTAACGTCACACAAGGTCTTCCTCGTATTATTGAGATTGTAGACGCTAGAAAGGTGCCTAATACTCCAACGATGACAATACGTCTTGATGGAGATAAAAGCGTATCACCTGATGCAGCTAGAAAACTTGCTGCAGCAATTGAAATCACAACTACTGCAAATATCGCCGATATTGAAACTGACGTTACACAACGCCGTCTTGTCCTGAAATTGAAGAAAGGAAACCTGAAGCAGAAGGGTATGACCCCTGCTGAAGTTAAGGACAAACTTGAGCGTGCTCTTCGACTTTATGTTGAAGCCGACAAGGAAAAGAACCCATCGACTTTGACACTGATACCTGGTATCCAGACCGAAGATGACATGAAGACTCTGGAAGAAAATCCACCGTCTTACACAGAACTTCTACAATTGGAAGATAAGATCCGTGACATGCGTCTAAAGGGTGTTCCAAACATTGAGCGTGCAAACGTACAACTTGACGACAAGACAGGTGAGTACTATCTTTCAACAATTGGAAGCAATCTTTCAAGAATCTCCGATATGGAAGGAATCGACCGTTCGAGAACCTATACCAATAACATCATTGAAATCTATCAATATCTTGGAATTGAAGCTGCTCGTCAAGCGATCATAAATGAATTGCAAGCAACACTAGACGGAGCTCGTCTTGAAGTAGATGTACGCCACTTGTTGATGGTTTCTGATGTAATGACTAGCGAAGGTGAAGTTCGTGCTATTGGACGCCACGGTGTCTCTGGTACAAAGCACTCTATCCTCGCTCGTGCTGCTTTCGAAGTTACTGTTAACCACTTGCTCAAAGCAGGTATTATCGGTGAGCGTGACAACTTAACTGGTGTCGCAGAGAACATTATCGTTGGACAGCCAATCAGTCTAGGTACAGGTTCTGTGGAATTATACTACATCCCAGAGTGAAATTCAACATTGAGAAGCAAATTTGTGGAGGAATGAATATATGGATATAAGTAGACAACTAAAGCTTGCAAATACGACTGGTAAACTATTGTTTGGACAACGCCAAGCAGTAGATGCATGTGCAAAGGGTGATGCTAAGTGTATCATCGTTGCAGCAAACTGCCCCCAGAATTACTTGGATAACCTTGCTGCAAAGCACCCAGAAGTCACATTGCACCGAACAAGTTTGGTCAATCGCGACTTAGGTGTAGCATCAGGAAAGCCCTTCAGCATCTCGACTATTACAGTCATAGATGCAGGTGAGTCTGACCTGCTAACACTTAGTAGCAATCTAGAGTGAAACTAAAGACGTCTTTACTCTGGACGAGCCATGGGCCTTGACTTGGTCGCAGTACTTAGGAGACTAGGCGTAAGCCTTGACACTAATTCAGCACCCATTACTCCCCCGGGGATGGTAACTTGGCTAGGTCGTCTGTTTGATGTTTCACCAGAGCATTCCAAACTTGGAATGATAGAGGGAATGGAATTATGGTCTTCAGGACAAGGTTTTGCTCCCTTAGATTTAGCTGGTGTCGAAACATGGTTATTTGATGCTCCTAGAGGTAACCATCTGATAATAGCAGAAAGGAAGATCACTTTCAACAAGTCAGATGCTCCTATCCGCGACGGGAGATACCTAACTATTTGGAACCAAAATGACCTTGCTGCATTCATTGGTCATGCAGTGATCGATGGAAGATTGATAATTATCGATGAAGAAGAATCGATTGCGGAAGAGGCAGAAGCAGAATTGTTCTCTGGTAAAGGTCCGTTCACTTTGAAGCCCGTCAACGATTTCACATTATTAGAACAAGAAGGATTGGATGTATCAGTGGCTAAACCAGTTTTAATTCCAGGTAAAGTCCACATTGTGAAAGGAACTCTCAGAGGGCCTGGTGAAGATGAAGTAACTCGTTTGGTTCTGAATTGTGGGGGTTTGTACGTGATTCAAGAATTAGAATTGCTAGAACGTTCACCTTTACTAAATCAAGAAAAACTTCCACTAGACGAAAATCCTGAATTCTCGGATTTACTATCTGAAAGGCGCACTCATTCGGACGGAATGGGGGACTTGCTACGCTGGTGGACTTTTGATGAAGACAGTGCAATAATTTCCACGCATAGCGTGTTAGTGCCTGCCCACAAGGGAGTTTCTGCAACAGGCTCTAAATGGATTTTAAATGGAGTATCGGGTGTTCTTCATCAAAACTTCTGAACAAAGGCTTCATCTGCCTTGACCATAACCGTAGGCCATGCGCAATCGTGCAGTGTTGAGCCTAGCAATAATTCTCATCCTTTTGGGAAGCATCATTCCAGTCTCAGGAGATATCGAACTTGATGATGTCAGGGTCAAATCTTTTGCTGATTCTGAACCACAATTATTGGTTCAAGCAGGCACATCCACAGGGCACGTAAATTCATCATTCATTGAGGAAGCGGTAGACGGCTGGGTAATCTCAGGTGATACTCGTAATAATCTACAATTTGGTTCATTTAATTTGCAAGCCACATCAGGTCAAAACACCAACAATGATGCAGATATGTATGTCGCTAAAATTGGCGATGATGGTGTATGGCAATGGGCTACCATGCCAGATGCTACAAGTGGACTAGTGTTTTTGGACGCAATGACTTCAGATATGGTTGGTAATATTTACGTCGCAGGACTTGTATGGGGTACTGTGTCATTCGGAGGCAATACCGTTGCTACTGCAAACGGTGGTGGCGACGGTTTCGTTGCAAAGTTAGACCCTCAAGGAAATTGGATGTGGGCGAATGTTTTTGCTACCGACCCCAATTCCAATGGGAGTAGTTACATTCGTGGATTAGATATTGATGATGGCACTGGCAATGTGATTGTCAGCGGTTCACAAAATGGAGCTACAATGTTCGATAACATACAGTTGAATAATACCGACTCAGAATACGTTTTAGCAAATCTTGACGGATTTAATGGAGCTGTAAATTGGGCTGAATCAGCAGGGGGAATCGGCACAGACATTGCATATGATGTTGGAATTGACATGAATGGTAATATTTGGCAGGTTGGTGTTACAGCCGGAACATTCTCTGCGGCAGGAAAGTCACATCAGGCTGTTAGTCAACAAGACACTGTTCTCGTCAAGTGGTCTACCAGTGCTACCGGTGCCCAAGTAACAAATGTCAAAGGATTGGCTAGTAATTCAGGGGCGCTAAGTATTCCTGATGACCTTGCAGTTACTGATAGCGGAGAAGCTGTTGTGGTTGGGGCATTCATCGGCACAATAAATGCTGGAAATCAAAAAACAGTTACCGCACAAGGTACCAACGGTGATGGCTTTGTAGCAAAGATCGGTGCAAATTCAAACACAGAATGGATTACTTCCGTTGGTTCTTCTGCCAATTTAGATTGGGCCACATCAGTACGAGAAAATAATAATGGCGACTGGATTATCGGTGGATTCCACAGTGGAACATCATCATTTGGTAACAATTACATCACTTCTGCGGGAGGACAAGATGGATTTGTAGCGCAAATTAGTGATGCAGGTTCATGGGATTGGGTCGAAACAATAGGTGGTCAATATGATGACTTATTTGGTGATGTTGCAGTTAACATGACAAATAATTACTCTGCTACAGGTTCATTCCAGGATGTCCTTACCAAAGGTACTCAATCAGTCACATCTTCTGGCGGGTGGGACATCTATGTCTGGGTGTTAGATCCGATGAATAACGCTGACAAGGACAATGATGGAGTTAATGACTTAACCGATAATTGCCCTAATGATAACAATCCTCTACAATATGATAGTGACCTTGATGGTGACGGCGATGAATGTGACTATGATGACGACAATGATGGAATCACAGATAATTCTGGTGATGACTGTCCTCGTGGCGGCGCTTGGAATTGGACCAGTGATTCAAATACTGATTTTGATAATGATGGTTGTAAAGATTCAAGCGAAGACATAGACGACGATAACGACGGAGTTGAGGATAGTGACGATGGTTGTCTGACCTCCTATTCACCACCGCGTGGTTGGTGGATTTCTGATTCCTCCAACGACATTGATGGCGATGGATGCAGAGATGCTGACGAAGACTTGGATGATGATGGAGATGGCTATGATGATGCTGCAGATGATTGTAACAAGATTGCAGGAACTTCCACTCTAGGCGCTTACGAAGGATGCATAGACTCCGATGGCGATGGTTGGGCAGATATCGAAGATGACTGTCCAAACTCAGTAGGTAACTCTACCATCGGTGGCACAATTGGTTGCCCCGATACTGATGGTGATGGTTGGGCAAATTCTGATGATGATTTACCCGACGACCCGACCCAATGGAAGGATGCAGATGGGGATGGATATGGCGACAATACAGAGGGAACAACTCCTGATGCTTGTGGCAGTACACCTGGAACATCAGTTCTAGATCGCTATGGTTGTCCAGACCCAGACAATGACGGATACTCTTCAGAAGATGGTTCGTGGACTGTAGAAGATGGGGCAGACGTATTCCCTACTGATGAAACACAATGGTCAGATTGGGATGAAGATGGATTTGGAGACAATTATGGTAACGATTCTTGGACAGATCGAAATGAAAATTGGCCGGGAGAATACTATCAATATGCAAGAGACCAAGATTCATGTCCTACACTTTCTGGTAATTCATGGCAAGATGACATACTTGGTTGCCCTGATGGCGACGGGGACGGATGGGCTAACTTCATGGATGCTTTCCCTGCCGACCCAGATGAATATCTTGATTCAGATGGTGATGGTGTTGCAGATGGAAATGATGATTGTCCAAATGTAGAAGGATACTCTACAAACGACGTACTTGGTTGTCCTGACTTTGACATGGATGGTTGGGGCGACCCTAGCATTGGAACAGATTTGTATCCGATGGAAGTTACTCAATGGGCCAATTTGGATGGTGACCAGTACGGTGACAACCCGGTTGGATTAGATGCCGATGATTGTGTCGAAGAGGCAGGATATTCGTTTGAAGGGGGCATCCTTGGATGCCTCGATACCGATAATGACGGGTGGGCAGACATAATCGATAAATTCCCAGGCGAGTCATCACAATGGAACGATACTGATGGAGATGGATTTGGCGACAACCCAACTGGTAAGGATGCTGATTTGTGTCCTGAACTAAAGGGTGTGGCCAAAGAGAATGGCTGCGAAGCAGTTGTTGAGGAAACTGCTGGAGGTAGTTTCTTAGCTTACGGCGGCATTACAGTTGGTGTCTTACTTGTGGTTATTGTTGCTGTATTATTGATAATGCGAAAACTCGATACTGAAGACGAGGGTAAAGATTGGAACTCTGGAGTCTCAATGCCTGACATGAACTCTCAACCGGCCATGCCTAACATGACTGCTATGCCGGTTAACACTGGCCTCTATGCTCAGCAAGTACAGCCAGTACAACCTCAACATACCGTTCCTGCACTTTCCAGTCTTCCAGGCAACATGGACATTGCACCTCAACAAGTGGTTTCGCCTGAGCCAACAGTTGTTCAGCAGTGGACTGATGCTAATGGGAACACTTGGAGGTCAATGAGTGATGGAAGCACACTATGGTGGAATGGTGCCGATTGGCAACGAACATGAAACCGTTAATTTGGAATTGAGGGAGTTTGATGGTATCTGTAACCTTACTGGGCACCGCTCAGGACGGTGGAGTTCCACAAGTTGGTTGTGATTGTTGCCTTGACCTTGAGGCTCGATATCCAGTCTCGATTGGTTTAGTTGATTCAGAAGGTAATCATCACTTATTTGAAGCCACTCGAAACCTCGGAGAGCAGTTGAGAATATGGGGCACTAACAGTATAAATTCTCTATTTTTGACACATGCTCATTTTGGCCATGTCGATGGTTTAGGCCTATTTGGAAAAGAGACTATGAATGCAAAAGGGATCTCACTGCATTGTTCAAAAATAATGCTTGACTTGATTGAGCGAACACCTAATTGGTCAATCTTGCTTTCAGATGGAGTATTTTATCCAAGAACAGCTCAATTTGTACAACTACCAGGTGTTAGTGTCGAAGCGATTGAAGTACCTCATCGCTCGGAATTGTCAGATATGCACGCTTACTTAATCAAGGCTGAAAAGACACTTCTGTTTTTGCCAGACCACGATACTTGGCAAGAGACTCTTAGAGAGCATGACCTACGTGCATGGCTAAATCATTTGGAAGTTGATATCGCTTTGATAGATGGCACATTTTTCAGTTCAAATGAATTGAAACATCGCAAGCAAGAAGAGGTGCCACACCCCACTGTTGAGCAAACATTGCAGATGCTTGGCGAACGAAGAGAAGGAGATGGCGAAGTAGTATTCATTCACTTAAACCACACAAATCCGTTGTGCAGAGATGAAACACCAGTTACTGAATTAGGTTGGAAAGTAGGCAAAGAAGGAATGTCATTCAATCTGAGTTAGATTGTGTGATATGTATCTAATGTAACCGTAAGAAATCGAAATTTCTTCTCCACTGTCTCCATTTAATGGAGTCCCTCTATCGACATCGATTTTTACATTAATTGCTAAACTGCTATCCTGTTTTTCAACTTGCAATCTCTCGATAAGTTTGATGTGATTTTCATATGTGTCTTTCTCGGGATTATTTTCAAATGTTTTTAGATAGCCTAAACCATTACTTCCGCATAACTTTCCTGACAAATCACTAATTCCAGAGCCATTGTTAAATTCCGGTGATAATTCTGAAAGATCATGGCTTGTTTCTATGTCATCGCATACTGCTAAAACACCGCCCTCATTGCTCTCTGAATAATTTAGGATGAACGTTATTATAACTGCATCAGAGGGTACATCAAAATAGAAGGTTTCTGTTGCTCCGTCAGATATCAAAATCGTTTCTTCAGTCCAGATTTCTTCAACTTCAAAAGCTAAGATCCACATCGAGTCAGGAGCGGGTTCTGAGGACACCATGGAATCAGGAGCTGTTGCTAGATAGGTTGCTTCAAGTCCAGCCATTGGAATAATGATTATTGCAGCAAATGTTCCAATTTTTTTCCTATCTGGCCAGTTGTATCTTCCCAGTGATGACACATCAGGTGTCCTCATTGCACTCATAATGAAGTGGGCTGCGAAAGCTGCACCCATTCCAGGTACTGAGGGGAATATTCCGTCTGCACTGGATACGGATTTCCAACCCATAATAGCCGGCAGCATTGACCAAGCTATAACGGCAATAAAGGCTGATGACATCATAACAATCGAATGGGTCGAATCTGGTTTGTATCCCATCCATCTAATGACAAGTAATGGGACAAATATGCTTCCTAGTCCGTACACTGCTAGGACTACTAACTTGAACACAGAATCTCCGCCTGGAACGTAAAGTCCACCAATTGAGATTGCAGTTGCGAAAGCAGCGACAACTAATGTGACCTTCTTTGTTGTCTTGTGGTCCTCTCTCCATTCTGGCTTGATATCATCTGTAATCGCAGCAGTACAGGCTAGTACCTGACTGTCTGCTGTTGACATTGTCGCTGCGAAAATTGATGCAAGAATCATACCAATACCGATTGCTGGCATTGTATCCATTGCCAGCATAGGAAGACCTAGTTCTGGGTCAAAATCATCTGCCTTTGGAAATAATACGCGACTTGCTAAACCAACAAACGTCATCAGGATGATGAATGGAGTTTGCCAAACGAAGAACCAAATCATTGCTTGTTTCCTGTCTTTTTCTGAACCAAGAGTCATAACTCGTGAAACAACTTGTGGTTGGCCAGCAACAGCTATCCCTCCAAGGAAGAATGCCAAAACCCACATAGAAATTCCAAACATTAAGTCGGGTGGCATAATATTGGTAAGGGCAGTATCTTGAGACTCAAGACCAGAATTCATGCCGCTAAATCCTCCTACCTCTCCTAATGCAATCCAACACAGAATCATCGAACCAACTATCATCACACACGACTGAATGGCATCGGTCCAGATAGAAGCTCTGATTCCTCCTGCATAACAGTAAGCAACTACCAGTACAAATCCGATCAAAATCCCAACAAGTTCAGACCAACCCATCATTACTAGCAATGCTTTACCACCAGATGTTAGTTGGGCTGCAGCATATATGCTTAGGAATAATACTGAGAGAACAGCCGCCAATTTTGCTTCTGGCGAGCCTGCCTTATCTCCAACAAGAGATGAAAGTGACCTAACATTTCTTTTGTGACCTTCTTCTTGAATGAATTTGTATAACCACATCCATGCAACAAGTTGACCAAGTGTTGACGCAATAGCGAGCCAAATTACATTGTATCCCATCACATAAGTGAAGCCTATTGCACCGATGAACATGTAGCCAGAGTTCCAAGTACTGACAGCAGAAAGTGCGGCAAGAGCTGGGTGCATCCCACGACCTGCAACCAAATAATCATCCGTTGTATCCTTCTTAACACGTATTGAAGCCAAACCTACTCCTGCAAAGAGTAGCATGAATGCGAGAAATGAGATTATTATCCAAAATTTCTCTGAAATCTAAATCACCTTAAGTCAATACTTCCAAAAGGCGGTCCTGTTCAACAGCACGTCGAAGTTCCATAGCGATTCTTCGTCCACTGGAAACAGGTTTTCTCCATGTAGCATTACCATATGGATGACCCACAGACATGTGTACATTTGTTCCTCCACCCAAACGAGGTGCAACATCATAGATTGCGTAATTCATGTCTTTGTCGATACATGTTTGTAAGCAGAATGGCCCGATGATTCCGGGGTCGTAGTGTTCTTTGGAAGCATTGATAAACTTCTCACCGAGTTCGAATGCATTCTCTAAGAGAGATTCACGAATTGTTGCAGTGTTGTGTCCGACAACCGTCATTTCAGGGATTTGCTGATGCGCCGGCATTGTCATTTGCTGAGGCGCAGGCAGACGTACGTGACCATCTAGTGATGATTCAAAGCGCCAGTCAACACCGAGAAGTTCGAGTTTAGGCATTTCTTCTTCCAAAGGTGAATAGAAGAAGTTGAGGTTGAATACCGGCCCGATTACATATTTCTCAATACGGGCTCCGTCAAGGCTTGCTTGGTCAATTGTTCCTTCTTTTATCAGAGTCTCACTCTTTTCGCAATACTCTTTGTAAGATGCACAAGTAAAGAATCCACGCTCAAGTTTCTTTTGAGCGTGGTGTAATTTAACTATCACTAAGCAATCAATATCTTGAGGGTCTGCAATTGCTTCAGGATATGGCAATCCTGCTTTGTCAAGGATCCAATAGTAATCTTGCTCTTCAGTTCTCTCTTCCATGCGTAGCATATTACGAGAGCCAAACATTGGTACATGGAAGTTATTTTCCACATCATCGATGCTAGAGTAAGATGTGAATGAACGGTTGGGAATGTAAACTACATTCCGTTTGCGCATTTCTTCTTGCATCTTAGGTTGCATAACATCATTGAATGAATCCATGACAATAGTTTTGTCAACCATTCCTCTACGAACCCTTCCCGAAGATGTTCTTTGAGTTTTGAAGTACTGAGAATATGTCTTCTCCCTACCCTTTTGGCAATATGCAGCAGTAGGAAATCCTTCTTCTATTGCCCCGTCACATATGTCTAAAGCCGAGTGACTTGCTGTCATTCCAACACGTAGTTTTAAGCGCTCATAATCTTCGATTATTCCAGCGATTTCATCTTTACCTATCATGTGATTACGCCCCCTTGGTTATGTGCTATACGAGATGGCCTTTGAAGTTAGTCAAAGCGTTGTAATTGCATCAGTTCGTCAGTAGTTAGAGTCTCTCCACTCATCAATTTGCTCATCAGATCCTGAACTTCAACACGTGCTCCTCGATGGTTATCGCCAGAAATAGCGCCACGCATGGCACGTAGCATGTCCTGGATTGAGTGAAGACAACGTAGTGATACGATGTAGAAATGGTGTGCCTTATCGGCTTCTTTCTTAGATTTGCGTAGTTCACGGTGAGCACTTTCGGCTTGTTCGCGCTGTCTGTCAACTTCTTTGTTCCACTGAAGCATAAGTTCGTGCGCTTCCTGTGCTTGTTGAGCCGCTTTTTGAACTTCTTCGTGCGCTTCTTCTTGCAAAACCATTGCTTCACGGAGCATTCCACGAGCCTCTTTCAATTCTCCATTCGAATCTTCAGAGGATTTCATGTCACGAATTTGAGCTGAAATTTCTTTCATCCTCTTCATGACCTTTTTCTCGTTGTTACCGGTGTGTGCTCCACGCTCGAATTCCCTCTCAAGTTTTTGTAGGTCCCTGCGCAAAGAGTGAACTGTGACTTTCTTTTCCTTACGACCTCTCGGTCCAGGTGTCGGGTCTGGCTTCTCTGACTTCTCAGTGTCCAACATCGACTTTGCTTCCTTTACTTTCTTATTAGCATCAGAGCGAATTGATTTTTTATCACGGACCAATTCGTTCATTTGCTCTCTGATTTCACGCTGCTGTCGGACATTCTGGATCAATTCACGAACTTCTGCATTGAGTTCGTTACGAATAACGGTGTGCTGCTTAGTGCGGGCATTCCATTCATCACGTGTAGTGCGGTACTGAGTGGCTTTCTGGTCCACTAGTTTTCGCTTTTCATCCAGAGTTTCCTTTAGTTCAGCCATTCTCTATCGCACCTGTTCGCCGTGCACTCCCGTACACCAGCGAATCGGCGACAGACCAATCCCATTTGAAGGCTCCCGTAGGGAGGCGAATCACAAGAATGGCAATATCGTGTTACAAGCCTTAGACAAATTCATTCTCGCTTTGCCTAAATTGCCACTACTTGGGCATTGGATAATCATTGTATGACCAGTTTCTATTCTCGATGCTATAATTGTAGATTCCTCACCTACAATGGTTACAAGTTGAGAATCAGGGTTTAGGTCCATTACCGGAAGCATGGATGCAGGGCTAAATTCAATGGAAGTTCTCTCAACAGTATACCCTTCAGAATCGATTAATGCAGCAGAAATAATGCACTCTCCGTCGACTAAATCCGATATGACTGTGTTGGGCACGAAATACTGTGGTCAGTGACGGGTGATGACCATTTCCATCAAATATTTCCTCGCATAACATATCCTACGCCTGCTTTGTAATACCCCTCAAGTGTATCGACAATTTCCAAGCCCCGCCTTCTATAGAACTCAATTGCATGAAGGTTGTCCCCTCTTACTTCAAGTTGAACTTCTGTATGTCCGTCTTCTCGAGCCGCAGCAAGCAAATGATTCCAAGCTTGTGAACCAAGCCCTTGTCCTTTGAAGTCTGAATCTATTGCGAAGGCTACAACTCGTACTCGCTGCTCACTAAATTTGTTGGTCCACAAAAGTCCTCGCAACAAGTTATTTTCATCTAGCAATACGAGGTTTCCACCCCATTCAGGAATAGGTAGGCTCCTGACAGAAGCCTCAACATATCTCTCGCCAGTTTGATCTAGAAACAGTTGTCTAACAACTTCGATAGTAGGTCTGTCCAGTGATCTTGGACTGGGACCTAGACACCATCTTGCTCCCATCAAATATCGGTGGCGCTACTTATTTTTCAGTCCTTCTTCTGATAACTGCCTCTAGAACCTCTATGAGCTCCTAAATTGCCTAACTTGCGCATTCCCGCTTTCTTTGAACTGACCTTCTTAGGCTTCTTAGATGTGGTCTGATTGTCCAATTGCGATAGTAGACCCGAAATGTCCCCCAATGTCATTGGCCCAGAGGATTCTTTTGAGCCTCCGGATTTTGGCTTGCGTTGGTTAGTATTTCGATCATCTCTACGGCCACGTGATTGATTCCCTGCCTTTTTGCGAAGCCAGGCTTCCAAGCGTCCCGATTCACGTCTTAGTTTGTGCAGGTCTCCCCTAAGTTGCCTTAGTGCTCTTTGAATGCTAAGTGTCCTTCTATCATAGGACCTTGCTTCGTTCGAATTGATGTTTTTATCTTTGAGTAGCGGCTCTTGCTCGAGTAGTTTGGTAGTAGCCTCATCGTGCTTAGTTTCAAAAACCTTTAATTTTTTGATTTCGCCTTTCTGTTCGGTTACCAATTGTATGAACCTTTGATGCAATTCACTAGCCTCTCTTGCTTTACCATGCATTGCTTGTAATTCCAAGAACCACGAGAAATGATTCTTTTCACGTTGAAGTGATGGTACTCGGTGGATATCGATTTCTTCAGTTAGTCGAGAATATACCTTTGCAAGTTCATCCTCAATCATGTGTATTGGGAGGATTATATCGGAGTTTATTTTATCCCTTGATTTTTTGATGGTATCAATATTTTTATTCCTCTCTTTGAGGTTAACAATAATCGATTTGTGCTCTTTTCTCAAATCAGATGTTTCTTCGATAACACCCCTCATGGCTTTAGCCATTCGAATATTGGATTTACGTTCTGCATCAACTGCTTCCACACGCTTTTCTAAAGCGCTCATTTCGGCCTTTGTCTTTTCCAGCATCGACTTGACTACATCATCTGTCTTATCGCGTAAATCATGGAATATGTCTGCTGGCTCCATATCTTTTAATCGGTCAGGTTCAACAGTTTCACAGATTGACTTCCAGGTCTCTCCATCTCCAAACATTTTGGCAGCTCTGATCAATTCATCTTTGATTTTTAATTCGCCGACAGCCCTAACCACTCTGGACAAGTCATGGTCCAAGTCGAAAGGGTCCTCAATGGACAAGTGATGTTCACCCATTCTAGGGGGCTTCTCTTTCTGGCTATTGATTACATCAAGAGCACTTGGTTCTTCATTCATCCAACCTTTTTCATCTCTAGTAATGGATTTTCCACTTCGTAATGAAATAATTTCATTCGCCCAGTCAAACGTAGCATAATTTCTGAAAAATGAGCATAGTAATTCCTCCAAACTAGCCTTAGACGTCGAATCAGGCTTTTCAATGTCATTAATTGTAATGTCATATTCATTACCTTCAATTTCTACAATAGTTCTGTCTTCCCCAGATTGCAAATTCGTGATTACGCCTTCCTTAATCAGATGGAAGATAACCAATACAGACCAAGCATAAGAGGACAATGTGCCATTGGGTGCATCGGATAGATTGCGGTGTAGTGCCCAGTGTTTGACGCATATTGCAAGTTGCTTTACCCTTTCATCAAGTTTAGCATACTGTGCCAATAATTTGGTATTATGAATTGCCAGAGTATTATTTATCGAAATGTCGACATGCATACCACTACGGGGGTCAGTGAACTTCACGATTGGAACTTTAGCACGAGTAAGTGCTTGCACGCTCTCCATTCCTTGCCCGCGTAGCATGCCGCTGATACGCTTGATTGCTTTCTTCTGGTCTAGATTTGCAGATTGTAAACATAAGTCCAAGTCTCCAGTTTTGAGTGAAAGACCACTTTCGGATGAACCGAAAGCGGTTAACTTCGAACCTTTAAATTTAGAAGTAATGCTCTTCTCTAAATGACTGACTAAACTTTCTTTTCTCTTCAAGTCTCCAGTGTTGAATCTATGGTTTGACACAGTTCTTTGAAGTGGCTTTTCAAATCCAGTAAGAGAGTCTTTACTAGGTTCGCTAAGTTCTATTTCACCAATAATCTGGGAGTGTAAGTATCCGAACAGATTGATGTCTTCAGCAGATAGTCCTGTGATGTCACATGGCTTGCTCATTCTTCTTCACCCCCTGCTTTTTTTGCTGAGATATTTTTAGCATCTTTTTTTGCCTTAGCGATTGATTTGGAAGATTGTCCTCCACCGCGTACTCGATTAGCATCAACCATAAGGTCATCAAAATCACTACTCTCAACTCGTGTTTTCCAAAAGTCAAGTGCATTTTCACTAGATGACAATGCATCTTCTAATCTCTTTGTCCGAGATGTATTTCTTCTTCGAACCTCTTCCCATCGGACAAATTCAGCATGCTTGCCTGCGTTTGCTTCACCTAACTCAACCATAGCATCGTGGGCTTTCTGGGCAGTATCCAATAGATTTCGAGCTTTAGTTCGTGATTCTTGCATTTCTTTTACCAAAGGTTGTGATGCTGACCTTTCAGCAACCCACTCCTCATGTTCACGAATCAATAATTTCATTTCATTGATGTATTTCTCTTCAGTTTTGTGCGTACCTGCACTGGTTTCAAGTTGAGTTTCAATAGATTGGAGTTTTTCCGATAATTTATCCTGAGCCCATTTTGGGTCTGGGTTTTTGATACTACCTTCCGAAATTAATTGTTCCCTAATTTCATTTGATTTTTCGAATAATGCCCTGGCCTTCTTTTGGGCTTCATTTCTTTCTGATTTCAAACCCGCAACTTTAGAATTAATTCCATCACGGTCTTCTCTTGCAGATTTGGCTAGTGGTTCGGCTTCTGCCAGCTCCACCTTTCGTGCCTCTAAGTCTGAGGGAATAAGATCTGCCAAACGTTCCCTTCGATGCAAAATAGCTTGTGCCAAAAGTTTTGGCGAAATCGCGAGAAGGTCGTTGGAATCCATTGGAACCAGTGCCGCCACCTGACTCCCTTGGATAAAGGCTACTGCCCACCCTAAGGGTGGGTGAAGGTGAAGAACCCCCAAGTCAGAGGCTATCACATGCGGCGAGCAGTATTAGCGGCCTTCCTATTGTCGCTCGCGCTTGTTCCAGCGGTAAATGCAAACGGTGGCGTTATTGATTCAGTGTCCATAACAGGTGACGGAGAGGTGGGCTCAGGCCCAGTTGACATCAACATCACAATGACTGGTGTTGGTGGTGCAAGTTCCGCATCAGTTAATTGGAGTGCAAGTTTAATCGACTTTGAGGGCAACATAATTGATTCAGATAATGGTAATATTTTGGTTGATGATGGTATTTTGGTTTATGTTGAGTCCACGTTAGGACCAGCCCCACTTGGTTATTCTAATATTTCAGTTACTTTAACCGGCGATGTTGGTTCTCCAGGCGAGGGTCAATCACTTACATATTCTAAAACAATTCAGAGACTTAGGCCTCTAGATATCTCTCTTGGCTCCCCCTCGATTTCAGGTGTTGATTCAACAGGTGCGGCTACAAGCAACCTGACAATAAATGATGGCGATTATTCTAGGATCGATGTCCCAGTAATCAATAATGGAGACGTACCATGGAATGGTACTCTAAATCTTAGTTTAGATTCAGACATTTTACCTTCCCAAATTGTTGACATCGATTCCGATTCGACAACAATTTATTCATTCTACTCGGGCCAACTTACTGAAGGGCTTAGAAATGTCTCAGCCGCTTTAGGCGGACTCACTGATTCAAACCCTTCAGATGATAGCATCTCTACTCAGTTTGAAGTTAGTCCACCTCCATTGGCCGAATTAGTATTGAGCCTTTATCGATTGAATGAGCCACAACCTGGTTTGGCAGTTTCGTGGAGTTTAATTTCAAATAACTCGGGTGATTCAAGTTATGATGGCGGCATTGAATGCTTGTTTGACGGAGAATCGATATTTTACGAAAATGCTTCCATCCCAGTTTCCGGCACAACTAATATGTCTGTATCTATGATTTCTAAACCGGGTGTTTTGGTCTGCACCTCATCTGGCGCAAGAACCTCATCTACAACCAATGCAACCGACACTATTGCCATGACATCTGCCATATTCATTGGAGCCGGTCATTCCTCCCCCTCTTTACTCGGGGGCCCTTGGCACGCTGGCGATGAAGTGACTTTGTCCATTTTGTTGAGGAATGAGGGAGACGCTATGGGAAGTGCCAGTATGCGTGTTGAGATAAATGGAGTTTTACAAAATGGAACCTCTACAACCTTAGAAGGCGGTAAGGCTGGCGAAGTTAATCACAAATTCTCTTTTACTTCCTCTGGCGACCGTATCGTTAATTGGAGTGTAATTAGTTTAGATGGAGCGGTCGATTCTAATCTTTCAGGTAGCATTACTATTCCAGTTCTAGCCTCTCAAGTGATAAAAGTTGATATTGAATCTGTATCATTGTCTGATGATGGTCTAGATATATCTTGGAGTATTGATTTGGAAGATGGCCGGGACAGAGTTGTTTTGATCACATTTGGAACAATAAAGGATGGGCTCAAGGACGTCTCGTTAACCGAAGAAAGGAGTCTTCTTTCGGGTAGAACATTCGGTTCGATGACAATTGACGTACAAGATGGGCAACAAGCTTATGCAAGTCTTGCAGTAAACGGTTGGACTATCGGCTTTGGTTCAATCTATGAAGACCAAATAAACATACCAGAATCGACTATAATTCCACAAGTAACAGTCAATCCAAATACTAATCCTAAAGTACCAGCAGCAGGTTCTCAAGTTACTCTACTTTACACGATTAGCAATCTTGGAAATGGTTTCACTCCAGATGGACAAATCGTTGTTACAGACGCTGACGGTACAGTCTTGAATACCGTCAATATTCCTGCTCTTGAAACATCATCGAAGGACCTTAGCATCGGCATTAAATGGCCAGATGGCGACAGTGTCAAGATCATAGTCACCTGGCATGTTGCTGGCCAAAGTGTAAGTGATGAAGTGATGGTTACTTCAGAGCCTATGGACGCTGAGAGTTCAGAATTTACAATTCCTTGGGGAGGTATCCTTGGCGGTTTGGTAGTTGGGATGGTTATCATTTTCGCAATCCGCTTAAAGAATTCTCCGAAAAAGGATTCCAGTGAAAAGAAAGCCAAATCAGAAAAGTCTGTTGTGAAGGATGAGAAGATAGAGGTTGCATGTCCGTCATGTGATAGACGATTACGAGTTCCTATCACATATTCAGGCGGAGTGAAATGTCCTGAATGTGAGAATAGATTCGATGTGAAAGCTGAAGCGAATACTCCGGAAGAAGAGATTCCAGAAGACGATGAAACCGTTACGAATGATGACTTGTGGTCATCTTCAGACAATGATATCCTGGGATGTCCAAAATGTGAAAGGAAACTGAAAGTTCCTTACGAGAAAAGACCTGCTAAAGCAAGATGTCCCGCTTGTGAAACTATTTTCGAGGCTAGAACCGAATGAAATGGTTCATTTGTGATGAACAGAGTGGATGTAAGCATGGGGACCGGTCACTTTCAAGAATTTGAGGACGAGTATCTCGAAACTCTCTATGATTTCCATGAGAAATTCCCTGGGAAAAAAGTAAGGAATGGGGATTTAGCAAAGTATCTGGATGTCTCTCCTGCTTCTGCAACTGAAATGGTACAGCGTTTAGCCAAAAATGGATTTGTCGATTACGTTCCCTACAAAGGAACAAGTCTGACAGAACTTGGACTAGAGCATGGAATGATGATGAAGAGGAGGCACAGGTTGGCTGAAGTTTTGCTGACTCTTCTTCCGTTTGAAGGAGATGTCCATGAAACAGCATGTCGTCTTGAACACGCGTTCAATGATGATTTAGAAATCTGCATCTCACTTTTACTTGGTAATCCCACTAAAGATCCATCTGGCCGAGATATACCTCCTGCCAACTCTAGAATCGCTGGTAAAATAGAACAAAGTAGTGACATCTGCATTTTGAACAAACTTCCAGTATCAAAATCAGGTGAAGTAATTATGATAATGACCACTTTAAACTCATGTGCAGTTTTGTCCGATATTGGTTTGCAAGTGGGTAGTGTTGTTGAAAGAAATGATGATGGTTTCTTTTGTGATGGCAATAAATTAGAATTAATTGAGGAATTGGCTGAAAGAATAGTATTGAGGTGTTGATTTTGACATCCGACCTACTGTTACTCCGTAGCAAAGAGGAACAATATCATGGAATTGATAGTCAATTTCTAACCGAAGGTCTTCGATTAGTTCTTTTGTTACCTGGATTCTCATTACTTTTTTTCTTTGGTGCATGGGCATTTAGTGGCGACAGTCCTGAATGGTGGCTAGACAATTTAGAGCCTACTATTGGATTTGATTTTTCAACTTGCTTAACATTAATCGGATCAACCATATCGCTCGGTTTTTGTGCAGGGTTGTATCTACATCGTCACCGAGTTAAATTAACTCGTATGGTATTCAGGACTGAGGTTAATGCAGCAGCAGAAGCACATCGCCCGGTAACTAGTATGCACGGTTACTCTTCAGTTGATGGATTGATATCTCGTACCATGGCTAGCCACACTACTGCATTGTGGATGGGTGTTTTTGGAACTATCATTGCAATATTAGTTGCTTATCTTGATTCAGAGTCACCTTTGGGCAAAAGGGGATTGCTTGCTTGTTCATCATTGGTTACTATGGCAATCGGCCAACATCTTTCCACTCGAAATCACAAGTTCAACATGGTAACTAGTGATGGATTATTATCTGCTTATACTCCCCCGCTTCATCCTTCAACATTAGACATGCCATTCAATGACATGTTGAGGACTCAAATGGATCCACTTTTACGTAGCCAATTCGATGATTTCTTGTTGGTCTTTGAATCGCACATCAGGGAGAATGTTGACCGTGAATTCGCTCGAGAGAAGTTTCTCATGTTGATGAATCGAAGGCATAAAGGCAATCTCGATCGGAGTGCTACTAATCTTGAATTGAGTGAAATACTGAATGACGAAGGAGTCCATAATATCCTAGAGCATGAAGTTTTTAATGAATCTCTGTGGGATTCATTGTTTGCTAGATCTGCTGGCTCTTATCCTGCCTTCTATAGATTGATTGACAGGCTAGAGCAGGACCTTTCTATCGGTAGAAAACCCGATATGTCCAAATTATTATTCGACGTTGATTTGGAAAATATAGTCTCAGAAAGGGCTAATCTTTTCTGCTACTTACACAATCTTGCAGATGAAGAAAGACAAGTTGTGCTTCGAGTTCATTCACCAGATTTCCGCCCACACGACCTTTCTCTAAGATACAATTTGAAACCAGGTGGGAAATCGTGGTGGCCTGATGAATCAATTCCGATTTCTGAAGATGGAGATGATGATCAATTAGGTAGAATGACTGGGCTTATGCTAGATGGTACAATAGCTTGGCAAACTCTACTTCCTGACAAAACAGGAGAGGCCAGCGTTTCGATTAGGTTAGAGAATGTAGATGGTGATTTGTTGGTTGGTCGGCAAATAAATGTTAGAGTTCGCCCTGAGTTTGTAAATTGGTTTAGAAATACAAGTTCACTAACTTCTTATTTGATTGGAGGTTTGGGACTTGCGACTTCAGTTTCATTCCAACTATTGGCAGTTTTAGCCACGGCTTAGTTCTAACATTCTAGTCGTAGCATTGAAATCCAATAAGCCGTCGCAGAAGCATGACCGAGCAGGCTAACGAGGAAACAAGTCCCGATGTTGACTTGAAAGACCACCTGCACCAGATGGAAGCTAAAGTCCGTAAGTTACGTGATGGGCGCAATAATCATAACGAGCAGGCAAAACGCTTTGCTGAGCAACGTAATGCTATCCAGTCGCAATACAAAGAACACCGCGAAAAGGTCGATTTAGCGGTTGCTGAAGTTAAAGCCATTCGTGCTGAACAAAATATTCACAAAGAGCGCCGTAATGCAATCCAGGCCCAGATTCGAGATTTAATCGGTCAGGCGAAAGCACAACGAGGAAGCAAAGACGAGAAGAAGTCTGCAACTTTCGAATTCAACAAATTGTCTAGTGAAGTTGACAATATGGAAAAGGTATTCGAAACTCGTGGTGGAATGTCTTCCAAGAAAGAAAAAGAGACTATGGAGAAACTCAAGGTCATGCGCCGTCGTATGAAAGAACTTGAACCAGAGGTTGCTCAATTACAATTAATCAAAGTCGACTTATCTAATCGTGATGAAGCGATTGCTACTCTAAAGGCTGAGGCAGACATATCCCACAAGTCGTTCGTAGAATGCCTAGAACGTGCCAAGGGCATGAGTAAGGAATTAGATGAATTATTTTCTCATCGTGACTTCTTGAAGGGTGAAGGTGACCGATTCCATAAAGAGTTCGTAGCTTGCAAAGAAAGGGCTGATGAAGTTCACGCAAAAATTACGGAATTGATGAAAGAAGTCAATGAAGCGAGAGATAAACTGAAAATGGCTCGTGAGGAGAGAGAGTCATGGATTTCAGATCACAATGCTTTGGTTTCAAAAGAAATGAAGACTGGTGCTGAGGATAGCAAAGTTGCAGATTCGATGGTCGACCAACTCTTAAACGCAGGAAATCTGAGTTTCGGTGGAACTATGTCTGGTGATAGAGCCGGAATAGGTGTCAAAAAGGGACGATCTAACAAGAAAAAGAGTATGCGCCGTGTTGACATGACCGCCTCTCGTGGAAGGAAGTGAGAATCTGCTTGGCATCATTATGGCCGGGGGCCGAGGCACCCGTCTGATGCCGTTAACTGCTAATAGGCCAAAACCGATGGTTCCGGTATTGGGCCGGCCTGTAATCGATTATGTCAAAGATGCAATGGTTGCCTCAGGATTATCTGAAATCATCGTAACCACTGGATATCAAGGTGAACAATTGGTTGAGCATGTAGCGACATGGGATATTCCTAGCCGTGTGAATCAAGAAGAATCTCCAATGGGTACAGCCGGGAGTGTTCGATTATTGTCTGATGAATTGAAATCGACCTTCGTTGTAGGTTCCGGCGATTCAGTAGCCTCTTTTGATATTGCAGACCTTCTTAAATCTCACCGTGAATCCGGTGCTAAAGTTACCATGGCATTATGGCGGGTTGATGACCCCACTGAATTTGGTATTGTTGGACTTTCAAGGGAGAATCAAGGCGATATCGAATCCACTCTTAACGAAGGATACATTTCTAGGTTCAAGGAGAAGCCAACTGCAGATGAGGCCTTTTCAAACTTGATAAATGCTGGTCTATACATCATTGAGCCAGAGGTCATGGAATTAATTCCTCCTGGGGAAAAGTATGATTTTTCTAAGCAATTATTCCCTGAAGTATTGTCTAGGGGATGGCCTATGTATGCAAAGACGGTGAAAGGAATCTGGTTTGATGTTGGCAATCCGTTCGAATTACACAATGCGCAAATGGCTTTGGTAGCCGGTAGAGATACACTTCCATTCCCAATGCCAGCGGGAGAGGTATTACCAGATGGTTCATTCATTAGTAAATCCGCTTCAGTGAGTGGACATATCGAGAGGTCGATTATTCTCGAAGGTGCATCGGTCAATGGGGCTGCCGTAAATACAGTGGTAATGTCGAATGCGAGAATCAATGGAGTTTCTGAATCATCAATTGTCGGTGAGAACTCTGTTGTTGATTCTCGAATACAAAACTGCGTAATAGCCGATGGTTTGCACATAAAGATGGATTTACAAAATGAACGCCGTGCTTGAGTTATTTTCAATCTAGTGGGCGTTTTATTCTTATACCCCTGATTGTCGCCAATAGGTATGGGCACCAATAATTCTCCGGAGCCAGTTCGCAGTTACGACCGTTCATGGGGAGAGATCGAAGAGATGCTCGACAAAGCAATTTCGCGACGTGAACAGTGGAAGCAATGGTTCGAACAATGTCGCGGGGATGGTGACAGAGAAGGTATGAAAGAAGCTGCTCGGAACCACAAAGCATTGGATGGAGTAATCAAAACCCTAGAATGGACTCTTGGCCAAGAAGGTGTAGAGCACCCTCTGGATTAACAACGCTCATATCTATCGTTATCCAGCAATGCATATGGGAGTGCACCACGTATCTTGGCAATCAACAGCCAGCGGCGTTGAAGATGAGTTTCTCCATGCGTCTGCATTGTCTTGGTTAGTCGGTGATGATGATGCAGTTGAAGTTGAGCGTATGGATTCATATCACGGTTCACCTATCCATATAATTCGGGCTGAATTGAAGAGACGCGGCCCTGCGACAAAGTCATTATCTCGGTTAGGTGTTGAAGTCCTGGAATCTCTAGAACAAGAACTAGATTCTCGAATGGATGAAAATAATGTAATTCACATTCGCCTTGATTTACTAAATCTTCTTGCAGGTAAAGTTGAATTGACTAAGCCAGGAATTAGAACTACTATCAAAGGTAGAGCAAAATTAGAGGTTTATCCGGGGGATGTTCCCTTAGAGATTGCAAAGGCAACAATAGCAGAAGCAATCGAGGCTGCTCAAAGTTAGGCTGCCCTAAAATTACGATGCACTGAGCAACATATTATATCCTTTAGCGTGTGAGATTAGGATGAGAGATTACCATGACTCACGTAGTAACATCCGCATGTGTAGACCACAAATATCAGGAATGTGTAGCAGTTTGCCCAGTAGATGCATTCCGTGAAGCAGATACCTACCTAATTATCGATCCTGACGAGTGCATTGACTGTGGAGCCTGCGTGCCTGAATGTCCGGTAGATGCAATATTTGCAGACACTGATGTTCCAGATGATGAAGAAGAGTGGACTGATCGAAACGAAGAGGAGTCTGTGGACGCAGAAATAGCCACTGGAGACACTCCAGTTCTGGGCGATTAAGCTCTAGGGCCAACTACATACTTTCATGAGGGGAATGCTCCCCGCTAGGTTTGATTGAGATGAGAAGAATTGACAATCCCAAGTCGCTACGTCATGCAGATGATTTATTGAAGCGAGGTTTTGCATCAATGCTCCAAGGTGGAGTCATCATGGATGTAGTAACTCCTGACCAAGCCGCAGTTGCAGAGAAATCAGGTGCAGTTTCCGTAATGGCATTGGAAAGAGTTCCTGCTGATATCCGAAAGATGGGTGGGGTCGCTAGGACTTCACATCCAGACATGATCAATGGAATCATAGAATGTACATCCATCCCGGTGATGGCAAAATCACGAATTGGCCATGAAGCGGAATCCCAAGTGTTGCAAGCACTCGGCGTGGACATGGTTGACGAATCTGAAGTATTAACTCCTGCAGACCCTTACTTTCACATAAACAAAAACGCCCATGACATTCCATTCGTATGTGGTGCTACCGGATTAGGAGAAGCAGTTCGCAGAATCTATGAAGGCGCTGCAATGATTAGAACCAAAGGCGAAGCAGGTACTGGGAACGTTGTTGCTGCGGTAACACATGCAAGGTTGATCGACCAAGAAATCCGTCAAATCCAGACATTGAATGCTGGGGGTTTAGACGATGCTGCTCATCTGATTATGAATCGCTACCGTGTGCTTGCAGAATCCAGTGATTTACCTGGTATCTCGAACATCACACCATTTGGCGAAATCGATGATGAAATGCATGGCAGCATTCGTGATATATTAGTGGAAGTTTCAGAATTAGGAAGGCTACCTGTAGTGACTTTCTGTGCTGGAGGAATAGCAACTCCTGCAGACGCATCACTGATGATGCAGATGGGAGTTGACGGGATATTCGTGGGCTCTGGTATTTTCAAGTCTGATGACCCTGAAACCATGGCCGATGCGATTGTATTGGCCACTGCGCATTTCGATGACCCGGACAAGGTTGCTGAAGCCATGACTATGATGGGTGGTGACCCAATGCGGGGCGATGAATTAGAGACTCTCGAGGTCCGCTTAGACCAAAGAGGCTGGTGATTTACACCCCGTAGGGGTGGTTATAATCATCTGTTGCTTTCATATAGCCCGTGTTAGTCCGAGGCTTGCAAGTGGGGTAGCCCCCGCAATCTGAGAGTTGATTCGAATGGCAGCAAAGAAGTTGAGTGCAAAGGCACGTGTAGCAGCACGTAAGCAGCGTGATAAGTGGAAGAACAAGCGATGGTTCACAATTCGTGCACCACGTCACCCATGGAACTTCAAGCAAATCGGAGAAACAATCGGAGAGACAGATGAACACATAATGGGTCGCGTTTACGAAATGACTCAGCAAGAATTCAGTGGCGACTTTACTAAGATGCACGTTCTTCTAAGATTCAGTGTTACAGATGTTGTAGGACAAGATGCTCTTACTACATTTATTGGACATTCCCATCAATCCGACCACACTCGACGTCAAATTCGCCGTTACCGTGGAAAGGTTGACGATGTAGTCGACGTAGTAACAACAGACGGATATCTGGTGCGTTTGAAGCCTCTAATGATCACTGAACGCCGAACACAGACTTCGGTTAAGCAAGCAATGCGTGCTAAGTCAGCCGAAATTATTCGTGCATTTGCTGCTAAGTCAAACTATTCTAAGTTGCAAGAAGCAATGCTTGGAGGCGATCTGGAAACAGATATCCGTAATGCAGTTAAGTCAATTTACCCATGTCGCAATGTAGTTATTCGCAAGAGTCAACTATTGCAGACAGGTATTGTAACCGAAAAGGGTCCAACACTGGATGAAATACATGCAGAAGAAGCACGCAAAGATGCGGAAATCAAAGCAAAGAAAGCAGCAGCACTTGCAGATTCTGGAGAAGAGTCACAAGAAGATGCACCTGTAGAAGGTAACCTTCTAGCCGCAGCAGAAGCAATGGAGTCCATTTCTGAAAAGGAAGAGGTCGCT